>RCMZ01000479.1_pt1 | contig 20791 bp, 17 predicted proteins | sample 2041141 | NCBI WGS metagenome assembly RCMZ01 (sample SAMN09708263, study PRJNA481090) | Wastewater metagenome, whole genome shotgun sequencing project. | biome: sewage; isolation source: Davis station wastewater (DW) | place: Antarctica: Davis Station | collected 2010-03-01
ACAGGACGACTGCGCTCAAGACAGCCAGCCGTCACAGGGACGCAAGCCGCCATGCAAGTGAAACACCTGCTGCTGATCGCCATCCTCGGACTCACCGCCGCCTGTTCGTCCAATGACACCGTCGACGAAAACCTCAGCGAAACCGAACTGTACCAGCAGGCGCAAGACGACCTGGACACCAGCAGCTACAGCAGCGCCGTGAGCAAGCTCAAGGCCCTGGAGTCGCGCTACCCGTTCGGCCGCTACGCCGAACAGGCGCAGCTGAACCTGATCTATGCCTACTACAAGAACATGGAGCCTGAGGCCGCCAAGTCCGCCGCCGAACGCTTCATCCGCCTGCACCCGCAAGACCCGAACGTCGACTACGCCTACTACCTCAAGGGCCTGACCTCGTTTGACCAGGACCGCGGCATCATGGCGCGCTTCCTGCCGCTGGACATGACCAAGCGCGATCCCGGCGCCGCCCGCGACTCGTTCAACGAGTTCGCCCAGCTGACCAGCCGCTACCCCAACAGCCGCTACTCGCCCGACGCCAAGAACCGCATGGTGTACCTGCGCAACTTGCTGGCCGCCTATGAAGTGCATGTTGGCCACTACTATATCCAGCGCCAGGCCTACGTCGCCGCTGCCAACCGCGGCCGCTACGTGGTGGAAAACTTCCAGGAAACCCCAGCAGTGGCCGACGGCCTGGCGCTGATGGTCGAATCCTACCAGCGCTTGGGCATGACCGACCTGGCGGGTACCAGCCTTGACCTGCTCAAGCAGAACTACCCTGACTCGCCGTTCCTGGTCGACGGCCAGTTCGTGCCCAGCGAAGCCGAAGCCGACAACCGCAGCTGGCTGAGCAAGGCCACCCTCGGCCTGCTGGAAAGCGACGCGCCACTGCCACCCGGCCAGACCCGCGCCAGCCAAGACGTGATCCGCCAGTACGAAAATGCCGAGGAAGAAATCCCCGACGAACTGCAGCCGGAAAACCAGGGCGAAGCCGCCACTGAAGATGAGTCGACCAGCGACGACAGCAACAGCGACCGCTCGGTCTGGAGCTACATGACCTTCGGCGTGTTCGACTGACCGTCCGCAGGTGATCCAAGAGGGAGGCCATTGGCCTCCCTTTTTTATTCAGGCGGTCGATCACCCTCAACGCCCCTGTGCTGGCACCCCGCCGCCGGCTAAACTCGGGGTTTTCGCTAAGATGAGATCGCCATGCTGTTTCGCCTGCTGTTTACGCTGGCCCTCCTGGGCGCCCTGATCTGGTTCTGGCGCCGCAGCCGCCGCGCCAATACGCGCCCACCGCAGGGCGAACCCAGCAGCGAAACCATGGTGCGCTGCGCCCGCTGCGACATCCACCTGCCGCAGCGCCTCGCCCTGCGACAGCATGACCACTGGTACTGCTGCCAGGACCACCTGCAACAAGGCCCTGCCACGCGTGAGTAATGAAACCATCCCCCTGAGCAGCAACCAGGGCCTGCGCATCCTGCGGCTGTCGCACCTTTACCGCCTGATCATCGGCATAGCTCTGGTGGTGCTGATCTCCAGCGACATCGATGAGCAGGTACTCGACCTCGCCAACAGCTCGCTGTTTCGCTATGTCAGCTGGGCCTATCTGGGCTGCAACCTGCTGTTTGCCGCCTGGGTGCGCAACCCCGCTCACCTGTTGCAGGTGTTTACCGTCGCCCTGCTCGATGTGCTGCTGCTCTCGGCACTGTTCTACGCCGCCGGCGGCAGCCCGAGCGGCCTGGGCAACCTGCTGATCGTGGCAGTGGCGATTGCCAACATCCTGCTGCGCGGCCGCATCGGCCTGTTGATCGCTGCCGTGGCAGCCATCGGCATGATCTACCTGACCTTCTACCAGAGCATCAGCCGCCCGGCCGCCGCCAACCAGTACCTGCAAGCCGGTGCCCTCGGCGCCTTGTGCTTCGCCGCCGCCATCGTGCTGCAGGGCCTGACCCGACGCCTGCAATTGAGCGAAAGCCTGGCCGCCCAGCGCGCCGCCGACGTGGCCAACCTGGAGGCCCTCAACAGCCTGATTTTGCAGCGCATGCGCACCGGCATCCTGCTGCTCGACAACCAACACCGCGTGCTACTGGCCAACCCCGGCGCCCTCAGCCTGCTGGGCCATGAGTCGCTGCAAGGCAAGGTGCTGGACCCGCACTGCATCGAGCTGGTCAAGCGCCTGCAACAGTGGCGAATCAACCCGAGCATGCGCCCGCAAAGCCTGCAGGCCCTGAGCAACGGCCCACTGCTGCAACCGAGCTTCGTGCACATGCAGCGCGGCGAGAAAATCGACACCCTGGTGTTTCTCGATGACATCTCGCAGATCGCCCAACAGGCACAACAATTGAAGCTGGCCTCCCTCGGCCGCCTGACCGCCGGCATCGCCCACGAAATCCGCAACCCGCTGGGCGCCATCAGCCATGCGGCGCAGCTGCTCCAGGAGTCGGAAGACCTGCCCAGCGGCGACAGGCGCCTGGCACAAATCATCCAGGACCATTCGCGGCGGATGAACCTGGTGATTGAGAACGTGCTGCAGCTGTCGCGGCGACGCCAGGCCGAACCGCAGCTGCTCGACCTCAAATACTGGCTGCATCGCTTCGCCAGCGAGTTCCGCCAGAACCTGCCCGAACAACAGACCCTGCACCTGAAAACCTGCAGCGGCAGCCTGCAAACCCGAATGGACCCGCACCAGCTGACCCAGGTGCTGACCAACCTGGTACAGAACGGCCTGCGCTACAGCAGCCAGTGCCACCCACAAGGCCAGGTCTGGCTCGACCTGTTTCGCGACCCGATCAGCGACCTGCCGGTGCTCGAGGTGCTGGATGACGGTCCCGGCGTGCCGGACGAACAGCTGCAAAATATATTTGAGCCGTTCTATACCACCGACAACAAAGGCACCGGCCTGGGCCTGTATATTTCTCGCGAGCTGTGCGAGAGCAACCAGGCCCGCCTGGACTACCAGCGCCGTCAAGGTGGCGGCAGTTGCTTGCGCATCACCTTCGCCCATTCACGCAAACTGAGCTAACCATGAGCCGGCAGAGAGCCCTGATCGTCGACGACGAACCCGATATCCGCGAGCTGCTGGAGATCACCCTCGGCCGCATGAAGCTCGACACCCGCAGCGCCCGCAACGTCAAAGAAGCCCGCGACTGGCTGGCCCGCGAGCCGTTCGACCTGTGCCTGACCGACATGCGCCTGCCCGATGGCACCGGCATGGAACTGGTGCAGCACATTCAGCAGCGCTACCCCCACGTACCGGTGGCCATGATCACCGCCTACGGCAGCCTGGACACCGCCATCACCGCGCTGAAAACCGGCGCCTTCGACTTCCTCACCAAACCGGTAGACCTCACCCGCCTGCGCGAGCTGGTCAACACCGCCCTGCGCCTGAGCACAAGCGACAGTGACGAACGCCCGGTAGACGACCGCCTGCTCGGCGATTCGCCACCGATGCGCACCCTGCGCGGGCAAATTGGCAAACTCGCGCGCAGCCAGGCGCCCGTGTATATCAGCGGTGAATCGGGCAGCGGCAAGGAGCTGGTCGCACGCCTGATCCACGAACAAGGGCCGCGTATCGACAAGCCCTTCGTTCCGGTCAACTGCGGCGCCATCCCGTCCGAGCTGATGGAAAGCGAATTCTTCGGCCACAAGAAAGGCAGCTTCACTGGCGCCATCGAAGACAAGCAGGGCCTGTTCCAAGCGGCCAACGGTGGCACCCTGTTTCTGGATGAAGTGGCCGACCTGCCCTTGCCCATGCAGGTCAAACTGCTGCGCGTAATTCAGGAAAAAGCCGTACGCAGCGTCGGCGGCCAGCAGGAAGTTGTCGTCGACGTACGCATCCTCTGCGCCACCCACAAAGACCTGGCCGCAGAAGTCGCTGCCGGACGCTTCCGCCAAGACCTCTATTACCGCCTGAATGTGATCGAACTGCGCGTGCCGCCGCTGCGCGAACGCCGCGAGGACATCGGCCTACTGACCGAGCGCATGCTCGCCCGCCTCGCCCAAGGCAGCGGCCTGCCCTGCGCCAAGCTCAGCAGCGAGGCGCTGGACAAGCTGAAAAGCTACCGCTTCCCCGGTAACGTTCGAGAGCTGGAAAACATGCTCGAACGCGCCTACACCCTGTGCGAAAACGAGCATATCCAGGCCAGCGACCTGCGCCTGGCGGAAGCCAGCTGCAGTGCCGAGAGCGGCGAAGTCAGCCTCGCCGGCATCGACAATCTGGAAGACTATCTGGAAAGCGTCGAACGCAAGCTGATCGAGCAAGCCCTGGAAGAAACCCGCTGGAACCGCACCGCCGCCGCCGAGCGCCTGGGCATGACCTTCCGTTCCCTGCGCTACCGGCTGAAAAAACTCGGCATCGACTGATGGCGCCAGCCGCAACCGGGATCTGCGCCATGCAGATCCCGGCGCACGCTCAAAGCACGCCTAAACGCCCCGCCGGCGCATAAGGGGCCGGATCAACAATCGGCTCACGCCCCAGCATCAAGTCCGCCAGCAACTGGCAACTGGCCGGCGCCAACACCAAGCCATTGCGAAAATGCCCGCAGTTCAACCACAGCCCAGGGTATTCAGGCACTTCGCCGATATAGGGAATGCCTTCCGGTGAGCCTGGCCGCAGCCCGGCCCAATGCCCCACCACCTCGGCATCTGCCAGTGCTGGCAGCAAGGCAACCGCCGACGCCTGCAAACTGGCCAAAGCCTCGTCTGTCGGTGCTTTGTCGAAGCCAGCATATTCCAGCGTGCTGCCCACCAGAATGTGGCCATCCTTGCGCGGAATGGCATAGCGGCCGTTAGCCAACACCATGCTCGGCAGAAAATCTTCGGCGCACTTATAAAGGATCATCTGCCCCTTCACCGGCTCCACCGGCAAAGCGAGCCCTAGCTTGGCCAGCAACTCACCACTCCAGGCCCCGGCCGTCAGCACCACCTGATCCGCTTCAATCGAGCCCTGGCTGGTTTCGACCCCAGAAATCCGGCCTTCATCGCGCAAAAATCCTTGCACCGCACAATGCTCGACCAGTCGCACATTGGGCAACCGCTCCAGCTCGGCACGCAACGCTTGCACCAAACGCGGGTTACGCACATTGGCCACGCCCGGCATATGCAAGGCATGCGCAAAGCCATCACCCAACGCGGATACATGCTCGCGCACCTGAGCCACATCCACCGCCAACAGCTCACGCGCCTCACGCTCAGCCCACGCCAGCGCCTCAGCCTCATCCGGCAAATCCAGCCAATACAACCCGGTGACATACACCTCAGGATCAACCCCGGTGGACGCCAACAACCGCTTGCCCAACCCCGGATAAAACCCCTGCGACCAATGGGCCAGCGCCGTCACTGCCGCGCTGTAACGCCAGGGATAAAGCGGCGAAACAATACCGCCGCCGGCCCAGGAGGATTCTTGGCCAACAAGCTGTCGATCCAGCAAGCAAACCCGCTCACCAGCACGCGCTAACTCCAGCGCACAGAGCAAGCCGATCACACCACCGCCTACAACACAGACACTTGCCATTGTTCCCCGCAAAAAGCCAAAGACTTACAGAAAAAGACCGAGAATCGACCAGGCAACTTCCACCGCCCCGTCCAAACTCAAAAGCTCCGATCAAGGATGATAATGGAGTTCAAGATGAACCAAAAAATAGCGAAAGGACTCACGCTCATTGAGCTACTGGTGGCAATAACCATTCTGTCCATTGTCAGCCTTTCAGCGCTCAGCATGTCCAACCTGCTAATCAAACAACGTCTGCGCAGCAATCAGAGTGAGCTGCATCTATTGATAAATCGCGCCCGCAGCGACGCCCTGACACGCAATTCCCGCATGACGCTTTGCCAACTGTCGCCCGACAATCACTGTCAACAACAGTGGGCCGGGATTTTAAGTGTGTTCACCGACAGCAACGGCAATCGCTCACTGGATCCACAAGAAGCAGAGCTATATCAGATTGACATTCATCCAAAAGTCCTGGTTCGCTGGCAAGGAATGAAACCAACCAACTCACTGCACTTCAGCCCAAGCGGCATCACATTCGTCAGCAATGGCACCTTCACTCTGTGCAGCCAGAACAATGATGAAGCGCTGAAATTAATCATCAACCGCCAAGGCCGAATTCGAACAGAGCGAAGCCTGCAGAGCTGCGAAATCTGAGCAACCACTGACACCACCAATCCTGCCAGCCGTCCTGCCAGGTTTGAGTTGAACAGGCGTGACAGCGAAGATAACTGTGAAAGATCCCAGTTGAGAGCCGTCATGCCACGATCCAAAGGATTCACTCTCGTTGAACTCATGATTGCGATAGCAATTCTGGGCATTATTGCCTCGATAGCGATGCCAGCCATGGGCAAATTTATCATTCAACAGAGAGTCAGCAGCCAGGCCAACGAAATGATGCTGTCACTGGCATTTGCTCGTTCAGAAGCCATCAAGCGCAATGCGAGCGTAGCGGTCATCCCGGTGACTAATGCCAGTACCGGCTGGAGTGACGGCTGGTGCGTGGGCACCATAGCGATCAATAACTGCGATCACGCTGAGGTCCTTCGTACATTTACACCGGCCTCTAACGTATCCATCACCAGCGCTTACCTAGCGACAGGCTCGACCCGACTAAGCTTTTTGCGTGACGGTACAGCATGTACGACATGTGCAGATGTGCCTATATCCATAACCTCACCAAAACTTGAAGCCGCCGGGAATCTCGCTCGCTGCATCAGCGTTAACCGGCAAGGCCGCCCGGAAGTGCTCAAAGTTACTCGCGACGCCGGCTGCTAACTGACAGGACATGCAAATGATCAATAAACGTCAGCATCAAACAGGTAGCTCACTGATCGAAGTGCTGGTAGCGCTGCTGGTATTTTCGGTGGGAATGCTGGGGTTAGCTGCCTTGCAATTAAATGCATTGCAGGGCGCATCAGACAGCTCACAACGGTCGCAAACCACTTGGATTATGCAGGATCTTGCCGAGCGCTTTCGCGCCAACTGGGAAGGCACAGCAGCTACTTATGCCGCAGCACCTAACTGCGCAGCACTACCTGGCACCATGTGCGCTGATTACTTCAATCCTGCAACCAACTCAAAAGTACAAGCCGCTAACTGCACAGCAACACAGATGGCCACCTTCGATCGCTGGGAAGCGCAGTGCAGCTACTCGGCCATTGCCGCATTCAATACCATTGACGGCCGCTTCAATAGCCGCGACTCAATAAGTGCACCCGCCAACGGACTAACCCTGAACGTTGCAGCTCCCACCACCTCCAGCCTCACAATCAGAGGCCTTTGGCTGGGTCGAGCCGACGCAGCCAAAGGCGCAGGCATCACCACCTCGCAAACAACACAATTGGAGGTGCAGAGATGAGTAGCCCGCTAAAGTTGAAACACCTACAAGCTGGCTTTTCCATTGTTGAACTGATGATCAGCCTGGTTTTAGGACTGCTATTAATGACTGGGGTTATTCAGGTATTTCTTTCCAGCCGACAGACCTATGCCACCAACGAGGCCATGGCGCGCCAGCAAGAGAATGGCCGCTTCGCACTTGAGTTTATCGCTCGCAGCGCACGAACAGCCGGTTACAGCGATCCAACATTCTCTATAGACAAATCACTACCTAGCCCCCTGCTACGCGACGGCTGCGCGGGGCTACCCGCTAGCGTTGCTACTGTAATGAATAATTACGCACTCTGCGCTCCTGACGCGGGGGGCAATGCCTCTGACGGTATCGGCTTTGTAATGCAGCCCCAGCTGATTGATGGCGTTCGCCGCGATTGCGCCGGAAACTCACTAGCCGCAGACGAGGACGCTTACAAGGCCGAAGGCGAACCATTGGTTATCAATCATTTCGAGATCATAGCAGCCGCAGGTGATAGGCCTGCCGCGCTGGGCTGCAGAGCCTACAAATTTGATAGCGTTAGTGGTGTCGGCGGCTGGACTACTGGACCAAATGCTACCCCCCTCATTGAGGGAGTAGACAGCCTGCAAGTTCTCTACGGCGAAGATACGACAGGCAGCGACAGTCGTAGCGCCAATAGGTACGTTTCCGCTGAACGCGTCACTAAATGGAACCGTGTGCGTTCAATCCGTATTGCCGTATTGGCCAACTCAATCAATCCAGTATTGCCCGCGCCTCCTAATCGTAACTTTATTCTTCTAGACGCAGCCCCGCTGGCTTTTGCCGATAATCGCGCACGGCAAATCTTCACCACTACCATCCAGCTCAAGAATAATGACTGAGGTCATCATGACGGCAAAACAGTTGATGCAAAAACAACAACAGGGGGCAACATTGATTGTCGCGCTGATTTTTCTTGTGGTATTGACGGTTGCTGGCGTCACCGCAGCCCGTTTCGCCACATTCGAAGAGCGCATGGCGAGCAATAGCCAATTCCGCAACCAAGTTTTCCAGTTGGCGCAAAGTGAAATCCGCGCACACCTGCTCGCATTTAACACCAGTTTTATCAACAAGGACATTCTGCAGGACGCAATGGACGAGCCCACGGTTGTGCATAGCGCAGCTGCCAAGCAGGCCGATCCAACTTTGAATGTATTACCTGCTACTGCTCGCGCCCAGCATTTGCTACCGCGAAAAATCACCACCGACAACATCATCCAAGCCGACAGAAACACTGTCCGATATGTACGCAAGGGTTGTACTAGCGAGTCAAACATGGGCTCCAGCTTTGGCTTTATCGAATGCCTGAACTTTGAAATCAACGCTACGGCACAGCTAGCTGGTGGCAGCAACTCTTGGCAATCCCAAGGTTTATCGGTAGAAACCACTAGCGCCCCCCAATGAGGCACCTAACATGAAAAATCTTTTTATTATTCTTATCACCGCACTCTCTTTCGCAAGTGCTACTCATGCCACTGACTTGGAAATTCCAACGGAACGCCTGGAAATTGTCTACGAAGTCAGTAATTTCATCGTTAACTACAGCCCTTCCAGCAAAAATCTGGGTCGTGTAATTGCGGCCCGCTGCCCCGAATGCGCTCCGGAAATAATGACCTTTGACCAAGACACTTTATTGATGATTGGCGAGCAACTTCATTCGATCAACGAAATCGGCAAAAAGGCCGAGTGGTCTGGACTGATAACAGTCACCAACCAGAGCCCCAACCACATTATAAAATTTACTATTTATTAAATCGGCGACTGGAGATCATCACCATGAAAAACCTAAAACCAGTCGCACTCGGTACCGGGGCGTTCCTTTACAGCTTTCTGTCACTTAGCGTCGCACTAGCTGACGATACTGAAATTTATATTCCAAAAGCTGTACCAGCCGATCAGTACGTACGCCCCAACATCCTGTTCATTCTTGACTCTTCAGGCTCAATGGGCAGCGAAGTAGCGGGCACCAAACCCAAGAAAACTCGCAATCAGGTTTTGCAGACAGTAGTCAACGACCTGATTGATCAGATAAAGGTCAAAGAAGACGTCAATGTCGGCTTTATGCGCTATGACGGCAATGATGGTGGCTACGTCATAAGCCCGTTACAACGGCTGACAAACGCCAACGCAACTACCATGAAAACAGTGGTAAATAACATTCCAGCGTCTGGCAATACACCACTTCTAGAAACTTACTACGAATCCTATCTGTACATGAGCGGCAAGAATCGCAAGTGGGGCGATAAGAGTGTTGCCAGTTCGCTCTCTGGTGAAAAATATATTCTGCCCATCTCCCACAGTTGCCAGAAAAGCCACATCATCTATGTTACCGACGGTGAACCCACTCAAGACACCAGCTCAAACGCAGCAGTCAAAACGCTGGTGACAGGCCAAAACACACTCTACCCAGCCTCAAGCTGCGGTAATGGACAAGGGGCGTGCCTACCCCACCTTGCAGAGTACATGGCCAACCAGGACCTCGTTCCAACGCCCACGCCATTTGATGATCCAACCAACCGCAAACAAACAGTCACGTCTCACTTCATTGGCTTTACTGTCGACTTACCGTTGCTAAAAAATGCCGCCAGTGCAGGGGGCGGCAGTTATTACACGTCCAACAACGTATCCGGCCTCACCGATGCGCTAAAAGCCATCATCGTGGACATCACCGCCGACAACACCTCTTTTGCCGCACCAAGTGTGGCCGTGAGCGCCTTCAACAACTTCGGCTACCGTAATGACCTTTACTACGCCTTGTTCAAACCGCAAGAGGGCGCACGCTGGCCGGGCAACGTCAAACGCTACAAACTAGGCGTGGATGCTAATGGCTACCCGCTTATTGTTGATAAAGACGGCAACGCCGCCATCGATGACAGCACCGGCTTTTTCAGCAACAGCTCATCCAGTTTTTGGTCTTCAGCAGATGGGGCTGACGTAGCCAAAGGCGGTGTTGCCGCACAATTGCTCACGCCTAATGATCGCAAGTTGTTTACTTGGACCGCCGCCGACAGAACTCCCACAGCAGCGGCCGGAGTAGCAGGCTCATCTGCTCTGGATGTGGCCACCAACAGAATCCTGGATGGTAACAACAGCCTTACTCAGGCGATGCTCGGCGCTAGCAACAGCGCCGACCGTACGACCTATATCAATTGGGCCCGCGGCAAAAATACCGACGGTACCGCCCGCCTTGCAGTGGGAGATGTACTGCATAACGAGCCCAAGCTGGTTGCTTATGTAACTGACGAAAACCTGGCACGTGTTAGTAACTCGCAGAAGCCTTTGGCCGACCCTGACTATCAGGCCTCACCTGAACAGCTATATATGTTCTTCGGTTCCAACGAAGGCTTTATTCATGCCATCAACCCCGTCAATGGCAGCGAGAAATTCGCCTTTATGCCCAAGGAGTTGCTCAGCAATCCAGGTGATTACCTTAAGAATGCCAAGGGCTCTGATAACAAACGCTACGGCATTGATGGCCAGATCAACATTTGGACAGAATACAATGCCCCTGCAAGCGATAGCCGCACCCTCAGCAAGGCTTACCTCTATGCGGGCATGCGCCGCGGCGGCAGCAATTATTACGCACTGGATGTCACCGACATCAATGCTCCAGCACTGAAGTGGATCATCAAGGGACCGAAACAAACCAGCACCACAAGTGCTTTGGGTGTCGTTACGGTCAGCAATGACGCAAGCGTGGCCACACCGGGTTATGAAAAACTTGGGCAAACCTTCTCAGCTCCGAAACTGGCCAACGTCAAAGTGACCAGCGGCGGGACCAGCGTCATGAAGAAGGTCCTGATCTTCACTGGCGGCTATGACCTTGACCAAGACATCTTGGGCGCGAACACACCGAAAGATGATGACCTTGGCAACGCGCTGTTTATAGCCGACGCCGAAACCGGCAAGCTGATCTGGAGCGCCAGCAAGACGGGCGCCGACCTTAACCTTGCCACCATGACCAACAGCATGCCGGCGACCCCAACCATCGTCGACATCGACGGTGATGGAGCGGCCGACATGATTTATGCGTCCGATCTGCGCGGCCAGATATTCCGCTTTGATATCAATGCGGCCTACACCGGCAGTAATGCACTGGCCTCTGGCATTCGGCTTGCCAACCTAGGTGGTGCTACGGCGGAAAACAATCGGCGCTTTTTCAGCTCGCCGGACGTTGCCCTCATTCGCGAGCGCGGCGGCAAAAGCTACCTGACCATTGCCATCGGCTCTGGGCACCGCGAAAGCCCACTGAACACCGACACCAATGACCGCTTCTATGTCGTGCGTGATAGCAATGTCCTCAGCAAGCCAATCGACACTGTTGCCACACCTTATGTTGCCGTTACCGAAAGTGATTTGGTGGATGTTTCCAGCGTTGATTTAACCAGCGCTGAGGCCATTCAGATACAAGCCGACATCCAGGCACTCGAAACGCAAATGACTTCGCTGAACAACTCGGTATCAACAGCGCAGGAAAATTTCATCAGCTATAAAGCTGGCATCGGCCACACCACACAAGCCACCTCGGCCCTGCAAGCAACAAGTGATGCCAACGACAAACAACGGCAAATTGATGAGCTACTAGCGAGTGATCCGTACCTGCTTGAACGTGCACCTAACACCAAGCAGCAAAGCATCCTGCAAGACAGCCTGACCCTTGCTCGCAGCGTACTCGCTGGCGTTGAACAAGCACGTATCGACGCACAGGCACTGGCAGACTCAACGGACGCTCCAGCCCTGACCACTGCAGCTGCCAATGCCGCAACAGCACTTACCAGCGCCACAACTGACTACAATGCCGCCAAGCTTTTCTCTGATAACCAAGCCTCTATTGCAGCACAGGAAGACGGCATCGCGGATGCCACAGAGGCATCCGCAGCAGCTGCCGCTGTCGGCTTTGCCGAGGCAGAGACTGCCAAAACGGCGGCCGATGCAGCCTTGGCTACAGCACAAACAGACGCAGCGGCGGCGCTGGCAGATCGCGACACCGCAGTAGTTGCTTTGGCCGCAGCCGATGCGGACGTAGTAGCCAAGCAAGCAGTTCTAGCCACCGCAACAGCGGAACATGCTACTGCGGCTGCCAACGCGACAGCCGAAATGACCAATTGGACCACCGTAAACAACGCGCTTATTGCAGCCAGTAATACTCGCAGTGCGGCTGTAACCGCCTTCAGTACTGCGAGCATTAACCTTACAACCGCTCAACAAGCACTCAATGACGATATCAACAACGGCCTCCCTAATGACCCTGACCTTGTCACGGCTCGTGATAATGCGCAGCAGATTAAAAATGACAAGCAAGCCGAACTAGATACGGCAAATACAGCGCTAGCAACGGCACAAGCCAACCAAACAACTGCAGATGCAGCATTGTTTGCTGCGGATCAGAATGCAGCAATCAAACTGGCAGCTAAAAACCAGGCGACCACCGACGTCACAACAACTACCGCATCTGCGGCTAGCGCCCTAACGGCAAAAAACACAGCTGAATCCGCACTGGTCACCGCAAACAACTTGGTAATCGCAAAGACCGCGGATCAAACCGCAGCCGCAACAGCCCTAGCAACCGCCACCACGGCCCGTGACAGCACTGCAGCTGCAGCCGTATCAGCTCGCGCCATTGCCGACTCAACCGCAAGCGCTGCCGCAGCCTCAGGCGCAATTACGGCCGACAAGCTAACAGCAAAAGATGATGCACAAGCGGCAAAAACCGCAGCCGATCTGGCACTGGCAACCGGCACCGCCGACGATGCAGCAGCACTATCATTGACCGCTGAGCGCGATCGCATGGCCGCCGAGTATGAAACGCTGATCAACCTGCAAGCCACTATCGACAATGCCTACGCGACCATCCTGGCCAAGGAAGCGGAAATCGTTGCTGGTAGCGCAGCCAATAACGACGTCACTGCACTTGAGGCTGAGCTGGCCACCCTGCGCACTGGTTATGCCGCCTCGGTCAGCGTAGCAAAACGCACAGAACTCAACGCTGGCACGCCAACGTTGGCCGTCACTCAGCTGAATGCGGTTAATGCCGCACTCTCTGCCGGCAATGCGGCTGCAGTTGCCGCAGCGCTGAACACTGCCTTGACGACCCTTGAAACCAGCTTTGGTGCACCGTCAATGCCTCCGTCAAACACCACCACAGTGTTGATCGCTAGGGACGAAGCCAGCAAAAGCGCCACCTTACTGGCCACGGCGAATAATGAAGCCAGCACAGCTGCTTTGATAACCAATCTGCAAAACCAGAAAGCGGCTCTACTGGCTACCGCAGCAGGCTATCAGACCCAAGCAGACGCACTGGCTGCCGGCTTATACGACCCGGCAAGTGGCTTGTTGACTGCGGCTCAAGTGACAGCGGCCAATGCCACAGGTCACTATTCAAACCCCTTGACTACATTTGACGCGTATCAGTACCTGACTGATCTCTCTCTGGCCGCGGCAAACGACCTGGTTACGGGTATTCCTGCGCTGCGCACGCAAATCAACAACAAATACAACCAGCTCACTCCCGGCAACAGCTACACGCCCAACCAGGCACTGCTCGCTGCCAGCAAAGGTTTCTATCTGCGCTTGCCTAAAGGCGAAAAAGTACTTTCAACCTCGATATCCTATCGGGGCGGGGTGCTGTTCAGTTCATTCAGTCCACGCGGCGCTACAACCTCGATCTGCGGCTCGGATGTGGGTCGCGGCAGGACTTATGCCATCAGCCTGACTGATGCCGATGCAATATTTGCAAAAATGGTCAACGGCGTGGAAACCCCGGTGCGCTACATAGAGATGAAGCGCTCAGGCATTCCACCTACGCCATCCATCATTCTCGGTGATAACGGAGCAACCTTCCTGACAGGTACTGAAACTCTAAATGGTGGCGGTGGTAACGGCAGTGCAGGAGCGTTCTGTCGACCAACTTACAAGGGCTGCACAAAAGGTGATGGCACCACAGCAACCTACTGGAGAGAGAATTAATGAAGCAGTCAGGTTTTACTCTGATTGAGATGATGATCGTTGTCGCAATCGCCGGCATTCTTGCTGCTATTTCTTACCCAAGCTACCGAGACTACGTCGAGCGTGCAGGGAGGGCCGATGGCAAGGCCAAGCTGTTGGAGATCATGCAAGCGCAGGAGCGTTTCTATTCACAAAACCAAACCTACGCTGCCAACCTAGGGGCAGGGGCAGGCGGCTTGGGCTATGGTGTCGCGGCCAATGCTGCGGTAGCCTCGGATGAGGGGCGTTACAACATCACTGCCGCCGCCTGCGCCGGGGTAGTAATTGCTAACTGTGTTGCACTCACGGCAGATGCTGTAGGACAGCAAGCTAGCGACACCAAGTGCGGCGACCTGACTCTAGACAGCCGCGGCACCAAAGGTGAAGGCGGCACTCTGACAGTACAGGACTGCTGGTAACCAGCGTTGAAGGTGTGATCTGGCTTCTATAAGTGGTTTCATTCGCGAAAACCGCGACTGTAACCGCTCCTACGGCCAGTCGCTGCGCGGCAACAGTTAACGGATACACTCCAAATAAAAAGGCCGACTATAGAGTCGGCCTTTTTATTGTTCACTCAATTACAACGCTTTAAGCCGCAACTCCTTCGGCATCGAAAACGTTACATTCTCCTCCCGCCCCAGCAACTCGTCCGCCCCGCTCGCCCCCCACTCACGCAATTGCTCAATCACGCCACGTACCAGCACCTCGGGGGCCGAAGCGCCGGCCGTTATGCCGATGTGTTGTACGCCGTCGAACCATTCACGCTTGAGGTCTTCGGCGCCGTCAATGAGATAGGCCGGAGTACCCAGGCGCTCGGATAGTTCGCGCAGACGGTTGGAGTTGGAGCTGTTGGGGCTGCCGACTACCAGTACCACGTCGCTCTCGGCGGCCAGTTGCTTGACCGCGTCCTGACGGTTCTGGGTGGCGTAGCAGATGTCGTCCTTGCGTGGGCCGCCGATGCTGGGGAACTTGCTGCGCAAGGCGTCGATGACGCGACTGGTGTCGTCCATCGACAGCGTGGTCTGGGTGACGAAGGCCAATTCGGCCGGGTTACGCACTGCAAGGTTGGCGACATCCGTCTCATCTTCCACCAGGTAGATTTCACCGCCATTGCTGCGGTCGTACTGGCCCATGGTGCCCTCCACTTCCGGGTGACCGGCATGACCGATAAGGATGCACTCGCGGCCATCGCGGCTGTAGCGCGCCACTTCGATATGCACCTTGGTCACCAGCGGACAGGTGGCGTCGAAGACCTTGAGACCGCGCTTGTCGGCCTCCTGCCGCACCGCCTGAGATACGCCGTGAGCGCTGAAAATGACGATCACATCGTCCGGCACCTGATCCAGCTCCTCAACGAATACCGCGCCGCGCGAGCGCAGGTCTTCGACCACGAACTTGTTGTGCACCACTTCATGACGCACATAAATGGGCGGACCGAAGACTTCCAGGGCGCGATTAACGATTTCGATGGCGCGATCCACGCCTGCACAGAAGCCACGGGGATTGGCGAGTTTGATAAGCATGGTGACGACCTCGAAGTCCGGGTTCTAATTAGGGGCTCGGCTCTACGGGCCGGGAGCCTCTGTAGCGAGGCCCCTGCTCCCTCGCCGTCTCCCGAAGGGCGAGGGAGCGGTCTGCGCTCGGATTAGAGCGCCTTGACCTCAATGATTTCGACATCAAACGTCAGCGCCTTGCCGGCCAAAGGATGATTGAAGTCGATAGTCACCTGGGCCTCGTCGAAGGCTTTAACCACACCCGGCAGCTCGGTATTGGCAGCGTCGTTGAAGATCACCAGCAGGCCTTCGGCCAGTTCCATGTCCTTGAACTGACTGCGCGGCATAACCTGCACGTTCTGCGGATTTGGCTGACCGAAACCCTGTTCAGGTGCAATCGGCAGGCTGCGCTGGTCGCCACCCTTGAGGCCGAAGAGGGCCTGTTCGAACCCTGGCAACAGGTTGCCATCGCCGACCTTGAAGGTCGCCGGCGCCTTGTCGAAGGTGCTGTCGACCACGTCGCCATTGTCTAGCTTGATAGCGAAATGCAGGGTGACCTGGCTGTTGTTGGCAATGCGAATATCAGTCATGAACGGACTCTTCGGACTTCTGCGATTTGAACATATCCAGCGCCAGGAGAATGGCGCCCACAGTGATGGCGCTGTCGGCCAGGTTGAACGCCGGGAAGTACCAACGGTTCTGCCAGTGCACGAGGATAAAGTCGATCACATGGCCGTAGGCCACGCGATCAAACAGGTTACCCAAGGCTCCGCCGAGGACCAACGCCAGCGCCAGCGCCAGCCAGGTTTCATCGGCTTTCAGGCGCTTGAGCCACACCACCAGCACACCGCTGACCACCAGGGCGATGGCCGCGAAGAACCAGCGCTGCCAGCCGTCCGCGTCAGCGAGAAAACTGAAGGCCGCGCCGGTGTTGTAGGCCAAGGTCCAGCTGAAGTAATCGGGGATCAGCACGATCTGCTGATACAGCGTCAGCGTGCCCTCGAAGTACAGCTTGCTCAGCTGATCCAGCACAAACACCAGCACACTCAAGCTCAGCCACGGCAGTTTGCCGAAGCGACCAGCCAGCTTCAGGCCGCCATCACGCATAGTGACGAACCTCGCCAGCGCCATCGATGTTCTCGATGCAGCGGCCGCACAGCAGCGGATGGGCAGCGTGCTGGCCAACATCTTCACGGTGATGCCAGCAGCGCCCACACTTGCTATGGCCCGACTTGACCACGCGTAGCTTGAGGCCCGCCACCTCGGTGACCACCGCATCTTCAGGTGCCGCGGCCAATGGCTCGACCGCCGCCGTGGAGGTGATCAGCACAAAGCGCAGCTCATTGCTGAGCTTGGCCAGATCGGCCGCCAACGCGTCTTCGGCATACAGGGTCACTTCGGCCTGCAGGTTGCCGCCGATGGCCTTCGCCGCGCGCAGGTTCTCCAGCTCCTTGTTGACCGCAGTTTTCACCGCCATCACTCGCTCCCAGAAGGCGCGATCAAGCTCAAGGTCCGCCGGCATTTCGCTGAGGCCCTGATACCAGCCATTGAGCATCACCGACTCGTTGCGCTCGCCCGGCAGGTACTGCCACAGCTCGTCGGCGGTGAACGCCAGGATCGGCGCGACCCAGCGCACCAGCGCCTCGGAGATGTGGAACAGCGCGGTCTGGCAGGAGCGTCGTGCGGTGCTGTCGGCGGCCGTGGTGTACTGGCGGTCCTTGATGATGTCGAGGTAGAAACCACCCAACTCCTGCACGCAGAAGTTGTGCACCTTCTGGTACACATTGAGGAAGCGATAGCCGTCGTAGGCCTCGATGATCTCACGCTGCAGCAACAGGGCGCGGTCCACGGCCCAACGATCCAGTGCCAGCATGTCTTCGGCCGGCAGCAAGTGCTGGGTCGGGTCGAAACCGCTGAGGTTAGAGAGCAGGAAGCGCGCGGTGTTGCGAATCCGCCGGTAAGCATCGGCGCTGCGCTGCAGGATGACCTTGGACACCGCCATCTCGGCGGAGTAGTCGGTGGACGATACCCACAGACGCAGGATGTCGGCGCCCAGGCTGTCGTTGACCTCCTGCGGCGCGACGACGTTGCCCAGCGACTTGGACATCTTGCGGCCGTTTTCATCGACCACGAAGCCGTGGGTCAGCAGCTCTTTGTAAGGCGCGTGACCATCGATGGCGCTGCCGGTCAGCAGCGACGAATGGAACCAGCCGCGGTGCTGGTCGGAACCTTCCAGGTACAGATCAGCGCGCGGGCCCGTGGCGTGACCCAGCGGATGGGAACCACGCAGCACATGCCAGTGGGTGGTGCCGGAATCGAACCACACGTCCAGGGTGTCGCTGATCTTGTCGTACTGCGCGGCTTCGTCGCCGAGCAATTCGGCTGCATCCAGTTTGAACCAGGCCTCGATGCCTTGCTGCTCGACGCGCTGCGCCACCAACTCCATCAGCTCGGTGGTGCGCGGGTGCAGGTCGCCGCTTTCCTTATGCAGGAAGAACGGGATCGGCACGCCCCAGTTACGCTGACGCGAGATACACCAGTCCGGGCGCCCGGCAATCATGCTGTGCAGGCGCGCCTGGCCCCAGGCCGGGATAAATGCGGTTTCTTCGATGGCCGCCAGGGCGCGCTCACGCAAGGTGGCGCCCTGCGCAGGCTGCGTGTCCATGCCGACGAACCACTGCGCCGTGGCGCGGTAGATCAGTGGCGTCTTGTGCCGCCAGCAGTGCATGTAGCTGTGCTGAATGACCGAGTGCTTGAGCAGGCAACCGACTTCCTCGAGCTTGGCGACGATATTCGGGTTGGCCTTCCAGATGAACTGACCGCCGAAGAACGGCAGCGACTCGACATACACGCCGTTGCTCTGCACCGGGCTGATGATGTCGTCGTTGCTCATGCCGTAGCCTTTGCAGGAACGGAAGTCGTCCTCACCATAAGCAGGCGCCGAATGGACAATGCCGGTGCCGGCCCCCAACTCGACGTACTCAGCCAGGTAAACCGGCGCGAAGCGCTCATAGAACGGGTGGCGGAAGCGGATATTTTCCAGCGAGGCGCCCACGGCGATGGCAATCACTTCACCTTGCAGGCCATAGCGCTGCAGGCTGCTTTCAACCAGCTCTTCAGCCAGCACCAACAGCTTGTCGCCGGTATCCACCAGGGCGTAGTTGAACTCCGGATGGACGTTGAGCGCCTGGTTGGCCGGAATGGTCCACGGCGTGGTGGTCCAGATCACAATGCTGGTCGGCTTGCTCAGGCTGGCCAGACCGAACGCGGCGGCCAACTGATCGGCGTCTTCGACCGGGAAGGCCACATCGATGGCGTCGGATTTCTTGTCCTGGTATTCGACCTCTGCTTCGGCCAGGGCCGAGCCACAATCGAAACACCAGTTCACCGGCTTCAGGCCCTTGAACACGAAACCCTGTTTGACCATCTCAGCCAGGGCGCGGATTTCCCCCGCCTCGTTGGCAAAGTCCATGGTCTTGTAGGGTTTGTCCCAGTCGCCCAGCACGCCGAGGCGAACGAAGTCGGCCTTCTGCCCTTCCACTTGCTCACCGGCATAGGTGCGGCAGCGCTCGCGAGTCAGATCGGAGGGTTGGTTCTTGCCGAAGGTGGTTTCCACCTTGTGCTCGATCGGCAGACCGTGGCAGTCCCAGCCCGGCACATAGGGGGCGTCGAAACCGGACAGGGTCTTGGAGCGGGTGATGAAGTCCTTGAGGATCTTGTTGACCGCATGACCGATGTGGATGCTGCCGTTAGCATAGGGCGGGCCGTCGTGAAGGACGAACTTCGGCCGGTTTTCGCCGAGCTGACGCAGCTTCTGATACAGGCCAATGCTGTCCCACTGCTGCAAGATCTGCGGTTCGCGCTGCGGCAGACCAGCCTTCATCGGAAACGCCGTTTCCGGCAGGTTCAGGGTCGCTTTGTAATCGGTCATGTCAGTCCCGGCTCATCATTGAAAGTGGTTACCCGGCCAATTGGCTCGGGCGGCAGCGATGTCAGCAGCAATCGCCGCCTTCAGCTCATCCAGCGAGGCAAAGCGCTGTTCGTCACGCAATTTACGGTGAAAGGTCACACCCAGGTGGCGGCCATAGATGTCGCCGGCGTAGTCCAGCAGGTGTACCTCCAGATGGGCCAGCCCATCGCTTTTAACTGACGGGCGCACGCCGATATTGGCGGCGCCCGGCCATACCTGGCCATCCAGCTCGATGCTGACCAGGTACACCCCGGTCAACGGCACGCGCTTACGCTTGAGCTGGATATTGGCCGTGGGCGCACCCAGTTGCCGCCCCAGCTTCTGCCCGTGCAATACCCGCCCGGCGATCTGGAAAGGTCGTCCGAGGAGCGCCTCGGCCAAAGTGAAATCTGCTACGCCCAAGGCATTACGCACCCCAGTGCTGCTGACCCGCAGGCCATCCAGCTGCACAGTGGCGGCTTCTTCAACGGTAAAACCGTTAGTCAGCCCGGCCTGCTGCAAAAAGCCAAAGTCGCCAGCGCGATCACAGCCAAAACGGAAATCGTCGCCCACTTCCAGATGCTGTACACCCAGGCCGTTGACCAACACCGTGTTGACGAACTCGGCGGCGCTCAACTCACGCAAGCGGCGGTTAAAGGCCAGGCACAGCACACGATCAACGCCCGCGTCGGCCAACAGTTCCAGCTTGTCGCGCAAACGGGTCAGGCGGACCGGCGCGGTGTCTGGGGCAAAAAACTCACGGGGCTGCGGCTCAAAAATCACCACGCAACTGGGCACCCCAAGCTCCGCCGCACGCTCGCGCAGACGCGCCAGAATGGCCTGATGCCCACGGTGTACGCCGTCGAAGTTGCCGATGGTGGCAACGCAGCCCCGGTGATGGGGACGCAGGTTGTGAAGACCTCGGACCAGCTGCATAGCACGCTTCTTGGCTAAAAAGGGGTCGATTATACGCACACCCGCCGCCAGAC
>RCMZ01000481.1_pt1 | contig 20765 bp, 25 predicted proteins | sample 2041141 | NCBI WGS metagenome assembly RCMZ01 (sample SAMN09708263, study PRJNA481090) | Wastewater metagenome, whole genome shotgun sequencing project. | biome: sewage; isolation source: Davis station wastewater (DW) | place: Antarctica: Davis Station | collected 2010-03-01
GCAATCGGTTGGGTGGCAAAGAGTTGCTGGAACATGTGGCCGTAGCCTTTGTACTGGTCGACCAGTTCCGGGCGAAGATTATCGGTTTCCAGGATGCAAATGCGCTGTGGCATGGGGGTTGTCACCTCACTTAAGAGTCAAAATGCGTTTGATATATTTAATGTACCGTCTTGTTTTACTGAACACCTTGGCCGCGCATTATTCACGCACTGGCCCCCCACGGAAAGATGTCCGGCAAGTATTTTTTTACCCTTTGTCGGCTGGCGATCGCGACCATTGGCACGGTGCAAACCGGGCACGCGAGCACGGCCCCGGCTGGGTAAAGTCAGGGCTCCGACTCTGGGCATTCAACCTGAGGTGCATCAACGTCCGGCGCGGGACTCGCGAATATAAAAGCGCGCTTTTTCCGCCTTCTGGGCGCAGCCTTCAAATGCCTCGAACTGTTGCTGGGTCTTGGCGGCGGTCAGCAGGGAGATGGCCTTGCTGTAGCTGACACTGCCGGCAAAGCCTTCGGCCTTGGCGATATCGGATTCACGCCAGGCGGCGTCCAGTTGGTTGGCGCAGTTGTCGCGGTAGGGATTGGTATTGCCGGCGCAACCGGCCAGCAGGGCGAGCAAGGGCAGATACAGAGCAGCTTTCATGGCGTGGTTCCTCTCTGACAGGCGCGGCTCACGGCAGGTGCCGGAGCTGCAAACCACGCTACGGAAATACCGACGAGCTGTCTATCGCCGGCTCAGTAGTCGACCTTGCCACGCCCGGCCTTGATGCTGCCGCGCTGGCTTTTGCCCTCCAGGCGGCGTTTCTTCGAGCCGAGGGTCGGCTTGGTGGGCCGCCGCGCCTTTTCTACTTTGATCGCCGCCAGGATCAGCTCTTTTAAACGCTCCAGGGCGTCGCCGCGATTCTGTTCCTGGGTGCGGTATTGCTGGGCCTTGATGATGATCACGCCATCGCTGGTGATGCGTTGGTCGCGCAGGGCCAGCAGGCGCTCCTTGTAGAAGGGCGGCAAGGAAGAGGCCTGGATATCAAAGCGCAGGTGCACGGCGCTGGAGACCTTGTTGACATTTTGCCCGCCGGCACCCTGGGCGCGAATGGCGCTCAGCTCGATCTCGCTGTCGGGCAGGTGCACGTTATTGGAGAGCAGCAACATAGGCGGGGGACGGCTGGATCAGGGCGTACAGAATACCCCGATTGAGCGGCACTGGCCGCGTCGCGTGGTCGTGCAGAGCGTGGAAAATAGTTTTCTCCAGCGTGTAACGCCAGACGGGCCATCGGCTCTAGTGAGGTGTCGGCACTGAATGATTCAGGCCCGCCGACCACCCCACCCCACAGAGTCGAGGATTTACCCATGAACGCTAAAAACACCGTAAGCATGACTGGCGCAGCATTGGCCCTGGCCGCCGCCGGCTTGTTCGCCAGCCTGTCGACCCAGGTGGTGGCCGAAGAAGCTCAGGTGCATTGCTACGGCATCAACGGCTGCAAGGGCCAGAATGATTGCAAGACCGCAGAAAACGCCTGTAAAGGCCAGGCTGCCTGCAAGGGCCATGGCTTCAAGGCCACCACCCTGGCTGAGTGCAATGCTGCCGGCGGTAAAGTCGGCGAGTAAGTCGGTGGGCGGTGGCCTAGCGCAGGCCACCGCAGCCATTGATCGACGTGGAGTTGAGCATGCAGCCAGCGACAACCTGCCTCGGCTATGGCCTGGGTTTACGCAGTGAGTACTATCAGGAGATTCTCGAACAACGGCCGCCGGTCGATTGGTTCGAGGTGCTCTCCGAGAATTATCTGGTCGAGGGTGGCAAGGCGTTGTACTACCTCGACGCGATCGGCGAGCACTACCCGTTGGTCATGCACGGTGTGTCGTTGTCGATCGGTGGCCCGCACGCCCTCGACCTGGACTACTTGCAGCGCCTCAAGCAATTGGCGGCCCGTGTTCAGCCGCAATGGATCTCCGACCACCTGTGCTGGAGCCGCGGCAACGCCCACCAGTTGCACGACCTGCTGCCGCTGCCGTACAGCGAAGAAAGCCTGCAGCATGTGGCCGCACGGGTGCGTCAGGTACAGGACGTGCTGGAGCGGCCTCTGGTGCTGGAAAACGTCTCCAGCTACCTGCGCACCGCCAACGATCAATTCAGCGAGTGGGAATTTATCGCAGCCCTCAGCGAGCTGACTGGCTGTGAACTGCTGCTGGATGTTAATAACGTCTACGTCAGCGCGCGCAATCATGGCTTTGATGCGTGGGACTTTATCCGCGCGCTGCCGGCGCAACGGATTCGGCAAATCCATCTGGCCGGGCACAGCGACTACGGCGACTATGTGGTCGATACCCATGACCAGCCGGTTTGCGACCCGGTTTGGCAACTGTATCAGCGCACCCTGGAACACCTGGGGCCAGTGGCCACGATGATCGAACGCGATGACCATTACCCGCCCTTTAGCGAGCTACTGGCCGAACTGCACAAGGCCCGGACGCTTGGCGAAGCGGCGCTACAGGGGCGTACTCCATGCGCCTGAGCGATTGGCAACAGGCCATTGAGGCCTACTTGCTCGGTGCTGATGCCGCGCCGAATGCTGCGTTGCAGGCCAGCCTGATCGGCAGTCCGAGCCTCTCGGTAACCCAGGGCTTGGCGATTTATCACCATGCCAACCGTGCACGGTTGCTCGGCGTTATGCGCGAAGATTTCCCGGCCGTGCGCTACTGGTTGGGTGATGAAGACTTTGCGGCCTTGGTGCAGGCGTATTTAGCAGCCAACCCGTCGCAGCACTTCAGCCTGCGTTGGTTGGGCGAGCGTTTTGCCGGGTTTATCGCCCAGCACTATGCGGCCGAGGCTGCGGCGCCGTTGGTCGAGCTGGCCAACCTGGAGTGGGCCTTCACCATGGCCTTCGATGCGCCGTCTGGCGAGCCCTTGAGCCTGGCGCAAATGGCCGACTTAGCTCCAACCGAGTGGCCCGCTTTACGGGTGCAATGGCTGCCTTGCGTGCAGTCTTTGCCGTTGCACTACAACAGCGTGGCGCTCTGGCAGGCCGCTAAAAGCGAAGCTGAATTTCCTCTCAGCGAGCGTTTAGTTCAGCCGAGCCTATGTCTGGTTTGGCGCCAGCAACAGGTCTGCCACTACCGCAGCCTGGGCAGTGATGAAGCCCGCGCCTTGCAGGGCATGTGCGATGCTGGCTGGAGCTTTGCCGAGTTGTGCGAACAGTTGGCCGGGCAAGGTAAGCAGGCGCCACTGCTGGCGGCCGGCTGGCTCAAGCAGTGGCTCAGTGACGGCTTATTGCAGCGCTGTGCTTAGCCGGATGCCGAAGAAGATCATGGGCTGACTTCCGGATAGAGCAGTTGGCCGTCATGCTGGCAGACCAGGCGACCGGACTCGACCTGCAAAAAACTGAATTGCTCGGCGCTCATGCGCAGGTAATAGGTGTTTCGCAGGAGGTTGCGCATCGAGGTCCTTTCGAGCGTCATGCTGACGCTGACTTTAGGGTTTCTGAATGGTATTGGTCAGGTCGAGAATCTGCTTGGCAGAGCTTTCCAGGGCGCTTGAGGCCACGCGGATCTCCTGCAGGAAGCTCAGTAGGGCGACGATAAAGGTGCCCATGCTGACCACGAACAACGCCGCCACCGCGTAGGTGGCGTTGAAGCCCATCAGCTCGCTGATAAACAGCAGGGCGATCACCGCGCAAATCAGCAGTGCGGTGAGGGTGCACAGGTTGATCGCACGGTTGCACAGCACGGTGCGGCGGAACAGGGTGAACAGCTCAGTGCGCGGTTGCGACGAGCGTGCCGGGTTATCGAGGATAAAGGCTTCGAGCTTGCGGGTACGGTCGACTACGCGCGACAGGCGATTGATCAGCACCGACAGCATGGTGCTCAGTGCAGTGAGCAAAAACACCGGGGCGACGGCCAGCTGAATCACGTGGGCCAGTTCGGGAATGCTGCTTTCAGGGAACATCGGCGTCTCTCATCGAGGGTTGGGCGCAGGCCTGGCGATTTTGCGCCAAGCCTGACGGCGGCGCCATGCCTGCTGAGCTCGCGCACCGCGTCAGAGTGTCCACAGCCGCCTTTTCGCAGAACATCAAATTCTGACCGTTGGCCAGAGCAAAGGCCTGCTCATCGGCACGCTTGACCGCCGTTTGCAGGGCGGTGTCAGAATGCCATGGCTACTGTTTAACCATTGCTCAATAGCAGCATGATCGAGGCTTTTGTCTGCAATATCGTGGCTGAGTGGCCGCTTTATCAATTGCCGGGCAAGGGCCGCCGAGCACGGGCAGGTGGAGGAGTAGCCGATTTCCAGGCGCAGTTCCACGTGGAACCCTTGCCCATCCAGGCGGCTGCGCAGGCGCAAGGGATAGGCCTTCCAGCCGGTCAGCGGGCTGATCAGGGCGGGGCGTTGGTAAAGCGCTTGGCCTTGCAGGTCGAGGTAGGCGCTGCGCGACAAGCCCTGATGGCTGCTCAGGAAGCGCTCAAGTACCTGGCGCAGTAATGCCGGGTTCAGCTCGACCTGCTCCAGCGCCTGTAGCGCCAGGTACAGGCGTGACATATGAATGCCGCGTGTCGCGCCATCATCAAGGCTGACACCCGCCGCCGCACGGCCGGCAATCAACTGCCCATTTAGGCGCAAGGGCAGGGCAATACCGTGCATACCAACCCCGTCTAGAGGTTGCTGCTGGTCGAGCGTTTGTGCGGCCAGGTCTGGCAGGGAGCGGCTGTTCATCGTGCTGGGGTCGGCTGTTTTGAGTAATTAGTGTTATGTTATAACAAAAATATTCACTGTCCCGTCAACTGAATGAGAAACGGCCCATGTCTGCTCGTCTTCCCGTCACCGTGCTCTCCGGCTTTCTCGGCGCCGGCAAAAGCACCCTGCTCAATTACATTCTGCGTAACCGCGAAGGCCTCAAGGTCGCGGTGATCGTCAATGACATGAGTGAAATCAACATCGATGGCAGCGAAGTGCAGCGCGATGTCAGCCTTAACCGCAGCGAAGAAAAGCTGGTGGAAATGAGCAACGGATGCATCTGCTGCACCCTGCGTGAGGACCTGCTGGAGGAGGTCGGGCGCCTGGCCCGTGATGGCCGCTTCGACTACCTGCTGATCGAGTCCACGGGTATTTCCGAGCCGCTGCCGGTGGCGGAAACCTTCACCTTCCGTAGTGAAGACGGCCAGAGCCTGGCCGACATTGCGCGCCTCGACACCATGGTCACGGTGGTCGACGGGGTGAACTTCCTGCAGGACTTGCATGCCGCCGAAAGCCTGGCCAGCCGCGGTGAAACCCTCGGTGAAGAGGACGAGCGCTCAATCACCGATTTGCTTATCGAGCAGGTTGAGTTCGCCGATGTGATTTTGCTCAGCAAGATCGACCTGATCGCCAGCGCCGAGCGCGAAGAGCTGTTGGCCATCCTGCGTCGGCTCAACAGCCATGCCGAGATTGTGCCGATGAGCATGGGCCAGGTGCCGCTGGAGCGGATTCTCAATACCGGCCGCTTCGACTTCGAGCGGGCCGCCCAAGCACCGGGCTGGCTCAAGGAGTTGCGTGGTGAACATATTCCCGAGACCGAGGAGTACGGCATCGCTTCCACTGCCTGGCGCGCGCGTCGGCCGTTGCACCCCGAGCGCTTCTTCAACTTCATCAACCGCGAATGGAGCAATGGCCGCCTGCTGCGCTCCAAGGGCTTTTTCTGGTTGGCCAGTAAGCATCAGGAGGCCGGCAGTTGGTCCCAGGCCGGTGGCCTGATGCGTCACGGCTTTGCCGGGCGCTGGTGGCGCTTTGTGCCGAAAGAGCAGTGGCCTGAGGACGACGAGGGCGTGCAGGCGATCATGCGCAACTGGCAGGCCGACGTCGGCGATTGTCGCCAGGAGCTGGTGTTTATCGGCCAGCACATCGACTTCGCCCAACTGACCGCCGAGCTAGAGGCCTGCCTGCTGGATGATGCGGAAATGGCCCTGGGCAGCGAGGCCTGGCGCGCCCTGCCGGACCCGTTCGGGCCCTGGCATGCAGAGGCGGCCTGATACGGCTTGAACAGTGACCGCGTCTGCGCTGCGGGTCGCTTAAAAAGCCACCCACACGCCCTTGGATTGCTGCTCGCAGGCCGGCTTGAGCAGGCGCGCATCGCTGGCCACGCCGTAGTAGTGAATGTCCTGTTGATAAGGCGTGCCGGCCACCTTGGCATTGCGGCAGCTGCCGAAGGCGCCGATCGGGCACTGCTCGGTGTAGGTGACCTCAACCTTCTGCCCGGCCAGTTGTGGCTGGCAAAAGCCGTTATGGAACAGGCTGGCTGGAATGCTGCGGTTCTGCTGGCAGACTTTGACGTCCACCTGCGCGCCCTGGCTGCGCACGATGCAGGCTTCGGCCTGGGCCAGCAGGGGCAGGGCGGACAACAACAGAACAAAGCCACGACGCATGGAAAACCCTCCTCGACGAAATGCGCGGGACTTTACCACGCGCCTTTCCTGGCGCCGATAAAGGCGGCAGCATGGCGACTGCGCGCCTATCGAGATTACCCATGCTCAGCCAGATTCCCACCCACTTGATCGCCGGCCCCCTGGGTGCCGGCAAGACCAGCCTGATTCGCCACCTCTTGGCGCACAAACCGGCGGATGAACGCTGGGCGGTGCTGATCAACGAATTCGGTCAGATCGGCTTGGACCAGGCTCTGCTGACCACGGCGGCGGACGGCATCAGCCTGGCGGAAGTGCCGGGCGGCTGTCTGTGCTGCGTCAACGGCGCGCCGTTTCAGGTTGGCCTGGCGCGCCTGCTGCGCCAGGCGCGGCCGGATCGTCTGCTGATCGAGCCTTCCGGCCTGGGCCATCCGGCCGAGTTGCTGGCGCAGTTGGCCGAGCCGCCGTGGACCGGCGTGCTGGCCCTGCAGCCGCTGTTGCTGGTGCTGGATGCGGCGGCCCTGGCGGCGGGTCAGCCGCTGCCCGCCAGCCAGCAGGCGGCCCTCGATCTGGCTGGGCTGTTGCTGCTGAACAAGGCGGAGCATCTCGATGACGCCAGCCGGGCGCGGCTGCAGGCGCAATTGCCGGCGCTGCCCCTGTATTGGACGACTCAGGGCCAACTGCCCTTGAACGCTGTGCCGGGCATAGACGCGCGTGCCCAGGCAGCGGGCGCCGCGTTGCCACTGCCTGAAGGCGGCGCGGCGTTGTCGGCGCTGTGGCGCGATCCGCGTGAGCCGATTTGTCAGGTGCAGGACCAGGCTGAGGGCTGGAGCATCGGCTGGCGCTGGCACCCCAGTCAGCAGTTCGAGCTGCTGCGCGTGCAGCAGTGGCTGGCGACGTTGCCCTGGCGGCGCGCCAAGCTGGTGCTGCAAACCAACGCCGGCTGGCTGTCGGCCAATGCCCTGGACGGCGAGGCGCCGCACTGGCGCAGCAGTGAATGGCGCAAGGACTCGCGGCTGGAGCTGATCTTCAGTGCCGCACAGGATCAGCAGGCGCTCAACCAGGGGCTGGCCGCCTGCTTGTTGTCTAGCTAGAGGCTTTGGCGCTGTGCCGGCGTTGATGCCACCAACCAAGCAGCATCGGCACCAGCGACAGACCGATGATGAACAGGATCAGCAGGGTCAGGTTCTGCTTGATAAAAGGCACGTTGCCGAACTGGTAGCCGAGGGTGATCAGGCCGCCGATCCACAGCAGGCTGCCGAGCACGCTGTAGCTGAGGAACTGGCCGTAGGGCATGCGCCCAAGGCCGGCAACGAAGGGCGCGAAGGTGCGCAGGATCGGCAGGAAGCGCGCCAGGGTGACGGTCTTGGCGCCGTGGTTGGCATAGAAAATCTCGGTGCGCAGCAGGTAGTCGCGGCGGAAGATCTTCGAGTTGCCGCGCTCAAACAGGCGAATCCCGTAGCGTCGGCCCACCCAGTAGTTGCAGCTGTCGCCCAGGGTGGCGGCAAAGAACAGGCTGATGCCGAGAATCCACGGGTCGAGGCCGCTGTGCACGGCAGCCGCGCCGGCGATAAACAGCAGCGAGTCGCCCGGCAGGAAGGGCATGACCACCAGCCCGGTTTCGCAGAAGATCACCAGAAACAGGATGGCGTAGATCCACACCCCGTACTGGGTAATCAGTACTTCGAGGTGGCGATCCAGGTGCAGAAACAGGTCAAACAGGGCGGAAATATCCATGGGGCGCGTCACGTCGAAGGGTCAAAGGCGGCCATCCTAGCAGCAGTTAGGGGATTTTCCTTGTCCCGGTCGGCTGGTTAACAGGCCGTTGAAAAACTACCTGCGTTGGCAATACTGCGTTAAAAACGGCCTCAAAATGCTCATTTACAGCCGTAAACTGCGCTTTTTCGGCCGTTTTTGCCTTGTCTTGCCGGCCTCGCCTACGTTTTTCAACAGCCTGTTAGACTGCAGCCATTGCGTCTAATGAGTGTCGTTATGTTGCTGCAGCCCTGGTCCCATTCCTGTTCCGCCGGTTTCACCCTGCGCGGTTGGCACACGCCGCCGTCGGGCAAGCCGTTGCTGCACTTTCTGCATGGCAACGGTTTTTGCGGGCGCACCTATGAACCCCTGCTAAGGCTATTGGCGGCAGATTTCGACCTCTGGCTGTGTGACGTCCAGGGCCATGGCGACAGCGATCACGGCGGTCGTTTTCATGGCTGGAACCGCAGTGCAGAGCTGGCCGTGGAGGCCTTTGCGGCCGGGCGCGCGGTGTTTGGCGCGGTGCCCTGTTTCGCCGTTGGCCACAGCTTTGGCGGAGTGCTCACCAGCCTGATGCTGGCCCAGCAGCCGCAGCTGTTTCAGCGTGCGGTGCTGCTCGACCCGGTGCTGTTCACCCCGGCGATGATCGGCGTGATGGCGCTGTCCGACGTGGTCGGCTTGTACCGGCGCAACAGCATGGCCAGCAAGGCTCGCTCGCGGCGCCGGCAATGGCCGGATCGCCAAGCCGCGTTTGCCGGCTTGCACGGCCGTGGGATGTTCAAGGGCTGGCGCGACGAGGCACTGCAGGCCTACGTCGAGCACGGCCTGAAAGAGGTCGAGGGCGCGGTCGAGCTGAAATGCCGGCCCAGCCGCGAGGCGGATATCTTCGGCTCCTTCCCCAAGCGCCTGTGGTCGTCCCTGGCCAAGGTGCAAACGCCGACCGAAGTGCTTTACGGGCAGAGCACCTACCCCTTTATTGCCGGCGCCGTGGCGCGCTGGATGGCGCTCAACCCCCACGTCAGCGGCCACACCCTGGCCGGTGGTCACTGCTTTATGCAGGAAGATGCCGAGACGGCCGCCCGTCGGGTGACGGCGTTTTTGCTGCGTTGATCAGAGCCTAGTTCTGCGGCAGCAACTGGCCGCGCAGCAGCAGGAGCAAGGTGCGTAGCGCCAGGTAGGCGATGATCAGGCTGGCCAGCAGCACCGCCGCCAGCGCCACTTCGCTGGGCCAGCCGCCGCGGCGTACGGCTTCGACGATGGCCGCGGCGAGGGCTGCCACGGGAAAGGAAAACGACCAGAAACTGAACGTGAAGGGCGTGCGGCTCCACCAGTGCCAGCGCGTCAGCACCGCCACCACCGGGCCGCAGGCGATGCCCAGGCCGATCACCAGAATCTCCGCCGGCAGCTGCGGCCACAGGGTGCTGGCGGCCAGGGTGGCGACGGCAGCGGGGGCCATTTCGATGCCCAGGGTCGGGCGCAGGGCCAGCGGCAGGGGGCCGTCGAACAGGCGGTGGAGAATGCGCATTTCCAGCAATGCCCAGCCGCCCAGGCCCATCCCCAGCAGGAGCATGGCAAAACCGTGCAGGTCCAGCGCGGCCAGGGCCATGGCGCCGACCAGACCGCCGGGCACGATCGGCAGATAGAGCACCGGCGTGACCAGTTCTTCCGGCATCTGCCCGGTGGCCAGTTGCTTGACCACTTGCCAGGCGATCATGCCCTGCAGCAGCAAGGCCAGCAGGGTAGCCGTCAGCAGCCCGGCCTTGGCGCCGGGATACAGCGGCGCCAGCTGGCTGACGGCGAGCAGGATCGACACCGGCCACAAGGCCAGCAGCGGCCCCTGCACCGGGTGGAAGAATTCCCGTTTGAGCAATGAGCCGTGGCGCAGGGCTTTGCCCAGCCAGAGCAGGCTCAGCAGTGCGAGGAGGGCCAGGCCGCCGGCTAGCAGGGCCTTGGCGGTCGGCTGGGCGGCGCGGATGGGCAGTGCCGCCAGATGTTGCCAGGCGCCGTCCAGGCCGAGGATGCCGAGGGGGATGGCGAACAGGCCGGGGTGCAGGCGCGCCAGCCAGGGGCGGACATGCAGGGTACTGGCGCTCGACAGGGGTTGATTCATGGGCGGCTCTTGGCGGCAGGCAACCTGCTGAGCATAGCCGCCGGCTGGCGCGCGGGGGCCTCAGTAGGAGGGCGGGGGTGGGCGCTGGCGCCAGTCGTTGAGGTGCACCACGTTGGCCGGCTTGGGGGTGTCATCGGCGCTGGCGCTGAAGGGATGGGCGTCCAGTTCGATCTGCCCGAGGTGCTGGCCAAACATGCTGATGCTGCCGACGTGGCGCTGCTCGCCGGTGACCGTGAACTCGAAGCCATACACCCGCGCCAGGCGCCGCCGGCCATGGGCGTCACGCAGCAGGCTGAGGCGGCGCAGGGCGACGTTATCGTCGAGCAGCAGCACGTCCATTTTCTCGCAATGACGGCGCACCAGGGCCAGGGCGCGCTCGCGAATGCCGTGGCCGCGCCACAACCAGGCGGCAGCGCTGGCGAACAGCAAAACAATAAACAGATCGGCCAGGGTCAGCATGGCAACTCCTCGACAGGTGCGCAGAGCTTAACAGGCTGGGGAATCATCAGCCGGGTTCAAGGTTCGAGCTGCAGGGCCTGATAGCGCTGTTCGAGTTCCTGGCGGATCTGTCGGCGTTGCTGGGCCTGGAGGAAGCGGCGTTTCTCGTCGGCGCTGCCCAGGGGCAACTGCGGCACGGCGGTGGGTTTGCCCTGATCGTCCACGGCCACCATGGTGAAGAAGCAGCTGTTGGTGTGACGCACGGATTTTTCGCGGATGTCTTCGGTGATCACCTTGATGCCGATCTCCATCGAGCTGCGCCCGGCGTAGTTGACCGAGGCGAGGAAGGTCACCAGTTCACCGACATGGATGGGCTGGCGAAAGTTGACCTGGTCCACCGACAGAGTCACCACGTAGCAGCCGGCATAGCGGCTGGCGCAGGCGTAGGCGACCTGGTCGAGGTACTTGAGCAGGTTGCCACCGTGCACATTGCCGGAAAAATTGGCCATGTCCGGGGTCATCAACACGGTCATCGACAGCTGGGTGTTTACGGTTTCCATAACAAGCTCTTTAAAGGTGCAGAAGGGCGCGTGACGCGGGGTGCGGGATCGGCGGGCTGCAAGGATAACGCCAGGACGCCCGGCGTGCCCGTAGAAATCCGCTAAACCCCCGGTTTGCGCGGTGGGCGGCGGCAGTGGCGTGGAATGATGACGCGCCTCGGCCCGGTTCGGTACGTGGCGGATTGGCTGGAGTGCGGTGTTCTGGTGCGTTGCCCTGCTGCCTGCACCCAGTCGCTGCCCTGCGGCTGGGCGACGCGGGTTACTTGCCGGCCGAGAGGCCGAAATCCATGGCCAGGTTGGCGCCGGTGATGGCTTCGGCGTACGGCTGGCAGAGGAACCACACCAGTTCGGCGATTTCCTCGGGGCGGATAAAGCGTGCGCCGGCGCCCTGCGGGTAGAGCTTGAGCAGGTCGCGTTTGTAGCCCTGGGGGTCGCCCTCGCCATAGCGCTCGGCCTGGAAATCCAGCATCGGCGTGGCGATATCGCCCGGCGACACGGCGTTGACGCGAATGCCGTCCGGCGCCAGGTCCAGCGCCAGGGTCTTGCTCAGCAGGGTCAGGGCGGCCTTGCTGGCGCAGTAGGCCGCGGCGTTGCGGTTACCCTGGTGGCCGGCATCGCTGGCGATATTGATGATCGTGCCACGGCTGTCGCGCAGGTGCGGGATGGCGGCGGCGCAGGCGAAGAAGGCGGCTTTGACGTTGACGTTCATCAGCAGGTCGAAGTCCTCCTCGCTGAACGACTCCACCGGCCCTTCGCGCCATACGCCGGCGGCGTTGATCAGCGCGTCCAGGCGGCCGACGCGACCGAGGGTACGCTCGATGACGTCGCGGCAGGCGGTGGCGCTACGCAGATCGGCGGTGATCGAGCCGGCCAGCGGCATCTCATGGCCGAGTTGGGCCAGACCGGCGGCGTTCTGGTCGGTGACTACCACGCGCCAGTTGCCGGCGGCAAAACGCTTGGCCAGCGCACTGCCGAGGCCGCCGGCGGCGCCGGTGATCAGTACTACGGGTTGGGGCATGACGGACTCCGAGTCATTTTGCGCTGAGGCGTAGGATGGGTTGAGGCGGGTAGCGCCGATACCCATCGGTGATGATGGGTATCGCTTCGCTCAACCCATCCTACGGTTCATGAGTATTAGAGAGGCATAACGAGCGCAGCAGCCTCTCAGGCGTGGGTCAGGTACCAGCGCCAGTCCTGCTCACCGACTTCGCCCATAAACTGACGGAACTCGTTCCACTTGATCGCCAGGAACACCTTGAGGAATTCCTCGCCCAGGGCTTCCTTGGCCCACGCCGAGTTTTCCAGGGCGCGCAGGGCGGTCAGCCAGTCGGTCGGCAGGGTTTCGCGGGCCTGCTCGTAGCCGTTGCCGATGATCTCCTCGCCGGGGTCGATCTGATTTTTGATCCCGTGATGGATACCGGAAAGAATCGCGGCCGCGGCGAGATACGGGTTGGCGTCGGCGCCGCAGATGCGGTGCTCGACGTGGCGGCTCTTGGCCGGGCCACCGGGCACGCGGAAGGACACGGTGCGGTTGTTCACGCCCCAGCTCTTGGCCAGCGGCGCGTAGCTATTGGCCTGGAAGCGGCGGAACGAGTTGGCGTTGGGGCAGAAGATCGCCAGCGCATCATTCAGGGTGGCCATCATGCCGCCGATGGCGTGCTTGAGCAGCGGGGTGCCGTGGGGGTCTTCCGAGGCCATCAGGTTGTTGCCCTCGGCGTCGGCCAGGCTGATGTGCATGTGCAGGCCGCTACCGGCCAGGTCGCCGAACGGCTTGGCCATAAAACAGGCGATAAAGCCGTGCTTGTTGGCCACGCCCTTGACCAGGCGCTTGTAGCGCAGGCCTTCGTCGATGGCCTGCAGCGCGTCGAAGCGGTGCTCCAGGGTCAGCTCAACCTGGCCGGGGGCGTACTCGGAAATCGCCGTGCGCACCGGCAGGCCCTGCATGTCGCAGGCGTCGTAGAGGTCGTCGAGGAACGGCTGCAACTGCTCCAGCTCGGCCACGCCATACACCTGCGGTGCCTGCGGGCGTACGCCGTTCATTTGCAGTGCCGGTTGCGGGCGGCCGTTGGCGTCGCGGTTTTTATCCAGCAGGTAGAACTCCAGTTCGACTGCCATCACCGGGTGGTAACCGTCGGCCTTCAGGCGGTCGATGGCGCGCACCAGCACATGCCGCGGGTCGGCTGGGGCGGCCGGCCGGCCCTGGGTCGGGTGCATGCTCACCTGCAGCTGGCCGGTGGGTTTGCTGCGCCAGGGTTGCAGGGTCAGGCTGCCGGCCAGCGGGTAGGTCCAGCAGTCGGCGTCGGCCACTTCCCAGACCAGGCCGCTTTCTTCCACGTCTTCACCCTGAATGGTCAGGGCCAGGATCGAGCTGGGCAGCGGCCGGCCGTTTTCGTAGATGGCCAGCAACTCGTCGCGGTGCAGCAGCTTGCCGCGCGGGATGCCGTTGGCGTCGATCAGGATCAGTTCAATCAGGCGCACGTCGGGGTGCTGGGCGAGGAAGTCGTGGGCTTCCTGGATGTCGGCAAATTTCATCTGAACCTCATGGCCCCTTGCGCGGGTGCCTGCTTGGGTAGCCCGGATACAATCCGGGGCATGTTCGATTGATCCCGGAGTGCATCCGGGCTACGGCTTATTCGCGGGCGCCGGGGATGGCCAGCAGCTCGCTCAGGGCCTCGTCGAGGGTGGCGATCAGTTGGTCCACGTCGGCGGCCGAGGTCGCCGGGCAGCACAGGGTCATGTTGTGGAACGGCGTGATCAGGATGCCGCGGTTGATCAGGTACAGGTGCAGGGCCATTTGCAGTTCATCGTGGAACGCGGCCTCGGCCTGGGCGCCGGTTTTCGGCGACTGTGGGCAGAACTGGAATTCGCTGCGTGCGCCCAGTTCGGTCACCGACCACTGGAGGTCGTATTTGCCGATCAGGCTGCGGAAGCCATCGGCCAGGCGCTTGGCCAGCGGCAGCATATGGTCGTAGGCGGCTTGGGTCATCACCTCTTCCAGGTTGGCGCGCATGCAGTGCATCGCCAGGGCGTTGGCCGACAGGGTGGTGCCCATGCCGCTGTGACCGTGTCCGTGGTTGCCGGCACTGGCGCGTTTGCGCGCGGCCTGCATGGCGTCGGCCATGGCCGCGCTGCAACCGAAGATGCCGCACGGCACGCCGCCAGCGATCGGTTTGCCGACCACGAAGAAGTCCGGCTCCAGGTTCCACAGTTGGGTGCAACCACCCATGCCGGTGGAGATGGTGTGGGTTTCATCGATGATCAGCAGCGAACCGTACTTCTTGGTCAGTTCGCGGCACTCCTGCATAAAGCCCGGCTCGGGCAGGACCATGCCGATGTTGGTCATCGCCGGCTCGCACATCAGTGCGGCGACGTCGCCTTTGGCCAGGGCGGCTTCCAGAGCCTCGACATCGTTGAACGGGATCGAGCGGCTGTACTGGGTCAGGTCGTAGGCCTGGCCAATCAGGCCGGAGCGCGGCTGGGTTTCGCCGTCGTGGCAACGCACCATCACGTCATCGACGGTGCCGTGGTAGCAGCCGTCGAACACCAACAGCACCTTGCGCTCGGTGATCGCCCGCGCCCAGCGCAGCACATAGCGGTTCGAATCCGTGGCGGTGGCGGTGACTTGCCAGAACGGCAAACCGAAGCGTGCGGCCAGCAGCTCGCCGGCCACCACGGCATCTTCGCCGGGGAGCATGGTGGTCAGGCCGTTGTTGCCCTGTTCGGCGATGGCCTTGGCAATCGGGTCCGGCGAGTGGCCGAACATGGTGCCGGTGTCGCCCAGGCAGAAGTCGATGTATTCGTGGCCGTCGACGTCATAGAAGCGCGCGCCCTTGGCGCGGCTGACGAACAGCGGATTCGGGGTCGACCAGTCGGCCATCCAGTGCATCGGCACGCCGCCGAACAACGAGTTGCGCGCCCGCTCGGCCAGGGCCACGGATTTCGGATTGCGCTCGATAAAGCGCGCCCGTTCACGGGCGGTGAAGGTTTCCACGGCGGATGGGCTGATACCACTGGCAGTCATGCTTGAACACCTCGTTCGAATTTCTGCACATTCTTATTTGTGATCACAGATAAGTCAATAACTGGATTTGATCGGCCATTTAGGTAATATGACCTTAATTTGTGATCACAGGATGGATAAAAATGAGCGACTCAGTTTGGCATGGGCAGGTGGCGTTGATCAGTGGCGCCGGTAGCGACAGCGGCATCGGCCTGGCCATTGTCCGGCGCCTGGGCCGCGTCGGTGTGCGGGTGCTGATCACCGCCAGCAGTGCGCGCATCCAGCAGCGTGCCGCCGAGTTGCAAGCTGAAGGTATAGACGCCCGCGCCATGGCGGCGGATCTGACCGACGAAGCGCAGGTCAAGGCGCTGGCCGAGTGGGCCCATGCCCAGTTCGGCCATATCGACATCCTGGTCAACAACGCCGGCATGGCCATGCTCGGCAGCCCTGAGCCGTTCGCCGACGTGGCGGATATGGAACTGGCGACCTGGAACCTGTCGCTGGCGCGCAACCTGACCAGCGCCTTTCTGCTCACCCGCAGTGTGTTGCCGGGGATGAAGGCCCGTGGCTACGGGCGCATCGTGCACATCAGCTCGACCACCGGCACCCGCGGCAGCAACCCCGGCGAGTCGGCCTACAGCGCGGCCAAGGCGGCGATGCTGGGGATGAACATGAGCCTGGCCCTGGAGGTCGGCAAGCAGGGCATCACCGTCAACAGCGTGGCGCCCGGCTGGATTGCCACGGGTTCCTCGACCGAAGAAGAGCGCCACGCCGGCACCTACACCCCGGTCGGCCGCGCCGGTCGCCCGGAAGAAGTGGCGGCGGCGGTGGCGTTTCTGGCGTCGCCGGAGGCCAGTTACATCACCGGCGAAGTGTTAGTCGTCGATGGCGGCAATTGCCTGATTGAAAATAAAGCGCCTTGCTGAGCGGCTGCGCGTCGATCTGGCCGCGTTGAAAAGCGGCTCGGACTGCTCATTTACAACTCGTAAACTCCGCGCCCTCGCCGCTTTTCGCCTTGCCAGCTTCTAGCTCGCTCGCTCAGAAATTCGTACATATTTCGGAGAAACCCCATGCACAACTGCTCCCTGACCCTCGCGCAACTGCCGGCTCCGCCAGCGTTTAAACGGTGATTGATGATGGCCGACAACCTGCAGGATCAGCTCTATCAGAACATCCGTAGCGGCTTGCTCAGCGGGCGCTTTCAGCCCGGCGAGCGGCTGAAGATTCGCGACCTGGCCGCCGAGTGGGGCACCAGCCCGATGCCGGTGCGCGCGGCGTTGCAACGTCTGGTGGCGGAGGGCGCGCTGGAAGGCGAGGCGCAGCGCTCCCTGCGGGTGCCGGCGATGACCCGCGAGCGCTTCGAGCAGCTGCTGCCGGTGCGCATCAACCTCGAAGGCCTGGCCGTGGAGCTGGCCGCCGCGCGGATTACCGCGGCCGAACTGGCGACCTTGCAGGGTTGCATCGAGCGCATGGAAGTGGCCTTGCAGCAACGCGATGTGCAGGCCTACCTGGCCGACAACAGCCAGTTTCACCTGGTCCTCTACCAGGCCTGCGCCAACCCGGTGTTGCTGCGCTTGATTGAGTCTTTATGGCTGCAGGTGGGGCCGTTTTTCAATCGGCTGTTCACCGAGGCCGACCTGTCCCTGCGCCTCAATGATTTCCACGGGGACTGCCTCAAGGCCCTGCAGGTGGGTGATGGCCAAGCGGCACGGGCGGCCATCGAGCAGGACCTGCAGTACTTCGGCAACTTCCTGCTCAATCTACTCAGCCTCACACCGGCGAAGCGCAGCAAGCATTGAGCAGCGGACAGGCCAGCCGTCGGCAACTACACTCAGGTCCATCTTTCCGGGTCGTACAAGGGTTCGTTTGATGCAGGACTACAGCAATAAACGCTTTCTGGTGGTCGACGACTTTTCCGATTTCCGCACCTCGATGAAAAGCATGCTGCGCGATATCGGCGCCAAGGATGTCGACACCGCCGACCGTGGCGAGGACGCCTTGGCCCTGTGTCGGCATAAGCGCTACGACATCATCCTGCACGACTACAACCTGGGCGCCGGCAAGAATGGCCAGCAGGTGCTGGAAGAGCTGCTGATCGGCAAGCTGATCAGCCATCAGTGTATCTTTATCATGGTCACGGCCGAGAGCAGCCAGGCCATGGTCCTCAGTGCCCTGGAGCACGAGCCCGATGCCTACCTGACCAAGCCGTTCAACCGCGCCAGCCTGATCCAGCGCCTGGACAAACTGGTTGAGCGCAAGGACGCCCTCAAGCCGATTCTGCAGGCCCTGGATAAGCACGACCCGGCGGCGGTGCTGGCCGCCAGCACCACACTCAGTCAGCAGGACAAGCGCTATGCGCCGCTGTGCCAGCGTTATCGCGCCGGTGCCCTGCGCGATCTGGGTCGCCAGGATGAGCTGGAAACCCTGCTCACCGGCATCCTCGCCGACCGCGCCACACCCTGGGCGTGCATGGCCCTGGGCAGCCTGCTGCATGCCCGTGGCCAGTTGCCGCGCGCTCGCGATGTGTACGAACAGGGCCTGCAGAGCTTTCCGATGATGCCCGGCCTGTACGATGGCCTGGCCGCCGTGCTGCTGGCTCAGGGTGAAAGTTCACGCGCCCAGCAGGTACTCGAAGACGCGATAAAGCTGTCGCCGCTGGCGATTCGCCGGCAGATGGAGCTGGGCAAGCTGGCGCTGGAAAACCAGGACTTCGCCAGCGCCAGCCGGGCCTATCGGCATGCCATGGAACAGGGCCGCACCTCGATCTTCAAGAGCCCGGACAACTACCTCGGCCTGGCCCAGGCCCTCACCGCCCAGGCCGGCGATGGCAGCCTCGACAAGCGCGTGCAGGCCGATATCAACCAGACCCTCGGCGAGCTGCAGAAGGGCTACAGCAACGACCTGGTGGTGCAGGTGCGTGCGCGCCTGACCCATGCTCAGAGCTTGGTCAAATCCGGCGATCCGGCGCTGGCGAAAAAGCTTACGGATGAGGCCCTGACCCAGCTCGGCGAGTTGGACCAGTTCTTCTCCGCCGCCGTCAGCCTGCAGGTGGCCAGCCAGTTGCGTGAACTGGGCCAGGCGGATGCCAGCGATGCGTTGCTGAAAAACTGCGCGGAGGTGTATGGCGACGATCCGGCGGTGATGCAGGGCATCGCCAAGCAGACCGATGATCCGGAGATTCTCGGTGCCGCCACCGAGGCCATCGACTTCAACCGCCAGGGCGTGCGCAGTTACCAGATGGGCCGTTTCGCCGATGCCCTGGAATTGTTTCGCCAGGCCCTGCAGCGGCAGCCGAAGAACATCAGTATCGCCCTCAATACCGCCCAGTCGTTGCTGCGCCTGGGCGGCGATAAACCAGACGAAGCCCTGCTCGACGAGTGCCGTCAGTGTTTGGAGGCGGTACGCATGATGCCGGCCAGCGACCCGCGTCGTGAGCGCTATCAGCTACTGCACAACAAGGCCTTTGGCGCATGAGTACGGCACCCGAGGGGCTGGAATTTTCCACGGTGATCGCCTCCACCGTGCATGACATGAAGAACTCCCTGGCCCTGCTGACCCAGACCCACAGCCAGTGGCTCACCCAGTTGCCCGAGGCGCTGCTGCACAACCGCGAGCACGGCATCATCGAGTACGAGTTTGCCCGCCTGAACGGCATGCTGGTGCAGCTACTGGGGCTGTACAAACTGGGGGTCAACCAGTTGCCGTTGCGCCCGGCGCACCACGAGCTGGAGGACTTTATCGAGGCGCAACTGGCGCGCCACCACGAGGTGCTGCAGAGCCGCCATATCGAGGCCCGCTGCGAGGTCGAGGAGTTTGGCCTGCTGGGCTTCTTCGACCAGGACCTGATCGGCTCGGTGGTGGCCAACATCATCACCAACTCGATCCGCTATGCGCAGCAGCACCTGCTGGTGCGCGCCTGGGAGGAGGCGGGGGTACTGGTGCTGTCGATCTGTGACGACGGCGCCGGTTATCCCGAGGAGATGCTGGTCAAGCAGTCCGACTATGCCCTGGGCATCAACCACAGCACCGGCAGCACCGGCCTGGGCCTGTACTTCGCCGGGCGCATTGCCGCCCTGCATGAGCGCCAGGGCGTGCGTGGGCATATCGAGATTAGCAACGGCGGGCCGTTGGGGGGAGGCGAGTTTCGTATCTATCTGCCCTGACCACTGGTCGGAGTAGCCCGTATTGCATCCGGGCTACGCGCTGACGACTGGGCGTTTAGCCGCAGTGCTTATCAGCTTTCCAGCCACACGTCGCGAGCCCAGTGCCAGACCGAGTCCCAGGTTTCATCGGTCAGTTCGCCTTCGGCGCCGGACCACAGGGTGACTTCACCTTCGACATCGACCACGTAGTAGTCGCGGCCGTCCTGGCACAGCGGCACCAAGTCGCGGGGCACGCCCAGGTCCCAGGCGGTGGCGGTGACTTCCGGCAGGTAGGTGTGCGATTGCGGGTCGCTGGCGGTCACCGGCTCCAGGCGGCCGTAGACCACGTCGCTGACCTTGAGGAGAAACTCGCGCAGCTCGAACGGCAGGTGGATAAGGATCTGCTCCTGGATTTCCACCAGGGTTTCTTCGTCAGGCAACTCCAGCGGCACCGGTACCGGTTCGTTGAGTTCGCGCAGTTGTTCGATGACTTCTTCCACGGTCTGGATCTCCAGTTGAAGGGTGGGCGCGGCAGGCGGCGCGGGTATGCCGGCGAGTCTACCAGCCCGCCGGTCAGCGTGCCGGTGCCAACCCGTCCCCTTGGGCTCAGGCTTTAGCTGCTATGGTCGATAGATAAAGACAAGAGCAAGGCCAAAGGCCGCAGGGTGAGTGACATGAGTAAAGACAATGAGGCCGGCGCGGTAGAGCCCCTCAGCGATGCCGAGCGCTTGCAGGCGCTGGAGAAGAGCAGCAAGTTGAGTTGGTTGATCCTCTACGGTGTGGCTGGTGTGGTCGTGCTGATGCTGGTGGTGTTGCTGGCGGTGCAGGTGTCCGGCCTGCTGGCGGATGATCCGAGCAAGGCCGCCGCCGAGCAGATCAGTCAGCTGGAGAAGCAAGTGCACGGCCTTAAGGGTGAGATCAGCGAGTTGCAGGGCCAGGTGCAAAAGCAGGGCGCACAGCTGGCGCTGCAGCAGAGCGGCAATCTGACCGGCATCCTCAAGCCGGCCGCCACGGAAGATCCGGGCACGGTGGGCCAGCTGGCGAAAACCCTGCAAGGTCAGGAGAACGATTTCCAGCAGGTGATCCTCACCCTGCAGGTGGGCATGCGTGACCTGGCCTATATGCTGCCGGGATCGCGCACCTGGCTGGATTACTACACCGAGACCCTGAACAAGTCCCTGGCCACCAGCAAGGCGCGCACCCTGGAGCTGCAGCAGTGGGCCAAGGGTCAGGCGCCAGCCGTGGCGCCGGTGTTGAAGCAACCTTAGCGCCAGGGACACAGTAAAGAAGTCCGTTAACTGTTGTGTGCTTAGCCACTACCGGTTTCGGCTTTACGCCGAGTCACTTTCTCTTTGCTTGCGCGAAAGAGAAAGTAACCAAAGAGAAAGCGCACCCGGCA
>RCMZ01000482.1_pt1 | contig 20734 bp, 20 predicted proteins | sample 2041141 | NCBI WGS metagenome assembly RCMZ01 (sample SAMN09708263, study PRJNA481090) | Wastewater metagenome, whole genome shotgun sequencing project. | biome: sewage; isolation source: Davis station wastewater (DW) | place: Antarctica: Davis Station | collected 2010-03-01
CGAATGGCCGGAGTTCATCGTCAACGTCAAGGAAACCGGCAAGGTGCTGCTGGTCAACTACCAGGACATCAAGAACCTCACCATCACCAGCATCGACGCCTCGCCGTTCCTCCATGACGGCGGCTGGGACAGCACCCACCGCTACTTCATGACGGCGGCGAACAACTCCAACAAGGTCGCGGTGATCGATTCCAAGGAGCGCAAGCTCACCGCCCTGGTGGACGTGGGCAAGATCCCCCACCCCGGCCGTGGCGCCAACTTCAACCACCCCAAATACGGGCCGGTGTGGGCCACCAGCCACCTGGGCGACGGCGGGATTTCGGTGATCGGCACCGACCCGATCAAGCACCCGCAATACGCCTGGAAGCAGGTCGAGTCCCTCAAGGGCCAGGGCGGCGGTTCGCTGTTCATCAAGACCCACCCCAACTCACGCCACCTGTACGTGGACACCACCCTCAACCCGGACGCCAAGCTGAGCCAATCGGTGGCGGTGTTCAACCTCGACAAGCTCGACGCCGGCTACACCGCGTTACCCATCGCCGAGTACTCCGGCATCAAGGACGGCGCCCTGCGCGTTGTGCAACCGGAATACAACAAGGCCGGCGATGAGGTGTGGTTCTCGGTTTGGAACGGCCAGACCGAGGAATCGGCGCTGGTAGTGATCGACGACAAAACCCTCAAACTCAAGTCAGTTATCAAGGACAAGCGTCTCATCACCCCGACCGGCAAGTTCAACGTCTACAACACCCAGTACGACATTTATTGAACTGCCATGACATTTATTGAGCTTCATCAACACGAGAAAACCCTATGAAAAATATGCTCATCCCCTTGTTCGCCCTGGCCGCTGCACTCAGCGTGCAAACGGCCCTGGCCGATGACGGCGCAGCGCTGTTCAAGAGCAAGCCGTGCGCCGCGTGCCATACCGTGGACATGAAAATGGTGGGCCCGGCGCTCAAGGATGTCGCGGCCAAGAACGCCGGCAAGGCCGATGCCCAGGCCACCCTGGCCAAGCACATCAAGGAAGGCACCCAGGGCAACTGGGGCCCGATTCCAATGCCGGCCAACCCGGTCACGGATGAAGAAGCCAACACCCTGGCCAAGTGGGTACTGAGCCTTAAATAACGACCCGGAGGGCGTCATGAAACCATCGATCATCGGTTTGGCCATGGCGCCGCTCCTACTGTTTTTTTGCGCCAGCGCAGCTGCGCTGACGCCCCCCGACGCACCGCGCCGGGCCCAACTCGAACACCTGCTGGCCCAGGACTGCGGTGCCTGCCACGGCCTGCACCTGACCGGAGGCCTGGGCCCGGCCCTGACCGCCCAGGCCCTGGCCGGCAAACCCCGCGCCAGCCTGATCGCCACCGTCACCCAGGGCCGGCCCGGCACCGCCATGCCGGCCTGGGAGGCGCTGCTCAGCGAAAGCGATATCGCCTGGCTGGTGGACATTCTCGTGCAAGGAAACCACGCCCCATGATCCGATCCTTCCTGTTGTCGGCCGCCGCCGCCCTGCTGCTCGGCGGCTGCGCCCAAGCCCCGTTGCGCGGCACCGGTGACCTGGGTGTGGTCATCGAGCGCGCCAGCGGCAGCGTGCAGATTATCCAGAGCAGCGGCGCCACGCCCCTGGCGCGCCTGGAGGGGCTGGGCGACCTGTCCCATGCCTCGGTGGTGTTCTCGCGCGATGAGCGCTATGCGTATGTGTTCGGCCGCGACGGTGGGCTGACCAAGATCGACCTGCTCACGCTGCGCATCGAGCGCCGGGTAATCCAGGGCGGCAACGCCATCGGCGGCGCCATCAGCCAGGACGGCACACTCATTGCCGTGTCCAACTATGTGCCGGGCGGGGTCAAGGTGTTCGACGCCGTGACCCTGGAGCAGGTGGCCGACATCCCCGCCACGCCCCTGGCCGACGGCAAGCAGCGCTCGCGGGTGGTGGGCCTGGTGGATATCCCGGGGCAAGGCTTTGTGTTCAGCCTGTTCGACACCGGCGAGATCTGGACCGCCGATTTCAGCCACGGCCGCGTACCGACTATCACCCGCTACACCGGCATCGGCCAGCAACCCTACGACGCCCTGATTACCCCCGATGGGCGCTACTACATGGCCGGCCTGTTCGGCGAAGACGGCATGGCCCAACTCGACCTGTGGCACCCCGAACGCGGGGTCAAGCGCGTGCTCGGCGACTACGGCCGCGGCCAGGCGAAATTGCCGGTGTACAAGATGCCCCACCTCGAAGGCTGGGCCGTGGCCGACAACCAGGCGTTCGTGCCCGCCGTCGGGCGCCACCAGGTGTTGGTGATGGACGCCCGGACCTGGACCCAGACCGCCGCCATCCCCGTGGCCGGGCAACCGGTGTTCGTCACCGCGCGGCCCGACGGGCGCCAGTTGTGGGTCAACTTCGCCTACCCGGACAACGACCGAGTGCAGGTGATCGACAGTGAAACCCACGCCATCGTCGCCGACCTGCGGCCGGGCCCCGCCGTGCTGCACATGGAATTCACCGGCCGTGGCGACCAGCTCTGGCTGTCGGTGCGCGATGGCGACCAGGTGCAGGTCTGGGACCCGTATCGCCTGACCCTGAAAACCAGCCTGCCCGCCGAGAAACCCAGCGGCATCTTCTTCACCAACCGCGCCCACAAACTGGGGTACTGAAATGGACTTTGATCGACTCACCCGCCGCCTCATCGACCGCTACCAACACGGCATGCCGCTGTGCGAGGAACCCTACCGGGAAATGGCCCAGGTGCTGGGCTGCAGCGAACCCGAGGTGATGGCCTGCCTGCAACGCCTGGAGCTGGCCGGCGCCCTCTCGCGCATCGGCCCGGTGTTCGAGCACCGCCACGCCGGTGCCAGCACCCTGGCCGCGTTCGCCGTGCCGCCGGAGCGTTTGCAGCAGGTGGCGGCGCGGGTCAACCAATACCCGGAGGTCAACCACAACTACGCCCGCGAGCACCACTACAACCTGTGGTTCGTGGTCACCGGCCCTGATCGCCAACACCTGGAACAGATCCTCGTCGAACTGGAACAGGACACCGGCCTCACCGCCCTGGACCTGCCGATGCTCACCTCCTACCGCATCGACCTGGGCTTCGCCCTGGGAGACTCGGCATGAGCGAGCCGCTCACCGTGCAGCAAGCGCTGGCCCTGCGCCGCCAGTTGGAAACCGGCCTGCCGCGGGTCAGCCGCCCTTACCAGGCCCTCGCCCAGCACCTGCACGCCCAGGAGAGTCAGGTGCTGGAACAGATGCGCCAGTGGCAGGAAGAAGGCCTGTTCCGCCGTGTCGGCCTGGTGCTCAACCACCGCGCCCTGGGCTTTACCGCCAACGCCATGCTGGTGCTGGACGTGCCCGATGCGCTGATCGACGAAGTCGGCCAACGCCTGGGCAAAGCCCCGGGGATCACCCTGTGCTACCAGCGCCCACGGCGCTTGCCGCACTGGCGCTACAACCTGTTCTGCATGGTCCACGGGCGCCAGCGTGACCAGGTGGAGGCCCATATCCAGGGCTTGCTCGACGCCCATTTGCTGGCCGACCTGCCCCACCAATGGCTGTTCAGCACCCAGGCCTTCAAACAGTGCGGCGGGCGTTTCGCCCCGCCCAAGAACGAGGCCTGGGCCCATGGATGATCTGGATCGGCGCCTGATAAACCGCCTACAACTGGGCCTGCCCCTGGTACGCCACCCTTGGCAGGTACTGGCCGAGGAACTGGGCAGCACCAGCGCACAATTGCTCGACCGCCTCCACGAGTTGCTCGAAGACGGCTTGCTCACCCGCTTCGGCCCGATGTTCGACGTCGAGCGTTTGGGCGGTGCCTTCACCCTCGCCGCGCTGGCCGTGCCCGAGGAGCGCTTCGACGCCGTGGCCGAACTGCTCGAAACCCTGCCCGAGGTGGCCCACAACTACCGCCGCGAGCACGCCTGGAACATGTGGTTCGTGCTCGGCTGCGCCAACGAGCAGGCCGTGCACGACACCTTGCAACGGATCGAGGCCACCACCGGCCTGGCGGTGCTCAACCTGCCCAAAGAGGAGACTTACCATGTCGGTTTGTATTTCCCGGTCTGACGATGCCTTGGCCCTGCGCCTGGTCAAATTGACCCAGGCTGGCCTGCCCCTGGTGGACGACCCCTGGGCCTGGCTGGCCGAGCAGTTGGGCATCAGCGTCGACGCCACCCTGCAACTGCTCCAGCGCCTACAAGCCGAGGGCGCGATCCGGCGCATCGCGGCAGTGCCCAACCACTATCGCCTGGGCTACCGCTTCAACGGCATGACCGTGTGGGACATCGACGACGAACACATGCCACGCCTCGGTGCCCTGGTCGGCGCCCAACCCTATGTCAGCCACTGTTACCGGCGCCCGCGCCGCGAAGCGTGGCGCTACAACCTGTTCGCCATGGTCCACGGCCGTAGCAGCGAAGAAATCGACAGTTACCGCGAGCAGTTGCGCTTCCTGCTGGGCCAGGCCTGCGCGGCTGACGAGATGCTGGTCAGCAGCCGCATCCTGAAAAAAACCGGCCTGCGCCTGCCCACCCACCCGGCCGGCCACCCCGTGCTCTAGGAGAATCCCATGTTAAGGATCAGCCATTACCTACGTGCCCTCGCCGGCCAGAGCCCGCCCCCGCGCACCAGCCTACCCGGCAGTACGCAGGCGCCGGTGGTGATCTGGAACCTGCTGCGCCGCTGCAACCTGACCTGCAAGCACTGCTACGCCACCTCGGCCGACAGCGTGTTCCGCGATGAACTGGACACCGCTGCGGCCCTGGCGGTGATCGATGACCTGCACGAGGCCGGGGTCAAGGTGTTGATCCTCTCTGGCGGTGAGCCGCTGCTGCGCGACGATCTCTTCGAGCTCAGTGCCTACGCCCGCGCGCGGGGGTTTTTCGTCGCCTTGTCCACCAACGGCACGTTGATTAGCGAAAGCAATATCGAGCAGATCGCCGCCGCCAATTTCGACTATGTGGGGGTCAGCATCGATGGCCTGGAAGAAACCCACGATGCCTTCCGCCAACTGGTGGGCAGCTACGCCAGCTCCATGCACGGCATCGCCCTGTGCCGCCAACGCGGCATCCGCGTGGGCCTGCGCACCACCCTGACCCAGGAAAACCACGCCCAGCTCCCGCAACTGCTGGACCTGATGCGCGAATACGACGTACAGAAGTTCTACCTCTCGCACCTCAACTACAGCGGCCGCGGCAAGCGCAGCCGCCAACTCGACGCCCACCAGCAGATGAGCCGCGATGCCATGACGCTGATCTTCGAGCGCGCCTGGGCCGATATCCAGGCCGGCAGCCTAAGCGATTTTGTCAGCGGCAATAACGACGCCGACGCCATCCTGCTACTGCAATGGGTGCATCGCCACCTGCCCGAGCACTACCCGCAACTGGAGCACATGCTCCACGCCTGGGGCGGCAATGCCTCCGGTTCCGGCATCGCCAACATCGACAACACTGGCGAAGTCCACCCCGACACCTACTGGTGGCAGCACTCGGTGGGCAACGTGCGCAAGACGCCGTTCCGCACCCTGTGGCTGGACGAACCCGACCCGCTGTTGCAGCAACTGCGCCAGCACCCACGGGCCATCGGCGGGCGCTGCTCGCAGTGCCGCTGGCTGGATATCTGCAACGGCAACACCCGCACCCGCGCCTGGGCCGAAGGCGACCTGTGGGGCCAAGACCCCGGCTGCTACCTGAGCGACGAAGAGATCGGCGTGCGCCCCCAGAGCAACCTGATCTGCGTCCAAAGCTGAATGGGCTGCACCCGGCCCACGCGGCGGCACAGCCGCGGGGCCGCCACCTGATGAAGTACCAAGGAAGTCGCCATGAATTCATCCCTCGTGATACCTGCCGCACTGCAATCGCTCCTGCGCCCCGGTGAGGTGGCCCTGGTCGGGGCCGGCCCGGGCGACCCACGCCTGCTGACCTTGCGGGCCTGGAGCCTGTTGATGCAGGCGGATGCGGTGGTCTTCGATCGCCTGGTCAGCCCCGAGTTGCTGAGCCTGATCCCCCTGGCCTGCGCCCGCCATTACGTGGGCAAGGCCAGCGGCTGCCACAGCATGCCCCAGGAGCAGATCAACCAATTGCTCGCCGACCTCGCCGACCAGGGCCAGCGCGTGGTGCGCCTCAAGGGCGGCGACCCATTCATTTTCGGCCGTGGCGCCGAAGAGCTGGAGTACCTACTGCAACGCGGCGTTGACTGCCAGATCGTACCCGGCATTACCGCCGCGGCCGGGTGCAGCGCCTATGCCGGCATCCCCCTGACCCACCGCGACTTGGTCAACTCCTGCCGCTTCATCACCGGGCACCTGCAACGCGACGGCGAGTTGAGCCTGCCGTGGGCCAGCCTGGCCGACGACAGCCAGACCCTGGTGTTCTACATGGGCCTGTCCAACCTGGCGGTGATCGCCCAGCGCCTGATGGAAGCCGGTATGCCCCCGGGCACCCCGGCCGCGCTGATCTGCAATGGCGCACGGCCCGACCAGCACGTGGCCCGGGGCACCTTGGAACACCTGAGCAGCATGGCCATCGAATGCGAGCAAGGGGTGCCGACACTGACCGTGATCGGCAAGGTGGTCGCATTGTTCGCCGACCAGCATGTGGAATACCCGGCGCGCGTCTACCCCCATCGCGTCGCGGCCAAAATGACCGAGGTGGCATCGTGAAAGGCCTGCTATTGCTGCCGCTGCTGTGGGCCAGCGCCGCCCATGGCGCGGCGCCGCAGCCTGCCGCCGCGCTGTACCAGCAGCACTGCGAAAGCTGCCACGGCGCCACACGCCTGGGCGCTGCCGGGCCGGCGCTGCTGCCCGAGAGCCTGGGGCGGATCAAGCCCGATGAGGTGCGCAAGGTCATCGCCAACGGCCGCCCCGCCAGCCAGATGGCCGGGTTCGCCGGCACCCTCAGCACACCACAGATCGACGCCCTCGCCGACTACCTGCAACAGCCCCCCGCCACGCCGCCGACTTGGAACGACCACGACATCCGCGCCAGCCACAGGCTGCTGGCCGACCTGAGCACACTGCCCAGCACCCCACAGCACCACGCCGACCCGCTGAACCTGTTCGTGGTGGTGGAGGCTGGCGACCACCACATCAACATCCTCGACGGCGACCGCTTCACCGTGCTCGACCGCTTCGCCTCGCATTTTGCCGTGCACGGCGGGCCGAAATTCTCGCCGGACGGGCGCTTCGTCTACTTCGCCTCCCGCGATGGCTGGATCAGCCTCTACGACCTGCACAACCTCAAACTCATCGCCGAAGTGCGCGCCGGCCTCAACACCCGCAACCTGGCCGTGAGCAAAGACGGGCGCTGGGTGCTGGTGGGCAACTACCTGCCCGGCAGCCTGGTGCTGCTCGATGCCCGCGACCTGAGCCTGGTCAAGACCCTGCCCGCCACGGGCCTGGACGGCAAAACATCGCGGGTCAGCGCGGTGTACACCGCCCCGCCCCGAAACAGCTTCATCGTTGCCCTCAAGGATGTGAAGGAAGTTTGGGAACTGAGTTATGCCGGCACGCCGAACTTCGAGCCACGGCGCATAGCCGCCCAGGATTTTCTCGACGACTTCTCGTTCTCCCCGGACTACCGCCAGTTGCTCGCCACCTCACGCAAGGCCCAGGGCGGCCAGGTCATCGACTTGGACAGTGGCAACGTCGTCACCGACATCCCCCTGCCCGGCATGCCGCACCTGGGCTCGGGCACCTACTGGAAGCGCAACGGTGACTGGGTGTTCGCCACGCCCAACATCAGCAAGGGCCTGATCTCGGTGATCGACTTCAAGACCTGGAAGCTCATCAAGGAAATCCCCACCCTGGGGCCGGGGTTCTTCATGCGCAGCCACGTCAATTCGCCCTATGCCTGGACCGACGTGTTCTTCGGCCCGGACAACGACGCCATTCACCTGATCGACAAACAGACCCTGGAGATCGCCCACACCCTGCGGCCCATGCCCGGCAAAACCGCCGCCCACGTGGAATTTACCCGCGACGGGCGCTACCTGCTGTTGAGCATCTGGGACACCGACGGCGCGCTGATCGTCTACGACAGCAAGACCCTCAGGGAGATCAAGCGCCTGCCCATGAACAAACCCTCGGGCAAGTACAACGTGGGCAACAAGATCGAATTCGCCGAAGGCACCTCCCACTGACCCGCCCCTCGTAGCAAGCGGGCTCGCCCGCGCCGGGCTGCGCAGCAGCCCCATCACTCAGGTTCCACGGATATCAGGGATGGGAGGGCTTTGCCCTCCAGCGCGGGGGAGCCCGCTTGCGACGAGAGGTGGGTTAACCGGCGTATTACCCCAGGGTGTAGCCACCGTCGACTTTCCAGTCCTGGCCATACACCCCGCGGGCGCCTTGAGAGAGTTGGAAAACCATGACATTGGCCACTGCCGCCGCATCGAGAAAACGCCCCGGCACCAGGCGTTGGGTCAGGCGGCTGGTGAGCGCCTCCAACTGCTCTTCGTCCAGGCCCAGGTTGTCCCACAGCGCTGTGGCGGTGGGCCCCGGTGACACCAGGTTGATGCGAATGCCCAGCGGCCCGAGTTCGGTGGCCAGGGTGCGCACCTGGGCCACCAAAGCGGCCTTGCTGGCGATGCTGGCGGCCAGGCCGGGGAAGCTGGAATCACAGAGGAAACTGCCAACGAACACCACCGACGCCGGGTTGGCCAACTCGCCGCGCAGCGCCGCCAGGGTATTGAGCGCCCCGGCACCGTTGACCGCCCATTGGCGCTCGAACGCGCCCATGTCCAGGCTGTCGGCCAGTTCTGCACTGCCGGCATTGGGCACCAGGTAATCCACCGCTCCCAGGCGCGCAGCCTGGCGCGCCAGTTCGTGCAAATCGTCGGTTCGGGTGACATCCCCAGCGAACCAGCGCAAGCGCTCGCCGTAGATCTGCTGCAACACCGCCAGTTCCCCGAGGGTGCGCGACATGGCCAACACCCGCACCCCGCGCGGCAACAACGCCGCACACAGGGCCAGGCCGATCCCTGAACTGGCCCCGGTGATTACCGCCAAACGGTCCTGAAACTCGGTCTTCATCATCTACACCTCACGCCTAGGGATTACCGCGGGGCCTATCTTTGAACAGCGCAGGAAATAGCGACTTGACGGTAATCAGATTTGTTGGATGAGGGGGAGTGTGCGCGGGAGATGGCGGGTGCCGCTGACCTGTAGGAGCACGGCTTGCCGGCGATGGCGATCTCAACGCCACCCTCGCTGGCAAGCCAGGCTCCTACGGTGAGGATGTCAGTGCATGTCGTGATGCATTGCCGGTTGTTGTTGCAGCACGGCTTGGTCGATGTCGGCAAAGCGCAGCACGCGCCCGCCATTGATGGTGGCCAGTTTTTCGGCGGCCTGCTGGTCGGAGAACGAGGCCAGGACCACGCCCATGGCACCCTTGAGGTTTGTGCCGATCACATAGAACGCGGTTTTTGCGTCGATCAGGTAAGCGTCGTTGGGCGCGTCCCAGGGGCTGCGGCCCATGTCGTGGACGTAGAGCTTGGCATCGTCGTGGTGGTTTTCCGGTTGCAGCCACCAGCCGAGCATTTCGGCGGTGGAGCAGAATTTCTTCACGCCGTTGCGCTCCACGACCTGGCCTTTGGGGCCGGGGAACTCGGAGATAATCATGCCGCACACGTGGCATTCATCGCTGGGGTGGAACGCCGTGGGGGCATCGCTGTAGCTGGCCGTTTCGGCCTTGTCGCAGGCCCCCAGCAGCAGCCCCAGCAGCAATACGGCACAGACGCGGGCGGTGTTTTGGTAAAAGCGGTTCATCGTTGGGTACTCCATCAAGCCTCAAAATTCGTCAAACCGCGCGGCGGCGGAACAGCCGGTAGGCCAGGCACAGCGGCGCCACCACCCACAGGCCCAGGCACAGCCAAAGCATCGAGCCCGGCAGCGGCAGGTCTTTGCCCAGGGTCAGGACCCCGGCCATGTTGGCCCCGGCCTCGAAGCCGGAGAGGTTTATCAAGCGATACACGTCCGCCGGGTTGAGCAGCAGCAGCCAGGGCAGCAGTTTGGGGCTGAACTGGCCTTCGCTGAGCACCAGCAGGGCCAGTAGCACCAGGTCGAACACCAGGACGAAGAAGAACCACACCCCCAGCGCCAGGCCGGCGGCGGTGGATTTTTCCGCCGAGACGCTGCTCAGCACATAGGCCAGGCCCAGGAAACCCCAGCCCAGCAGGGTCGAGGACACCATAAAGCGGCCAAAGGCCCACAGCAGCAGAGGCAACTCCACGTCTTCGACCAACAGCGCGATGGCGAGCATGGCGCAGCCAAAGCCGATCAACGTGGCCAGGGCCAGGGTCAGGCCATGGCCGAGGAATTTGCCCAGCAGGATCTGCCCGCGCCCCAGGGGGTAGGTGAGCAACAGCAGCAAGGTGCCGCTTTCGTCTTCGCCAACGATCGCGTCATAGGCCAGCAACAGGGCGATCAGCGGCATCAGGAACGTCGCCAGGCTGGCGAGGCTGGCCACGGTGGCCGGGATCGAGGTGAAGCCCAGTTGCCCGGACGCCGCCGCGCCGAGCCAGGCAATGCCCAGGGCCAGCACGGCGAACAACAGGCTGATCGCCAACAGCCAGCGGTTACGCAAGCCATCGCTGAGTTCTTTGCGGGCCATGTTCCAGATCGGCGTCATACTGCCCCCTCGCCCGGCGCCAACTCGGCGCGGGTCATGTAGTAGCGATACAGGTCTTCCAGGGACGGCGGATGGATCTCCACGTCCCGGGGGTCGTCTTCTTCCAGCAACTGGCGCAACAGCCCCAGTTTGCTGCCGTTATGGGCCGCCACTTCCAGCCCCGCCGCGCCCCAGGCCTGGGTCTCGTGGCCGGCCAGGTTCCAGCGCTGCTGCAAGGGCCAGGCGTGCTTGAGGCCGCTGGCGCGGATCAGGGTGGGCAGGCCGGCGTCTTCACGCAGCTTGGCCAGGCTGCCCAAGGCCAACAGGCGCCCCTGGGTGAGGATCGCCGCGCGGTTGATATAGGCCTCGACACCCGGCAGCACGTGGGAGCAAAGGATGATGCTGGTGCCCTGGTTGCGCAGGCGTTCGAGCAGGCGGTAGAGGTCTTGGGTGGCGATGGGGTCCAGGCCCACGGTGGGTTCGTCCAGCAGCAACAGGCGTGGCGCGCCGAGCAGGGCCTGGGCCAGGCCCAAGCGCTGGCGCATGCCCTTGGAGTAGGTTTTGACCCGGCGCCGCGAGGCCGCGCCTAGGCCGACGTCGTCCAGCAGGCTGTCCACCTGGGCCAACCCCGCGCCTTTGAGGCGGGCGAAGTGGCGCAGGGTTTCCAGGCCACTGAGTTGCGGGTAGAAGGTGACGTTTTCCGGCAGGTAGCCCAACAACTGGCGCACATGGGGGTCGCTGGGCGCGCGGTCGAACACCCGCACCTGGCCGCTGCTGGCCTGCAACAGGCCCAGCACCAGTTTCATGCTGGTGGTCTTGCCCGCGCCGTTATGACCGAACAGGCCAAGCACTTCGCCCTCCCCCAGGCTCAGGGTGAGGTCGTGCAACACGGTGGTGTGCCCGTAACGCTGGCTGACGCCTTCGATCTCGACCACGTTCATCAGCTCGGCTCCTTGGCTTGTATGGGGGATTTCATCAGCGGATAGCTGTCTTGCACGCCTGGGGATTTCATCACCGGAAAGGCCCGTTGCACCCAGCGCAGCAGCTCGATGCCGGGGCTGTTCATCAACAGGCGCACCTGCGGGTAGAGCCAGAGCAAGCGGTCGACGCTGTCGTTGGGCTCGTAGGCGATGTCGCCCAGGCCATCGCCGTCGCGGTCCCAGCCCAGGTAGTCGCTCCAGTAGTTGCCATGCCCCTCCACCGACCATTCCTGCAAGCGCGTGGCGACGTATTTGACCTGGCGCTGGTTGTCGATGAACGCGTTGTTCTGAATGCGGTTGTCTTCGGAGCCGGCAGTGAGGTGAATGCCCACCGGGCTGCGCTCGAAGTGGTTGCCCTCGATCACGTTGAACAGCGAGTTGTAGATGAACAGGGCCTTGCCTTCGGCACCGGGGATCATGGTGTCGCCGGTGGTGCCGTCGCGCACGTCGCTGACGAAGTTGTCGCGCAGGGTCGAGTAGGTGATGTAGTTCATCAGGATGCCGTAGTTCTGGTCCTGCTCGGAGCGGTTGCCGATCACCGTCAACTTGCGGCTTTGCATCAGGGCAAACCCGGTGCGGGTGCGCCGCGTGGTGTTGCCCAGCACCTGGTTGTCGTTGGCGAACATGTAGTGCACGCCGTAGCGCAGGTCCTCCAGGGTGTTGCCCTGGATCAGGTTGCCGTTGGAGGTGTCGATGTAGATGCCGTCGCGCGCCTCGCGCACTTCGTTGCCAATGACCCGCGCGCCGTGGACCGCGTAGAGGTGGATGCCGTTGCCACGGTCCTGGGAACGCAGGTTCGGGTCGCCCTGGATGCGGTTGTCGAGCAGGCTGGCGTCCTGGGCGCCGTCAACCCAGATGCCGAAGCCCTGGCCGCGCATATGGTTGCCCTGTACCACCGCGCCCCGGGCCTGGGGTTGGATGAAGACGGCGGCGTTCATGGCCGTGAGGTCATGGCCCCAATCGGTGAAGGTGCAGCCGCGCAAGGTCACGTCGGCGGCGCTGATAATCATGCTGTTGCCCACGCCTTGGGCCTGGAACACCGCACCGGGTTCGCAGTCCAGTTGCATGGGGCGGTCAATGCTGAAATTGCCTTGGTACTGGCCGGCAGGCAGACGCCACTGGCCTTCACCCGCCGCCTGGAGCGGCAGGTTGTCGATAGGTTGCACCGCGCCAACGGCGGCGGTGGAAAAAGCCGTGAGCACAAGGGCTATGAGGTGTATCCGGTTTACGCGCACAACACCGTTCCTTGTTCCGATGGGCCCTGCGAGGTGGCGGCAGGTGAGGGAGCGGGCTTGCCCGCGATAGCGGCTGAACATTCAACAGTGATGTCGACTGATAAATCGCAATCGCGGGCAAGCCCGCTCCCACAAAGGGCTAACTGCAGCCACCTATGGCCTCAGTAGGCGTTACGCCCGTTCGACCTTCATGCGGCCGACCATTTCCATGTGCAGCGCATGGCAGAACCAGCTGCAGTAGTACCAGTGCAGGCCGGGTTTATCGGCGATGAAGGTGATGGAGGAGGTTTGCTGCGGGCTGATCTCCATGCTCACGCCGTGGTTGGTCATGACGAAGCCGTGGGACACGTCTTCGATCTGGTCGATGTTGGTGATGGTCACGGTGACTTCATCGCCCTGCTTGACGGTGAATTCGTTCAGGCCATAGGACGGCGCCATGGAGGTCATGTAGACCCGCACTTTCTTGCCGTCGCGAATGACCTTGTTGTCGGTCTCCAGGTTGATCCCGTCTTTCTTGGCGATGGCCACGGTGGCGGCAAAGAACGGGTCGTCGCGCTTCCAGATTTTCTGCGTCTTGATCTGGTCGCGGCGCGCCAGGATGCAGTCGTGGGGTTCGGCGAAGGCTGGGCCGTCGTGGACCAGTTTCATTTCCTCGCCAGAGATGTCGATCAACTGGTCGTTTTCCGGGTGCAGCGGGCCGGTGGGCAGGAAGCGGTCCTTGGAGAACTTGCACAGCACCACCAGCCACTTGCCGTCGGCTTCGCTGGTTTCGGTCAGGGAGGCGTGGTTGTGGCCAGGTTGGTAGTGCACATCGAGTTTCTGCTTGATGTAGTTGACCTTCTCGCCTTTGTAGGCGCGCACGGCCTCGTCCATGTTCCACTTCACCACTTGGCTGTCGATGAACAGCGTGGTGTAGGCGTTACCGCGACCGTCGAAGGTGGTGTGCAGCGGCCCCAGGCCCAATTCCGGCTCGGCGACGATAACCTCGCGCGGGTCTTTGAACTTGCCGGCGAACAGGTCGTCGAGGCGGTCGATGGCGATCATCGAAACCGTCGGCGAGAGCTTGCCGTTGGCGATGAAGTACTTGCCATCGGACGAGGTATTGAGGCCGTGTGGGTTCTTGGGCACAGGAATGTAGCGGGTGAACGGCGAGTCCTTGCCATCGACTTTGCGCCCGTCCACTACCGGGGTTTTGTCGCCGTCAACGTGGATGAACTTGCCAGCCTTGATCGCTGCTTCGATGGCCGGGATGTTGAACACCACTACCCAGTCGCGCTCGTTGCGCATCATGCCGCCCAGGTCGTAGGCCTTCTCCGAGTTGTAGCAGGTGGCAGCGGCATAGCGGCCGCTGTAGTCCATGTCGGCGTTGTCGAGGTTACCGTCGACGATGACCTGGAAGGCCATTTCCATTTTTTCGGCGTCGATGGCGTTGAACATGGTGAAGCTGTTTTTGTCCTGCAGGTCGAAGCTGTGACCATCGTTAGGGTGCGGGATGACGAACTCGCCGTTGGCGAACACGTACTTGGTATAGGGCACTTTTTGCAGGCGCAGACCGTGGATCGCCTGCACGTTCGGCACGGTGAGCATCTTGTCGCACTTCATGATGTCGAGGCGGATGCGCGCGACGCGGGAGTTGGCCTTGTCGTTGATGAACAGGTATTTACCGTCGTACTTGCCGTCGGTCATGGAGATGTGGGGGTGGTGGCAGTCGCCGTTCAGGTATTTGCCGCTGTCCCCGAGCACGCGCTTGCTTTCGTTGGTCAGGCCCCAGCCGGTGGCGGAATCGACGTTGAACACCGGGATACGCATCAGCTCACGCATCGAGGGCACGCCCAGCACCCGCACTTCGCCCTGGTGACCACCGCTCCAGAAGCCGTAGTACTCGTCCAGCTCACCGGGTGCGACGTGGATCTTGGACCGTGCTTCCTTGGCCGCAGCCGCCCAGGACTCGCGGGTAAACACCGTACCGCCCAGCGCCGTGGCGCCGGCCAGGGCCGCGCTGGCCACCGCGCTGGTGCCGAGGAAGCCGCGCCGGCTCAGGCCCTTCGGCGCTTCGTCCTGCGGGCCTTGGTTGTTGTCTTTATCGCTCATGCTGTGTGCTCCTTGAAGGGAAAAACCATCTGGAAAGCCGTTGCGCGCAGGGTCATTCGCCGGGGGCCACCTGCACCACCGGGATCAGTTGCGCCGGGGCAGGTGCCGCTTTGTTGCGCTTCTTGCGCTTATTGATGAGCGGCGGGCATTTGTTCTCGTTGTGCCAGGTCATCTGGCAGTCGAGGCAGTAGTGACATTCGTTGGCGTTGATATGGCCGTCGGGGTGGATCGCCTGGATCTCGCATTCCTTGGCGCACAACTGGCAGGGGTTGCCGCACTCCTGGCGACGTTTGAGCCAGTCGAACAGGCGGAACTTGCTGGGGATCGCCAGCGCCGCGCCCAGGGGGCAGATGTAGCGGCAATAGACTTTGCGGGTGAACAGGTTGACCACCAACAGGCCGGCGGCGTAGAGCACGAACCACCATTGGCGGTCGAAGCGCAGGGTGATGGCGGTTTTGAACGGCTCCACCTCGGCGAAGCGCTCAGCGGTGGCCATGGACTCCAGGGACAGGCCGAACAGCACCAGCAAAATAATGTATTTGAGGGCCCACAAGCGTTCGTGCACCGCGAAAGGCAATTCGTATTGCGGCACCTTGAGCTTGCGCGCCAGCTCGTTAATCAGCTCCTGCAAGGCGCCGAACGGGCATAGCCAGCCGCAGAACACACCACGGCCCCACAGCAGAATGCTGCCGGCAGTGAACACCCAGAGCATGAAGATCACCGGGTCGGTGAGGAACAGCTCCCAACGGAAGTTCTCGAACAGGGCATGGACGAAGGTCAGCACGTTGACCACCGACAGTTGCCCCAGGGCATAGCCGCCGATGAACAGCACGGTGAAGCTCAGGTAGCCGCGGCGCACCCAATGCAGCAGGCGCGGGCGCTGGGCCAGGGTGTCTTGCAGGAACAGGATGGCCGTGAGCAGCAACAGCGCGGCGGCGAGCACACCCACCTGCACGCTCTTCTGGTACCAGATGTTCAGCCACAGTGGGCGATTGGCTTCCTCGATGGCCGCCAGTTGTTCGGCGCTGGGCGCCGGGCGGTCCAGGTAGGCTTCGGGTAACTGGTAGGCCAACTCGAAGCTGCTGAACACGCCGCTGACCGGCCCGGTCTGGCGCCGCACCAGCAGCTCCAGGCTCCAGGCCGCGCCCGGGTCAAAACGGTGGGAGGCGCGCACGATGAAGATCGCCATCTCGTCGAAGGCTGGCATGCCCTGGGCATACACGTCGTCGAGGCGCTGGAAGTCCATGTCACGGAAGCTGATGCTGTCGCCGAACTGGCGCAGTTGCACCCGGTCGAAAATCCCACCGCGCACATAGCCCGACCCCTTGAACGAGTAGCTACCGCTGCCAAGCACGGCGATGGCTTGCTCGCCGGGCTTGAGTTCGCTCATCAGCGTGCGGTACTGGCTCTCGCCCAGCAGGTTGCGGCCGATGGTGGGCGGGTTGAGGTGGGTGACGTAGAGGTCGATAAAGCTGTCGTCGGCCTGCTCTGGCGTGGCCACTTCAACCTCGGCGGCAGCGGTGTTCTTGAATGCACTATCGACCTGGCCGCGGGTCAGGTTCAGGCGGCGGATGGAGCCGTCACCCAGCAGCGTCGCCCAATCCGCGCTGTGGTAGACATCCTCGCGGACCTTGGCCGGCGTGGCGGCCACACCGGCGTTGTCTTTGACCAGGCCCAGGGACACGGCCACCGTATGGGCGGCGCGCATGATGACTTCGTTGACCACCATGGCGGTGACGGTAGCACCGGCAATGGCATCGACCGTCACGGCATTCGGGTCGCTGGAATGGCCCACCACTACCCGCTGGTTGACCTGAATGCCCAGGTACTTGGCGCTGAATTCGTGAAGTTTTTCTTCCGCTATGCCCACCAGCAGAATCGGCTCGTGGTGCTCCAGGACAAAGGCGTCCTTTATCACCCCGGCCGGGTCGAGAATCACTTGGGTGTTGATCGGCTTGCCGGAGTAGGCCGGAATGTCCACCACGTCCAGGCTCTGGAACACGTAACCCAGCACCTGCTCACCCGCAGACAAGGTCTGCACCTTGTACGGGCCCTGGGGCTCGGAAACTTTGTCGACGTTGGGGAAGGTTTTTTCGATGCGCTGCTGTTCGATGCCGCCATAGGACTTGGCGTACACCGCCTCGAAGGGAGCGGCCATCAGGGCCAACACAAGGACAAGACCCAGGGTCAGAAAATGCAGGGAGTTACGGCACAACAGCGGGCGGATCTTCATGAAATCTCAGACTTCAACGGCGGGATCTGCCGCCCATGTTAGGGAGCCCATGGCCCCCTGCCCTTGATTGAAATCAACTTTGAAAAGTTATCGTGAACCCACCCTGCCCGGCCTAGACGGTGCGGGAAAACCGGCCCTTTTGTTCGCCACCCAGGTAAGCGTCGAATGCCATCGCTGCGCTGCGCATCATCAGGTGGCCCTGGGGGAGCAACACCAGCGCATCGTCGTGGAGTTGCACCAAGCCGTCTTGCACCAGAGTCTGGAGCTGGGCTAATGCTTCAGCGAAATACTCGCCGAAACGGATGCCGTGGCGCGCCTCGAACTTGGCGAACTCGATGCGCCCGTGGCACATCAGGTCGTTGATAACCTCGCGGCGCAGCAAGTCATCGGCACTCAGGCGATAACCGCGGTGCACCGGCAGCAAGCCTTGATCCAGGCGAGCGTAGTACTGGGACAGTTCCTTGACGCTCTGGCTGTAGCTGTCGCCGACCTTGCCGATGGACGACACGCCCAGGCCAATCAGGTCGCAGTCGGCGTGGGTCGAGTAGCCCTGGAAGTTGCGTTGCAGGGTGCCGTTGGCGCGGGCACGGGCCAGTTCGTCTTCGGGCAAGGCGAAGTGGTCCATGCCGATGTACACGTAACCGGCCTCGGTCAGGCGTCGGATGGTCAGTTCCAGCAACTCCAGCTTGCGCTCCGGCGGCGGCATGTCTTCTGGGCGGATCAGGCGCTGGGCACGCACCAGTTCCGGTAAGTGCGCATAGCTGTAGGCAGCGATGCGGTCCGGGCGCAGGGCGATGATCTTGCTCAGGGTCACGTCGAAACTGGCAACGGTTTGCAGTGGCAAACCGTAGATCAAATCGACACTGACGGATTTGAAATGCGCTTGCCGGGCGGCGGCCACCAGTTCGTAGACCTGCTCTTCGCTCTGCACCCGGTTGACCGCCGCTTGTACCTGCGGGTCGAAATCCTGCACGCCGAAGCTCAGGCGATTGAAACCCAAGCCACGCAATGCACGGATCTGCTCGGCGCTGATGGTGCGCGGGTCGACCTCGATGGAGAACTCGTGGTTGTCGCTGTCATCCATGTCGAAAGCCTGATGCAGGTGCTGCATCAGGTCCGCCAACTGCTCGTGGGTCAGGTAGGTGGGCGTGCCGCCGCCCAGGTGCAATTGGGTGAGCTTGCGGGTGCTGTCGAACAATGCCGCCTGCATATTGATTTCGCGCTTGAGGTAATTCAGGTACTCAGTGGCGCGATGGGTTTTCTGGGTGATGATTTTGTTGCAGGCGCAGTAGTAGCAAAGACTTTTGCAGAACGGGATGTGGATGTAGACCGACAGCGGCTTGGGCACGGCGGCCTGGTTGCTGTCGTGGGCGGCGCGTTGGTAGTCGTCCACGGCAAACGCCTGGTGGAACTGCGGCGCGGTCGGGTATGAGGTGTAGCGCGGCCCCGGGCGATCGTACTTTTCGACCAGGGCGCGATTGAATTCAAGAGCGGGGTTCATCATCGATCAACTCGTGGGGGGGCGTTAATGCCGTGCAGCGTCCAAATCCCTTTCAAACAGATTGCAGATGGCGTCCACCTCCAGCCTCGCGGCAGGAAGGATGCTTATCATGCGGCTCGACAGCTCGATCAGGCCGTCACGGCTCAACTGCTCCAGCAGTGGCCAGACGGATGAAAAGTATTCGCGAAATATCAGACCATGGCGACGCTCGATAGCCTCGATGTCCAGTTCCAGGTCGCACACCAGGCGCTCCATGACGTCGTGGCGCACCTGATCCTGGGCCTCGCAGCGCCAACCGCGGATCGTGGGCAACTGCTCGCGGTCCAGTTGCAGCTGGTAGTGCTGTAGGTCTTCGGTGTTTTGCGCATACAGATCATCGATCTGGCTGATGGCACCCAGGCCGAGCCCTACCAGGTCACAGTAACCGTGGCTGGTAAAGCCCTGGTAGTTGCGGTGCAGGCGGCCTTGCTCCTGGGCAATGGCCAGGTCGTCGTCCGGGCGCACAAACTGGCCGAGACCAATGTAGTAATAACCAGCGGCGCACAGTTGCTCGAAACAATCCTGGCGCATGGCGCGCTTATCCTCGTCGCTGGACAACCCGGTGAAGGGGCTGGCGCACAGCGCGCGGTGCCGTGGCCCGGGCTGGGCGTAATCGAATGCCAGCACGCGGTCAGGCTCCAGCTCGATGAGAGTGGCTAACTTGCGAGACAAACTTTGCGGCGTTTGCCAGGCATGACCGTAGCCCAGATCAACGTTGATAGTGCGAAAGCCAAAGGTGCGCGCCGCGTCGATCAGTGAATGAATAGGCGCCGGGTTCTGGTAGCAGGCCACTGACAGCTCGGCGTCTGCGCCCATGTCGGGCACGCCGATGCTGACATGGTTAAAACCCTGGTCGCGCAGCAGGCGCATGGTTGCCCAATCCGTGTGGTGCAGATCGACTTCGACGCTGTAGTCGCCACCTTCGTGGCCCAAAAAATTAAAGCGGCTGCGCAGGCGCTTCATCAACCGTTGCAGGTGAGCAGCACAAGGGGTGCCACCGCTAAGGTGAAACTGCTCGATACGTTGCTCGCTGCTTAAATGGCAACCGATCAGGTCGATTTCGCGCTCCAGGCGCAACAGGTACTGCTCCACATGGCCCCGCTCGCAGCCCGGGGTTTGGGGAGCGTTCGCCAATGCCTTGAGCGTGGAAGGCAATTGCACTGTCAGGGATAGGGGCCGCTGCTTCTGTCGACTACTGCGTAACGCACGCAGCAAGTCCAGGGAGCCGATACCACCGTGGAATTTTTGGCTGTCACTGGCGTAGCCGAGGGCGGCCCTCTCTTTATTGCAGTGGAGGGGCCGCGGGTTGGGATTGTGATAAACGTCGAACATCGCGGTCTCCGAGACTGGCTACGGGAGGTCAGTGTCGGCCTTTCACCTGGGAGGCTCCTTGATTTGCATCAAGCTGAGGCCAGACCTGGCACAGAATCTGCCCGCAACTACCAGCTCAGATAGAACATACCTTTGGCCAAGAGGACGATGGCGACCATATGCACAAACAAGCTGCGATGGATGAAATGCACATAGGTGGCTTTCATCCGTTTCGTACGAAACAGGAACATTGCCGCTAAGAAATGCAGTAAAACGCTGCTGGCAATCAGGATCTTGAGGGCCAGCAACGTGCCGAAGGAGGAACTGAAGGGGGAGCCCAATGCGGGCAGATAGCGTAACCAAACCATGCCCAGGCCGGCGCCAAACAGGATTATCAGCACCCAAGGCATCAGTGACCGTGCACGGCGCCCAATGCCCTGCTCCACCAGGTCCATGACTCTTGAAGGAATCTGCTTTCGGATGCTCTCCAGGAACAACACTTCAAAAAATACTGTGCCAATAAAGATCAGCGCGGCGAACAAATGCAACGTCAATAGCAGCGGATAGATCATGGCGGCCTCACCTTGGATGAACCATTGTCGGTGTCGGCATTGGCGCCTGCCTTGATGGGGATCAAACTGTTCACGGCTGGCCTGGCCCTTTTCCATCGCGCAAAACAAAACCCCATCTGCTTTCGCAAATGGGGTTTCGGAATTTAATCTTGACGATGACCTACTCTCACATGGGG
>RCMZ01000836.1_pt1 | contig 20668 bp, 19 predicted proteins | sample 2041141 | NCBI WGS metagenome assembly RCMZ01 (sample SAMN09708263, study PRJNA481090) | Wastewater metagenome, whole genome shotgun sequencing project. | biome: sewage; isolation source: Davis station wastewater (DW) | place: Antarctica: Davis Station | collected 2010-03-01
GGTGCGCGAAGTCTTCGATTTTGTCGAGGCGGACTGTGACCTGACCATCACGCCATTGGGCGCGCCTGCGAACGCGGATTTCGTGTTTCTGGACGAGGGGACTGCGGTCCTGCCCGCGAGCGACGACCTGGACATCGCCGCCCTGCTGGCCCGCGTTCAGGGCGACACGCCCGCCGAACCGCTCGCGCCGTTGTCGTCGCTCGAACCCGCTCCCGTCGCCTCCACGCCCGCGCCCGTCTCGGCCGCCGTCGCCAGTGTGCCCGCCGCGCCCGCGCCGGTCACCATCCGCGTCGATCTGGACCGGGTGGATCGGTTGATCAACGCCGTGGGCGAACTGGTCATCCAGCAGGCCATGCTTTCGCAGAGGGTTCTGGAAAGCGGTCTGGCGCGCTCGTCCGGCATCGCCCTGGGCCTTGAGGATCTGGAGCTTCTAACGCGCGAGATTCAGGACAGCGTCATGGCCATCCGCGCCCAGCCGGTGAAATCGGTGTTCCAGCGGATGCCCCGTCTGGTGCGCGAAGTCGCCGACATGACGCGCAAACAGGTGCGTCTGGTCACGGCGGGCGAGGACACCGAGGTCGACAAGACCGTGGTCGAACGTCTGGCCGAACCCATCACCCACATGCTGCGCAACGCCATCGATCATGGGCTGGAGACGCCCGAGGAGCGGATCGCGGCGGGCAAACCTGCCGAAGGCGTCGTGCGTCTGGCGGCCCTGCATCGCTCGGGCCGCATCGTCATCGAGATCAGTGATGACGGGCGCGGCATCAACCGCGAGCGGGTCCGCAGGATCGCCGTGGACAAGGATCTGATCGCCGCCGACGCCGTGCTCAGCGACGAACAGGTGGACAATCTGATCTTCCTGCCCGGCTTCTCGACCGCCGACGCGGTGTCCGACATTTCGGGCCGGGGCGTCGGCATGGATGTGGTCAAACGCTCGATCCACGCTCTGGGCGGCCGCATCTCCATCAGTTCTGTTCCGGGAAAGGGCTCGACCTTCACCCTCAGCCTGCCGCTGACGCTGGCGGTGCTGGACGGCATGGTCACGACCGCTGGCGGACAGACCCTGATCGCCCCGCTTCCGGCCATTGTCGAAAGCCTGACGCCGCAGGCTGCGGACCTGCACCATGTCGGTGGTCTGGACCCGGTGATCCGCTTCCGCGACACCTATGTGCCTGTGGTGGACGTGGCCCTGATCATGGGTTTCCGCGAGGCGCCGATGGACCCGACCCAGGGCATCGCCGTCATTGTAGAGACCGAATCGGGCCAGCGCGCCGCCCTGCTACTGGATGCGATCCAGGGGCAGCGTCAGGTCGTCATCAAGAGCCTTGAGACCAACTACCAACAGGTGGAGGGCGTCGCCGCCGCCACCATTCTGGGCGATGGCCGGGTCGCCCTGATCCTCGATGTCGACAGTCTGGTCGCCATCCGCCGTTCCGGCGTCCGTTCCGACTTCAAGCTGGCGAGCTGAACCATGACCGAAGCCAACGACACCGCAAATCGTGAACTGATCGCCTTCCGCATCGGCGGCCAGGAATTCTGCGTCGACATCATGTCGGTGCGCGAAATCCGGGGTTGGACGCCGGCGACGCCCCTGCCGCGTTCGCCCGGATACATGAAGGGGGTCATCAACCTGCGCGGCACGGTTCTGCCGATCATCGACCTTGGCGCGCGTTTCGGTCTGGAGACATCAGAGCCAACGGCCCGTCACGTCATCATGGTGGCCAATATCGGCGGCCGCACGGTGGGGCTGCTGGTCGACGCCGTGTCCGACATCCTGCAGATGGCCGAGGCCTCGGTGCAGCCCACGCCCGACGTCGCCAGCGAACATGTGAAGTCCTTCGTGAAGGGCATCTTCTCCATCGACGGGCGGATGATCAGCCTGATTGATCTGAACCACGTCCTGCCGGAACGCGAGGCTCAAGCCGCATGACCGCCGCCGCCGGCCGAGGTTCCCTGGTCGAAGGCGAGTTCGTCTTCACCGCGCAGGACTTCAGCCAGATCGCCCAGATGCTGCACGCCCATGCGGGCATCGCCCTCAGCGAGGGCAAGGCCGCCCTGGTCTATTCCCGTCTGGCCAAACGACTGCGCGTGCTGGGCCTGCGCAGCTTCAGGGACTACTGCGCCCTGATCGAGGGCGTGGACGGGGTGGATGAGCGTCAGAAGATGACGGCGGCCCTGACCACCAATGTCACCCGCTTCTACCGAGAGCCGCACCATTTCGACGATCTGCGCGATCGGGTCATGCCTGCGCTGGCCGAGCGGGCGCGGGCAGGGGGGCGGGTGCGCCTGTGGTCGGCCGCCTGCTCGAACGGGCAGGAGCCCTATTCCATGGCCCTGACCCTGCTGTCGGTCCTGCCCGAGGCGGCGGAACTGGACGTGCGCATCTTGGCCACCGACATCGACCCCAATATGGTCGCCCAGGGGGCGGACGGCGCCTATGCCGAAGAGGCGCTTGAGCCTGCGCCCCCCGTTCTGTGGCGTCGCTATTTCGACCGGGCCGAGGGCGGACGCTGGCGCGCGGGCGACCAGCTGAAGCGCTTGGTGGCTTTTCGTGAACTGAACCTGATCGGCGACTGGCCGATGCGGGGGCGGTTCGACGTCATCTTCTGCCGCAACGTGGTCATCTATTTCGACGAGCGGACGCAGGAACGGGTGTGGACGCGTTTCACCCCCGTGATGACGCCGGGCGCCACCCTCTATATCGGCCATTCCGAGCGGGTCACCGGCCCTGCCGCCAGCCAGCTTCAGACCTCGGGCCTGACCACCTATCGCCTGGGAGCGGGGGCGTGAGCGTGGCGCGGGTCTTGGTCGTCGACGATAGTCTGACGATGCGCAACCTGATCTCTGCGGCCCTGCGTCAGGACCCTGAGATCGAGGTCGTCGGCACGGCCGCCGATCCGATCGAGGCCCGCGCGGCCATCAAGGCCCTGAACCCCGACGTCATCACCTTGGACGTCGAAATGCCCAATATGAACGGGCTGGAGTTTCTGGAGAAAATCATGCGGTTGCGGCCCATGCCGGTGGTCATGGTCTCGACCCTGACGGCGGCGGGTACGGACGTGACCCTGGCCGCGCTGGAGATCGGGGCGGTGGATGCGGTGGCCAAGCCCACCGTGGCCCGCGCCGATGCTTTCGGCGAACTGATCCTGAAGGTGAAGGCGGCCGCCCGGTCCCGCGTTCGTGCGCGCGGCGACGCGCCTGCCGCCGCTGCTGCGCCGCGCGGCTATGTCGTCGATCCCGCGCACATCCTGGCCATCGGCGCCTCGACCGGCGGGGTTGAGGCCCTGGTCACGATCCTGTCCGGCTTTCCCGCCGACTGTCCGGCGACCGTCATCACCCAACATATGCCTGCCAGCTTCACCGCCAGTTTCGCCGCACGCCTGGACCGCATCTGCGCGCCCACGGTGACCGAGGCCAAGGACGGCGACCTGCTGAAACCGGGTCATGTCTATCTGGCGCCCGGCGGCGTGGCGCATCTTGAGGTGTCTTCCGGCCCGACGCCGCGCTGTCGCCTGCTGGCCAGCGATCCGGTCAACGGCCATCGCCCCTCGGTCGATGTCATGTTCGAATCCGTCGCCCGGCTGAAGCGGCCGATGACGGGCGTGATCCTGACCGGCATGGGCAAGGACGGTGCGCACGGTCTGATGGCCATGCGCCAGGCCGGCGCCCGCACCCTAGGCCAGGATGAGGCGACCTGCGTCGTCTATGGGATGCCGCGCGCCGCCTTCGAACTGGGCGCGGTCGAGCGGCAGTTGCCGCTGCACCGCCTGTCCCCCGCCATTCTCGACCTTTGCGCCGCCCCCACGGCGCAATCCTCTGTTTGACTTCCGGGAGCGTATTCATGCCCGCCGCCGCCAATATCCACTGCCTGGTCGTTGATGATCAGATGACAATGCGCTCGCTGGTCCGTAACAGCCTGCAGCAGATCGGCGTGCGCGAGATCCGTGAGGCTTCGGACGGCGAGATCGCCCTGCGCGAGATCATCACCCGGCCCGCCCACCTGATCATCTCGGACTACAATATGCCCAACCTGGATGGTTTGGGCCTGTTGCGCGCCGTGCGTGTCCATCCGCCCATCGCCAAGACCGCCTTCATCATGCTGACCGGCCGCGCTGATCGCGAACTGGTGCAGCAGGCGATGAAGTACGGGGTGAACAACTATCTGGTGAAACCCTTCACCGTGGACCAGCTCAGGGCCAAGCTGGAAGCGGTGTTCGGTCCCCTGACATGATCCACGCCGCCCCGAATGATGGCGCGGAGCAGCGCATTCACGTCGGTCAGGGCGAGCATTTCGTCACGTCTGATCCTACGGTCGTGCTCAGCACCATCCTGGGCTCGTGCGTGGCCATGTGTCTGCGCGATCCGGTGATCGGCGTCGGCGGCATGAACCATTTCCTGCTGCCCGAGGGCGACGGTGCGGGCAGGGATGCAGGGCGCCGCTACGGGGCCTATGCGATGGAGCTTCTGATCAACGACGTGCTCAAGGCGGGCGGACGGCGCGAACGTCTGGAGGCCAAGCTGTTCGGGGGCGGGCGCATGTTCGATGGATTGCGCGACGTCGGCCGCGCCAACGCGGACTTCGCCGAACGCTTCCTGCGCGACGAAGCGATCATGGTGGTCGGCGGCAGTCTGCGCGGCGAGGGCGGGCGCCGTGTGCATTACTGGCCCGTCACTGGCCGCGCCCGCCAGCGCGCGGTGACGGACACCCAGGCGCTGAACACTGTGGTCCGTCCACGTCCCGTCGTCGACGCGGGCGCGCTGGAGCTGTTCTGATGGCGCTGCCTGCTGATCACGCCGCCCTGTTGCGCGCGGTCGCCGACGCGCTTTTGCAGGCGCGCGGGCGTATCGACGGGATCGAGGCCATGGTCGGCGAGCTGATCGGTCAGGCGACGTCGGAAAATCGTGGACCCGCCCTGGTGCAGGCCCAGGCCCTGGATGTTCTGGGGCAGGAGATCGAGGCCCTGTCGGGCATCCTGCGCCGCCTCGGTCAAGGCGAAGCACCGGACCAGGCCTTGGATGCGGCGTCGCTCTCTGACCTTTCCGTACGTCTTGGCGCCGTTGTCGGCCTGACCCGCGATCACGCGCCCGACACCAACGAAGTCGAACTGTTCTAAAGCATCCCTGCTGAAATCAGCGGAATCGCCGGGCGCTGTTGCGACCCGGCCTGGCTGAATCACGCGCCCAATCCAGACCGACTGTCATCGGTTAACAGCTGAGCCGTTCACGCGGAACAGGGGTGAAACGAATCAGGACCGAATCGCTGACATTGCTCAATTCGCGATTTGTTCACTGCAAGATATTGTATCTTAACGTGGATTAACCACAAGAGGGCGTCTGCGGAGACGCTGGGCCTGAATGGTCGCGGATTTGCACGAAGTGCCCGCCGACATCTTCCCCCCCGCGCCCTGAACCGCTAGTGCAATCCCAATGGCCCCGTAGCTCAGCTGCATAGAGCAAGGCTTTCCTAAAGCCGAGGTCGGGGGTTGGAGTCCCTCCGGGGTCGCCATCCATGCGTATCGCACGCTCCCGCATCCAGCGTGCGCTCATCCAGTCCTACAAACAGTCCGGGTTGAACCGTTCTCGGCCGGCCCAGGTGCAGGCGCCGTCGATGCAGTCGATCAGGTTGCTGGGGAAGCTGTTGGTGGCGTGGTCAAAGACCTGGAACCAGCCGCCATCGTCCCAGACGGCTGTGGGCATGTGCATCTCCGAGGCGTGCTTGGCCTGGAAGCGGCTGTAGAACAGACGCACGTTGTTGCAGTTCATGGTCGGCAGGCGGCTGTGCCAGCCGACGCCCCACTCACCGATGAAGACCGGCATTCCGCCGCCGGTGGTGGAGGCCCACTGCGCCATGATCTGCATGGGGCCGCGAATGTCCGCGTCGGTCCAGGCGTCGGCGTAGTCGCCCTGATTGTCGCCAGCGAAGGCCCAGGGATTATAGTGGTGGAAGGTCGCCATCACATAGGCGTCGCGCCCGCCGCCGACCTTGGAAAGGTTTGGCCAGGTCTGGGCCATTTCCGCGGCGCCGAACCACTGATTGCCGCCGATGATCACGATGCGTTTAGCGTCTCTGGTTCTGATCTTGTCGTAGGCCAGCCCGGTCATGCGCCGCAGCGTGGCGGGCGCCATGGGGTCGTGGTTGGCCAGGTGGGGCTCGTTCAGGATTTCGAACATCAGCCGATGGTCGCGGTCGCCGTACAGGTCGCTGATGTCGGCCCACAACTGCTCCAGCACCTCGGCCTTGCCGTCTTCCTTCAGGCGTTTCTCATGGTGGGCGTTGAGCACCACATAGAGGCCCGGCTTGGACAAAGCGTAGTCGATCACCTCGGTCAGGGCGGCGAGGCGGGGCGCGGCGCGGTCGATGCGGCCCGTCGCAGGATCGGCCAGCGTGGTTCCGTCAACGTCTTCCGTCCAGGTAACGGGAATTCTCAGGGTGCGGAATCCGCGCGCGTAATAGGCGTCGATCTTGGGGCGCGCGGCCTCCAGCGTGGCCGGGTGCTGGCTGTTGTCGAACATCTGACCCAGGTTGAAGCCCTTGCCCATCTGCGCGGCGGCTTCACGCGCCGTGGCGGCGGACGAGCTATGGGCGACGGGGTTTTGGGCGACAGGGGGCGCTGTCTGCGCCGATGCAGTCGGAACACCTGTCGAAGCGAGAAGCGCGGCGGCGGCGAACGCGGCGGCGCGGAACCAAGTCTTGCTCATCTGAATGGACCCTCCATTGCTGGTTTTAGGATCTTGATTTCGAATTTGACAGCGCTGTCTTCACGCAAATTATCGCGCGCGTCTGACACCTTCTACGGCCAGTCCGCCTAGCAAGGCTATGCCTGCACAGGTCATCATCAGCATCGGCCAGTCGGAGCGGTTGGTCCCCAGCGCGGCTATGGCCAGCACGGGCGCCAAGACGGCGGGCAGGGTGTTGGTCAGGTTCATCACGCCCAGATCCCTGGCGGTGTGTCGGCGTGAGGGCAGGATCTGCGCGACCAGGGCGGTGTCCACCGTCGTGTAAAGTCCGAAACCCAGGCCGTAGAGGACATAGCCGAGCAGCGGTCCCGGCCATTCGGGATAGAAGGCGAAGATCAGAAGCCCACCTGCGATCAGCGCGGACGACAGCAGGATGAAGGGCTTTCGGCGACCGAAACGGTCCGAAACCAATCCCCCGACAAAGCCCGCCGCCAGGGTCAGCAGCGTGGAGAAGGCGATCAATCGCGCCAGGCCGCTCTCGACGGTTGATCCGGGGAACTGGCTTTCATACCGGGCATGGTCGGCGAGGTAGAACAGCATATAGGCGCTGATCACGCTGACCGAGATCTGGAAACAGAACCGCGACGCCCAGACAAATCCGAAATCGAGATCCAGTCCCTGGCGCAGGGCAGGGGCGGTCGCGGGTGTTCTGGCTCGCGGTTGGAGCTGCGCGGACGGGGCCTCCTTCCAGATGAACAGCAGCGGCAAAATGCAGGCGACCACCAGCAGGCCGAGCACGCCCAGTCTTGCGGACATGTCTGACAGGACGGGCGCGGCGATCAGAACCCCGCTTGCAGCGCCGATGGGCGCGGCGATGCCGATGAAGGCCGCCACCTGACCCTTTTGATCGTGAGGCACCACGTCGGCGAAAACGGCGTGCAGCGGTGCGAACAGCAGGTTGAAGGCGAACTGGAAGGTCATGACGCCAAGCAAGAGACCGACGGGCGTGGACGCCCTGGCGATCAGGCCATAGGCGCAGATGACCCCGATCAGGCCGCACAGAATCCACGGGCGCCGTTTGCCGAATCGGCTGCCGGTGCGGTCGCTGGCCCAGCCGATGGCCAGATTGGCGACGCTGGCCGTCACCGCGCCCCACAGCGACACCAAGCTGAGAAGGCCGATCTTGTCCGCAGGCGCGATGGCTTCGGCCTGCATGGGCGTCAGCAGGCTGAGAAGCGGGACAAAGGCGATGAAGGCCCCGATATAGGCCAGGGTCAGAACGGCGATGAAACCGGGGGTGACGCGCGTGGTGGGCGTCCGCTCAACATCGTCAACAGGCTGCATGAGGTGATGCTGTGACGATTGTCGCCGGGCTTCGCGAGCGAAATCTTGCGGGGCCGTCGGCAAACGCGGCATAGGATATGTTCGAAGCGGCGACGGGGTGCGGTCGTCAGCAGGGGCGCTGTCCAGAATGCCGGCGACAATCTATGATGTGGCCGCCCTCGCAGGCGTTTCCATCAAATCGGTCTCACGCGTGCTTAACCGCGAGCCCAATGTCAGCGCTGCTCTGCAGGCCAAGGTTCAGGACGCGGTCAACAGCCTGGATTACCGGCCCAGCCTGTCGGCCCGAACGCTCGCTGGCTCCTCTTCCTATTTGATCGCCGCCTTTGTCGATGCGGATCTGACGCTGGAGCACTGGCGCAGCGGGCGCGGCAACGACTATCTCAGTCGGCTTCAGTTCGGCGCTCTGGTCGAGTGCCGCAAGGCTGGATACCATCTGCTGGTGGAGTTGGTCGATTATGGCGCGCCCAGCCTTGAGGCGCGGCTGTCGGCCCTGTTGCGTTCGCTGCGGCCCGACGGCGTACTGCTGACGCCGCCCAACGCCGATGATCCGACCGTGCTGGATATTCTGGAGCGCAACGGCACCCCTTTTGTGCGGTTGGGCGCCGACCGCGATCTGGGACGGGGCATGCGCGTCTTCATGGATGACCGTCAGGCGGCGGCGGACATGACCGCCCATCTGATCGGGTTGGGCCATCGCAGAATCGGCTTTGTCTCCGGCCCGAACGCCTATCCCGCCAGTCAGGCGCGGCGTCTGGGTTATGAGCAGGCGCTTTCGGCGCATGGATTGGTCGCCGAGGCCGCGTTGATCGTCGAAGGCGATTTCACCTTTGCGTCGGGTCGCAGGGCAGGCGAGGCGCTGCTGAAAAACAGCCCCCGACCCAGCGCCATTTTCGCCAGTAACGACGACATGGCTCTGGGCGTCCTGAACGCTGCGGCGGCGCTGGGCGTGGTCGCGCCGGGCGGGGTTTCGGTGTGCGGATTCGATGATACGCCCAGCGCGATGTTCAGTACGCCGCCCCTGACAACCGTGCGTCAGCCTGTCGCAGAAATGGCGGCGGCGGCGACGCGGATGCTGCTGGAAGCGGCGCGTGATACAGGCCGAACGGTCGAGACCATCGACTACACCCTCGTGCCGCGGGCCTCGACCCAGCCGCCCGGCTGATTCAAGATCATCGTTGACAGCGCTGTCAAACAACGTCAGGTTCCACGCTGGAAATGGCGTGTCGTCGGGTGCGTCATCAGCTGGAGCTCTGCAGAACAGGGCCCACGGGGAGGGAAGACTATGATCTGCTTCAAACAATCGCTTCTGCTTGGCTGCGCCACACTGGCGATCGCCGCTGGTCCGGGACAGGTGTGGGCGCAGGCTGCGTCGACCGCCGCTGCGCCGCAGGAACAGGCTACGGATGTCGGTGACATCGTCGTCACGGCAGAGCGCCGCGAGCAGTCGCTTCAGAAATACGCTGGCGTCGCACAGGCGATTTCGGGCCAGGACCTGCGCGCCGTGGGCATCGATCAGATCGAGGATCTGCAATCGGCGGTTCCGGGCCTGTCGATCTCCAACCAGGAAGGCAACGTCCAGATCTACATCCGCGGCGTGGGCACGGCCAACAACACCGAGCTGGGTGATCCCTCGGCGGCGACCCACCTGAACGGCGTCTATCTGCCGCGTCCGCGCGGCCTGGGCGGCATGTTCTTCGACATCGCGCGCGTTGAAATCGCCAAGGGCCCGCAAGGCACCCTGCGCGGCCGTAACGCCGTCGCCGGCACGCTGAACATCATTCCGAACATGCCGCGTCTGGGCGACCGCAGCGGTTACGCCCAGGCCGAAATCGGCACATTGGACACCTCCGGCTATGAGGCGGCCCTCAACCTGCCGATCGGCGAGGATCAAGCGGTTCGCCTGGCGATCTACGGAATCGATCGCGGCACGGCCTATAAAAATGTCGGCAACGACAGCTCGCTGAAGCCGACCGGCATTCAGGAGCTGTTCTCGGCACGCGCCTCGTATCTGTACAAGCCCAATGACCGCTTCAAGCTGACCCTGATGGGCGACTATGAATCCGAGCGCGGCACGGGCTATCCCGCCACCAACATCCGCAACGGTCTGGTCAACGGCGGCAAGCCGGACAATCTGGAGCTGCGTGAGGTTCTGTTCCGCGGACCGCAGGGTCTGGTCGAGAACGACAACTGGGGTCTGGCGCTCAACGCCTCGTATGACTTCGGCCCTGCTGTGCTCGAATATTCGGCCAGCCGCCGCGACGTTGACTATTATCAGGTCAACGCCGCCAACGAGGGCGTCGTGCGTCCCGGCTATGGCGCCGCCAATGTCGACTACGACAACTTCGGCACGCAGTACTGGCTGACGAAATCCACGTCGGACATCCACGAGCTTCGCCTGTCGTCGCCTGCGGATTCCAAGGCGGTCTGGTCGACCGGCCTGTTCTATTTCAAGGAAGAGCAGCAGGTCGGCTTCCTGTCCGTCGTGGACAAGGGCCAGTTCTACTCGGGCACCGAGTTCACCTTCCCGGACGTGAAGTCTGACTCCTTCGCCGCCTATTTCGACATCACCTATCCCGTCACGGAACAGCTGCGCCTGAAGGGCGGCTTCCGCTACACCGAAGAGAACAAGTCGCGTAACGGCGTCGGCGGCAACTGGGCGCTGGGCCTGGGTTCGCTGGACTACAACTGCTGCTTCAACTCCCGCCTGGGCACCGAAGGCTTCCGCCCGATCTTCACCGGCCGTGAAAGCTATGTCGCGCCGACGCCTGGCAATAATCAGGAAGCGGCCAAGTATTTCATGGGCGCCTTCCGTCCCGGCGCGCGCGACACCTTCCTGGATCAGATCGCCGGCGTCGCCGACGGCTCACGTCCGAACGGCACCTGCATCAACCGTCCCGACATTCAGCCCGGCGGCGGCGGTCAGGTCTGCCCCGCGAACGGCCAGCACAGCTTCTTCCAGATCTCGGCGCCCGGCGCTCAGGTCGGTTCGTATGAAGACAGCTTCAACGACTACCGCGTCGGCTTCGAATACGACCTGACCGACAAGAACCTGTTCTACGGCGCGATCTCGACGGGTCACAAGTCGGGCGGCTTCAACGACACGATCACGATCAACGGCGTGCAGACGGCGCCGATGTTCTCGCCGGAATCGGTCACGCTGTTCGAGCTGGGCACGAAGAACACCTTCCGCCCGGCCAGCGGCCGCATCGATCTGAACGCCAACGTCTTCTATTATGACTATGCCGATCAGGTCTTCCAGACCCTGGTGTCGCTGGGCACCGGACCGGGCGGAGCCAGCGCCGGCTTCTCGCAACAGAACATCAACGTCGCCCAATCGACCATCAAGGGCTTCGAGTTGGAGACCCGGTTCGACTTGCCGTTCCGCTCGCGTCTGGACATCATCGCCGCCTATATCGACGCCAAGGCCGACAATGGCGCCCTGACGGATACGCGCGGCACGGACTACGGCGACGGCACGCCCAACTTCAACGTCAACATCGCCAAGAACGAACTGCCCAACGTCTCCAAGGTGAACCTCAACGCTCACTTCCAGAAGACGATGGACGTGTTCGGCGGTCGCGCTGACTTCCACCTGCTGGCCAACTACCGCTCGTCGTTCTACCTGAACATCTACAACGAGATGCCGGTCATCCAGTATGTCGCCCGTCCGTCGGATCCGGCAGGACAGGCCGCCTATGACGCCTTCAAGGCTTCGATGGCGGGAACCACGGTCAATCCGAACGCAGCCCTGTCCAGCCCCTTCCTGCGCAGCACCCCGGCTCGCGACGGCGGCTTCTGGGCGCGTCAGCAGGGTTATGTGACGGTCAATCTCGGCGCGGGCTGGGAGCCGGCCAGCGGCCGCTATCGTGTCGAAGCCTATGTGAACAATGCTTTCGACGAGACGGTCGTCGAGAAGCAGCTGGTTTCGGATGAAGTGGTCAACGTCCTCTTCCTGAACCAGCCGCGTACAGCCGGCATTCGCCTGCGCGCGAACTTCTAGTCTCCTTCAACTGGGGCGGCGTCGATCCAAGGGTCGGCGTCGCCATTTTTGTATTATTTGTACGAGGTCCCGCATGTCTGCGTCCCGTCGAACACTCGTGTCCGCCATCGCCCTTGCGGCTGGTCTGGTCGGCTGCGCCGCTGCGCCTGCCTCGATGGCGCAGACCCCCGCCAGCGCTCAGGCCGATCCGTCCGTCTGGCCCCAGGCGGCCAGTCCCCGCGCCATGACCGACGCGCGCACCGAAGCCATGATCGACAGCCTGCTGGCGCGCATGACGGTGGAGGAGAAGGTCGGCCAGATCATTCAGGCCGATATCGCCTCGATCACGCCTGAAGACCTAGCGCGTTATCCGATCGGCTCCATTCTGCAACTCGTCGCCGGATGGCAATGAGCGCGCGCCGCTTCAGGACTGGGTGGCGTTGTCGCGGGCGTTCAGGGCCGCTGCGGCCGCGCGGCCGGGCGCCGCTGTCCCGCTGATGTTCGGCATCGACGCGGTTCACGGCCATAACAACATCGTCGGGGCGACGCTGTTTCCGCACAACATCGGTCTGGGCGCGGCGCGCGACCCTGACCTGATCCGACGCATCGGCGAGGCCACCGCCCAGGAAGTCGCCGCGTCCGGCGCCGACTGGACCTTCGGACCCACCCTGGCCGTTCCCCGCAACGACCGTTGGGGCCGGGCCTATGAGGGCTATAGCGAGCATCCTGAAGTGGGCGCCGCCTATGCCGGGCCCATGACCCTGGGCTTGCAGGGGGAGCTGGTTGCGGGCCGTCCGCTGGCGGCGGACCGGATCGCGGGCTCGGCCAAGCATTTCGTCGCCGACGGCGGCACCAAGGACGGGGTGGATCAGGGCGATGCCGTGATCTCTGAAGCCGAGCTGATCGCCATTCACGCCCAGGGCTATGTCCCCGCCATCGACGACGGCGTGCTGACGGTCATGGCTTCTTTCTCCAGCTGGAACGGCGAAAAGATCACCGGCAACCACTCGCTGCTGACCGACGTGCTGAAGGGCCGTATGGGCTTCAACGGCTTTGTCGTCGGCGACTGGAACGCCCACGGCCAGGTCGATGGCTGCAACAACGAAAGCTGCCCTCAGGCGATCAACGCCGGGCTGGACATGTTCATGGCGCCGGACAGTTGGCGCGGCCTCTACGTCAACACCCTGGCCCAGGCCCGTTCCGGCGAGATCCCGGCCGCACGTCTGGATGACGCCGTGCGCCGCATCCTGCGGGTCAAGGCCAAGCTGGGCGTGTTCGGCAACGACCGCGACCGTTCGATCGAAGGCCGGACCGACGTGCTCGGATCGCCCGCTCACCGCGCCCTGGCGCGTGAGGCCGTGCGCAAATCCCTGGTGCTGCTGAAGAATGACGGCGTGCTGCCGATCCGCGCCGGTGCGCGGGTCTTGGTCGCTGGAACCGCTGCGGATTCCATCGGCCAGGCCTCGGGCGGCTGGACTGTGACCTGGCAGGGCGCGGACACCACCAACGCTGACTTCCCCGGTGGGACTTCCATCTGGGCCGGACTGAAGCAAGCCGTGACCGAGGCGGGCGGCGTGGCTGAACTGAACGCCGACGGGGAATACGCCCAGAAGCCTGACGTCGCCGTCGTGGTCTTTGGCGAAACCCCTTACGCCGAGTTCCAGGGCGACATCGAAACCCTGGACTTCCTGCCGGAAGAGCCGCTGGCCCTGCTGCGCCGTCTGAAGGCGGCGGGCATCCCGACGGTGTCGGTCTTCCTCAGCGGCCGTCCGCTGTGGGTCAATCCAGAGATCAATGCGTCCGACGCCTTTGTCGCCGCCTGGCTGCCGGGCGCGGAGGGGGCTGGCGTCGCCGATGTTCTGGTGGCCTATCCCGCCGCTCAAACCTCGTATGACTTCACCGGCAAACTGTCCTTCTCCTGGCCGCGTTCGTCGGATCAGGACGTGCTCAATGTCGGGGATGCAAACTATGATCCCCAGTTCGCCTACGGTTATGGCCTGAGCTACGCCCACCCCGAGGCTGTGCCTGTCTTGTCGGAGGCGGGCGCCGCCAGCGTCTCACAAAGCAACCTGGACCGTTATTTCCGCGACGGTCGCGTCCAGTCGCCCTGGTCTCTGATCCTGCGCGATGAAGGCGGCGATTCTCGCGTCGGCCAGCGCCTGGCGGCCGCCAGCCCGAGGGCGAACGTGTCGGTCAGCGCCGCTGACGGCGCGGCCCAGGAAAGCGCCATGGCCCTGAACTTCACGGGCGAGGCCCAAGCGGTCATCTTCGGCCCGGCGGTCGATCTGTCGCGCCAACGCAACGGTGACATGGTGCTGACCACGGCCGTCAGGCTGGACGCCCCGGCGTCGGGCCCGATCGAACTGGGCTTCGGCAAGGACCGCATCAATATCCTGCCGCTGCTTCAGGACGCCAAGGTCGGCGAATGGCGCACGATCAGGGTGCGGCTGGCCTGTTTCGACGCCGCAGCCATCGGGGTGAGCGCGGTCGAAACGCCTTTCGTCCTCGGCTCAAAGACCGCTCTGCGCGTCTCTCTGGCTGACATCGGCCTGGTGCCCCACGACGCCGCAGCGGCCTGTCCGGCGCACTGAGTCGCGCCAGGACGGCTGAAACCGTATCAAGCGTGCAGGGCGGGGCTGTTCCGACGACCCCGCCCTTGTCGCTAGGCTTCGCGTGCTGACTTGGCCACCTGTTCGGCCAGCTCCAGGGCCTGGCCGCGCAGGTCCGGCACGGCGGTGATCTCCCAAAAGGCGCCGCGCGTCAGGGGGCCGATGGCGTAGAGGCCGTCGGTCTGGCGGTTTTCGCCGATCAGGCGTCCGTCCGCATCGACCTGCAGCCCCAGGCCCAGCGGGTCGGGGCGGCCGTATCCCTTGTTCAGGATGTCGGCGATCAGGGGTTCGCGGCTCTGCTGGATCACGCCCAGCGGTCCGGTGCAGTTCACCACCAGGTCGAAACGTCCCCGGATGGCGCGGCGGCGTCCACGCGGCCGCCACGCGGCCTCGACCGAGGTTCCGTCCAGCGCGGTCTCCGACAGCTTGCCCGCCAGCACGGTCAGTTCGCCCGACGCCAGCATCGAATGAATGTCACGCGCCGATCCGGGCGACAGGCGGTGGCGATGCACGTCCCACAGCGGCCGCAGGTGGCGCAGGAACCGCTTGCGCTGATCCGGCGTCCATGACCGCCACAGCGGGCGGGCCGAATGGCGCAGATGGTCGAACACGGCGCGCCAGTCGTGGGTTTCGGTCGCCGCCCGCACCTGTTTCAGCACATCGGACGGGCCGCCTGCGAAAGCCTCCCTATAGGGGGCGGGCGGCACGGTGGCGTGGGCGCGCGGCAAAAGCCCGTGACGTGACAGGGCGGTGAAGCGCCGTCCGGGCCGACGCAGCGACAGGGCCGCATCCACCATGGTCAGGCCTGCCCCGATCAGCAGGATGTCGCGCGCGCCATCCGCCGCCTTGGCCTCCAGCCGCCAGGGGTTCTCGACATAGAGGGGCGAACGCCTCAGCGCCTCATCGACGCCGGATGGGGAGGCGGGCTCCAGATTGCCCAGGGCCAGGACAACGGCGTCGGCCTGCACCGTCTCGCCGTCCTCCATCGTCAGGGTCCAGCCTGCGCCGTCGCGATCCAGCGCCCTGGCCTCGGACGCCAGCAGTCTCAGCCGCTCGGGCGCGCCATCCAGGGCCTGATCCAGCAGATGCTGCAGATAGTCGCCGTAAACCCCGCGGGTGATGAAGCCGTCCTGTGCGCGCCACGACGTCTGTTCCGCCAGCCAGTCCGCCAGATGGCCCGGCTGGTCGGGAAAGGCGCCCATATTGTCCAGACGCACATTCAGCAGGTGGTGGGGGTTGCCGGTGTCATAGGCCGTGCCGGGACCAAAGACCTTGCGCCGCTCGATCAGGGTGACGCGAAGGCCCGCGTTCAGCCGCAGGAGATGGATCGCCGTCAGCAGACCGCTGAAGCCTGCCCCGACCACGGCCACGTTCTGGCGCCCGTCTGGCGTTCCGGTTTGCGGCATAGACGCTCCCAACTCGACCACTGTTCCCGCACTCATAACGCAATCTGGCGCGGTTCGGTTTTCGATCTTGGTCAGAAACGCCTACCGAACAAGTAGGAAATTCTATCGCTGGCTGTCAGTGGTGATAACCGCCCACTGGCGGGGCGCCGAACTCACGCGCTTCCTTCGGGGCCAGTCCGGCCTTGCGGCGGCGCGCGGCGCGGATGTCTGAAATCGCCAGCGGAATCAGCGTCCAAGGCTCTATGCAATAGCGACGGAACAGCCGTTTCGGGTCCTGCACCAGACGATAGGCCCACTCGACCCCGGCCCGGCCCATCCAGCGCGGCGCAGGCTTCTGCGTCCCGGCCTCATAGTCAAAGGCGGCGCCGACGGAAAAGATCACGCAGTTGGGCAGCAGCTCCAGATTGCGCAGGATCCACGCCTCCTGGCGCGGCATCCCCATGCCCACAAACAGGATCTGCGGGTTGAAGGCCATGATGTCGGCGATCAGGGCCGCATTGTCCGCCGAGCCTGCGCTGGCGTCGAAGAAGCCGTGGCGCGGAAGAATCTGGGCGTCGGGATAGACGGCGTTCAGCCGTTCCGCTGCTGTCTCGCTGACGCCCGGCTCGCCGCCGACATAGGCGATGCGCCATTTTCTGCGGTTGGCCACGCTCCAGAAATGGGCGCGCCAGTCCAGATAGGTGCAGCGGTGAAAACCCCGGCTGTGCAGGCCCAGTGTCCGCGAGAACCAGATCATCGGCGTCGAATCGACCTCGACCATCTCGGCCTGCGCATAGAAGGCGCGCATCTCGGGGTTCTTCTGGATCAGGTACAGGCTGTGCAGATTGTGGTTGGCGACGATGGTCTTGCGTCCCTCGGCCACCGCCGTCTGAACGTGGTGCAGCACCTCCTCGGGCTTCACCAGATCAACCAGTTGACCCAGCATATGCACACGCTCACGCCTGCGTCGACGCTTGCGGAACTCGGGCCGCGGCGCGGATCGACGCTCTTGCGTCGGGGAGATGAAGGGCGAATCCACCATGACCACAGCGTGCAACGACAGGCTTCAAGGACGGGTTAGAAAACAGGCTTAACCTGCGTCAACCAAACCGGGGCGAACCCGGTGGATGACCAGGCGGGTCAGCGAGGCCAACGCCACCCCCAGGCTGTCGGCCAGAAGATCGAACATATTGGCCGACCGCCCCGTCAGGCCCTGCACCACCTCGACCCCTGCACCCAGTGCGATCGCGACGAAGGCAGTGCGCCAAAGGCCCAGCTTGGGAAACAACAGGGTCAGACAGGCGGTGATGATGAAGAAGCCGATCATATGGGCCGACTTGTCGTCCAGACCCAGATTCTCCTCCGCCCCCTGAAAAGGACCGAGCATGGCGACGAACAGCCCGGCCAGTGCAAGACCGGCCGCGCAACGCAGTGCGAACATCATTTGGCGACGCCTTGATTGGGGAGGAGGGCGTTGAAATCGGCAAAACCCTAACCGGAACAAGGCGTGAGCGCCACTCCGACGCGCTTTTTGCTCCGCTTGCGCAAGAAAACGCACAAACTGAAAAAAGCTTGTTGACCCGGCCGGAGCCCTCTCGTAGATGACGCGCCTTCCCGATGGAAACGCCGCAAGGCGCTGCCGACGGGGCCCAGATGGCGGAATTGGTAGACGCGCTGGCTTCAGGTGCCAGTGGCTTAACGGCCGTGGAGGTTCGAGTCCTCTTCTGGGCACCATATTATAAACGGCGTCGTGTTTTCGGACACGGCGCCGTTTTCATTTTCGGCCTGCTGCAAGCCTTTCGTCGTCATCGACATCTGGCCGTTCCGTCCCGTCGCCTGCGCGTGTAAGAAGCCCAGCATGACTGTTTACCTGCATGAGGGCGACCTGCCCGACGATCTGGACCTGGGGCCCGAGGTCGCTGTCGATTCCGAGACCATGGGCCTGCGTTTCGGCCGTGACCCGCTGTGCGTGGTCCAGCTGTCCGCCGGGGACGGCGACGCCCATGTCGTGCGTCTGAACCGTCCCGCCTATGACTGCCCCAACCTGAAGCGGCTGCTGGCCGATCCCAAGGTGGTCAAGATCTTCCACTTCGGCCGCTTCGACATCGGCATGTTCCAACTGCACCTGGGCGTCGAGACGCGCCCGGTCTATTGCACCAAGATCGCCTCCAAACTGGCCCGCACCTACACAGACCGTCATGGTCTTAAGGATGTGGTGCGCGAGATGGTGGGCGTGGACCTGTCCAAGGCCCAGCAGTCGTCCGACTGGGGCGCGCCGCAGCTGACCCAGGCCCAGCTGGACTACGCCGCCTCCGACGTCCTCTATCTGCACGCGGCCAAGGCCCGTCTGGACCAGATGCTGGAGCGCGAAGGCCGCGACGAGCTGGCCGCCAAATGTTTCGACTTCCTGCCGACCCGTTCGGCGCTTGATCTCGCCGGGTGGGACGAGATCGACATCTTCGCCCACAGTTGAGGCGCGCTTGACCGAACCCGCCGATCAGTCCCGCATCGAGGCCGATGAGGCCCGCGTCGCCCTGGCGGGTGAACGCTGGCGCGCGCGCTCGCGGCGGGTGAAGCTGTATCGTCGGGTTCTGCCCATCATCATTCTGGTGCTCGCGGGCGGCGCCCTGACCTGGACCGTGTTCCGCACCGTCATGTCGGGTGTGGAGCGCAAGGCCAGTCAGAGCGACGAGGTCCGCCTCGACAAGCCCCTGTTCCACGGTCAGGACTCGCAAGGCCGCGCCTTCACCGTCGGAGCGCAAGGGGCGATCCGCGACGCGGCGACCGGCCAGTTCCGTCTGATCGGCCCGGCGCTGAAACTGAACCTGGGCGGACGCAAGGTCACGGAACTGACTGCTGGCGGCGGGACCTATAACGAACAGGGCCGCACTGTAACCCTTGGTCCTGACGTGAAAATCTCTGATGGCGGCACCGGCTTCGTGCTGACGACGCCCGAGGCGGTGGTCGACACGGACACCGGCGTCATCACCGGGTCCAAGGGGGTTCAGGGCGCGGGGCCTCTTGGAACCATCAACGCTTCGTCCTATGCGATCTATGATCAGGGCCAGCGCGTGGTGTTCGACGGGCAGGGCGACAACAAGATAAGCGGTACGATCAATCCCTCGGGATCAGGCGGATGATGGCGATGAAGTTCAAAGCACTGGCGGCGGTCTCCGCCCTGGCCGTCCTGGCCCTCCCGGCCGTGGGCGACGCTCAGAGCGGAAGTGGCGTCAACAGGCAGACCTCGAACCAGCCGATCGCCTTTGGCGCCGACTCCGGCGAACAGACGCCTGCCAGCATCAGCCTGCGCGGCCGCGCCGAGGTGACGCAGGGCGGCAACCGCCTGCGCGCCGACGCCATCACCATGTACCGCAATGCGGCGGGCGACCCCGACCGGGTCGAGGCCACGGGAACCGTCTATTTCGTCACCCCGACCCAATCGATGCGGGGCGAACGCGCCGTCTATACGATCAACAACGGCGAGGTCGTCGTGACCGGCAACGTCGTCCTGACCCAGGGCCAGAACGTCCTGACGGGCGGGCGTCTGAACTACAACGTCAACACCGACGCCGCGACCATGGCGGGTGCGCCGCGCGGGTCTGCCGGGAACCGCATCCAGGGCGTCTTCTACCCCGGTAACAACTAAGGGCGTTCACACACTTGGCGCGCAAGGAATTTTCCGCACTGAACCGCGACGAACCGGTCGCGGAACCGGTCTCGGCCCCATCCAGGGCGGAGAAGGGTCTGCGCGTGCGCAACATCGCCCGCAGCTTCGGCCAGCGTCAGGTGGTGCGCGACGTCTCCCTGACCGTACAGCGGGGCGAGGTCGCGGGCCTGCTCGGCCCCAACGGCGCGGGGAAGACCACCTGTTTCTACATGATCACCGGCCTGATCCCGCCGGATTCGGGTTCGATCTGGCTGGATGGCGAGGACATCACCGGCCAGCCCATGTATCAGCGCAGCCGCATGGGTCTGGGCTATCTGGCGCAGGAAGCCTCCATCTTCCGCGGCATGACGGTCGAGCAGAACGTCAAGGCCGTGGTCGAACTGAACTATGACCGCAGTCAGATCGCAGCCGAGACCGACCGCCTGCTGAACGAACTGCACATCGACCATCTGCGCCACGCCCCCGCCACCGCCCTGTCGGGCGGCGAGCGCCGCCGCGTCGAGATTGCGCGCGCTCTGGCCGGGCGTCCGTCCTTCATTCTGCTGGACGAACCCTTTGCGGGCATCGACCCCCTGGCCATCGCCGACATCCGCTCGGTGATCCGCTATCTGGCCAGCCAGGGCATCGGCGTGCTGATCACCGACCACAATGTGCGCGAGACGCTGGAGATCACCGACCGCGTCTCGATCATCTCCGGCGGTTCGCTGCTGTTCGAAGGCACCGCCGACGAAGCCATCCACGACCCCGAAGTCCGCCGGGTCTATCTGGGCGAAATGTACGCGTAAGGGGATTCCCCTCATGAAATGGGAAGTGGTGCGGCGCGTTCGGGCACGCTGACGAAGGGCTTCATCCCTTTCTTTCGTCATTCCGGGCGCAGCGCAGCGAAGACCCGGAACCCAGCGGCGCCGTCAGGCGAAATCCATCCGCCGCAAGTTGTTCAAGGGACGAACCCGCGACAGGTTCGCGCTCCCGCGCGCCGCTGGGTTCCGGGTCTTCGGGCCAA
>RCMZ01000483.1_pt1 | contig 20402 bp, 15 predicted proteins | sample 2041141 | NCBI WGS metagenome assembly RCMZ01 (sample SAMN09708263, study PRJNA481090) | Wastewater metagenome, whole genome shotgun sequencing project. | biome: sewage; isolation source: Davis station wastewater (DW) | place: Antarctica: Davis Station | collected 2010-03-01
AAAATTGAGCAGAAGCAGTTGAACACCTGGGTCAGTTTTCAGTCGGCAGAACAGCCTCTACTGGGTCAGTTTTCGGTCAGCGGCAACAGTTGAGGCCTTGGCCTATACATGGTTCAACCGTCTGGTCGCCATCCGCTTTATGGAACTCAAGGGCTACCTGAGCCATGGCTACCGCGTGCTTAGCCATCCGGAAGGCCAGCAGCCAGAGATCCTCGATCACGTTCAGCACCTCGATCTGCCAGGTTTGGACAAGGCCGAGGCTATACGCCTGAAAACCGCAGGTAATCAGGACGAAGCGCTGTACCGCGAGATTCTGTTAGCCCAGTGCCACGAGCTGCACCGCAATATGCCGTTCCTCTTTGAGGCGCTGGACGATGCCACCGAACTGCTGCTCCCGGACAACCTCCTGCGTACCGACTCGCCCATTGCTCACTTGGTCAGCGATATCGAAGAGGACGACTGGCAAGAGGTCGAGGTCATCGGTTGGCTCTATCAGTTCTATATCAGCGACAAAAAGGACGAAGTGATCGGCAAGGTGGTCAAGAGCGAGGACATTCCCGCCGCCACCCAGCTGTTCACCCCCAACTGGATCGTTCAGTACCTGGTGCAAAACAGCCTCGGTCGCCTCTGGCTGATGGCCAACCCAGGCTCAAACCTCAAAGACAAAATGCCTTACTACATCGAGCCCGCCGAGCAAACACTGGAGGTGCAAGCCCAGCTTGATGCCTTGATCAAGGTGCGTATGGATGAAGATGGCGGCACGTTAAATCCGGAGTCGTTGACCGTACTCGATCCAGCCTGTGGCTCCGGTCATATCCTGGTGGAAGCCTACAACCTGCTGCGCGCCATCTATGAAGAGCGGGGCTACCGTCTACGCGAAATCCCTAGGCTGATCCTGCAAAAGAACCTCTATGGCCTAGATATCGACGACCGTGCTGCTCAGCTCGCTGGCTTCGCCTTGCTGATGAAGGCTCGCGAGGATGATCGCCGGTTATTCGATGAAGAGGGAAATCCGCCGCACCTCAATGTAATGGCCATTCAACAAAGTGCAGGTCTGCCGGATGAGGAGATGGCCCGAGTAGTTCTCAATGCCGCTATCCAGATTGAAGGCGGCGATGCATTCAACTCGGGGCAGTTATTCGGCGGTGGCCAGTTGGAAACTCAGCACAGTTCGGGGCTGACTGTGCTCGATCTGCGCCAACTTATTCAGCTATTCGAGCATGGCAAGACCTTTGGTTCGTTGATACGAGTGCCAGAGCCTCTGAAGGTAAAGCTGGACATAATAGTTGATCTGCTTGCTACCGTACGAAGCAAGGGCGATGACTTGTCACGCAGTTATGCTGGGCAAGTGCTGGAAAATTTTGCTTGGCCTGCTAGTTTACTTGCGCTGCGATATGAAGCAGTTATTGCAAATCCTCCCTATATGGGAGTCAAATTTTATAACCCTGAACTTAAGAAATATGTTTCTAAGGAATATCCATCTGCGAAGCAAGACTTGTACGGAGCTTTCATTGTAAGAAACAAAATTTTTGCGAAGCAAGTTTCGTTTGTTTCTATGCTCACGATACCAAATTGGATGTTCCTATCCAATTTTGAAAGTCTTAGAGATAAATTATTGAGTGAGATTTCCATCGACTCATTTGTCTATGTGGGTAGGGGAGCATTTGGTTCTGACTTTGGTACATGTGCGGTCTCATTTTTTAATGGAAGAATTCAGTATTATGTGGGGAGTTACAAGAAGCTCTTTGAGAAAGCTGGCGAGGTATCTAGCATTGAAGAGTTAAATCAGAAATTCTTCGATGTAAAAGTTTATTATGCTCGGCACGAGGAGCTTTACGAACTCCCTGGTAAGCCAATAGCCTTTTGGGCTAGTTCAAATCTTAGGGCAGTATTTTCAAGCTCAAAATCTCTGGAAGATTACGGAGATGTAAAGCAAGGTCTGTCGACTACTGATAACGATAAGTTTATGAGATTTTGGTATGAGCCTGCCTTTGAAGATATATCTTTTACATCCACTGGTTTAGCTTCTGCAAAAGAGTCGCGTCAGCGATGGTTTCCTTTTAATAAAGGCGGAGAATATCGGAAGTGGTATGGTAATCAGTATCATGTTGTTGACTGGGAGGATGATGGTGCTCGAATTAAGAAAAGTATAGCCAGTAAATACCCTTATCTGAAAGGTAATACGGAGTTTGTTGCGAAAAATACGTCCTATTATTTTAGGGAATCAGTTAGCTGGTCTCGAATTAGTATAGGTGCGTTGTCGTTGCGTTACTACCCGACAGGATTTATTTTTTCGGATGCAGGGTGTTGTGTGCTTTCTCATGATGAGTCGGTATTGAAATATGCGCTTGGTTTTTTGAATAGCAAGGTGGTTGAAGGGGTGTCGCATCTAATATCCCCTACGGTTACATTTGAGGCCGGTCAAATTTCTTCCTACCCACTGGCTATGGAAGATTCCTCTCTAGTCTCAGAAGTTATTACTAATGTGAATGAGTGTATTGATGTTTCAAAGAGAAATTGGAACTCTTATGAGATGTCTTTTTCGTTTGAGCAATTTCCGCTGATTTACTTTTCAAATGCACTTGGAAGCATTGAAAACGCTTGGTCTAGCTGGTTCGAATTTAATAATTCGCAAGTTTTACGTGTTAAAGAGTTGGAGGAGATTAATAACGGTTTGTTTGTTCAGGCATACGGGCTTCAGGAGGAAATAGATCCGTCCGTAGACGAAAAGCAAATTACCCTGACTAGGGCTGATAGAGAAAAAGATATGCAGCGGCTAGTCTCATACTCTATGGGATGCATGATGGGGCGCTACAGTCTCGATGAACAAGGTCTCATTTACGCCAACAGCAGCGGAAATAGTTTCGATCCCTCGCGCTATCTCAAATTTCCAGCGGATGCTGACGGCATTATCCCTGTTACTGACGAATCCTGGTTCGAGGACGATGCTGCCGAGCGCGTACGCGAATTCGTCAAGGTGGTTTGGGGCGCTGAAAGGCTTGTAGAGAATATGGAGTGGCTGGCCGACAGCCTTGGCCGTAAGGCCGGTGAGTCCGCTGACGAGGCTATCCGGCGGTACCTGTCCACCAGCTTCTACAAAGATCACCTGCAAACCTACAAGAAGCGCCCGATTTACTGGTTGTTCTCCAGCGGCAAGCAAAAGGCCTTCGAATGTCTGGTTTACCTGCACCGCTATAACGAGGGCACGCTCTCGCGTATGCGCATGGAATACGTCGTGCCGCTACAAAGCCGTATGCAGGCCCGTATCGACAAGCTCACCGATGACATCGACAGCGCCACCAGCAGCGCTCAACAAAAAGCCCTGCAAAAGCGCAAAGACAAGCTCACTAAACAACTCGAAGAGCTCCGCCGCTTCGACGAAAACCTACGCCCCTACGCCGACCAACGCATCACCCTCGACCTGGATGATGGCGTAAAGGTTAATTATGGGAAGTTCGGTAATCTGCTGGCTGAAGTGAAAGCCATAACGGGTGGCAAGGAAGATTAAGCCTGGCTGGGCATTACGGACAAAGTGAAGGGAGTCGCTTATGTGCAATGCAAACAATCACCCCCCAGGCTGCAATTGTGGCTGGGGAGGGGTTTGGTATGGCGGTGGTGGCGGGGGAGATTTTGCCCAGTGGCTTTTTAACAAGCCCAAGCCTGTGCGCAAAATAGGCTTGCAAGTTGCGACTTTGTCAGAGCATTCCGGAGGCATTACTCATCCAAATGCCGCCTGTCCGGTCTGCGGCGCGCCAGTGTATTACTACGAGTCGTCATACGGGGGCAGAGTCTATTTTGATGAATTAGGCCCTCCTTGGCCCAAACACCCCTGCACGGCGAATGAGTCAGTTAGCTCACCTAGATCTCCCGCAAACAAATCTAGTCGAGAGGACTGGAAACCTTTTGGAAGTGTGACTATCTCGGAAAAGGCCGGAGCAGCTGGGGTGTATACCGCTACAGGAACAACACTGGGCAAGAAGATATCTATCTGCTTTCGTAGCAGCCAAGTAGTGATGGCTGATATTTTCCGCTACCGCGCTATTAGTCCCGGTTTATTTGAGGTTTCCATCCTTGACTATGACTCAACCAAGAAAAACTGGTTGGTCTGGAGCGGTATGGCCGCTGTCGACCCTACTCGCCTGACAGATGAATTGTCTTGCTCGGTTATTCACTCTCATCCTGATCCCGTTATAAAGAAAAAAGTTAAGAGTGATAAAAAATTTGAAATGCCAAAATGCCCTGTTTGTACTACGCGTGTTCGCGAGGATCGATTGGTGGCACACGTTGAGAAAGTGCACAGTATAATTTTTATTTGTGTGGATGGTGTTGTGTCTGGTCGTATGGCTTTGTAGTCAATGGAATTTTATAGTTAAGGAGTTGTTATGGCGGAGTTGGCTGTAAATCTTTGGGCAATTTACGATGCGTCAGTTGAAGTTGTGTATGCGCTCTGCGGTAAGGTGTACGCTCTTGATGGAACTGATGCCGAGAAGCTCGCAATATTGAAATCGCTCTCAAGAACCGATTATTTAACTGTGAAGCGGTTTCCAGTTCCGAGCAGATTTGCAATTGTAAATCAGGATGGCGAAGAGCGGACAGGCGTTGCAATGCTGAACGCTGTGTATGACGAAAATGCTGTTATTTTTAACGAGCTTTTTGATGTCCTTGAAGCGGATTTACCAGCGTTACCTGACTTTACTGGGGCGGAATTCACCTGGGTAAAGCAAGCCTTACCTGCTGATCCGGTTTGTGTTGTTACTGTGCTCTATGAGGACGCTTCTGGCCAGATTCGTCCGATTATTGATGATGAAGATAGACGGTGGGTTGCAGCTCAAGGTTAGAGAAAATCCTTTGAATTTAGACTTTTCGAGTTGATGGAAAGATGCTGACGGTACTTTCGCTCATGGACGACCGCTCACGCCCCAAGGGCTCCCGAGACCCTTTGGGCATCGAGGCCATCTGGAGCTATATGGGGCGCAAGGTGGTCGGTAATCTGACCACCGTTACCAGCAACCTCGATAACTTTATGGTGGCGCTGCTGTGTTGCCATCATGCGAACGCTTGCTCAGATCTGCCGGATCAGATTCAGACAAATTATTTACGTGCCGAGCAGCTCGCCGCTTACCTTCGTTTAGCTGCGGGCAATGAGAATTTTCTGGGTATCACTCGGGCCAAGGCCAATTTTAACAACGGCTATCTGCCGCTGGGTAAGAGCGAAGCGGCGCAGATCCTCAGCAATCAACTGAGCTATGGCCTGTGGGGTTTGTATTCGACGGCTATGCAGGTTGCTGGGCTTATCAGTGGATCTGACCGGCGCTTAACACCCCAGGGCAGCAAGCTGGTCGCAGAAATGGTGGCCTGCATGGGGGATGCCCAGTGGCAGTCTTTTCATCAGCTTGCTTTGAACGATGAGGTCAGCCTGGAGCGCGTGCAGGCGCTTGCGCCAGCGTTCAATGGCCTGCTGCGCAATACCGGAGTGCGGCGTGTTGTTGTGTCGGCGTTACTGCAATGGCAAAGCGCAAGGCGTTTGCAGTTAGAGCTATACGGCTGGGCTGCGGAATACCTAAGCGGCTTCAGTGGCGACATTAATGTTCCTGCGTTTTGTCGCTGGCTGCTCGGTCAGTCAGGCATTAGCGACGACTTGAGGGCAACAATTCAGCAGATTCAGTCGCTTGAACCCTTACTGGTACTGGCCGCCACGCTGATGGAGTGGCTTCAAGGCCAGAAAGGCTGCAATCGCGCTGCCTTACTCGATGTACTCCAGCCGCGACTGGAGGGGTTGGTTCTTGGTGATGCTTGGCAAGCAGTGGCCAGACTCCCTCATCGTTCCTTCCTTACCAACCTCTATCAGGCTGGTAAGGCCCACGATGCAGATGCACTGATTAGCTGTGTACTGGAACAAAACAAGCAGGTCATGCATCAGCGTGGCGGTGCGGCCTGGCTTGAGTGGCAGGGTGATGCGCTGCGGGTGCGTGTTGCCAATGATCGAGCCTCCATACCGGATAGCCTGGCCAAGCACTGTCATGGCCGTTGGTGGAACAGTTATTTCATTGGCTCGTTCTTGCAGATTGCCAGGCAGGCTGTGTGATGAAGGCATTGACCATTAGTGAAGCCTTTCGCGCAGTGATTGGTGAGCGTGAGGTAGTGCAGGCGTTTTTTACGACCTACAGCTTTGAACCTGATTTTTTTGAGCTTGAGGTGTTGCCGCTGCTGTTGGGTAACCCCGCACTGTCGAGCAACGAGTCGATACGCTATTACCAGCTGCAAAGCTTGATGCGTCAGCACGCGGGGCGCTTGGCGGTGGTGTATGACCTGAGCGTATTTGATCCGCAGTTAGCACCCCGCCTGGAGGTTGATTATCTGCCGATGCGCGTCGGTGGTGCCTGCCAGCATGCCAAGCTTATGGTGCTGGTCGTTCGTGATCGTAAGTCCAAGCAACTGAGCATTGTCTTGGGTGCCGGCTCGTTCAATTTGACCAAGGCGGGGTGGTGGGAAAACCTTGAGGTGGGCCATTGGGTCGAGCTGAGTGAAGGCTCTGCGCCCGGCAATATCCTAGAGCCTCTGATTTACGCGTTGCGCTTTTATCAAGCTCGCACACCGTCGCCAGTGTTGGACAATATTCTTGGCGTGGCGATGGGGTTTGAGGCCTCTACGGCTGATCCCAATTGCAGCTTTTACTTCTCGGGCAATGGAGCAGCACATCGTCATTTCGACACCTTTATCGCCGAGCATACCGATGCCGATGCGTCGCTGGAGATCATCAGCCCGTTTTTTGCGGACGATGGTAACAACCGCACCATTATCGATTTTCTAGCTCGTTATCCCTCGGCCACTGTGCTTCTGCCGCTGGATGAGCAGGGGCAGGCGCTGGTGGATCGACAATCGGTGTACGAGGCGCTGCCACGTGAATCGATTGCCTGGGGGCAATGGTGTGAGTCGGTACGCAAGAGTCATCTTGATCCGAAAAGCCCCCATCGACGACTGCACGCCAAGATTTACCAAGCGCATGGAGAGGATCCGTGGTGCTTCGTTGGCTCGGTCAATCTGAGCTTCAAGGCCTTCCGGCAAAACGTAGAAGCAGGCTTTTTGCTCAAGGGCGGCGACGCAAAGCCCTTGCTGGTTGCTCTGCAAGAGCGACCGGACAGGTTCAAGGTGGAAGTCGAAGCCAGTAGCGCCACTGCTACGGGCGACCAGGAAATGCCTCCGATCTGTGTGGCGTTCGACTGGCAGACTGACCTGCTGCATACGTCCTGCTCCGCACCAGGTGAACTTGTACTGCTGAATAGTGCTGCGCAGGCCCTGGTTAGCGTGCCGCTCAATGGGGCTGATGATCAGTTATCCCCGGCAGCGCAATTGAAAACTCATCTACAAGGCTCCTCGTTGATGCATGCCCGCTGGCTTACTGATGCAGGGGAGGCAGAAGGGACTGTATTGGTTTCTCAGCGCAACCTGTTCTGTAGGCCGACCCATTTACCTGCCTTGGACTTGCAAGCGCTGTTGAAAATTTTCATTGGCATGCATGAGTCGCGACGCTTGGAACTGTTTGGTGATCTGGCAATTCGCCTGTTGCGTGACAGTCAGGACGATGATGCTCGGGATGAGTTTTTGCCTGAGCTGACAGCTGCGGGATCTTCCGAAAGCTTCTTCGCTGAGTTTTCCCAAGTTAATGGTGCGTTTTGGGAACTGGCTGCACGGCTCGATAAAGCCGAACTTGAGGGTGATTTTCAGACATTGGCGTACTACCTGAAAGGCCAGCAGCCGGATTCGTTACGCAAGGTGCTAGGCAGTATTGTTGGGTTGGATTCGACCAACAAAGAGGCCTCTCTGATCGTTCGGTACCTGACACTGCTAAGCGTTACCGATTTGCTGAAACGGTTTGCCGCGCATGCAGACGAAGCTTTGATACATGAGGCTGAGAAGACGCTGACCGCCCTGGAGCGAAATGAGCTACTAACCCAGCTTGATGGGGCAGAGGGTGAGCATTTTATCCGCTGGTTCAAAACCAAATTCTTTGAGCCCGTTGCGGCAATGACGCGTACCAGTGGGGAAGGTTATCCACGTGAACAGGATTGATCGTGATACCGCCGCTTGTTTGATTGATTTCTCTGCTGGCAAGCCCGAATTGGAGCAACTCGCTGCGCAGCAGTTAGAAGGTACGGTAGCCCTTCATAACCGTTTAGCTGATAGCCGGGTTGCCTACCTTGCCGACGAAGTGGGTATGGGTAAGACCTATATCGCGCTGGGTGTGGCTGCCCTGATGAGGCGGTTTAATCCAGCACTGCGTGTGCTTTACCTGCTGCCCAAGAACAACGTGCGGGACAAGTGGGTCAAGGACTACAAGAGCTTCATCGAGTACAACTATGTGCCGCGTGATCTCTCGGTTAAGGGGTTGGGCAATCAGCCTGTGGCTCCTTACCGAGCCTGTGCAGGGCTGCCTGAACTGATTCAGTCGGTCGCAACCAGCAGCACGCGCGATTATTTCGTGTGTACATCGGCATTCAGTTTTGCCTTGGGCAATACCGCTTCTGATCTGCTGGCATCGCTGGCGCAATTTGCTCGACTTCTGCCTCAGCACGCTGACGACATAAGCTTGTTGCGCGGTGAAATACGTGAAGGTTTGTCAGGCACCGAATTGTCCAGGCTGAAGGCTAAGGTCAAATCGGCTTGGGCCTCGGCTTTGAACAATATCCTGCCCCGGTTTGATCTAGTGGTAGTCGATGAAGCCCATAACCTGAAAAAAGGACGTGAGAGCAGCGACCGCAACCAGTTGCTGGCCATGTTGTTGGGCGCTGAAGATGAAGCCCGCAACCGGGTTGGGCGTTTGTTATTGCTGTCTGCCACCCCGTTTGATCGTCAGCTTAATCACCTACGCAATCAGCTCGACCTATTCGGTTTTGCTCGCCAGGTGGCATTGCCACCCGGTAACGATTGCGTCAGTGAAGAAGCTCAGGCTGTGCTGTCGCGGTTGATCGTTCGCAGACTGAATGCGATTGATCTGTGCGGTAAGCGTCACACGCGCAACATGTACCGGCGTGAGCACCGGACAGGTGAAGCGGCTGAGGTTCAGATGTCCATAGAGCAACAGTTGTTTGCGGCGCTGTTGCAGAAAAAGGTAAGCGAGTACCTACGAGAGAACTGCGCAGGTCGTTTCGAGCTGGGCATGTTGGCGTCGTTCGAAAGCTACCTGCCGGGTGAAAAGAACAAAGCTATTGAGTTCGATGGTCAGGATGATCATGCAAGCGATGGCAGCAAGCGCGATGCCCAAGATCGCCATGTAGTGGAGAGTCTGATTGATGACTTCAACCAGGAGTTCAAAACCACTCCGCCACACCCGAAGATGGACTGGGTGGCTGAGCAGGCGCACCGCCTCAGCTTCGAACAAGGCAAGAAACAGCTGATTTTTGTGCGTCGGGTCAGGAGCGTTTCTGAGCTGAAGTTTAAATTGGAGCGTGCGTACGACCACTGGGTGGGTGATTACATCCGGGCCGATGCTGCCGTTGCCTTCTGGTTTGATAAATACAACGCTCAGGTGCGGGAGCGGAATCAGGCGCTGAAGGAAGACGTTGCTGCGGACGGAGACGTCGAGGCCACGGGGGATAATTTCTTCACCTGGTTCTACAGAGGAAAAAATGTGGAGCTGGAGGGTGCCGCGGAGCAGTTGCAGCAGTTGCCCTTTAACTTCCGGAATACCTTGGGTCAGACCAGCTACATGTTTGAGGCCAATTGGGCGGCTTTATCGGGAATGCCTGACGTGGCAGAGTGCCAGGTTGATTGGGGGCGATGGATTCGAGGGAATGGTAAGCCTAAGCCGACTCCACAGTTGCGATTTCGCTTGGCCCAGTTTGCCTACCTTAAGACGGTACTCAGCCAAGGTAATGATCAGGCCAAAGCGGCTGCCCAGCGCATTCTGTCAGTGGCTTTTGCTGGCTTCAAAGCCGAAGTTGAGCTGGCTGACGTGGCCAGCCTTCAAACTGAGCTGAAGCGCAGAACGCTGTGGGATGTGATGCGTGCTTTACCGGCACTTGTGATGTTGAGCCCGGACTGGGGTAGCGCGACATTTAAGCAGTTGTCTGGTTCAGATGAGCTGGTTGCTGAGCGTTGTATCCGTCGACTTCTGACCCACATCGAGCTGCTAGCTGTGGTGTGTCGAATAGATCACCCGTTCATTGACCTCTATGCCCTGCGTGGTGCGCGCAAGGGGAGTGATGAGGCAGATGCAGATAGCCAGTTGATCTCTGCATTTTCAGAGCTGCTTGGTCAGCAGAAGCTCCTTGGCCCGGGCTTTAGCTCATTCCATATTCTTCACGATGTTGCGACCAACCTGGATCTGTTGATTAAGCTGAATTTCGCTGAGGCTTACCACACACCGGCTGACAAGTTGACTCGCTACCTCACAGGCCAGCTGAATCCTTTGTCGCCTATAAGCGGCGCCACCGGGGAAAATAGCTCCAATCGTTCGCCTTTGGCCCGAAAATTCAGGATGCCCGGTTACCCGCGCGTGCTGATTTCCACTGATGTTTTTCAAGAAGGTGAGGACTTGCACACCTTCTGCGACAGCATTCAGCACTACGGCATCTCAGCCAGCCCGATTGCCCTAGAGCAGAAGGTGGGGCGAGTTGATCGCATTGCGTCGATAGCTCATCGCCGAATGAGCCGCGCAGGTGACCAGTATCAGCAGCACTTTATCCAAGTGGGCTATCCACATATTCGTGAGAGCCTTGAGTTTTTTCAGGTTCGTCAGGCCGCAGCCAATTTGAATGCTTTCCAGCGCTCACTGCATAAATTGGGCGATAGCAGTGTGTCATTTCAGCAAGACATCGACCTTCGTCAACAGTTGGCTTGCTCAAACGCTATCGAGCCGCAAATCACTGAACCACTCGAAAGCCTGTTCAGGATCGGTCTGGAGGATATGTCCGGAGAGAGATTGTGCTCATCGCTCGCCGTAGAACAGGGCAAGGTAGAAAGCCGATTGAGCCATGTTCGTGGTCAGGTCGAGCGCTGCATTACCCATATGCTCAATCACTCCAGCCAGCCTGAGGTACTTCGTGAAACCACTGAAGGTTGGGGCTGGAATGGGAATGAGCTAGCTCCGATTTCAATTCAGGTGCGCAGTGCAAAAGGGTTTGCTGAACTGCTTCTTTCCGCCAGTTCAGTCTTCGAGCGAGTACCTACCCTTGATAGCCCTGATGCTGGCAGACGAGTTGATTGGCTGCGTGACATGCAGGCTGATCCATTGATTCGATTGCAGCTTGTTGGCGCGGAGCCAGACTCCGAAGCGTTGCTGATTCAGCGCAACGCCGAGGTGTATGCAGGTGGTGAAGAGGTATTGATCAACCACGAAGTGATGGATGTTTATCAGCGGGTCATGGGTGCTGGAAAATTAGTGGTCGTAGCCAGCAACTTTAGGCTCAAGTTGAAGGCGATGATTTCGAGCCTGTGTGAGCAAAGTGCTCGGATCACAATCAGGGAGCAGGGCGATGGATTGCTTTGCTTTCAGTTCCATCATGAAGCTCGTGAGCAGTTGGTGACTTGGCGACTCATCGATTCACACGTGATCTTTAGCTCGGTCGTTTTGGATAGCCATGCCACGCAGGTATTGGCACAGAATGGAAAAACCATGTCTGCCTGCCCGCTCGTGACCCATACGCTCAAGCGTAATCTGGAGTTTGATCTGGTGGATTTCCACGTTGACCAACGTGGGCAGTTGGCCGTTAGGGCCTGTCACCCGGTCGTTCATTTCAACAGTGAGGAGCTAGCCTTTATTGCGACCTCGGTAGCTGCTGAGGCGGATCGCCTGGAGCAAATACTGTTGGGCTTGATTGGTAGTGATTGAGACACTCAGATCTTGATAACTCCATATCGCAAGGGGGCTCCCCGGGTCTTTCTAGCTTGTGGTAATGATGGTTTGGTTTATAATTTTTCAACTGGATGATCATTCCGCTAGGTTTTATGCGTGAAAATAAACCATCTTATTGCAGGCTGGCCCTCTGGAGTTATTGCCACTCAGAGCTGGTTACACCAGCACGGTGTTGGCAGCAGCCTGGCGCGTAAGTACCAGCAGTCCGGTTGGATTGAGCGGATTGGCCATGGTGCCTGGCAGCGACGTGGCGATAGCGTCGACTGGCTGGGAGGCGTATTTGGCTTGCAGCAGGACGGCCTCTTGAAAGTCTGGCCAGGCGGCCAGACTGCCCTTGCTTTGCAGGGTTATAGCCACTACCTGCCGCTAGGCGAGGATGTGGTGACCTTGTTTGCCCCCCCTGGTTTAAGACTGCCTGGCTGGTTCGCTGAACATAAGTGGGGGGTGTCGATTCGCTGCATTGCGGCCAATCTTTTCAGCGAGCTTGATTCCACTGCCTGGCAAACCTTCAAGCCTGCTCATCGCGAGTTCGAGTTGCAGATTTCCTCTCCTGAGCGGGCGGTACTAGAGCTGATCCACGCCAGTGAAGATGAGGCATTGTTCAGTTCGGTAGCGGAGCTGCTAAACGGGCTGGCTACCCTTAGCCCCAGGCGTTTACAACGCTTGCTGGAGGCCTGTCGCTCAGTACGTGTGAAACGGGTGTTTCTGTTGCTGGCACGCCATTCTGGGCATGCGTGGTATTCCCGTCTCGACCTGACGCGAATCGACCTGGGTACTGGCAAACGGCAGTTAATTGCGGGTGGGTGTCTGGACAAGCAATTTCTGATTACGGTGCCGGAGCAATTTGTTGATGCCTCTTGATGCTCGTTATGCAGCCCAGGTTCGTCTTTTAGTGCAGACGCTACCCTTGGTTGCGGTGGAAAACTGTTTTGCATTGAAAGGCGGAACCGCCATCAATCTATTCGTGCGCAATTTGCCTCGTCTTTCGGTTGATATCGACTTGGCTTACTTGCCGAATGCTTCACGGCAAGCAGCCTTAGATGATGCGCGTGCCGCACTGGGGCGTATTGCAGCATCCATCGAGCGGGGCATGCCAGGCGTCAAAGCCACTCTGCAAACCAATCGACCGGATGAGCTGCGCATTCTTGTGCGCTCAGCAACTGCGCAGATCAAAGTCGAGGTTTCTCCGGTGCTGCGCGGTACTGTGCATCTGCCTGTGCAGCGGGATGTGGTCGCAGAAGTCGAGGATGAGTTTGGCTTTGCCAGTATGCCGGTCGTGTCTTTGCCGGATCTCTACGGTGGTAAAATCTGCGCTGCACTCGACCGTCAGCATCCTCGTGACCTGTTTGATGTGATGCTGATGCTCAGGGAGGAGGGGCTGACGCGGGAAATCTTTGAAGGCTTTCTTGTGTATCTAATCAGCCATGGCCGACCGATGGCCGATTTGTTGGAGCCGCGCTGGAAACCTCTGAAGCAGATCTATCAGGCTGAGTTTTCTGGCATGACGCGCGAGACTGTCGGTCTTGAGCAGCTCGAAGCCACCCAGGCCGCGTTAATGGATGCCATCCGAGCGCAGATCGAGCAACGGGATGTCGCGTTTTTGTTATCACTTAAACGTGGCCAGCCAGACTGGTCGCTGCTCGATCTGGCTGGTATTTCAGAGCTGCCAGCCGTTAACTGGAAACTAACAAATATTCGTGCAATGGCTGAGGGTAAGCGCGCAGAGTCCTTGGCTCGACTGGAGCAGGTTTTACTGCGTTTGATGGTGAAGTCTGGCCAGTAAATCTACGTGGTTCAAAGCTCCTCATAAAGCATTGGTTGGAAATCCATCCCTTTACGGTTGGTTTATTTTTTGCTCTAAAAAAGCACTGAAAGTTTATTTTAGGTGGTTTTTATAAACCCGCTGGAGGCGGTGATTGATGTCTGAGCAGTCTGCACAAATCGAACGGATCATCGACGGCCTACAGCAGCAGTTTGCCGTCAGCCGAGTGGTTTGGTGGGAAGATCCGCTGGGCGAGTTCAGCGAGACGTTGGAAGCGCTGACATTGCAGAATGTTCAGGTTTTGCGCCGCTCGGTGACGCCGGCGTTGGCGATCAAGCAACAGGTCGAGTTGCTGAATCCGAGCGGCCTTTTCCTTATTTACGAAGACAGTCATCGCCCCGAGCCAGAGCAGGATTGGTTGCTGGATATTCGACTTTATGCCGCGCCATTTGCAGCGGATCGTACGTCCATGCTCTTGCAGGTACTGGGACTGCGTCAGCACAGTTTGCGTGAGCACCTGAAGCTGCGTAGTGCGTTCTTTGCCAGTAAAGATCGGGTAACCAAGATCCAGCGACTGCTCAATCCGGATGACGATGAGGCAGCGTTAGATCTGAAGATCCTCGCGGTATTGGCCAAGGTTGAGCAGGCTGAATTGTTTGCAGTGCTCACGGCTATTTTTGCCACCTTGGCTGAAGCTGAGGAGCTGGAGAATAACCCCCTGTGGGAATCGATCTGCAAGTTCGATATGCAACCGGTCTTCTGGCAGCTGATGTTGCAGGCATTCGGTTATCAGCATGGCGAACCGTCCCTGCGGCATTTCCTAGTGCGATTGTTTGCAACTGATATCGTGCATGCTTTGCACAACCTGGCCCCGATCAACCTCAAGGCCCTCCAGCTCAACCCCGCACGCGCTGCCAATGTCGCGGTCTTCTTGTCGCAGTGGCGCGACAGCACGTTGCGACAGCGTGCGTATGACCGATTGTCCAAGCGAGTCGCCACAGATTTACGTCCGACAGAATTGCTGGCTCAGGTGCCATTGGAGGCGCTGATGGCCGTGAGCACCTTTGTTGATGTTGAGCGTCAGATTGCTGAGCGCTTACGCGATGCCGTACTCAACAACACCAGCGAAGCGGTTGGATTAAAGCTGCGGGATATGGCCAGCCGGCGCATGGATGGTTATTGGGCTAATCCACGCTGGCCGGATAACGAGGACGCCAACCGTTCGGTTTGGTATGCCTACTACCGTTCTCTGATTGCAGCCTCCGAGCTGTTCGAGCTGAAGCTGCGTTACGCCGGTGGATTTTCATTTGCCTCCGCTGAGGCTTGTTACAGCGCCTATACCGGTGAGCTTTATCGTTTCGATCAGCTCTATCGGATGTATCACGAAGCCGCTGATGCTGTGTATGCGCGCAGTCCGGATGCCTTGTCCCCGTTGACCTCCCGGGTTGAGCAGGACTACTTGAATGGATTCCTGCAACCACTGGCACAGAAGTGGGGCAGCTTTGTCGATGGCGGCCTGCTGCAAAAGTGGGAATTGCCGGATGTACCCAATCAACAAAACTTCTATGCCGAGCAGGTGGATCGCTATCTGAAGGGGGGCGAGGATCGCCGGGTTTTCGTGGTGATTAGCGATGCGCTGCGCTATGAGGTGGCTCAGGAACTGAGTGAGTCGCTCAATGGTAAGTACCGGTTCGCCGCAGAGCTAAGTAGCCAACTGGGCGTGCTGCCGTCATACACCAAGCTCGGTATGGCCAGCCTGCTGCCGCACAAGTCACTGAGCTACACCGATACGGGCCTGGTGCAAGTGGATGGGCTTAGCAGTGATGGCCTGGAGGCTCGCAACAAAATCCTGTCCAGCGTGAATGGCTTGGCCCTGCGTGCCGAAGACTTCCTGACGATGAACAAGACCGATGGGCGAGAGCTGATCAAGCCCTACCGTGTGATTTATATCTATCACAACAAGATTGATGCCGTTGGTGATACCGCAAGCACTGAGAGCAGCACCTTCAGTGCTTGTCGTGATGCCATTGAAGAGCTGGAGTCCATCGTCAGTCGCATCATCAATAACCTGAACGGTCATCGGGTGGTGGTTACAGCGGATCACGGCTTCCTGTTCCAGGACTCAGCGCTTGAGGCTTTAGACAAGAGCAAGCTGGTCACCAAGCCCTCTGGAGCTGTGGTCTCGAAAAAGCGTTATCTGATTGGTCGAAACCTGGGCATTAGCGACCAGGTGCATGCGGGTTACATTCGGGATACCGCAGGCATCAGCGATGACATGATGTTCTGGTCACCACGCGGGGTGAACCGTTTCCACTTTGTCGGTGGCGCACGGTTTATTCATGGCGGAGCTGCGTTGCAGGAAGTGGCTGTGCCAGTGCTCAAGGTGCAACAGGTGCGCGGCCAGAAGGCCAAAGATACGGCAGTGCGCAAGGCGCAGGTCACGGTGCTGGGTAACAACTTCACCATCACCACCAACCGCTATGTGTTCAACCTGTTGCAGACAGAAGCGGTCTCCGAGCGGGTGCTGCCGGCAGTGCTGCGCGTAGGGCTATATGATGACGCAGGAGAGGCGGTATCAGCGGTGGAGCTGGTTTCCCTGGACAGCGACTCGCAGAATCTTGACCAGCGCCAACGCAAAGTGATTCTGACGCTATTGAACCGTCCGTTTTCTTCCAGTGAGCGCTATTTCTTTAAGCTGCTAGACGCCGAAACCGACGTCGAGCAGTTCCGAATTGATGTCCGTATCAACCTGGCGATTAGCAATGACTTTGACTTCTGATAGCGGCAACCTTGACCTGGATCTTGATGCTCTGCTGAACCGGTTCTTTACCGGAAAGGTAGTGCGCAAGGATCTGACCAAGCGTCTGAAGGAAGGCATCAACGTACCGGTGTACGTGCTTGAGTATCTGCTCGGTATGTACTGCGCTTCGGATAACGAGGAGGTCATTGCCGATGGCTTGGAAACCGTTAAGCGTATCCTTGCTGAAAACTACGTTCGCCCCGACGAGGCCGAAAAGGTTAAGTCGAAGATCCGCGAGCGCGGCAGTTTCAAAATCATCGACAAGGTTTCAGTCAGCCTGAACGAGCGCCGGGATATCTACCAGGCGCTATTCATGAACCTTGGCGTCAAAGATGCCGAGATCCCCAGTCGCTTCATCAAGGAGTTTGAGAAGCTCCTTGCGGGAGGTATCTGGTGCATCGTGACCTTGAATTACTTCTTCGAGGAAGGGGCAAAAGGTTCGCCTTTCACGGTGCATGATCTCAAGCCCATCCAGATGCCAAACATGGACATGGACGCGTTGCTGGAGGCGCGCAAGGCGTTCAGTGAAAGCGAGTGGATTGATGTGTTGCTGCGCTCAACGGGTATGGAGCCAGCTCATTTCAATGACCGCACGAAATGGCATCTGCTGACGCGGATGATTGCCTTCGTTGAAAACAACTACAACTGTTGCGAGCTTGGCCCCCGGGGCACAGGCAAGAGCCACATTTACAAAGAAGTCAGCCCGAACAGCATCCTAGTTTCCGGTGGCCAGACCACCGTAGCAAACCTGTTCTACAACATGTCACGCAGGCAAGTAGGGTTGGTCGGGATGTGGGATGTGGTGGCCTTCGACGAAGTGGCGGGTATCTCGTTCAAGGACAAGGACGGCGTACAGATCATGAAGGACTACATGGCCTCGGGCTCCTTCGCCCGTGGGCGTGATTCCATCTCAGCTTCTGCGAGCATGATGTTTGTCGGCAACATCAACCAACCAGTGGACACCTTGGTTAAGACCAGCCACCTGTTGGCACCGTTCCCGAGTGCAATGATCGACTCAGCATTCTTTGACCGTTTCCATGCCTACATTCCAGGTTGGGAAGTGCCGAAGATGCGCCCTGAGTTTTTCACCAATCGCTACGGGCTGATTACCGATTACCTGGCCGAGTTCATGCGCGAGATGCGCAAACGAAACTTTGCCGATGCCATCGACCGCTTCTTCAAACTGGGCAACAACCTTAATCAGCGTGACACCATCGCCGTGCGGCGGACGGTATCCGGCTTGCTCAAGCTGCTACATCCAAGCGCCGACTATGACCGTGAAGCTGTACGCCGCTGCCTTGAGTACGCTTTGGAGACCCGGCGGCGGGTGAAGGAGCAGCTGAAGAAAATTGGCGGCATGGAGTTCTTCGATGTGCATTTCTCGTACATCGACGCCGACACTCTGGAAGAAACGTTCATCAGTGTGCCGGAGCAAGGTGGCGGTGGACTGATCCCTGAAGGGCAGGGCAAGCCAGGGACAATGCACCTGGTGTCGACTGGTGCAAGTGGGCATCTAGGACTTTACCGGCTGGAAACCCAGATCACGGCTGGTAGCGGCAAACTGAATATGTCCGGCCTCGGAACCAGCTCTTCAGCCAAAGAGGCGCTGAAGGTTGCTTTCGACTACTTCAAAGCCAACATCAACCGTGTCAGCGCGGCATCAAAAGTAGGTGATCACGACTACCACCTGCACGCCGTTGAGCTTCATAACACTGGTGCACCCAAAGCATTGACCCTCGCAGGTTTCGTCGCCTACTGCTCAGCATTGATGCAGCGGCCACTGCAAGCGCAGATGGTGGTGCTGGGGGACATGAGCCTGGGTGGAAACGTGGTGCCAGTGGAGAACCTGGCCGAATGCATGCAGGTGGCTTTCGATGCCGGTGCGAAACGCATCCTCCTGCCTATGGCCAGTGTGACAGACATCCCGACCGTCCCCGGCGAGCTGTTTGCAAAGTTCCAAACCAGCTTCTACAGCGATCCGGTGGACGCGGCGTTCAAGGCGCTTGGTGTGAGTTGAGTACCTCTTTTTAGAGGGACGAGAGACACGACTTGTTGCGAGCCGTCTTTGATTCGAGACCCATCGGGATAAGGGCTATAGCAGAGGTCTGCGCTCATGGTTTACGGGTGGAGAAGCTCTAGTATACCAAGTATACTAAATAATTTTCATTCTCATCTGTTGACGGCGGAGCGAATGCTTCGTAAGATGTAATTGTTCTCGCGGACTTTACTGCCGAATAGGCAGCTTAGAAAAAACAGCGATCAGCTCCGGCCTTTGCTGGATCCTTAGGGGTCAACTACTTCTCCACCTTTCGGGTGGCTGTAATGCCGATGTCATCGACATCAACCGCGAGAATGTTTCATCACTTTACTGCCGTATGGCAGCTTAGAAAAAGGTTTGGATGGCTTCGGCTTACAATCCTGAATTCTCCACGTTAGTGGAGGTGTGTACAAAACCGTCCTCGGGCGGTTTTGTCGTTTCTGGCGTCAAGGCTGCTTTGTATCGTATCCGTCAGGGGAGGGTTCTGCTGACGTTGATGAACATGTTTCGCGGCAATAGCATTAAGCGCCCTCTTTGATGTCTCGCGGACTCCATGCGGACTCCGAAACCCCATTGATGCACTTCGGACAATTTCCAGCAGACAACCACACAGGTTTCTCCACTGCCGTGAGCTTTTTTCCGCAGCGATAAATCGTAAGCGTCCGCCGAACCCGAAAGTACAAATTTTTTGTACTTTGCTGCTTGGAGTTGATATGGAAGGTCTGATTCGCGGGGTCGTTTTTGACGCCTTCGGCACCTTGGTTCAAATCGGGGAAGGCACCCATCCTTACCGGCAGCTGCTCAAGATCGGACGTAAGAACGGGCGTCGACCTATGCCTAGTGATATTCACCGAATCATGAACTCGCCGCTTGTGCTGGCTAAAGCGGCCAAGGCATTCGGCATCACCACTAATGCCGCTGAACTTTTAGCTATCGAGGCTGACCTTGCGCGAGAGCTTGCCAGTATCAAGGCTTACGAGGATGGCCTTTATGCCGTCCAGAAGCTCCTTGATGCTGGCATCAAGGTTGGGATCTGTTCGAACCTGGGCATGCCCTACGTTGAGCCGGTTAAGCGTCTCTATCCCGGGCTTTCGTACTCGATGAGTTGCGAAGTTGGCGATATGAAGCCCTCCCTGCGGATCTACCAGCATGCGTGCGACCAGTTGGGTCTTCAGAACTTTGAAGTGGCCATGATCGGCGACTCACTGCGTTGCGATAAGCAGGGGCCTGATGTTTTTGGCTTGCGGGGATATTTTCTTGATCGAAATGCTGGTCTTGGTGATTACAGCAATCTCAGGGACTTTGCTGATGACATGATTAGATGCCATGCAGGCTAATGACTGTGAAAGGCTTCCTGATGGTTCTTCTGCATTGCCATTTACGCAGAAGTATCTGAATTGGCATATGCGCTGCCGGCTCATCAGGCCAGGTATGTATGGCATGAAGACGGCCTATGAGTGCTGGATCGACTTCAAGGTTGTCCAGGTGAAGAAGATTCAGGCGGGTATTGCGATTCGGTGCTCACCTGCTCTCGGTAATGAGATCCGTCGCATCGCGTTGACTGGGGATATAGGGTTTTAGGGGCGGACATGGACATCAAGCTGCGGGTCAATCCCAAGGTGCGTGAAGCCATCGAAAAAGAGCTGGCAAGCCCAACACCAGTGATCTTTAAACCACTGATTGGGGGAGGGCGAGAGGATTTCGACACCAATCTGACATGACCCAGCTCCCCATAAACCCCATCATCCGCGCCAAGCTCGACAAGGCCCCACTGATCAATGCCACAGAGCACGAGATCAAGATGAAGGTCTGGTTCGAAAAGCCGCGCAATCGCATGATCTTCTTGCGCGACGGCCTGATTGCGTATTTCGGCCCACCGTGACCGGCTGTTTCGGTAGATCGTGACCGGACATTTCGCTAACGCGTGACCGCTCATTTCGCTATCAAC
>RCMZ01000714.1_pt1 | contig 20377 bp, 19 predicted proteins | sample 2041141 | NCBI WGS metagenome assembly RCMZ01 (sample SAMN09708263, study PRJNA481090) | Wastewater metagenome, whole genome shotgun sequencing project. | biome: sewage; isolation source: Davis station wastewater (DW) | place: Antarctica: Davis Station | collected 2010-03-01
GCGTGCGCCGCCTGGGCCGCCGAGCCGGCGCCGGCGCGCGCCGCGCTGCTAGCGGCGGTGGCCGATGCGCTGGCCGGCTACGCCGAGCATTTCGCCAGGCTGATCGGCGAGGAAACCGGCAAGGACGAGGGGCTCGCCGCCGCCGAAGTCGCCGAAGCGGTCGCGCTGCTGCGCGCGGCCTCGCCGGCCGGCGGATTGGCTGGATGCGCCGGCCGCGTCGTCGCCGTGGTCAACGACGATCGCGCGCCGCTCGCCGGGCTGCTTTCCTACGTCGTTCCGGCGCTCGCCGACGGCGCGACGGTGGTCGCCAAGCCGAGCCCGAAGGCGCCCTCGGCGGCCTTCGCCTTCGCCGAACTGACGGCGCGCGCGGGCGTGCCGGCCGGCGTCTTCAACATCCTGCAGGGCGACGAGGCGGCCATCGCCGGCCTGTGCGCGCAGAGCGATCTCGGCAGCCTGGCCTTCGCCGGCGACGCCGCGCTAGGCGCCAAGGTGCGCGCCATCGCCGAGGGCCACGGCAAGGCCTTCGTCAGCCGGGTCTGAGGAGGTCGGCGTGCCGAGGAAACCCCGCTCCAGCAGCGTGCAGGGGCCGCGCCTGCGCGTCCTGCTCGGCGCCAGCATCGCCATCGGGCCGGGGCGCGCCGAACTGCTCGAAGCCATCGGGCGCACCGGTTCGATCTCGGCGGCGGCGCGCGAAATGGACATGTCCTACCGGCGTGCCTGGCTGCTGGTCGAAGCGACCAACGCCGCCTTCGTCGCGCCGCTGGTGGCGACGGCGACCGGCGGCAGCGGCGGCGGCGGCGCGCAGCTCACCGACTTCGGGCGCATGGCGCTCGACCGTTACCGACAGATGGAGTTGAAGGCGTCGGCGGCGATTGCCGCCGAGTTCGCCGATTTCCGCGCCCTGCTCAAACCGCTCGCGCCCTAGGGCACGCTAGTCGAGCAGGGCGACGCTCTTGATCTGCGCGTAGATCGGCATGCCCGGCGCGACGCCGAGCAGTTCGGCCGACTTGCGCGTCAGGCGGGCGAGCAGCGGCGTGCCGCCGGCATCGAGGCGGGCGAGGATGCGTCCGGGCTCCTGCGTTTCGAATTCGACGATGCGCGTTGCGATGCTGTTCATGATGCTGCTCTGCTGCGGGGCGTGCGCGAGGCTCACGTCGCGCGCCCGGATGCGCACGCGCACGCGGCTGCCGCAGATGCGCGGCGCGCTCGTCGCCCACAGGGCGCCGCCGGCGAAATCGAGGCGGGCCAGCGCGTAGGCGGCGTCGTATGCGCCGACGCTCGCGTCGATCACGACGAAGGCGTCCTCGTCGCGCGACAGCGGCAGGTCGAGGCGCGGCAGCACCTCGGCGAGCGGCCCCGCGGCCAGCGTGCGGCCGCCGTCGAGCACGACCAGATGGTCGGCCAGGCGGGCCACTTCGGGCAGCGAGTGGCTGACGTAGAGCAGCGGGATTTCCAGTTCGTCGTGCAGGCGGTCGAGCCAGGGCAGCAGTTCGGCCTTGCGCCGCTCGTCGAGCGCCGCCAGCGGTTCGTCCATCAGCAGCAGGCGCGGCCCGGTGAGCAGGGCGCGGGCGATGGCGACGCGCTGCTGCTCGCCGCCCGAGAGTTTTTCGGGGCGGCGTTCGAGCAGGTGGCCGATGCCGAGCAGTTCGATGACCGGCGCCGTTTCCGGCGCGCGGCCGGCGCCGCGCATCCGCCGCTGCCCGAACGCGAGGTTGTCGCGCACGGAAAGATGGGGGAATAGCGCCGCGTCCTGGAAGACCATGCCGAGGGCGCGCCGGTGCGGCGGCACGAAGACGCCGGCGGCGCTGTCCTGCCAGACCTCGCCGTCGATGCGCAGGACGCCGTCGGCGCGCTTTTCGAGGCCGGCGACGACGCGCAGCAGCGTCGTCTTGCCGGCGCCCGAGGCGCCGCACACGGCGGTGATGCCGCGCCCCGGCAGGGCGAGGTCGACGTCGAGCGCGAAGCCCGGGTGGTGCAGCGCGAGGCGGGCTTCGATCATGGCTTGCGCACGCCTCCCGGGTTGAGCGTGTACAGCGCGAGCAGGACGACGAAGGAGAAGAGCAGCATGCCGCCGGCCAGCCAGTGCGCCTGCGAATATTCGAGCGCCTCGACGTGGTCGTAGATCTGGACCGAGACGACGCGCGTCTTGTCCGGGATGTTGCCGCCGATCATCAGGACGACGCCGAACTCGCCGACCGTATGCGCGAAGCCGAGCACCGTGGCGGTCAGGAAACCCGGGCGGGCGAGCGGCACGGCGACGTTGAGGAAGGTGTCGAGCGGCCCGGCGCGCAGCGTCGCCGATGCTTCGAGCAGGCGCTCCGGGATCGCCGAGAAGGCGTTCTGCAGCGGTTGCACGACGAAAGGCATCGAGTAGAGCACCGAAGCCACCACCAGCCCGGGAAAGGTGAAGGGCAGCGTGCCCAGGCCGAGCGCCTGCGTCAGCTTGCCGAGCGGACCGTGCGGTCCCATCGCGACGAGCAGGTAGAAGCCGAGCACCGAGGGCGGCAGCACCAGCGGCAGTGCGACGACGGCGCCGACCGGCCCCTTCAGCGGCGACCGGGTGCGCGCCAGCCACCACGCGACCGGCGTGCCGAGAACCAGCAGCAGCGCGGTGGTCAGGCCGGCCAGTTCGAGCGTCAGGCGGATCGCGCCAAATTCGACGCCGCTCGCCGACACGGTCAGGGCAGGTCGTAGCCGAAGCCGCGGATCACGGCCTTGGCGCGCGCGCCGCGCAGGTAGTCGAGGAAAGCGGCGGCGGCCTTGTTGTCCTTGCCGCGCGCGAGCAGCGCCGCGTCCTGGCGGATCGGCGAATACAGCCTGGCCGGCACCTGCCAGCCCGAGCCCTCGGCGATGCGGCCGTCCTTCATGACCTGCGAGAGTGCGACGAAGCCGAGTTCGGCATTGCCCGAGGCGACGAACTGGTGCGTCTGCGCGATGTTCTCGCCGATCACGAACTTCGGCTGCCAGCGTTCGAGCAGGCCGAGCGCGGTCAGCGTCTCGATGGCCGCCGCGCCGTAGGGCGCGACCTTCGGGTTGGCGACCGCGAGATGACGGAAATCACCATTCTTCAGGACGGCGCCCTCGGCGTCGACCAGCCCCGGCTTCGCGCTCCACAGCACGAGCTTGCCGATCGCGTAGGTGAAGCGCGTTCCGGCTTGCGCGTGCCCTTCCTTTTCGAGGCGCGCCGGCGTTTCGTCGTCGGCCGAGAGCAGGATGTCGAAGGGGGCGCCGTTGACGATCTGCGCGTAGAACTTGCCTGTCGCGCCGGTGGCCACGGTCGCCTTGTGCCCGGTTTCCCTTTCGAAGTCGGCGGCGATCTGCTTGACCGGCGCCGAGAAATTGGCGGCGACGGCGAGCTGCACCTCGTCCGCGCCGGCGGTGCCGCCGAAGCAGGCCAGCGCGGCGAAGGCGGCGAGCGCCGCGATCGAGCGCGCGGCGAAAGGAGCGGGGGTGTCGAGAACGAATCGGTGCCAGCGCATGGATAGCCTCCCTGGGCGGTGTTTTTGGATGGCGATGTATCCGGTTGGATAGGTCGCGGATTCTGCCGTGGATTCCGATCTCTGTCTATCCGTTTGAATATAGCGCGTGAAAAGAAACCCCCGCGGGGTGTGTCCGGCCCGCGGGGGCTGAAACGCGCGGACCGGCCTGAGATGCGAGGTCCGCGCGACGGAACGTCCGGCAGGCGCGACGCGGGAACGCCAATTCGCTCGCCGCGCCTGCCGGATGCGACGTTCGTCAGGCCATCGGCGTCTCCCGGTGGCAAGCCTGTCGTTCGGGGCAAAGCGTGCAGGCGGGCGGGCGCAGTGCCGGGTTGCCGATCAGCGCGCCGACCTCGGCAAAGAGAAAACGCTTCCAGCGCAGGTCGCGGGTGTTCCTGCGGGACAGCCGCGGGAAATTCCGTTCGAGCAGTTCCGTCACCTCGGCGCGCCCGGCCAGGCCGAGGTCCTGCCAGAGGTGCCGCCGGCCGAAGCAGGCGGCGGCGATGGCGCGCGCCAGACGGTTCGCGTCGGCGGCGCCGACATGCGGGCCGGCGTGCCCGAGCAGCAGTTCGAGCAGGACGTGGAATTCGCCCGGCGCCTGCGCCGCGAGCGCTTCGAAGCGCGCGTCGGAAAGTTCGTGTACGACGTGGTGCGGCGCTATCAGCACGCTCATCTCGCGCCGGAACTGTGCGGCCGACATGCCGAGCGTCGCGGCGAAGGGAGGCAGACTGCCGTCCTCTCCGCCGCCGAGGACGGCATCGAGAGCCCGGCGCGACGGCGCACCGGGCGGTGCTTCGAGGTGGGGTGCGGCGAAATGTCGAAGGTTGGCGGTTTGCATTTCCGGTGTGTCTATTTTGCGTGATTCGATATGTCGAGAACAATATAGCGACTGCCGTTGCTTCGTCAATCTGCCATGTCGCAAGATTTGATTTCGATCATATTTCACACGCTATGTTTAACCGTATATTTCGTGCGGGATTGAGCGGTAGCTCGGTCGCCCGGGGTTTTTCAGCGAATTTTGGAAACGGAAGCGGGGCCGCAGGGCTCCGCTTTAATTTTCCTTTCGTTATATCGATTGGTTTATTTCGTTCAGGCATTCAAGGGGAAAAGAATGGTCAGGGGGAACATCGTCAATGGAGCGGCGTCGCGGATTCGGCAAGCGGGCCGTTCGCCTTCCGGAGTGCATCGGGCGACGAGGCGTTGCGTGATTGCCGGCGCCGTTGCGCTCGCCCTGTCGGGGGGCGCGCATGCTGACGATGGCGCGTCGAATGCAAGCGGCCAGGTTTTCACCCTGGGGCAGATCACCGTGACCGGCAATCGCGATAACGAAAGCGCGCTTGGCACCGCGACCCTGGATCGGGAACAGCTGTGGGATTTCAGCAAGGACGGCGTGGCGGAAGCGCTCAACCTGATTCCCGGCGTGGCAACGACGACCGGTGCAGGCAATCGCAACGAGACGGGAATCAGCATTCGCGGCTTCGACCGCTTCCAGGTTCCCTTGCTGATGGACGGTATCCGCCTCTATCTCCCCGCCGACAATCGCATCGATCTCGACCGTTTTCTGACGCCGGACCTGTCCGAAGTCCAGGTCTCGAAAGGCTATGTCTCGGTGCTCAACGGGCCGGACGGCATGGGCGGCGCGATCAATCTGGTGACGCGCAAGCCGGTCAAGCCGTTCGAAGGCGAAGTGCGCGCCAGCGCCGCACTGGCCGGCGGCGGCGAGTACAACGGCAATACCGTGTACGCCAATCTGGGCGGCCGCTCGGAGCGTTTCTACTACCAGATCAGCGCGCAGCAGCGCGATGTCGATAGCTGGCGTCTGTCGCGGGACTTCAAGCCGACGGTCGCCGAAGACGGCGGCAAGCGCGATCACACCAGCAAGAACGACCGGCGTTTCAGTCTCAAGGCCGGTTTCACGCCGAATGCGACCGACGAATACTCCCTGAACTACGTCACCCAGAGCGGGGAAAAGCACGGCATCGGTGCGGTGACGGGGACGTCGACGATCAGCGCCTGGGATTGGCCGACGTGGGATACCTCCAGCCTCTATTTTCTTTCGCATACCGCGCTCGGCGACAAGAGCTGGCTGAAGGCCAAGGCTTACTACAACGAATTCAGGAACGATCTGGTCGCCTACACCAACGTTTCGCTGACCACCAAGAACTGGACCAGCACCTACGACGACAACGCCAAAGGCCTGAGCCTGGAGCTGGGAACCACGCATTTCGCGCGACAGACCCTGAAGGCGGCGCTGCATTACCGCCGCGACGATCATTCGGAGTGGCAGCTGACCCACGCCACGAACTTCACCGAGCCGCGACAGACGACGATCGAGGACACGATGTCCGCGGCGCTGGAGGATACCTGGCATGTGATGCGCAATCTCGACCTGATCGGCGGCATCAGCCGCGACATCCGGCGCTCGAAGCAGGCGCAGGAATACGCGAGCAACGTCCTGTTCAATCAGCCGATGGCGGACAGCTTTGCCACCAACTACCAGGCGGCGGCGATCTGGCGCTACAGCGGCAGCGGCAAGCTGCATGCATCGGCCTCCGATCGCACGCGCTTCCCGACCATGGCCGACCGCTTCAGCAGCCGTTTCGGCGGCGCCATTTCCAACCCCTGGCTCAAGCCCGAGCGCGCCCTCAACCTCGAAATCGGCATTGCCGAGACGCTCTGGCCCGGCGTGCGCGGCGAGGCGGCAATCTTCCACAACAAGGTCAGGGACGCGATCCAGTACGTTCCCATCGTCTACAACGGGACCAACCAAAGCCAGAACCGGAACGTCGGCGAGGCCGTCTTCAAGGGCGTCGAGTTCGGCCTCGCGGCGCAGGTTTCGCGCCATCTCGAAGTCGGCGGCAACTACACCTGGATCGATACCCGGATCGACGCGCCGAACGATCCCTCGCTGCGTCTGACCACCGCGCCGCAGAACAAGGGCTTCCTCTACGCCAAATGGACGCCGAACGACGCCCTGACCGTGATTCCGAGTCTGGAGGCGGCCGGGGCGCGCTGGTCCACGAAGGCCGTGGGCAACGGTTACGTCCGGACGGGCGCCTACCAGCTGCTCGGCCTGAAGGTCGAATACAAGCTACGGCGCGACTGGGACATCGCCCTGACCGGCCGCAACCTGCTCGACAAGAACTATCAGCTCGTCGATGGCTATCCGCAGGAAGGCCGCAACTTCCTCCTGTCCACCCGCCTTCAATTCTGATTGCCCCGCCCTTCGGCCTTGCCGGAGGGCCTCTGGATGAAACGGATGAAATGATGCAAGCGATCATGTACGCCATGGCGGCCTTCGCCATGCTTTCCGCCGGGCCGGGCGTTGCCGCGGACGAATTCGTTCTGGCGCAGAAAAGCGGCTGCCTTTCCTGTCATCGCGGTGCCGAGGCGCAGAACGGCCCCGCGTTCAAGGACGTGGCCGGACGCTATGCCGGAGGCGGGAGCGCCGAGGCGGCGGAGGCTCTCCTTGCCCGGCGCATCGTCGCCGGGACGGGACCCGACGGTCTCGGCTGGATGCGGGAGGGCAAGGCGAAGCTGCCATTTATGCCGCCGAACGCCCGCGTGACGCCCGAGGATGCCCGCAGGCTGGCGAAATGGATTCTCGACGTACGCGGGGAGTTCACCGACTTCTCGCATTTCGTCAGCGAGCGCGTCGCCGTCTCCGGCGCCGTGAAGCAGCCGCTCGACCTCGACGTGAACGCACTGCGCAAGCTCGAGCAGCGGGAAATTCCGGTGGCCTTGCGCGACGGCGGGCGGCAGATGCTGAAAGGCGTGCTTCTGCGCGACGTGCTCAAGCAGGCCGAACTCGACGTGCAATCCCATCACGACGGCAAGAAAACGATCGTCGTCGCCACCGCCAGCGACGGCTACCGCGTGGTTTTCTCGTGGCTGGAGCTGCTCGCATCGTCGATGGGCGACGGCGTGCTCCTGATCCTGGAAAAGGACGGACAGCCGCTGGCCGACAGCGAAGGGCGCATCGCCATGGTCTCCGCCGGGGACAACCACTTCGGCTCCCGCTACCTGAAGTGGTTGAAGACCGTCGAAGTCAGAAAAATCATCGACTGATCCGGTCGATACCGCTGGAGCCATCGCACATGAAGACATCTTCCTCCTCCCCCGCTTCCCCCATCGCCGCCATCGTCCACGCCGAGCGCGGCATCGTCGACGCCCTGCTCGCCGATTTCGCCTTCGAACTGCGCCAGGAGGGGCGGCGGGTGCGCGGCCTGGTGCAGCAGGTGCGAGGCGCCGGCAAGGCCGGGACCGTGCTTGTCGATCTGGCGGACGGCGTCAGCTATCCGCTGTTCCAGGATCTCGGCCCGGCGTCGGCGGCGTGCGCGATCGACGCCGGGGGGATCGCCGACGCCAGCGCGGCGCTGCGCCGTGCGCTCTTCGAGGGCGCAGCGCTCGTCGATCTCGTCGTCGTCAACCGCTTCGGCGCGCTGGAGGCGAACGGCGGCGGCTTCGCCGACGAAATGCTGGCCCTCATGGCGGAAGGCGTGCCGCTGCTCACCGTCGTCGCCGACGACTACCTCCTCGACTGGCGTTCGTTCACCGGCCGCGCCGGGGTCGAACTGGCGCCGGACCTGGATGCGCTCCGCAACTGGTTCGCCGCCCTCCAGCGGACGGCGGCGTGCGCGTGAAGCGCCGCGCCCTGCTGCGCGCGCTGGCCTGCGCGCCCTGGCTGCTTCCCACGGCGCGCGGCGCCTGGGCGAAGGCGGGCGCTACCGAGCGTCCCGGCCTCGTCACCGCGTTCGGGCGGATACCGCCGCCCGCCGGCGTCCGCCGCGTGTTCGCCGCCGGCGCGCCGGCCAGCGTGCTGACCGCCGTGCTCGCGCCGCACGCGCTGCTCGGCTGGCCCTGGCGCCTTTCCACCGAGGCCCTCGGCGCGCTCCCCGCGCCGCTCCGCGACCTGCCCCTGCTCGGGCGCCTGGCCGGGCGCGGCAGCACGGTTTCCGTCGAAACCCTGCTCGCGCTCAAGCCCGATCTCATCCTCGACGTCGGCACGATAGACGCCACCTATGCCTCGACCGCGCAGCGCGTCGCCGAGCAGACGGGCATCCCCTACGCGCTGGTAGACGGCCGCCTGCTCGACAGTCCGCGCCAACTGCGCGAGGTCGGCGGATTGCTCGGCGTGCCGGCGCGCGCCGAGGCGCTCGCCGCGTACGCCGAGCAGACGCTGGCGCTGGCCGCCCGCCAGCGCTCCGCTGCGGCCGCCGGGGGGCGCCCGGGCGTCTATTACGCGCGCGGCGCCGAGGGGCTGGAAAGCGGCCTCGACGGTTCGATCAACATGGAGGTCGTCGAGGTCGCCGGCGGGCGCAACGTGGCCGCTGCCGCCGGGCGCGGCGGGGTGGTTCGCGTGTCGCTCGAACAGGTGCTCGGCTGGGCGCCGGAGGTGATCCTGACGCAGGATGCCGGCTTCGCCGAGCGGGTGATGAGCGATCCGCTCTGGCGCGCCGTTCCCGCCGTCCGCGCCGGGCGCGTCCTGTGCGCGCCGGCCGTGCCCTTCGGCTGGCTCGACGTGCCGCCCAGCGTCAACCGCCTGATGGGCGTGCGCTGGCTGCTCGCCCATCTGCACGGTGTCGGGCGTGGCGACCTAGAACGGGCCGGCGCGGAGTTCTATCGCCTGTTCTACGGCGCGGAGTTTCCGGGCTGGGCGGACGGCGGCGGTAGCCGGGCGGGGCGACCGCGATGAGCGGAGAAATCGCCGTGCCCGCAGCGTGCCGGAGGACGCTGCCGCGGCTGCCCGCCTACGCCCTGGCGCTGGCGCTGCTCGGCGCCGTGCTCGTCGCCGCCTTCGCCTTCGGCAAGTTTCCCGTCGCTCCGGGCGATCTGCTGCGCTCCGTCGCCGCGCGCCTGGGCGGCGGTGACGCCGGGCTGCCGCCGGCGGTGGAAACGGTGATCTGGAACATCCGCCTGCCGCGCATCGCGGCCGGCATGCTGGTCGGCGCGGCGCTCGCCGCCGCCGGCGCCGCCTATCAGGGCATGTTCCGCAACCCGCTGGTGTCGCCGGACATCCTCGGCGTTTCCAGCGGCGCCGGCTTCGGCGCGACGGTGGGCATCTACCTCGGCTGGCCGCTGGCCGCCGTGCAGGGCGCCGCCTTCCTCTGCGGACTGGCCGCCGTCGGCGCGGTCTACGCGATCTCCGGGCTGGTGCGCCGGCACGACCCGGTGCTCGTCCTCGTGCTGGCCGGCGTCGCCGTCGGCACGCTGCTCGGCGCCGGCATCTCGCTCTTCAAGATCATGGCCGATCCCTATACGCAGCTGACCGCCATCGTCTTCTGGCTGCTCGGCAGCCTGAACGGCGTCAATGCGCTCGATCTCGCGTCCGCGGCCCCGCTCGTCGGACTGGGCCTGGCGCCGATGCTGCTGCTGCGCTGGCGGGTGAACCTCCTGAGCCTGTCCGACGAGGAGGCGGCGGCGCTCGGCGTCGACGTCGTCCGCCTGCGCCTCGTCCTGATCGTCGCGGCGACGCTGGCGACCGCCGCCGTCGTCTCGGTCGCCGGCATCATCGGCTGGGTCGGGCTGGTCGTTCCGCACGCGGCGCGCTTCCTGGTCGGGCCGGATTTCTCCCGCCTGCTGCCGGCGGCGCTGCTGCTCGGCGCCGGCTTCGTCGTCGGCGCCGACACGCTGGCGCGCACGATGGCCGGCATCGAACTGCCGCTCGGCATCGTCACCGCCCTGATCGGAGCGCCGTTCTTCCTCTATCTGCTGGCGCGCAGCGGGCGGGCCAAATGAAGATCGTCGAGACGCGCGCGCTTGCGATCGGGCACGGCCGGCGCCGGGTCGGGGAAGGCATCGATTTTTCCGTCGGCGCGGGCGAAGTGCTTTGCCTGCTCGGTCCCAACGGCGGCGGCAAGACGACCCTGTTCAAGACCCTGCTCGGCCTGCTGCCGCCGCTCGCCGGCGAGGTGCGCGTGCTCGGCGAGCCGGTCGCCGGCTGGACGCGCGCCGCCTTTGCGCAGCGCGTCGGCTACGTGCCGCAGGCGCACGCCGGCATCTTCCCCTTCACCGTCGAGGACATCGTGCTGATGGGGCGCGCCGCGCGCATCGCGCGTTTCGCCGCGCCGTCGCGGCACGACCGCGAAGTCGCCGGCGCCTGCCTCGACGCGCTCGGCATCGGACATCTGAAGCGCCGCGTCTACACCGAGATCAGCGGCGGCGAACGCCAGCTCGCGCTGATCGCCCGCGCCCTGGCGCAGGAACCTGTCCTGCTGGTCATGGACGAGCCGACCGCCAGCCTCGATTTCGGCAACCAGATCCGCGTCCTCGAACACATCGCCGAGCTTCGCGAGCGGGGCATCGCCGTGCTGATGTCCACCCACCAGCCCGAGCACGCGCTACGCGTCGCCGACCGCATCGCCCTGCTCGCGCCGGGCGGGCTCGCCGGCGTCGGAAAACCCGCCGCCGTCGCCACGCCCGCGCGTCTGGCCGCACTTTACGGCGTCGGCGCGGACGCCGTCGCCGCCTGCCTCGCGCCGCATCTCGCGCCGCATCTCGCCGCGCATCCTTCCACTATTCCGAACCCACAGGAAAACTGCCCATCATGACCATCGCCGCCATCGATTTCGGACGCCTCTACAGCGATCACCTGGCCGCCGCCGCGCGTGCGCCGAAGCCGGCCAGCGCCTGGGACGCACGCGCCGCGGACATGAGCCGGAAAGCGCAGCGCAGCCGTTACGTCGACGAATTCATCGCGCGCATGGACCTTGCCGGCGCCGGGACGCTGCTCGACGTCGGCTGCGGCCCGGGCACCATCGGTCTGCCGCTGGCCGACCGGCTGGCGCGCGTGGTCGGGCTCGACTACAGCCGCGGAATGCTCGACGCGCTGCTGGAAAACGCCGCCGCGCGCGGCCTGGACAACGTCGAGGCGATCCAGCTGGCGTGGGAGGACGACTGGAGCGCAGTGCCCGAGTGCGACATCGTCGTCGCCTCGCGCTCGACGACCGTGGACGACATGGCGGCGGCGCTGGCCAAGCTGCACGCCAAGGCCCGCAAGCGCGTCTACCTGACCCATCTCGTCGGCGGCCGCTTCATCGACCCGGCGGTGATCGAGGTCATCGGGCGCCGGCAGCCGCCGCTGCCGGACTACATCTACGTGTTGAACATCCTGCACGGCATGGGCATCCACGCGCGCCTCGACTACATCGAACACGAAGGCCGGCTGGCCGGGAGCGCCGATTTCGACGAGTTCGCCGGACGCGTCGCGTGGACGCTGGGCGAGCTGAGCGCGGACGAACGCTCGCGCCTTCGCGCCTGGTACGAAAGCATGCCGCCCGGGCACGCGCCGAGCGGCGCGCCGATGCGCTGGGCGTTCATTTCCTGGGAGAAGGCACGCGCCTGAGCGGAATGCGCCGGGCGCCGGCCTTTTCTCAACCACCGTTGTATATGCATGAATATCTTGGAGGCGATCACCATGATGCAATTGTCGGGCAGCCCGGAGGTCGTCTCCGCGGCACGCGAGCCCTTGCTCTTCGAAGACGGATTGCCGCAGGAGTGCGGCGAACGCGAACTGCTCGATCTCTACCGGCGTTCTGCCGATCCGGCCTTTGCCACCGCTCTTTTCGCCAGCGCCGGGCGCTTGCGTGATCGCTCCCTCGGCCGTGCACCCTGGTGGTCGGCCGGCATCTCGGCGGTCACACCGTGCGAACTCGATCCCCTGTGTGACTACTGCACCTTCTTCAGCCGCAACGGGGCGGTAATTGCGGACGTCGCCGCTGCCGCCCGAGCGATTTCCGAACTGGGCATCCGTCACCTGCACCTGTCCGGCGGCACGCGCCTGCCCGCCAAGGACGCGCTGATCGGCGGCTACGACATGCAGATGGTCGAACTCGTGCAGGCCGTCCGCGCGGCGGTGGATGTCGAGATCGAGGTCAACGTCGGCCCGTCGCTGACGCGCAGCGGCGTGCGCGGGTTGAAGGAGCTCGGCGTCTCCGCAATCACCAGTTCGCTGGAGGTCCTGAACCCCGAACTGTTCGCGCGCAGTAAGCCCGGCGACAGCCTGGCCGGGCGCATCCGTTTGATGGAACTGTGCGAGGAGGAGGGCATGCCGATCCGCTCGATGATGCTCGTCGGCCTCGGCGAAACGGATGCGGACCGCATCGCCCACCTGCATTTCCTGCGCCGTTTCTCGATGCTGCGCCACCTGCGCCTGTCGCGCTACATGCCCTTTCCCGGCGCTGCGGCCGGCGGCGTGCGCTGCTCGCCGTGGCCGGTGGCGCGCCTCACGGCCGTCGCCCGCCTGCTTTTTCCGACGCTCGACCTCGGCCTCGCCGCCGGCAACGGCCCCGACGACCTTGCCCTGTGGTGGCTGGCCGGCGGCGGCAACCAGGTGCTCGGCGCTTCCGTCTCGATGAAGGACCCGCGCGCGCGCAAGGGCGCCGACGCGGGCGGCGAGGCGCGCGCCATCGCCGTCGGCGAGCGCGTCGTCGTGCACGACGAAATGCCGCGCATCTCCCGGTATCTCCGGGAGATGGGCCTGACCCCCACTTTCGCACCCATGTTTTGAACCTTCAGGAGTTATTGATGCGCACCCCAATCGCCGCCGCCGTGGCGGCCCTGTTCGTAACCGCGCCGGCGCTTGCCGCCGACGCCACCCTGTCCGAAGTCGTCGTTCCCGGCAGTCATGAAGCGGCGCTGACGCAAGCGGACCCGCAACCGTGGGCGCACAGCCAGGTTTCCCGCGAAGGCGTCACCGTGCTCGGCGGTCCCGCGCAGAGCAATCCCAACCGCCTGCTCGACCTGATGCCGTCGGTCAACGTCGAGTCGGCCGATGGCTACGGCCTTTCCGCCACGCGCAATCTCAACCTGCGCGGCAAGGGCGATTTTCACATGACGCGCAACGTCGAAGGTCTGCCTCTGACCGGCACCGGCCACGGTGCCGCCGACATGTTCGACCTGGAAAACGTCGCCGATTTCGAGCTGTACCGCGGCGCCATGCCGGCCGGCGCCGGCCTCGGCGTCTCCAACACCACCGGTGCGACGAACATGACCTTGCGCCGGCCAGAGGACAAGTTCGGCGTCGAATTCCGCCAGAGCTTCGGCACCGAGAACTTTCGCCGCACTTTCACGCGTGTCGACAGCGGCCGGATCGGGCCGTCGGGGACGTCATTCTTCGTCTCGGCGTCCGACATGCAGGCCGACAAATGGAAAGGCGCCGGGCTGTCCGGCGACCGCAGCAACTTCACCTTCGGTCTCTCCCAGCCCTTCGCCAACGGCGCCAAATTCGAACTGTTCGCCCTCAGCAACCACAACGAGGCGCACACCTACCGGGCGATGAACTACGCCCAGATGCAGAACCGGGACAGTTGGCGCACGTGGGACTACGACACGACGCTCAATCCGGCGGCGGGGCAGCGCCAGAACTGGTACGGCTTCAACCGGGTGGTGCAGGACGACAAGGCGCTCATCGCCAACGTGGTGCTGCCGGTCGGCAACGACGGACGCATCACCTTCCGCCCCTACTACTGGAAGAACGATGGCTACACGCTTTCGGCCAACGGCAACAACGTCCGCCGCTGGGACATCGTGCACGAGGCGAAGGGATTCACGGCGCAGTACGACCTGAAAATCTCGTCCGCACTCGACCTGACCGCCGGCTACTGGTGGATGGACATGGAATCGCCGCCGCCGCCGGTGTACCAGAAGGACTACGCGCCGACCGCGAGCGGCGATCTGGTCTGGTCCAAATGGGCGGTGCTCTCGAAGCACGGCGAACACCAGTTTCGCAGCCCGTTCCTGCAGCTGACCGGCCGGGCCGGCGGCACCACGCTGTCCGGCGGCGTCCGGCTGCACCAGCAGGTGCAGCCGTCGTTTTCCTACTATCAGACCGCCGGCCTGCCCGACGTCCCCTACGACGCGGTGTGGGCCAACAACCCGGCGATCGACCCGTGGCAGCAGGTGGCGGCGAAGACCTTCCGCGAGTGGCTGCCCAATCTGTCGCTGCGCCACGAGTTGCGTCACGAACTCGCGCTTACGGCGCCGCCTCGGTCGCGCCGACTGGGGACCGGTGGCGTCGACCTACAACAGCAACCGCGCTGCCTTTGTCGCCAAGGGCGTCACCCTGCAGCAGGTCTTTGCGGGGCTGCGGCCGGAAATCTCCGACAACTTCGACCTCGGCCTGCGCTACGACGGCGATCGCCTTTCGCTCGCGCCGAATCTGTACTACAGCCGCTCGCGCGACAAGGAGGTCAGCCTCTACGATCCGCTGGTGAACGTCAGCTACTACCAGAGCGTCGCGCGCGCCATCGGCATGGGCGCCGAGCTGGAGGGGAGCTACCGCTTCGGCGGCGGCCTGTCGGCGATCTTCGCACTGTCGTACAACCGCTTCTCGTTCGACGGCGACATTCAGGCCACGAACGGCGCCGTGACCCCGGTCGACGGCAAGCAGGTTCCGAACTCGGCGCGCGTCCTGGCCAAGTTCGGCCTCGACTGGAAGCGTGACGGCTGGACCGTATCGCCGGTGATGCGCTACGTCGGCGAACGCTACGGCGACATCCTCAACCAGCAGAAGGTCCCCGGCTACTTCCTCGCCGACCTGCATGTCGGCCACCAATGGCGCAACGTCGCGATGCTGCAGGAGGTCGGCTTCGGCCTGTCGATCCTCAACCTGTTCGACAAGAACTACATCGGCCAGATCTCGGCCAACGACTTCGACCTCAACGCCGGCGCGACGTACTACGCAGGGGCGCCGCGCATGGTGGCCCTGACGGTGAGCGCGAAGTACTGAGCGCGCCGGCATGCGAACGGGGGAAATCGAAACGACCGGAATCCTGCGGCCAGGCAGGAGGGGCTGGGGAAGCCGGCGGGGCAACGGGGCGGGATGGCTGCTGCCGGCGCTTCTCGTCGCGGCCGTCGTCTCGATGGGGCTTGGGCACTACCCGCTGTCGCCGGCGGCGGTCCTCGACGTGCTCTGGTCGGCGCTCGTCGGCGCGCCTTCGGCACAGCCGCCGGCGGTCGACAACGTCGTGCTCGCCGTACGCCTGCCACGCGTGCTGGCGGCGATGCTGGTCGGTGCCAGCCTGGCCGCGGCCGGCGCCGCGTACCAGGCGCTGTTCCGTAATCCGCTCGCCTCGCCGGCCATCCTCGGCGTCTCTGCCGGCGCCGGCTTCGGCGCCGCATTGGCCATGCTGCTCTACGGCGGCGCGCTGGCCGTCCAGGGCGCCGCCTTCGCCGGCGGGCTCTGCGCCGTCGGCGTGGCGATGTTCATCGCCGGCCGCCTGGGCAACGGTTCGGCGCTCGTGCTGGTGCTCGCCGGGCTGGTCGTCTCAGCGCTTTTTCAGGCGCTCACGTCGGCGCTGAAGTACGTCGCCGACCCGATCGATACCTTGCCGGCCATCGTCTTCTGGCTGCTCGGCAGTCTCGGCCGCGTCGGCATGCGCGACCTCGCCTGGGCGGCGCCCTTCGCGCTGATCGGCCTGTCGGCGCTGTTCCTGCTGCGCTGGCCGACGCAGGTGCTCGAAGCCGGCGACGACGAGGCACGCACGCTGGGCGTTCCGGTCGGCGTGTTGCGCATCGTGCTGATCGTGGCGGCGACGCTGATGACCGCAGCGGCGGTCAGCATCTCCGGCGTCGTCGGCTGGGTCGGCCTGCTCGTGCCGCACCTCGCCCGCCTCATCGTCGGACCGGCCTACAGCGTGCTGCTGCCAGCCTCGGCACTGCTCGGCGCCGGCTACCTGCTGCTGGTCGACGATCTTTGCCGGGGCGCCTTCGCGGTCGAGCTGCCGCTCGGCATCGTCACCGCCGTCCTCGGCGCGCCGGTTTTCGTCGTCGTCCTGGCCAGAGCGAGGCGGCAATGGTCCTGAACGTGGAAGACCTTGTCTATCGCCGCGCGCCGGAACTGCCGCCGCTTCTCGCCGGCATCGATCTGACGCTCGGCGCCGGCGAGATTCTCTGCCTGCTCGGGCCGAACGGCAGCGGCAAGACGACGCTGCTGCGCTGTCTGATCGGCGCTCTGCGTCCCGAGCGTGGCCGCGTGCGCATCGATGGCGAAAGCGGCTGCGCGCCGCGCTGCCTGGCGCGCAAGCTGGCTTACGTACCGCAGGCCGCGGGCGATAGCGGCCTGACGCTGCTCGATACCGTGCTCCTCGGGCGCACGCCGCACCTGCCGCGGCTGACGCTGCCCGGGCTGCGCGACGAGCAGTTGGCGCACGCGGCGCTGGCGCGCGTCGGCATCGCGCATCTGGCGGCACGGCCATTCAACCGCGTCAGCGGCGGCGAGCGCCAGCTGGCGCTGATCGCCCGCGCGCTGGCCCAGCAGCCGCGCCTGTTCATGATGGACGAGCCGACCGCCAGCCTTGATCTGGGCAACCAGGCGCGCGTGCTGCGCACGCTGCGCGACCTCGCCGCCGACGGCATGAGCGTGCTTGTCACCACCCACCAGCCGGAGCACGCGCTGCTGCTCGGCGCGCGCGTCGTCGCGCTCGCCGGCGGGCGCATCGCCGCCTCCGGTCCGGCGGCTGACGTGTTGCGGCCGGAAACGCTGGCCCGCCTCTACGGCACGCCGGTGGACGTGCTCAACCATCGCGGCGCGCCGTTGGCCTGCGTGCCGCGCCTTTGATCAGGAGGAACACCGCGATGTCCATCCGCTCCCTTTGGCGCCGCCTCCTTCCGCTGCTGCTCGCCTGCTGCACGTTGTCGGTGCAGGCGGCGCCGGCCGCGCCGCCGCGCACGCTGACCGACATGGCGGGCGAAGCGGCGACGCTGCCGGCGCGCGTCGAGCGCGTCGCCACGGTCGGCGCGGTGCCGGTGCTCAACAGCCTGGTCTTCGCCATCGGCGAGGGGCGGCGCCTCGCCAACGGCCTGCCTGATTTCGCGCGCAAGCCGCGCTGGGGCTACCAGACGGTATTCGCGCCGCATACCGCGGGCCTGCCGCGCCTGCAGAACGCCGATCGCACGCCGAATCTGGAGGGGTTGCTGCGCGCGGCGCCGGATGCAGTGTTGACGATGGACCGGGCGAGCGCCGAGAGCCTGCGCCGCGCCGGCCTGCCGGCGCTGTACGTGGCCTGGCGCCGACCGGAGGACGTCAAGGCCGCGGTGCGCCTGCTCGGCGAGCTGTTCGGCCGGCCGGCGGCCGCCGAGCGCTACGCGGCGTATTTCGATGCGACGCTGGCCGGTGTCGCCGCGACCCTGCGCCGCGCCGCGCCGGCGCGTCCACGCGTCCTCTATTTCAGTCCGGCGACGCTGACCCAGCCGCACCTCGTCGCCGAATGGTGGATACGCGCCGCCGGCGGCGAGAGCGTCACCGACGACGGGCGCAGCATCGAATCGCGCAGCTTCACGCTTGAACAACTGCTCGCGTGGAACCCCGACGTCCTGATCGTCGCTGGGTACGAGGAAGCCGCCGCGGTGCGCCGCGAACCGCGCTTCGCCGGGCTCTCCGCGGTGCGCGCCGGGCGCGTGCTGGTGGCACCTTGCGGCGCGCACACCTGGGGCAACCGCACGGCCGAACAGCCGCTCACCGTGCTGTGGGCCGCCAAACAATTTCACCCGGCGCCGTTCGCCGGCCTCGATCTCGTCGTCGAGACGCGGCGCTTCTACCGCGACTTCTTCGGCACCGAGCTGTCGCCGGCGCAGGCACGGGAAATCCTGGAGGGCGGCCCGCGCGGCGCGCCTTCTGCCGACTGATCTAACTGAACCATCACCCCGGGAGACTGGAAATGGACATCAATCGCAGCATCGACCTAGCCGCCCTCGAAGCGCCGCCGGCGGTCGCCGCCGTCCGCCGCATCGGCGACGGCTTCAAGAATTTCCAGGCGCTGCGCGCCGGCTTCGCCAGCGGCCTGTTCGACTGGCTGGAGCGGAACGGCCCGGCGGAAAAATCCGCCGTCGCCGCCGCCCTTGAACTGCGCGGCGCCCATCTCGGCGCCTTCCTGCAGACGCTGGAAGACCTCGGCTTGCTGGCGCGGGAGGGCGGCGCCTACCGGCTGGCGCCGGGGATGGCGGAGGTGCTGTGCGCGGGCGGTCCGTGGCGTCAGGCGGAGGTGCTGGACGATTGGCTGGCGCGGTCCTCCGGCTGGTCCGATCTGGCGCGGTTCTTGTCTCCGGAGTGGACGCCGGCGCCGGCGCAGCCGCTCTCCATCGAGCGCCATCCCTTCCTCGGCGAAGCGCGCCGCCTGGCCGCGCATCTGGCGGCGCGCTTCGCGCAGCCGGGGCGCCGGGCGCCGCGTTCGCTGCTGTGCTTCGACGGCGGCGACGGCCTGCTCGCCGCGGCGCTCTGCCAGCGCTTTCCCGAAGCGAACGTCATGCTCGTCGTCGCGCCCGACGCCCTGCCGCGCGCGCAGGCGACGATTGCCGCCTGCGGTCTGGCCGAACGCTGCCGCGTCGTGCCGGGCACGCCGCTCGATCCGCCGCCGCGCGAGGAGTGCCGCGGCGTCGACTGCGCGGTGCTCTTCCACAGCCTCTACCCGGTGCGCAAGAACACGGCCGACGCGCTGGCCGCCGTCGCCGCCTGCCTGACCCGCGGCGGCGAGCTGTGCGCGGCACACTGGTTCTGCCTCGAAGCCTGCGAAACGGCGCCGGGCGGCCTGCGCGACCTCGACAAGGCGGTGCTCACCGACAGCCATCCGCTGTGCCACGTCGAGCAGTTCTGCCAACGCCTGGAAGACGCCGGGCTGGTCGACGCCGAGCGCGCCGACCTCGTCGGCGAGTACGGCAACACCAAGTTGCATTTCGCCCGTCGCCCGGAGGGAGTGTGAGCACGATGACGCCGATTTCCCGCCAGGCCGCTGCCGTCGACTCGCCGAGCCTGCTCGCCGAACTGCACGCCGCGGTCCTCGAACGCCTCGGTTCCGAGGCCGAAGCGCTGACGCTGGAACGCGCCGTCCTCGGCATCTTCTTCACCGGCGTCAAGCTGTCGAACGGCGCCGGCGGGCTGTGCGCGACGCCGATCAAGAGCGTGCCCGAGGCCGTGTGCTGCCCGAGCTCGGCCAAGGCCATGCCGACGCCGGGCAAGATCGCCGGGCGCCGCGCCGACGACCTCTACCGGGCGCAGGACCTGCGCCGCGCGCTGGCCATCGCCACGCTCAACGCGTTGGCCGAAACGCTGTGGCTGCGCGACGGGCCGCCGGCCGGCGCCGCGCTGAGCGACGGCGACGCCTTCGAGGCGCTGCCGATCGCGCCCGGTCAGCGCGTGGCGCTGGTCGGCGCCTTCCCGCCCTACATGCGCGAGCTGCGCCGGCGCGGCCAGCCCTTCAACGTCCTCGAACTCGATCCGGCGACGCTGAAACCCGAGGAAATGCCCTACTACGCACCGGCAGCGAGCGCGCCGGAAATCCTTCCGCATGCCGACGTTTTCATCACCACCGGCACGACGCTGATCAACGGCTCGCTCGACGGCCTGCTGCGCCTGTTGCGGCCGGGGGCCGAGGCGGCGGTGATCGGGCCGACGGCGACGCTGATCGCCGAGCCCTATGTCGGACGCGGCGTCACCGTGCTCGGCGGGACGCGGGTGCTGGCCCCCGACGAACTGCTCGAAGTGCTGGCCGAGGGCGGTTCCGGCTACCACTTCTTCGGCAAGACGGTGGAGCGCGTCACCCTGCGCCTGCCGCCGGCGGCGCGATGCTGACGGCCGAGGATTTCCTCTACGGCAGCGCCGCGCCGCGCGCCTTTCCGGCGCCGGCGCGGCGCTGGTTGCGGCCGGCGCTGCAGTGGCTCGGCGTCGTACTCGCGCACGTCGCGCTGCTTGGCATCGTGCTGCAGGTGTCGCCGCAGGCGCGGCAGACCTTCGGCGAAATCGTCCAGGCCAGCCTGATCGCGCCGCGCGTACCGCCGGTGGCGGACGCGCCCCCGCCGGCACCGAGACCGCTCGCGAAGCGCCCGCGCCCGCCGGTTGGCGTAGAGCCCCGCCGCGCGGGTGGCGTGCGACAGCAGGATGGGAAGCGGCGCCGCCTCCAGGATCA
>RCMZ01000484.1_pt1 | contig 20372 bp, 20 predicted proteins | sample 2041141 | NCBI WGS metagenome assembly RCMZ01 (sample SAMN09708263, study PRJNA481090) | Wastewater metagenome, whole genome shotgun sequencing project. | biome: sewage; isolation source: Davis station wastewater (DW) | place: Antarctica: Davis Station | collected 2010-03-01
TTCTTGACCAGATCTTGGAGCTTGCGATGCAACATCGAAACGTTGCGACCTTTGGCTATAAAGCTCGGCAAAGTGGCTGGAAGTTGGCTGGCGACTTTATCAGCATCGTCCTGGTTTGGGAAGCTCCCAAACACACAAGCTCCAGTCCCGGTTAATCTTGCGGGAACAAATTTGTTCAACAAGATCAAAGCGTTATGGACTTCTTTATAACGCTTCTGAACCACCGGCTGACAGTCATTACGACCGCCCCCCTCAAGAAGGCTGCGAAGTTTATTGGCCGGCGTATCTCGTGTCAACTCAGGGTCAGAGAAAACTTCTGCTGTGCTGACAGTCACTTGCGGAATAACCACAAGAAACCACGGCTCATCCAGCTCGACGGCGGTGAGTTTTTCGCCAACCCCTTCAGCAAAGGCTGCGTGGCCGCGCACGAATACCGGTACATCAGCGCCCAGGCCTAGGCCTAATGCAGCGAGGCGATCTTTATCCCAGTCCAGCTGCCAGAGATGATTCAGGCCGAGCAGGGTAGTGGCGGCATCCGAGCTGCCGCCACCTAAGCCGCCGCCCATGGGCAGGTGCTTGTCTAGCCAGATGTCAGCGCCTAGCGGGCAGCCGCTGGCTTGCTGCAGCTGGCGCGCGGCCTTAACGATCAGGTTGCTGTCGTGGGGTACGTCGCTGAGTTCGCTGTGCAGGTGAATCTCGCCGTCAGTGCGCACGGCAAAACTCAGTTCATCGGCGAAATCAAGAAACTGAAACAGGGTCTGCAGCTCGTGATAGCCGTCGGCACGGCGGCCGGTGATGTGTAAGAACAAATTGAGCTTGGCCGGGGCTGGCAGGGTTAGACGTGCGGGCATGTCACTGCCCCAGCTGGCGTGGCTGCCAGTCTTTGATCACCAAGGTGATATCGAGGTTGGCGCCATGCAGCTTCATACGCTCCGGCAGCCAGTAGCCGTTTTGCTCAACGTAGCTGAGGTACTCAACGTGCCAGTCATCTTGTTCCAGGCTGGCCAGGCGGCTTTCGCTGTCGAGGGTTAGGCGGCTTTTGCTGTCTTCGGCGGGCAGGCCGCGAATCCACCAGAATAAGTGGGCGACCGGCAGACTCCAGCCCAGCTGCTGTTGCAGCAGCGCTTCGGCTGACTCGGCTTTAAATTGACCTTGATTGGCTGCGTCGAGGCTAACTGCGCCGGGGCGGCCGGTGAGGCGCGCGGCACCGCGGCCCATAGGGCCGGCCAAGCGAATGTCGAAATAATCTTGCCGTTGCAGCCAGAACAGCGTGGCGCTGCCTGACTCGCGTGGCGAGCGAATACCAACCTTGCCGTTGATTTGCCAGCCGTCGAGCTGCCCGGTGTGGGTTTTATGGGCCTGCCATTGGGCTGGATTGCCTTGGCCGCTGAGGGTCTCGTGGGAGGTCAAACCGGCGCAGCCGCTGAGTAGCGCTAGGCAGCCAATAACGATCAGGTGACGTAGTTGCATGTTTAGAGAGTCTCGGCGCCAGTCAGGCGTAGCAGTGTGCTGCGCAGAATCGTGCTGTCTGGATCGTTGGCCAAGGCGGCAGCCCAGACCTTACGCGCTTCGCGTTGCTTGCCGTTGGCCCAGAGCACTTCGCCTAAGTGCGCCGCTACTTCGGCATCTGGGAAGCCTTCCAACGCTTGGCGCAATAAGCTTTCGGCGACATCCAGCTGGCCTTGGCGATAGTTCACCCAGCCGAGGCTGTCGAGCACGGCGGGGTCTTGCGGATTAAGTTGGTGGGCTTGCTCAATCAGTGCGCGGGCTTCGGCATAGCGCGTGGTGCGGTCGGCCAGGGTGTAGCCGAGGGCATTGAGGGCCATGGCGTTTTCTGGCTCGCGTTTGAGAATGCTGCGCAGGTCGGCTTCAAGCTGGGCTAGATCGTCACGTTTTTCCGCCAGCATGGCGCGGGTGTAGAGCAGGTTGAGGTCGTCTGGGTACTGCAGCAGCGCCTGTTCGGCGATGCGCCAAGCACGGTCAATATGCTGATGCTTGGCCAGTGACTCAGTTTCGATCAGGTACAGCTGGATGGCGTAGTCGGGTTGCTCGTCACGGGCCTTGCTCAGGCGGTTGCTGGCTTGTTCGATGCGTTTGGCGTTGAGCAAAATCTCAGTCTGGCGCATTTGCGCCGCCAGGTAATCGGTGCCAGGGCCGACTTGCGCGTATTCGTTTAGCGCGCTGTCGGTGTCCTTGCGCTCTTCATAGGTACGGCCGAGGTTGAAGTGCGCGGCGTCGACGTGCGCGTTACGCTCAAGCAGTTCTTCGAGGTACACGGATGCGGCCAGCCAGTCCTGGTTTTCCATGCATACCAGTGCTAGCGACAGGCGTAAGTCGTCGTCTTCGGGGAATTGCTGTACCAAGCTAGCGAATTCAGCACGGGCATCGTCCATGCGCTCTTGCTCAACCAGCAGGCGTGCATAGGTCAGGCGCAGGCGCTTTTCGTCGGGGTGCAGGCGAATGCCATCTTCCAGCAGGGGCACGGCTTCGTCAGCCCGTTGCAAGGCCTGCAGCAGGCGCACGCGCAGCAGTAGGGGGGTTACTTCCTGGCTGCTGGCGCTGTGCTCTTCTAACAGTTGCAGGGCGGCTTCCGGCTTGCCGTCCTGTTGCAGCAGTAGGGCCTTACCGAATAGCAGTTGGCCGTTTTCTGGGTATTTCAGCAGCAGGCGATCAAAGCTGTGCAGCAGCCCGGCGCGGGTATCGGGGTCGGTTTCTACCGCAGACAGGGCGAGAAAGTCGAAGTGCGTATCGCCTTGGGCTTGCAGAACTTTTTCCATGGCTTGCATGGCGTGTTCGTATTGGCCGGCACGCGCCAATTGAATCGCCGTTGCACGCTGGGCGTCTAAGTTGTTTGGCGCGTTCTTGGCCCAGATTTGCGCTGTTTCTAAGGCGGCCTGTTCGGCGCCGAGGTATTCGGCAATCTGAAAGGCGCGCTCGGCCACGCCGGCATCTTGGGTGACGTTAGCCTGCTCAACATAATTGTTCAGGGCCAGGTCGTAGCGGTTGCGCTGCCCAGCCAGTTCGGCGCTGAGCAGGGCAAACAGGCTTTGCTCGCTGAACGAGCGGTACACCTTGGGTTTGCTCGGCGTCGCCGGCGCTTCGACAACGGCGGGAGTCGAGGCGGGTGTGCTGGTGTTTAAGGTTTGGCAGCCGCCCAGAAAGGTCAGGGCAGTCAGCAATGCAAAGGATCTATTCATGGGCGGAAAATACGACTTGCCTGCGGTCTTGGCATCATGCCACAAGCCTTTCGGCAAGCACATGGGGCGGCGCTCGCTGTGTTGTTAGCTGCGCTCTGATGGGCACAAAACAGCGCAGTGGTTGTTCTCGCGCGGTCGAAGTAGGACAATCTGCCGTTTTCCGACACTCTCAGCGATCCGCATGGCCTTTCTTGCTCTTGGCATCAATCACAAAACCGCGTCGGTGGCGGTGCGCGAGCGCGTGGCTTTTACTCCGGAGCAATTGGTCGAAGCGCTGCAGCAGCTGTGCACGCTGACCTGTAGCCGTGAAGCGGCGATTCTCTCCACCTGCAACCGCAGCGAGCTGTATATCGAACAAGAGGCGCTGGAGGTCGAGCAGGTGCTGCGCTGGCTGGCCGACTATCACCAGCTGAGTCTCGACGAACTGCGTGCCTGTGCCTATGTGCACGAGGACGACGGCGCCGTGCGGCACATGATGCGCGTGGCTTCCGGTCTCGATTCGATGGTGCTGGGCGAGCCACAAATTTTCGGTCAGCTCAAGTCCGCTTACGCCGTCGCGCGTGAAGCGGGCACCATCGGCCCGCTGTTAGGGCGTCTGTTCCAAGCGGCTTTCAGCACTGCCAAACAAGTGCGCACTGACACCGCGATCGGTGAAAACCCAGTGTCGGTGGCGTTTGCCGCCGTCAGCTTGGCCAAGCAGATCTTCAGTGACCTGCACCGCAGTCAGGCGTTGTTGATTGGTGCTGGCGAGACCATCAGCTTGGTGGCTCGACACCTGCACGATCAGGGCGTTAAACGCATTGTCGTCGCCAACCGCACGCTCGAACGTGCGAGCCAACTGGCTGAGCAGTTTGGTGCGCATGCGGTGTTGCTCTCGGAAATCCCGGATGAGCTGGTTAACAGCGACATCGTCATTAGTTCCACAGCCAGTCAGCTGCCGATTCTCGGCAAGGGTGCGGTGGAACGAGCGCTGAAACTGCGCAAGCACAAGCCGATCTTCATGGTCGATATTGCCGTGCCGCGCGATATCGAACCGGAAGTTGGTGAGCTGGACGATATCTATCTGTACAGCGTCGATGACCTGCATGAAGTCATTGAAGAGAACCTCAAGAGCCGCCAAGGCGCCGCGCAGCTGGCCGAAGACATGGTGCTGGGTGGCGCCGGTGACTTCATGCTGCGCCTGCGCGAGCTGGCGGCGGTCGACGTGCTCAAGTCCTATCGCCAGCAGGCCGAGCGCTTGCGTGACGATGAGCTGGCCAAAGCGCAGCGCATGCTGGCCAACGGCTCGGCAGCGGAAGACGTGCTGTTGCAGTTAGCGCGCGGCCTCACCAACAAATTGCTGCATGCGCCCAGCGTGCAACTGAAAAAAATGTCCGCTGCCGGCCGTTTGGATGCGCTGGCCATGGCCCAGGAACTTTTTGCCCTCAACGAGGGCGCGGATAAAAACTCGCCATGAAAGCGTCACTGCTGAACAAACTGGACGCGCTCCAGGACCGTTTCGAAGAACTCACAGCCTTGCTCGGCGATGCCGAAGTGATTGCTAATCAGAATCACTTTCGCGCTTATTCCAAGGAGTACGCCGAAGTAGAGCCCGTGGTCAGTGCTTACCAGCAGCTGCGTAAGGTGCAGGGTGATTTGGAAGGCGCGCAGGCGCTGCTCAAAGACAGCGACCCGGACATGCGTGAAATGGCCGAGGAAGAAGTCGCCGAGGCCAAGCAGCAGCTGATCGAGCTGGAAGCCAATTTGCAGCGCATGCTGCTGCCCAAGGACCCCAGCGACGGCCGTAACGTGTTCCTGGAAATTCGCGCCGGCACCGGTGGCGATGAGGCGGCGATCTTCTCCGGCGACTTGTTCCGCATGTACTCGCGCTATGCCGAGCGACGTGGCTGGCGGGTCGAGGTGCTGTCGGCCAACGAAGGTGAGCACGGCGGTTATAAAGAAGTGATCGCCCGCGTCGAAGGTGACAACGTGTACGGCAAACTCAAGTTCGAGTCCGGCGCGCACCGCGTACAGCGCGTACCGGAAACCGAATCCCAGGGCCGCATCCACACCTCGGCCTGTACCGTTGCAGTGTTGCCTGAGCCGGATGAGCAAGCGGCCATCGACATCAATCCAGCCGATTTGCGCGTTGATACTTATCGCTCGTCGGGCGCTGGTGGTCAGCACGTTAACACCACCGATTCGGCGATCCGCATCACCCACATTCCCACCGGCACCGTGGTTGAATGTCAGGAAGAGCGCTCGCAGCACAAGAACCGCGCGCGCGCTATGGCGTGGTTGTCGGCCAAGTTGAAGGACCAGCAGGAAGCTGCGGCGCACAAGGAAATCTCCGACACGCGTAAATTGCTGGTTGGCTCCGGCGATCGCTCCGAGCGCATCCGCACCTACAACTTTCCGCAGGGCCGGGTCACCGATCACCGCATCAACCTGACGCTGTATTCGCTCAATGAGGTAATGGTGGGTGGCGTTGAAGCCATCATCGAACCGCTGTTGGCTGAGTATCAGGCGGATCAGTTAGCCGCCCTGGGCGACTGATTGACAGCGTCGTAGCCCTGTGCAATCCGCTAAATGGGCGGGTCGATTGGACAATTGCCGCGGATTGCATCCGGGCTACGGAATACACGTCATGCTCACCATCGAGTCCTTACTCAACCACGCTAAGTTGCCCGCCTCACCCACTGCGCGCTTAGACGCCGAGCTGTTGCTCGCCCATGCCTTGGGCAAGCCGCGCAGTTACCTGCACACCTGGCCCGAGCGCGAGTTGCCGGCTGAATTGGTTGCCACCTTCGAGGCCCATATCGCCCGCCGTCGCAGTGGTGAACCGGTGGCTTATATCCTAGGGCGCCAGGGCTTTTGGAGTCTGGAGCTGGACGTTGCCAGTCACACCCTGATTCCACGCCCAGACACCGAGTTGCTGGTGGAAAGCGCTTTGGCTTTGCTCCCTGCTACGCCACTGACCGTGCTTGATCTCGGCACTGGCAGCGGCGCGATTGCCCTCGCGTTGGCGTGCGAACGGCCGGCTTGGCAGGTTGTTGGGGTGGATCGTGTGCCCGAGGCTGTTGCACTGGCGAGCGGTAATCGCGAACGCCTGCAGCTGACCAATGCCACCTTTGCCACTAGCCATTGGTTCTCGGCGCTGGCTGGGCAACGCTTTGCGCTGATTGTCAGTAACCCGCCGTATATCGCCGCTGCCGACCCGCATCTCAGTCAGGGCGATGTGCGTTTCGAGCCCAGCAGCGCGCTGATTTCGGGTGTCGATGGTCTGGACGATATTCGTCTGATCATCCAGCAGGCGCCTGAGCACTTGCACGCCGCTGGCTGGTTGTTGCTGGAACATGGTTTCGATCAGGCCGAGGCGGTGCGTGATTTGCTCGATAAACGTGGTTTTGTGCAGGTGCAAAGTCGCCGCGATTTGGGCGGCCATCAACGTATTTCTCTGGGGCAGTGGCCGCTATGAATCAGCATCTCAGCGATGAAGAACTGTTGCGCTACAGCCGGCAGATTCTGCTGACACAGGTGGATATCGACGGTCAGCTGAAGCTGAAAAATAGCCGGGTGCTGATCGTCGGCCTCGGTGGTTTGGGGTCGCCGGTGGCGTTATATCTGGCAGCTGCAGGCGTCGGTGAGCTGCATTTGGCGGACTTTGACAGCGTCGATTTGAGCAACCTACAACGGCAAATTGCTCACGACACCGACAGCCTTGGTCAGCTCAAGGTTGAGTCGGCGGCCAAGCGTTTGCGCGCGATCAATCCAGCCATTCAGCTGCAGTTGCATCCGACCGGGCTGGACGCCGATTCGCTGATGGCGGCCGTGGCGGGCGTTGATCTGGTGCTTGATTGCACGGATAACTTCGGCATCCGTGAAGCAGTGAATGCCGCTTGCGTGGCGGCGTGTAAGCCGCTGGTCAGTGGCGCGGCGATTCGCTTGGAAGGCCAGCTGGCAGTGTTCGACCCGCGCCAAGCGGATAGTCCTTGCTACCACTGCCTGTATGGCCACGGCAGTGAGGCTGAGCTGACCTGTAGCGAAGCCGGCGTGCTCGGGCCGTTAGTGGGGCTGGTCGGTAGCCTGCAGGCGTTGGAAGCGCTGAAGTTGTTGGCCGGCTTTGGTCAGCCGCTGGTGGGCCGTTTGTTGCTGATTGACGGCCTTGGCTGTCACTTTCGTGAGCTGCGGGTCAAGCGCGATCCGGCCTGCAGCGTGTGTGGTGTGGCGCCGTGAATAACGCTGCGGTCGGCGTCTTCGACTCGGGTGTGGGCGGCTTGTCGGTGCTCGGTGAAATTCGCGCCTTGCTACCGGCGGAAAGCCTGCTCTATGTGGCCGACAGCGCTCATGTGCCCTATGGCGAGAAGAGTGCTGAGTTTATTCGTGCGCGCAGCTTGGCCATCGCCGAGTTCCTGCTCGCGCAGGGCGCCAAGGCGCTGGTGCTGGCCTGCAATACCGCCACCGCAGCGGCGATTGCCGATCTGCGCAGTGTTTATCCGCAGGTGCCGATCATTGGCATGGAGCCGGCGGTTAAACCTGCGGCTGCGGCCACGCAAACTGGCGTGGTCGGCGTGCTGGCCACCACCGGCACGCTGAAAAGCGCCAAGTTCGCCGCGCTGTTGGACCGCTTTGCCAGCGATGTGCGGGTGATTACCCAGCCGTGCCCGGGCCTGGTCGAGCAGATTGAAGCCGGTGCTCTGCGCAGCACCGAGACCCGTGAATTACTCAATGCTTGGGTGCAGCCGCTGCTGGCCGACGGTTGCGACACGCTGATACTCGGCTGCACCCATTACCCCTTTATCAAACCGTTGCTGCGCGAGCTGCTGCCGGCTAACGTCAGCCTGATTGATACCGGCGCTGCGGTTGCGCGGCAGCTGCGCCGGGTACTATCAGAGCATGAGATGCTCGCCAGTGGCCCGGCGCAGCCAGCGCAGTTTTGGTCCAGCGCGCAGCCACTGGCCTTGCAGCAAGTGTTGCCGGTGCTCTGGGGTGAAGCGGCAATTGTGCACGCGTGGCTAGGCTGACTTGGTGCTGCGAAAAAGCTTTCTATAATTGGGCGACACATGTTTATGTGCCGCCAATATTTAACGAATATAAGGATCTATTCATGCCGTCATTTTCCACTCTTTGCGCCACCGCGCTGTTGGGCCTGACCTCGATAACCGCCGCACAGGCTGCCGATCTTGCCTTTGCTGTGGGCTCTACGGGCGAGTCGACCATGACCTACCGGTTGGCTGTGCAGTGCGACTTCGGGCGCAACTTCAGCGAGAGTGAAAGGGGGCGTTTCACGGGCTATTGGGATACGGCGTACACCTACTGGCAGGGCGACAAAACCGCGAGCAACAACAGCCTGTCGCTGGCGCCAGTATTTGTCTATGAGTTTGCTGGCGAGACGATCAAGCCCTATGTTGAGGCCGCTATCGGCGTCGCGTTTTTCTCCGATACCGAGCTGGAAGACAACAAGCTCGGCTCGTCCTTCCAGTTTGAAGACCGCTTGGGCTTTGGCGTGCGCTTCAATGGCCAGGAAGTTGGCGTGCGGGCCATGCACTACTCCAACGCCGGCCTGAGCAGTAATAACGATGGTGCGGAAAACTACAGCCTGCATTACGCCATGGCGTTTTGATCCTGTAGCGGCAAGCCCGAGCCGGACTCTACGTCCGGCTTTTTTCTGCGCGCTAAAAACTCAGTCGAGACGACTCAGCTGCTCAACCCAGATCAGCTCGCAAGCACCGTTGCCGGTGTCCTCGCGGCTCAGTGAGCTGCTCCAAGTAAAGCCATTGTCGCCGTCGACTCGAACTAACTGCCCGCTCAGGCGGATGCGCTGACCCTGACGAATGCCACTCAGGGCCTCCGCCACGGCTGCGTTGGCTGGGATCATGTGCATATTGGCGCTGTGGGTTTCGATCTCTCGGCGCGGAATCGGGAAGCTATCTGTCTGCCAGTAATACCAACGGTTGCTCTGGCGGATGCTGATTTTGTCTAGCACCTGCGGGTCCGCCATCGGCCCCCAGCCAAGGGCGAGGTCGGTGGGCGAGACCACGGCGCCAGAATCAAAGTGATAGTCCTCGCGGCTCAGTACGCGCGCCTCAAGGCTGAAGGCTTGTAGCGGGGTGATGCGATAGCCGGCCTGTTGCAGGCTGCCGTCGTGGTTATGCAAAACAGCCGGCGGTGCGGGTTTAATAACCGCCCAGCCAAGCCAGAGCATGGTCAGTAACGCGAGGGAGTAAACCAGCCGTTGCAGATTCATCTCGACGTGGTCTGTTTCAGGTGCGGCATGCCGGCTCCTCAGCGATAAATCGTCGCCAGCCCCTGACGCTCTTCCAAGCATTCAGGTGAGGCCATTTCGAACTCGCGGCAGACCCACGGACGGTTTTCGTAGATGGTGCAGAGCATGCTGTCGCGGTCCAGTGCTACACACCAGCCATCGTCAAGGCGCAGCATGACTTCGCCGCCCCATTCGTCGATGTCGATATAACGCTTGGGCACGCCGGTGTCGCTCAACAGAATCACCTCCAACTGACAGCAGCAGGCCGCGCAATTGCTGCAGGTGACGGCGGCTGCCGGCTCGATGGAGGTGATGGGGATTAGCTGATCTTCGCTCATGCCGCGCAGTGTAAAGCAGGCGCTGCAGTGGGCGTTACGGCAACCGACTAAGGGCTTGGTTTTAGCCGCGTCGCGAGCCGATGCAGGAGCGGCAACAGCGCGGCCCAAATCAGCGCGAGCGCCAACAGGGTTAAGGTCGTGCCATAGGGCAGGGTGACGCCGGCCAGCTGCGCGCCGGCGTAATACGACAGCGGTGCACTGATGGCGCCGAGCAAACTAGCACGCCACCACGGGCGGGCCGTCCACGCCAAGCAGTGCTTCAAGGTACTGGCCAATAACGGCCAGAGGAGGGCCAGCCACAGCGGCACCAGCAAGCGTGGCTGGCCGAAATCAAATACGCCGAGGTGCAGCAGAGTACTGTCGACCGTTACGCCGATTAGCAGCGTGCCGAGCAGCAGTTTGCCTTCGCTGGCGCCACTGCTCAGCCCGCCCAGATGCACGCCGAGGACTATCAGTGGCACCAGCAGGAGCCACGGCTGCTGTGGGCTAAACACGCAGGCAAACCAGCCGAGCTGAAACAGCGCAGCATTGGCCAGCTGCTTAGGCATTAAAGCGGCCCAGTAATGGTGTGCCGTGGGCCGCCGGCTTGGTCAGCAGCAATTGCGCGGTGCCGATGCTGCGCTCGATAAAGCCGCCCTCGCAGTAGCACAGGTAAAACTCCCACAGCCGGTAGAAGTACTGGTCGTAGCCGAGAGCTTCGAGCTTGTGCTTGGCTCTGCCGAGATTGTCGTGCCAGTGGCGCAGGGTGCGGGCGTAGTGTTGGCCGAAGTCTTCCATGTGGTGCAGGGTCATGTCGGTGTCGCGGCTAACGATTTCGAGCATCTTGGTCACCGAGGGCAGGGCGCCGCCGGGGAAGATATAACGCTGGATAAAGTCGACGCTGTTCTTCGCCTGCTCGTAACGTTGGTCGCGGATGGTGATGGCCTGTAGCAGCATCATGCCGTGGGGCTTAAGCAGCTTGGCGCAGTGCTTGAAATAGGTCGGCAGGAAGCGATGGCCAACCGCCTCGATCATCTCGATCGACACCAGCTTGTCGTACTGGCCGTCGAGGTCGCGGTAGTCCTCCAGCAGCAGGGTGATGCGGCCTTGTAAGCCCTGCTCCTGAATGCGTTGCTGGGTGTAGTCGAACTGTTCTTGCGACAGGGTTGTGGTGGTCACCCGGCAGCCGTAATGGGTGGCCGCGTAGATGGCCATGCTGCCCCAGCCGGTGCCGATTTCCAGCAGGTGGTCGTCGGGCTTGAGGTCGAGCTTTTGGCAGATGCGCTCAAGCTTGTTCAGCTGCGCCTGCTCCAAGCTGTCTTCCGGGCTGAGGAACTGCGCGGCGGAGTACATCATGGTCGGGTCGAGCAGTTGCTCGAACATCTGATTGCCGAGGTCGTAGTGGGCGGCAATGTTTTTGCGTGAGCCTTGGCGGGTGTTGCGATTGAGCCAGTGCAGGCCCTGAATCAGTGGTCGGCCGAGTTGCGCCAAGCCGCGCTCCATAGCATCCAGCACCTCAAGGTTGCTGACGAATAAGCGGATTACTGCGGTTAAGTCCGGGGTGTGCCAGTAGCCGTGGATATACGCCTCGCCTGCGCCGATTGAGCCGTTGCCGGCCACCAAGCTCCAGAAGGCGCTATCCAGCACATCGATTTCGGCATGCAGTAGGGCGCCTGCCTGACCGAATACCAGGCGCTCGTCGCCGTCGCGGATCACCAGTTGGCCATGGCGCAAACGGCCGAGCTGACGCAGCACCGCACGGCGCAACAGGTTGGCACCGATGCCATTACCGCTACGGACCCAGGTTTTTGCGGCGCTGAGGCTAGAGCTTTTCATCGGGCGACTCCTTTACAACAGTCCGGCCAACGCTTAAGTCGGCGCTGGCTGCTTGATAAGAAAACAACGGGATACGTTTGAGCAGCAGGCGCAGGGCTTGCCAATAGATGGCCAGCACGGTTTTGCCGGTCATCCATGGGAAGCTCAGCAAGTGCTGGTGCAGGCTGGCGCGGGTGAGTGGCTGGCGCTGCAAGTTGAGGCTGGCGTCGAACAGTTTCTCGCTGCCTTGCCAGTCGGCCATGTGCACGCCAAGGCGTTCACCGGGCTGACTGAAACTCATGCGGTATTCCAGATCACGCGGCAAAAACGGCGAGACATGAAACGCCTTGGTTACCGCCACATGCTGATGGCCCTCGCCGTTGACCGGCAGCACATAGTGGTAACGCTCGTGCCACGGCGTGTTGCTGACCTCGCAAAGAATCGCCACCAGGCGCTCGTCGGCATCGAAGCAATAAAAAAAACTCGCCGGATTAAACGCCAAGCCCAAGCTGCGCGGCTGGGTGAGCAAACGCACGGCGCCGCTGGGGGCTTGGCCGAGCGCGGCGGCGACTTGCTGGCGCACGGCGTCGATTAGCTTGATGCCCGCTTGGGTGAATTGCGGCAGGTAATCACTTTCACGAAAGCCAAACGGTGCCCAGCGGCCACGGCCGGCTAAAGGCGACAGCGCCAGCACCGCGTCTTGTTCGTCGAGGTCGAGATAGAGCAAGCCCATGCGATAGCGAAAGTCATGGGCCTTGGGCGCAAAGCGCCGATGGCCGACCCAGCCGCTGTACAGGGCGCTGTTCATATCAGCGTCTCGCCAAACGCACTGGCCACGCGCAGGCCGCTGACCACACCGTCTTCATGAAAGCCGTTGGCCCAGTAGGCGCCGCAGAAGTAACTGTGATTGGCGCCGAGCAGTTCTTGCCAGCGCGCTTGCGCTGCGACGCCGGCCAAACTGTATTGCGGATGGGCGTAGGTGTAGCGCGCAAGAATGCTGCTCGGATCGATGGCCGCAGTCTGGTTGAGGCTGACGCAGAAGGTGGTTGGACTATCAATGCCCTGCAGGATGTTCATGTCATAGGTCAGCGCTGCGGGCTGATTGCTCGGGCCGCCGAGGCGATAGTTCCAGCTAGCCCAGGCCAACTGGCGCTTGGGCAGCAGACGGGTGTCGGTGTGTAGCACCACATCGTTGTCGGCATAGGGCAGGGCGCCAAGAATCTCTTGTTCAGCCGTACTGGGTTCGGCTAGCAGTTGAAGTGCTTGATCGCTGTGGCAGGCGAACACCACTTTGTCGAAGCGCTCGCGGCCGGCCGCGCTGTGAATGGTCACGCCGCTGGCATCGCGCTCAACCCGCTGCACTGCACAATTAAGCCGAATGCGCTCGGCAAATGAGGCGCTGAGCGGCGCTACATAGCTGCTGGAACCGCCTTTGATCACCTGCCATTGCGGGCGGTCGGTCACTGACAGCAGGCCGTGGTTTTTGAAGAAGCGCAGAAAGAACTGCAATGGGAAGTTGAGCATGTCAGCCAGCGACATCGACCAGATTGCCGCGCCCATCGGCACGATGTACTGCTGGATAAAGCGCTGGCCGTAGCCGCGCTGCTCTAGGTAATTACCCAAGCTCAGGTCACTGGCAATGCGCTGCTGGTGCAAGTCGTCCACCGCCTCGCGGTTAAAGCGCAGGATGTCGCGCAACATGCCCCAGAATGCCGGTGACAGCAGGTTGCTGCGCTGAGCGAACAGGCTGTTGAGGTTATTGCCGTTGTACTCCACGCCACTGACCGGGTCGCACACCGAGAAGCTCATTTCAGTCGGTTGAAAGCCGACATCTAACTGCTTGAGCAGGGCGATAAAGTTCGGGTAGGTCCAGTCGTTGAAGACGATAAACCCGGTGTCGATGGCGTAGTCACGGCCGTCCACCTGCACATCCACGGTATGGGTGTGGCCGCCGACCCAGCTGCTGGCCTCGAACACGCTGATGTCGTGCTGGCGGTTAAGTAAGTAGGCGGCAGTCAGGCCGCTGATGCCGCTGCCGATGATGGCGATTTTCATAGCGTGTCCTTGTTGGCGGGGCGCGCCATGCGTTTACCCATGGCCACCTGCAGACGTTTAGGCAGGTGGGCGAGCAGCAATAAAATGGCGATAAACGGCCCCGGGAAGGCGATCTCGTAAGGCCGTTTATTCAAGCGCGCAGCAATGTGCGTCGCCGCCTTTGCAGCTGACCAGCGCAGCGGCATGGCAAAGTCATTTTTTTGCGTCAGCGGCGTGTCGACAAAACCCGGGCTGACCAAGGTCACGTCGATACCTTCGCAAGCGAGATCAATGCGCAGTGCTTCCAGCAGGTAACGCAGGCCCGCCTTCGACGCGCCATAGGCCTCAGCGCGTGGCAGCGGCAGATAGGTGACCGAACTGCCGACACCGACCAAATGTGGCTGATTACCGGCGCGCAATAACGGCAGCGCGACTTCAATGCAGTAGCTGGGTGACAGCAGGTTAGCGCGCACCACGCGCTCGACCATCGCCGCTTGAAAGTCGCTGGCCTCGACATATTCGCAGGTGCCAGCATTCAGAATCAGCGTGTCCAATGCGCCCCAGTGCTGGCTGATTTGCTGGCCAATACGCTGTACTTGCGCCACATCGCTCAAGTCGCCATCAACCACCAGCACCTGCTGCGGATAACGTGTCGCTAAGGCTTGCAACGGTGCTAGCGTGCGCGCGCTGATGGCCACGCGATGCCCGGCCTGCAGCAGTTGTTCGGCCAGTGCCGCGCCGATGCCGCTGCTGGCGCCGGTCAGCCAAATACGCCGTGCTGGGCCGTTCATGCCAACCGCCGTTTTAGCCAGCGAATCAGCCCGCCCATTACGGGCAGGTGCTCATACAGTAGGGCGCCGGCGTCGAAGTAGTCACGGTGCCGATGCACTTTGTTGTCGCTCCACAGTAGGTGTGAGCAGCCCTCGACGCGGATCAGCTGACCGGCGGCTAAACGCGGATGGCGGTAGCTCATGGTCCAGCGCAAGTAGCCCTCGCCGTCGCTGACTTGATCGAAGCCGTAGAAGTCGAAACGCAGCTCGCTGACGTTGGCGTACATCTGCGCAAAGTAGCGCTTGATGTTGTCCAGCCCGCGCACTTCGTGCAGCGGGTCGCAAAACAATGCATCGCGGCTGTAGAGCTGCTCTAGGCGCTCAAGGTTGTGTTTATTCAACCCGGCAAACGCTTGGGCGAACGGATGCAGAAAGTCGCTCATCAGGCGTCGGCCTCGATTGCACTCAGGTGCGGCAAGCACTTAAACGCGGCCAGCGCGCGGCTGCGGCTCTTGGCCAGGTCAACAATCGGCCGTGGGTAGTCAATCCCGCCAAACAAGCCGCCACCCAGTTGCGCGGTGTGGTGCGGGTTATGGATGTCTTTCTTGTTCAGCCCCACCAATTCCGGCAGCCAGTGCCGGATAAAGCGCCCGTCTGGATCGAAGCGGCTCGACTGGCTCAGTGGGTTGAAGATGCGAAAGTACGGCGCCGAGTCCGTGCCGGTGGATGAACTCCACTGCCAGCCACCGTTGTTGGCGGCCAGATCGCCATCGACCAAGTGCTGCATAAAAAAGCGCTCGCCTTCACGCCAGTCAATCAGCAAGTTCTTGGTCAGAAACATGGCCACCACCATGCGCAGGCGGTTATGCATCCAGCCGGTGGCTACCAGCTGGCGCATCGCGGCATCAATAATCGGTATGCCGGTGCGGCCTTGTTGCCAGGCGGCAAGATCGGCCGGGGCATCACGCCAAGCCACCGCATCGGTCTCGCGGCGAAAAGCGCGACCCATGGACACCCGTGGGTAGCCGACCAAAATATGCTTATAGAACTCGCGCCACAGCAGCTCGTTGATCCAGCAGACGACGCCGGGATTGCCGCTGTCGAACTCACCTTGGTTGACCGCCAGTGCGGCATGCAGGCATTGGCGCGGCGAGATAACTCCAGCTGCTAGATAGCTAGACAACTGGCTGGTGCCGGGAACCGACGGAATATCACGGCGCTGGTCATACCACTGCATTTGTTCGGCAGCGAAGGCCTCTAAGCGTCGCTGTGCTTCGTCTTCACCGGCCGGCCAGAACTGTTGCAGGCTGGCACTGGGCGTGGCGAAACCATTGATCTGGGTCGGCACTGGATCGTTGGCAATCGGCAAAGGTGCCTGCGCCGCTGGTCGCGGCCAGCAGCGCGGCATGGCGATTTGTAAGCGCCGGTAGCAGACCTTGCGGAACTGGCTGTACACCTGAAAGTACGTGCCCGATTGGGTCAACAAGCTGCCCGGCTGGAAGAACAGCTGATCTAAGTGGCCCTTAAACGCTACGCCTTGCTGCTCCAGCAAACTGGCGCAAGCGGCGTCGCGGCGACTTTCATGCACGCCGTATTCATCGTTAACCTGTACCGCGGCAATGCCGTGTTGTTCACAAATGCGTGCCAGCACCTGCGGCGCTGCGCTCCAGCTGTCAGCCTCGACAATCAACAGCGGCACATTGAGTTGCTGCAATTGCTGCTGCAGCGCGGCCAAGTTGCGCAGCCAAAAGTCCACCTTGGCAGGCGCATCGTTATGCGCCTGCCATTGGCCTGGGCTGAGCAGAAACACCGCCAGCGTCGGGCCGGCGGCCATGGCTGCGGCGAGGGCGCTGTTGTCATGCACGCGCAGGTCGGTGCGAAACCACATCAGTTGGCGCATGCAGGCTCCATTGCCGGGGTTAAGTCATTCATATTGCGTTACGCAAGCTAAGCACTTCCGGGTGCGGTTGCAGGTACACCTGACGCTCGATGTAGTGGTCCGGGTGACGACGGAAGTGATGTTTTAGCAGGGTCAGCGGCACCACCAGCGGCACGATGCCGTCGCGGTACTGGCTAATCAGCTGGTCCATCTCGGCCTTGTCGTCACGGGTCAGGGATTGCTTCAAGTAGCCGCTGATGTGCTGCAACACGTTGCTGTGGGTGCGGCGGGTGGCACACTTCTTCAACGCTGCCATGAGCATGCTGAAGTAGCGCGGCGCCAACTCGGCTAAATCGTATTGGCCGAGGTTGCCCAGCAGCTGCCCCAGCGCCTTGTACTGCACCGGGTTAGTCGCCAGCAGCTGATATTTGTAGCGCGAGTGGAAGTCGAGAATGCTTTGCCGGGTCAGGCCAGTGCGCAGCAACTCTTGCCAGCGTGCGTAGGCGTACACGCGAGTGAGGAAGTTCTCGCGCAGCACGGCATCGTTGAGGCGGCCATCTTCTTCCACCGGTAAATCCGGGTGGCGGGCACAAAATGCTTTGGCAAAAATCCCCTGGCTGCCGCCCGGCGTGGGTGCGCCGTTGTCTTGATAGAGCTTGACCCGCTCCATCCCACAGGACGGTGACTGCTGCATAAAGATGTAGCCGCAAATGCCCTGCAGCTCACCGGCCATGCGCTCGCCATAAGCGGCCAGCGCGTCGGTCACATCATTCTCGCGGTGTATGGTGCCAACCGCGCGCGGCGCTTCTGGGTCGCCGATCAGGCGAATGGGCTCGCGCGGCGTGCCCAGGCCGATGGCCACTTCTGGGCACACAGGGACGAACTCAAAGTGCTCACTCAACACCTTGCTGCACAGGGTCGACTGTTTATGGCCGCCGTTGTAGCGCACTTGATCGCCCAGCAAGCAGGCACTGATGCCCAGTTTGAGAGACTCGGTTACGGAGTTGGGAGCTGTCATGGCACACCTCGAAGCAGGATGATCAACGCACAGGGCTGCGTTGCGATCTTGATTAGATGATAGGCATACTCTTGTACAGTCGCAAATGAATTGTACAGGTATTGTATTGTTTGTATGTGTCGGCAGCGGTGATGGCTCAGTCAGTAACGGCTGTAGGGTGGTCGCGATGCTCTGGTTGTCTGGTCCTACGATAGTCCGTGTGGGTTGAAAACCATGGGCACTGGCCTCACCCTTTAGCGTTTAGGCCCTGTGTGCCCGCTCACGCTGTGCCAGATAGGTGCCACTTACCTTTTAGGAATCACTATGCACACGGCAAAACCCGCGCTAATCCGCGAAACCTTCCCCGTCGGGCCTTTGCAGTGCAACTGCAATAAATGGTGGTGAGCTAGGGTTATGAAATTTAAAGATTTTTATTAAAAATTCCTTAAATTTCATATGCCTGTGGTGTTGCAGTGGTTTGCATAGTGAGGCGCGTGGTTGCAGTGTTTTGCATGCTTGCTGTGCCAAATTTGTGCCGATGGTTCCTTTCCATGGAGACCGTGGCGACATCAATATGCTCAGACCACAGTGGGTTCCCAGCCGCGCCCGAGTATTCAATACCTGCAACCCATTCAGTAATGCTGTGTAGGACGCGCCGCAAGGGACGCGCTCGATGGTTGGTCCTGTCTTCTGGGGCGTAGCCAGGCTAGCGAACTCAGCGTAAGCCTTGGCTGAGCGCAGTTCGTGAGTAATCAATACATACCATTTGTGATGCAGTGCTTTGCGCCTTGTACTCAATATATCGCGTTGCTAATCAATATCGTGCAGTTGTCAAGGTAAAAGAATCAGTAATCTTCAACCTTTTAACCATTCACTGATCCCTGGAACCTGAGTGCATCCAATAAGTGCACAGGCATGTCGTAAGGGGCGTGCTATTAGGAGGTCAGATGAGTGTTCTGCTAACTGTCGAGGAACTATCCAGTTACCTTCACAAGGCCGCTTCAAGTATTCGTAGTGACGTTACACGCAACCCTGAGTCATTACCTCCGATCTGCCGCCTTCCAGGCACCAAGCGTCTTCTTTGGCGTAAAGAAGATGTCGAGTTCTGGTTGGCAGATCATGTGATGGTCAGTGCTGCTGGTAATGCGGTGGGAGCTTTCATCGCTGCGAATACTAAGCCGGGTAGACCGACAAAGGCTGAGCAAGTCAAACGGCAGAAATTGCGCTCGTCAAAACGTAATGGGCCTATCGAGGCTTAATAGTGACAAGCCACGTACCGTCCACGTCACTTAGTAAGCTAGCACTTCGCGTTGCAAAAATATCTGGCGACAACGCTGATACAGCCGAGAGTGTTCCTGGGGCGCTATATGTACAGCTTCCTCTATGGCCAGAGTCGACTCGTGGAATTCCAAATGCTCTAGTTCGTGGGTCTTTATTTGCTGCAATTCAAGGTAAGGATCGTCAGGTACTGGATCGGGCGATTTTGGCATCTATCGACGGTTTGGAAATTCGATTTACTGGCCGGCAGCTTGATCAGTCCGATTTGGATGTTTGGGAGACACTGATTCATTTGGCGAGAAAATATCGGACTGGTAACCGTGTGGTGCTTAGTGAAATTCAGATTTTAAAGTCGCTGCGCAGATCAACTGGGTCGAGTGATCGTTGCTGGTTAAAAGAGTCATTTATTCGGCTTGCAGCAGCCTGTGTTGAGCTGAAGTTTGGATCAGATGAAGCATTCGGAGCAATGTTAAAAGGGAAACGGAACGGTATTGGTCGAACGTACTCTCTTGAGTTGGAGCCACTGCTGGAAGCCATTTATATGACAGGCTGGACGCAGATTGATTGGGCTCAGAGGCAGATGTTACGTCGAAAGCCTCTTGCGCAGTGGCTGCACGGATGGTTTTGCAGCCATGCCCAGCCGTTTCCGATGACTATTGAAACTATTCAGAGGCTGAGCGGCAGTACAAATTCGCACCCCGGAAGTTTCAAAAGGCAGTTGATAAAAGCGCTGGACGACTTGGTTTCAGTCAGCGCCTTGACGTCATGGGAGCTAAGCGGCCAGCGTGTCATGGTTCAGCGAACCCCAAGCGCAAGCCAGCAGCGGCATCTTGCAAAGCGTAGGCGTTCCCCCGCATGAGCCAGTGTGGGATACGATGCACTACTCCGTGGGATGCGGTGCATGCGAAGTGGGATTCGGTGCACTGAAAAATGGGATTCGGTGCACTGGCATATGGGATACGGTGCACGCTATCCACAGGCTCGTTATGGTCGGAGGCATAGTGCTGCAAGGGATAGCGCGATTCGGTTAAATGGCGCTAATCTTCTTATAATCCTTATCTAATCAAATACAGCGCTGTCGGTCCCTCAAGTGTCAACGTGCGGTGCTAATTCGTACGTGTTTTGCCTCTGGCTGGCTCTGCCGTGCTTGGCTACCAGTCTTCGTTGACACTTGGGGGATTCTTTCGAATCTTCGTCATGCCGAGCTCCCGCTTTTCATTCTCCCGAAGTGCGGCTACTCGTTGCTCGGTCGTGATGATTTGGTTTCTCATGAAAACTGAGTGTGCTATATCCTTGATGCCAATAGCGTCATTGTATTGCCTGTCACTATTTAGCCTGTTAATTTCTTGCTCGCTTAAAATAGATATAACTTCATACTCAATCCCGTAATACGCAAGCAGTGCAGACACTCTACAGTCTTGCTGGCAGGCGCGGACACACCTGTAAACGCCTCTCACGTCTACATCTAAGGGTGCTAAATCCCTGATAGTGGCGTGTAGTCGATATAAAGCTATTGCTTCGACGAAGTCGTCTGGCTCTATTTGATTCTTTGAGGTCAACAGTCTTTTTTCGAACCCAAGTATCGCTTGTTCTATAGAGCTATTTCCCCCGTGGTATAGAGCCCATAGTTCACGTTCAGGTGAAAATAGAGCCAGCCATATTTTCCAGGGTCCGTCGTCATGGAATTTTCGCGCTCCAGGAAATGCCTGTTCAATCCAGTTCAATTTGTACGGTGTCAGTGCTTTTTGGCCTGGCGGCGGCAAAAGCTGAGTGCAACACCTGACCTTTCCGGTACGGTGCTGCCCCTATGTCTTATTCCGAACTCAGTGTTGAAGAGCGCG
>RCMZ01000485.1_pt1 | contig 20296 bp, 15 predicted proteins | sample 2041141 | NCBI WGS metagenome assembly RCMZ01 (sample SAMN09708263, study PRJNA481090) | Wastewater metagenome, whole genome shotgun sequencing project. | biome: sewage; isolation source: Davis station wastewater (DW) | place: Antarctica: Davis Station | collected 2010-03-01
GCCAATGCGCATTTGCGTGATGCCCAGGGCCTGCACGCAGGCTCCGGATGTTTCACCGCCCGCCACGATGAGCTGGCGCACACCGCGCTGCACCAGGCCGCGTGCAATGGCGGCAATGGTGTCTTCCACCATGGCACCGGCTTTCTCGGAACCCAGCTTGCCCTGAATGGCGCGCACGGCCGAGGGCTCGGCGGTGGAATACACCAGCACCGGGCCTTGGCCGATGTGACCCTCAGCCCAAGCCAGCGCTTCAGCGGCCACGTCCACGCCGGCGGCAATGCGCAGCGGGTCGATGGCGAGGGCTGGCTTGCCTGCCTTGATGAAATCCATCACCTGCTGGTTGGTGGCCACCGAGCAGCTGCCCGACACGATGGCCTGCAATCCTTGCGCGGCGGGCAGGCGGGCTGCCTCGTTGCTGGGGGCCACGCCAAAGTTGCCCGGCAGGCCAATGGCCACGCCCGAACCGGCTGTGACCAGCGGCATGCCCTTGAGCGCTGGGCCCAGACGCAGCAGGTCGGCGTTCGACACCGCATCCACCACGGCCATGCGCACGCCCTCGGCCTTCAGTTGGTCGATGCGTGCGCGGATGGCTGCCTCGCCCTGGGCCACCACGCTGTGGTCGATGAGGCCCACGCGGCTGGGTGTCTGCGCTTGCAGCACGCGCACCAGGTTGGGGTCGGTCATGGGTGTGAGCGGGTGGTTTTGCATGCCGCTCTCGTTCAGCAGCACATCGCCCACAAACAGGTAGCCCTTGAACACGGTGCGTTTGTTGTCTGGGAAAGCGGGCGTGGCGATGGTGAAGTCGGTGCCCAGGGCCTGCATCAGCGCATCGGTCACGGGGCCGATGTTGCCTTTTGTCGTGCTGTCAAAGGTGGAGCAGTATTTGAAGTAGATCTGCTCGGCGCCCTGCGCCTTGAGCCACTGCAGCGCAGCCAGCGACTGGGCTATGGCCTCGTCCTTGGGGATGGTGCGCGACTTGAGTGCGACCACGATGGCGTCTGCCTCGGTGTCCAAAGGTGCCGTGGGTACACCCATGGCCTGCACCACGCGCATGCCTGCGCGCACCAGGTTGTTGGCCAAATCGGTGGCGCCCGTGAAGTCGTCGGCAATGCAACCCAGCAGGGCACGTGCGTGCGTCATGCCTTTTTCTCCTTGGCTTCGGGGAGCGTGATGCCCGGGAAGATCTTGATCACGGCGCTGTCATCTTCCTTGGCAAAGCCTGCGGTGGATGCCTGCATGAACATCTGGTGCGCGGTGGCGGCCAGCGGCAGGGGGAATTTGCTGGCGCGTGCGGCGTCCAGCACCAGGCCCAGGTCCTTCACGAAGATGTCCACTGCTGACAGCGGTGTGTAGTCGCCCGCCAGAACGTGGGCCATGCGGTTTTCAAACATCCAGCTGTTTCCCGCGCTGTTCGTGATCACTTCGTACAAGGCGCTGGCTTCCACGCCTTCGCGCAGGCCCAGGGCCATGGCTTCGGCGGCCACGGCAATGTGCACACCGGCCAGCAGCTGGTTGATGATCTTGACCTTGCTGCCCGCGCCCGCCTTGTCGCCCAGGCGGTACACCTTGCCAGCCATGCCGTCGAGCACGGCGCCCGCAGCGGCATAGGCCTCGGGCTTGGCTGAGGTCATCATGGTCATCTGGCCCGATGCTGCCTTGGCTGCACCGCCGGAGATGGGCGCGTCTATGTAGTGCAAGCCCAGGGCGTTCAGGCGCGCTTCCAGCGCCACCGACCAGTTGGGGTCCACCGTGGAGCACATCACAAAGGTGCTGCCGGGGCGCATGGTGCTGGCGGCGCCGCCTTTGCCATCGTCGCCAAACAGCACGCTCTCGGTCTGCGCGGCGTTGACCACCACCGACACCACCACATCACTCACCGCCGCCAAGGCCGCCGTGGTGGCGTGGGCCGTGCCACCGTCGGCCACAAAGGCATCGGCCACGCCGGGGCGCACGTCGCACACGTGAATGGTGAAGCCGTTGTTGCGCAGGGTCTTGGCAATGCCAGCGCCCATGGCGCCCAGGCCGATGATGCCGACGGTGGGTTTTGTCATGTTGTCAGTCCTTCAAAGAAATTCAAAACAGGGCGCTCAGGCCACCAGCACCCACAGCAAAGCCGTGAGTGCAAAGCCCGCGAGCCCCAGCACGGTGGTCAGCACGGTCCAGGTGCGCAGGCCATCGCCCACGCTCAGGCCCAGGTAACGGGTCACGATCCAGAAACCCGAATCGTTGACGTGCGACAGGCCCAGCGCACCAAAGCCAATGGCAACGGTGAGCAGCGCCACTTGCAAGGGGGAATACCCGCCACCCGCCATCGCATCGGCCAGCAGGCCGCAGGTGGTGATGATGGCCACGGTGGCCGAGCCCTGCGCCGCACGCAGGGCCAGGGCAATGATGAAGGCCAGCAGGATCAGTGGCAGGTGCGTGGCGGTGAGGCTTTGCGACAGCGCCGCGCCAATGCCGCTGGCCGTGAGCACCTTGGCAAACACGCCGCCTGCGCCCGTCACCAGGATCACGGTGGCAGCGGGGGGCAGGGCAGATTCCATGATGGCGTTGGTGCGCTCGCGGTTCCAGCCCTGGTTGCGGCCCAGCAGAAACATCGCCAGGCCCACGGCCACCATCAGCGCAAAGATGGGCGAGCCGATGAAGCCCAGCACATTGCGCAGGCTGTCGCCCTTGGGCAGCAGCGTAGCGCCCGTGGTGCCCGCCATGATGAGGGCCAGCGGGATCAGGATCAGCGCCAGAATGGTGCCCACACTGGGCGCACGGCGGGCTTTTGATGCCGCTGTTTCATCGCTTTGACCAAAAGCTGCAAACTGCTCAGCCGTGGTGGGCAGCATGGGGTAACCCTTGCGGTTGAGCCATCCGGCCACGTACTGCGACAACACGGCCAGCGGGATGCAGATGGCCAGGCCAATGATGGTGATCCAGCCAATGTCACCCTTGACGATGGCGGCGCCACCCACGATGCCGGGGTGCGGTGGCACCACCACATGGACGGCCAGCATGATGCCTGCGACAGGGAGTCCGAACTTGATGGGGTTGACCCCCGCCGCTTTGCAAAACCCGTAGACGATGGGCACCAGGATGATGAAGCCCACATCAAAGAAGACCGGTATGGACAGCACCAGCGCGGCAGCTGTGAGCGCCATGGGCACCCGTGTGGGGCCCAGCAACTGCGTGAACCGGTTGGCTAGGCTGGCCGCGCCGCCCGAGACCTCGATCATGCGCCCCAGCATGGAGCCCAGCGCTACCAGGATGGCGACCGAACCCAGCGTGCCGCCCATGCCCGCAATCAGCGTGCTGACGATGTCGCCAATGGGCATGCTGGTGGCAAAGGCCACCAGAAGACTCACCAGCATCATGGCCACGAAGGCGTGAACCTGCCAACGGATGATGAGCAACAGGAGCAAGGCAATGCTGCCGGCGCCGATGCCGAGAAGTGCGAGGGTGGACATGTGCGGGATATCTCCGGGAGGGAAGGGCGAGCGCGCATGGCGATGCCCTAGTTGATATGTTTATATGGTTATCATACAAATTTAATGCAACACGCTGTTGCGGGTTAACCCTGGGTGTTCTGGTTTCAAGAGGAGGTTTTCGGGCTGCAGGCAGGTGGCCCACAGGCCGCTCTTCGGCGTGTGCAGTCCCTGTTCGGCGCCGTTTCGCCTTGCGTCAGCCGGGCGGCAAAGGTGCGGACCCCATCACCAGGGGGTGCGCCAGGCGGGCGCCGTCTTGGGCCCAGAAGGCGGGGTCCGCCTGCTCGATGCGGCGCAGCGCGTTGCGCATGTGCTCGGTGGCGGCATACCGGGCGGCTGCGGCATCACCGGCTTCAATGGCCCGCACGATCTGTTCGTGTTCTTGCGTTACCGCCTGGGCAAAATCGGTGCGCCGGGCCTCGTTGGCGCGCGTCACGCGTGTGGCCCCCTGAAGAAAGCGGGCCAGGTAGTCCAGTGTGCTGATGAGAAACGGGTTGCCCGCTGCCCGTGCAATCGCGCGGTGAAACTCCACATCTTCGTCGGCCCCGTCTCGGCCGGCCTGCACGGCGTGGCTGATGCGCTGCATGGCGGTGCGAATGGCTTGCACGTCAACGTCGCTGCGGCGCTGGGCTGCCAGTTCTGCCACCTCAGACTCCAGGGCGCGGCGTACTTCCACGATTTGCATAACCGCCTCGCGCGATGCCGCGTGGGGCATTTCAAAGTGCAATGGCTCGATGCCTGGCGCTTGCACATAGACACCACTGCCCTGGCGCGAATCCACCAGCCCCAGTGATTTGAGCCGCGAGACAGCCTCGCGCACCACCGTGCGGCTGACCTGAAACTGCTGTGCCAAAGTGGCTTCCGTGGGGAGCTTCTCTGCGGCCTGGATGCGGCCCGCACGGATTTCGGCTTCCAGCGCGCTGGCGACCTGATCGGCCAGTTTGAGGCCGGGCTTGACCGCGGAGAAAGGGGATGACATGAGAGAGGCTGGCGGGTAAGGATGCGTGCTGCGGTGTGAGCAGTTGGGACTTTACCGCAGGGCCGTGCGCCGGAGGGCGTTTGGACGATGCGGGGCGCTTCTTTGCCGTATGGCAGGAGTCGCCCAGCATGCCCACCCAACTGTGGCCCATCTCACTCAAAAATCAAAAGGGAGCTTGCCGTTGCGAAGGGCACTTTGCACGAATCACCGCGCTGCCGCCTCGGCGGACTCGGGCGGTCGCTGCGTTGCAAACGTTCGTAGGCGCTCGCAATAACTCGTAGTAGCGTTGGCGATGGCGATGGCGATGGCTGCGCTTTGTGCCTGCCAGCCTAAACCGAGCCGCAGCGCACACTTTCCTCTCGCTTCGTGCAGCGGGGGCGTTCGCGGGCCGGAACACGCCCGGGGCCTTGCCGCATTCCCGCGCCGCCGGGCCCTTGCTGTCGCGTTGAGAAAGGGGATGCTCCTGAAAGAGGAGCTACCAGCGCTTGTTGATCAAGCACTGGCGGCCCTTTTTATTGAAAGAACCTGGGCCTGCAGCCGTGTAGGCTTGCTGCCTTCACGCGGTGCTGCCCATCACTCGCCTTGCGATCCCCGGTGCGCCCACCCTGTGGTGCGTTTTTCGATGGCGCTGAACAGCTCATACATGGCCATGGCCATGGCGCCCACCACCATGAGGCCCGCAAACGCGAGGCCCATCTGCATGGACGAGCCGGCACTGATAAGCAGGTAGCCAATACCTTCGTTGGCGGCCGTCATTTCTGACACCGTGGTGCCCACAAAGGCCAGGGTAATCGCCACTTTCAGCGAGCCGTAAAAATACGGCATCGAGCGCGGCAGGCCCACCTTGGTGAGCACGTCCCAGCGCTTGGCACCCAACACCCGCAACACGTCTTCAAGTTCGGGCTCCAGGGTGGCCAGTCCGGTGGCGATGTTCACCATGATGGGAAAGAAGCTGATGAGGAACGCCGTGAGGATGGCCGGGCCCACGCCAATGCCAAACCACACCACCAGAATGGGCACGAACGCGGCCTTGGGCAGCGCGTTGAAGGCGGTCATCAGCGGATACACGGCGGCATAGGCCAGGCGCGAGCTGCCAATGACAAAGCCCAGCAGCACCCCCACCACAATCGCAATGCCAAAGCCCGCCATGGTGACCCAGTAGGTGCGCCAGGCGTGGGCGGCGATCACGTCGCCAAACGCGACCAGCTGCGTGCCGATGGCCCAGGGGCTCGGGAAAATGAACTCGGACACATTGAAGGCCGAGCAGATGATTTGCCACAACAACACGGTGGCACCCAGCAAGATCCACGGGGACCAGCGTTCGACGGTTTTTTTGTGCATAAAAGGCTGCCCCGGTTTCAGGGTGTCGCGGGCGCGCTCGAGTGGCGCAATGCCCCAATGTGGCCGCGCAGCTCGTGAACGATGTCGATGAATTCTTTGGTGTAGGTGATCTCCAGGTCGCGCGGGCGCGGAAGATCGATGTGCTTCTTCACCACAAAGCGCCCAGGGCTCTTGCTCATCACATACACCGTGTCGGCCAGAAAGACCGATTCGCGCAGGTCGTGGGTGACCAAGATCACATTGAATTGCTGCTCAGTCCACAGGTCGCGCAAGATGCACCACAGCTCTTCGCGCGTGAAGGCGTCCAGCGCCCCAAAAGGCTCGTCGAGCAGCAGCATCTTGGGCTCGTGGATCAGCGCGCGGCAGATGCTGGCGCGCTGCTGCATGCCGCCCGAGAGCTGCCACGGAAATTTGTCTTCGTACCCGGCCAGCCCCACCTTTTGCAGCAGCCTGCGGGCGCGCTCTTCATACTCCTTGCGCTTTTGCTTGAAGTGGCTGCGGTAGGGTTCGACGATTTCGAGCGGCAGCAGCACGTTGTCGACCGTGGTGCGCCAGGGCAGCAGCGAGGGCGCCTGAAACGCCATGCCCGAGATTTTGAGCGGGCCCGTTACGGGTTGGCCGTCGATCAGAATTTTGCCCATGGAGGGCATCTTCAGCCCTGTTGCGAGCTTCATGAAAGTGGATTTACCGCAGCCCGATGGGCCAACGATGGCGATGAATTCGCCCCGCTGCACCTGCAGGTCGATGGCCTCCACGGCAAACTGATTGTTGGCGCGCAGCTCGTCGTTGTAAGCGAGCCAGACATCGCGGAAATCCACAAAATAGGATGCGTCAGTGGACATGAAGATTTTTGATAAAAATAGGCTCTAGCGCTTATGTATAAAGCGCTAGTAGCTATTAAATTAATAGTTATGCCTATTTCTTGGGCAAGATGTTCAGCTCGGCGGTGCTGGGCAAAAAGCTGCCATTCCACACGTCATCGGCTTTCACCCGGGTTTTGGTATTGAACGCGTCAGACACTTGCGACGCCATCAGCGACAGGCGTGCTGGCTTGACTTGCCCAAAACCTTCGGCGCGGGCATCGGCGCTGTTGATCACGGTGTCAATGGCCAGCTGCAGGCGGCGGGTTTCGAGTGGCACATTCACGATGCCGTCGCGGGCCTTGACGGACGCAATGGCGTCTGCAGGGTTGGCGATGACGTCTTTGGCCCCCTTGGCAAACGCCTGCAGGAACGCCTTGATGGCTGCGGGGTTCTCTTTGATGAGTTTGGGCGACGCAATGATCACGTTGCCATACAGCTTCACGCCAAAATCGGCATAGGGCAGCACGACCACATCGGCGGCCTTGGCGCCACGGGCCTCCAGGTTGAGCAGCGACGTGAAGGTAAAGCCGGTGATGGCATCCACATCACCGCGCACCAGCATGGTTTCACGCAGCGGTGGGTCCATGGCGGTCCACTGCACGTTGCCGATGCCGTTGGCTTTTTGAAAAATCGGGAACGCGCGGCGGCCCGCGTCAAACACCGGGGCGCCCAGCTTCTTGCCCGCCAGATCAGCGGGCTTGGTGATGCCGCTCTTCTTGAGCGCCATGACCGAGGCCGGCGTGTTGTTGTAGACCATCATCACGGCAACCGGCTTGTTCTGCGCGTCGGGGTTGTTGGCGTGGAACTCCATCAACGCTGCCAGGTCGGCAAAACCCATGTCGTAAGTGCCTGACGCCACACGCTGCACGGCGCCGCCCGAGCCATTGCCTGCATCGACGGTCACGTCCAGGCCCGCCGCCTTGAAGTAGCCTTTGGCCACGGGCTGCAGAAACAGGGCGGCGGGGCCTTCAAAGCGCCAGTCGAGCTGAAACTTGATGGGGGTGGGGGACTGGGCCTGGACAAGCGATGCGCTGCCCAGGAGGGCCAGTGCCGCAGCGGTTTGCATGAACAATCTTTTTTTCATAGGAACTCCTGTCAGGCAAAGAAAAAAAACCGGGGAGGGCGATGGGGAAGCACGCCCTGCGCAACCATGGCGATGTTGAGCAAAAAGGATGCCCGCTTTCTGGACGTGGGGGTCTTGTGCACCGCCATTGTTCCCCGAAGTGGTGCACGGCGGTATGCGGGGTTTCTCGGGATCGCGCAAATGTGCCGGGTCGTCCTTGTGCCTGAAGGCGGCGGTGAGCACGCCCTTTGCGTATGGCGAATGCCTTGCATGGTGTGTTGCATTGCCGATCTTTGTGATCGCTGCGGCTGTTGCTGTGGTGTTCGGTTTGCACTCCATCCCGATCCATGGCGCGGCGCGTCGCGCAGGATGATTCAGCGTCGCCCTAGGACAAACGCGCAGCGCCGAAGGCTGCGCCAGTGGTACAAGGAAGTGGTTTTCGCTCATCCAAACATCACCCGGGAGGGATCGCAATATGCCCAAGGTTTCAGAGTTTTTTGAAAACGTGCAACTGCCCACCATGCCTGACGTGGCGCGGGACCTGATCGCCACCATGCGCGATGACGACATTCCGTTTGAGAAAGTGCGCAGCGCCATCGCGCGCGATCCGGCACTGACGGCCAAGCTCATCCGCATGGCCAACAGTGCCCGCTTCGGACTGCCGCGCCAAGTGGCGTCGCTGGATGACGCCATTGCCATGGTGGGCTTGAATCAGGTGCGAACACTGGCGCTGGCCGCCTGTATGTCGGGCGTTTTCAAGGATGCGGAGGGGGTTGACGCGGATGCGTTCTGGAAAGAAAGCATGGCCATTGCCGGCTATGCGCAGTGGCTCGCGCGCACGCTGGGGGCCGATGTGCAGCAGTCGTGGCTTGCCGGATTTCTGGTGCGCTTGGGCGAGTTGATCATTGCCCAGAAGGCGCCAGAGCAGATTCCCGCGATTGAGCACCTGCCGCACCATGCGGGTGGGCGCTGGGAGCGTGAGCGTTCGCTGCTTGGTTTCTCGGAAGCCCAGGTCACCGCTGAGTTGGCCCGTCGCTGGAAGTTTCCGGACACCTTGGTGCTGGCCCTGGAAACGGCGGATGACCCGCTGGTGCATACGCCGTTTTGCCGCCTGGGCGGCATCCTGCATGTGGCCATGCTGCTGGCCGAGATCGGTCTCGAAGAACCCAAGTCGCCTGCCGATACGATTGCCAGTTTGCCCGCAGAGATCAAGCAGGCGCTGCAACTGGACTCGGGCTGGCTGGCGGATCACCTGCCCCCCGTGGCGGGGTTTGTCGATGTGGATGTGCGCTAGCGGGGGGCGGTGGAGCGCTGCACCTTAGACCAAAAAAACGGGGCCTTGCAAGGCCCCGTTTTTTGGTTTGGAACGCGCGTTTCGCGCGCGTTGACCAGGTCAGCGCGGGCGTGCTGCTGCGCTGGCCACGGCCAGAGCTGTCATGTTCAGCACCCGGCGCACCGTGGCGGCAGGCGTCAGGATATAGGCCGTTGCCGCAGCCCCCATGAGGATGGGGCCCACCGTCACGCCACCGCTGGTGGTGGTCTTGAGCACGTTATAGAGGATGTTGGCAGCATCCAGGTTGGGGCAGATCAGAAGGTTGGCCGAGTCTGTCAACGTGGAGTCCGCCATGTAGGCGTTGCGGATGCCGGGCTCCAGCGCCGCGTCGCCATGCAACTCTCCGTCGCACTCGATGTCGGGGTGTGCCGCCACAAACAGGTCGCGTGCCAGCCGCATTTTTTTGGCCGATGCGCGCTTTGATGAACCGTAGCTCGAGTGCGACAGAAACGCCACCTTGGGGGGCAGACCAAAACGTTGCACCTCTTGCACCGACATCCATGCGATGTCTGCGAGCTGCTGGGCCGTGGGGTCTTCGTTGACGTAGGTGTCGGCGATAAAAAGCGTGCCCCGGCTGGTCATCAAAGCGTTGAGGGCTGCGTAGTCGTTCACGCCTTGTTGGCGACCCAGAATGGTGTGAATGCGCTCCAGATGCGTCTCATACGTGCCGACCAGACCGCAGATCATGGCGTCGGCGTCGCCCAGCGACACCATGAGCGACGCGATGATGGTGTTGGACCGGCGCACGGCCGCCTTGGCTACATCGGGGGTGGCGCCGCTGCGTTTCATGAGCAGGTGGTAATGCTCCCAGTACTGGCGAAAACGGGGATCGTCTTCAGGGTTGCAGGCCTCCACATCTTTGCCCAGGCGCATGCGCAGGCCGGCCTTTTCGATGCGAGCGGCGATCACGGCAGGGCGGCCAATCAGGATCGGCACGGCAATCTTGTCGTCGATCGCCATCTGTGCGGCGCGCAGCGCACGTTCGTCTTCGCCGTCGGCGTAGGCCACGCGCTTTTGTGCGTCAGGCAACGCCTTGGCGGCCATGATCACTGGCTGCATCAACATGCCGGTCTGGTACACAAAACGCGACAGCGTTTCTTTGTAAGCCTCCATGTCGGTGATGGGGCGCGTGGCCACGCCCGAATCCATGGCGGCCTGGGCCACGGCTGGCGCAATCTTGAGGATCAGGCGCGAGTCAAAGGGCGTGGGGATCAGGTAATCAGGGCCAAACGCCAGCTCTTTGCCCGCATAGGCGTTGGCCACTTCTTCGCTGATGTCTGCCTTGGCCAGGTCGGCAATCTGGCGCACGCAGGCAAGTTTCATCGCCTCGGTGATCTTGGTGGCGCCGCAATCGAGAGCACCCCGGAAGATGTAGGGGAAACACAGAACGTTGTTGACCTGGTTGGGGTAGTCCGATCGACCCGTGGCGATGATGCAATCGGGGCGGATGGCCTTGGCCAGCTCGGGGCGGATTTCAGGCTCGGGGTTGGCCAGAGCCAGGATGATGGGCTTGTCGGCCATGGTCTTGACCATGTCGGCCGTGAGCACGCCAGGGGCCGAGCAGCCCAGGAACACGTCGGCGCCGTTCACGGCATCGGCCAGCGTGCGCGCATCCGTCTTTTGGGCATAGCGCGCTTTGGATTCGTCGTACCCGCCAGGGCGGCCTTCGTAGATCACACCCTTGGAGTCGCACATGAAGATGTTTTGCACCTTAACGCCCAGGCCCACCATCACGTTCACGCAGGCAATGGCCGCAGCGCCCGCGCCCGAGACGGCAATCTTGACCTGGTCGATCTGCTTGCCCACCAGCTCCAGGCCGTTGAGCAAGGCGGCGCTGGAGATGATGGCCGTACCGTGCTGGTCGTCATGGAACACCGGGATGTTCATCCGCTTGGACAGCTCCTGCTCGATGTAGAAACACTCGGGGGCCTTGATGTCCTCCAGATTGATGCCGCCCAACGTGGGTTCGAGTGCCGCGATGATGGCAATGAGTTTGTCGGGGTCCCGTTCGGCCAGCTCGATGTCGAACACATCGACACCCGCAAACTTCTTGAACAGGCAACCCTTGCCTTCCATGACCGGCTTGCCCGCCAATGGGCCGATGTCGCCCAGGCCCAGCACGGCCGTGCCGTTGGTGATCACGCCCACCAGGTTGCCACGCGAGGTGTAGTCGAACGCCTTGGACGGATCGGCCTGAATGTCCAGGCAGGGGTAAGCCACGCCGGGCGAGTACGCCAGCGACAAGTCGCGTTGGTTGGACAGCGGCTTGGTGGGGGTGACGGAGATCTTGCCCCGGCTGGGGTTGCGGTGGTATTCACGCGCGGCATCGCGCAGGGCCAGTTCGGCGGCGGAAATGTTCTGTGTCATACGGAAATCCTGGAAGTCGTCAGCGGAATGCAAAACAAGGGTACCCGATGGAGCCGGCGGCTGGCATGCAGGTTTATGCGGATGCCGCATGAAGCCAAAAGCCTCTGTCAGCCTGGGCGGGCACGGGTGGGAACACGGCGGGATGCGGTCGCAATTTTTCAGACAGCGGGCAGGCGGGACACTGGTGGGCATCGGCCTGGCGTGTGGCGTTGGCAGTGGCGGAGGTGTCGCGGCTGGCGCCATTGAAGAAAGCGCTCAGGGCCACAGCCTTGATCGAGGCCAGCAGGATACCGGATTCGATGGGGGGTGAATGGCATACCCGCAGGGTCGGGCTGGTCCCGAAGGGCCTCTACGCAACTTCGCAACGGCGGCATGGGGTGGTCAGGCCAGGAGCGCTTTCACCAGATCCAACTGGCGATCGGGCCGCCCGGTGTCCAGCGCCAGGTTGGCCTCAATGCGCTGCAGGTGCTCCGTCATGCTGGCCACGGCGGCCTGCGCTTCGCCGCGCTTGCACAGTGCCAGGAACTCGGCATGCTCTTCAGACGAGCAGTGCGGATCGTTCGAGGAGTCGTACAGCATGGCAATCAGCGAGCTGCGCGCCACCAAGTCGCGCACCAGCTGCGCAAGGGTCTGGTTGCCCGCTGCTTCGGCCAGCACCACGTGAAAGTCACCCAACAGCTTTTCGCGCACCCGCCCGGTGGTGGTGCTCTCGCGCAGCGCTGCCCGCTCGAAGCGGATGTGCTGCTCCAGCATCTGGTAGTCGGCGGGTGTGGCTGCTGCGATGAACAGGCGCACTACCTCGGCCTCGAGCACGCGGCGCACGCTGAAGACTTCGCGCGCCTCTTGCACGCTGGGCCGGCTCACGAAGGCTCCTTTGTCGGGAATGATCTCGATCAGCTTGTCCTTGGACAGCATTAACAGTGCCGCCCGGATCTTGGTGCGGCTCACGGTGTACACGCGGCCCAGCGCCTCCTCGCGCAGCCAGGTGCCCGGGGGCAGGCGCTTTTCAACGATGGCGGTGGCCAGGTCTTGCGCAATGCTCTCGGTGGATGCTAGGCGCCCGTCCGCCGCGGCTGCGGGGGCCTCATCCTCGGCCGTGGGCGTCAGGTCGGTGGGGATGGCTTTGGGGCGGGTGCGAGGACGGGGCATGGGTGCCGATTGTGGCTGGATTCAGGCGTGCCGGGCGTGCAAGCCTCAGGCCTCGAGAGGGTTGCGTGCGGGTGGCTCAACGGCAATGGGCGACAGGGCAAAGCCCGCCAGAGCCCCCACCATCTCTTTGGGCAGCGGCCGCGCCAGCTCGCCGTGTTTGCTTGTGCGCAGGCCCAGCAGCACCAGCGACTCCACCATCGAGGTCGCAGCAGCTACGCCGTCGATCACCGGCACGCCCAGGGTGTAGCTGATGTGTTCGCACAGGTCCGCCATGCCCGCGCAGCCCAGCACCAGCGTGTCGCAGCCGTCGTCGGCCAGGGCGCGGCGGCACTCGTCGGTGATGCGCTCGCGGGCGTTCGAGCCGGGCACCTCCAGCTCCAGCACGGGCAGCTCGCAGGCGCGCACGTTGGCGCAAAAGCGCTGCATGCCGTAGATCTCGGCCAGGTGCCAGGCCTGCCCCATGGTGCGGCCCAGCGTGGTCACCACCGAGAAGCGCGATCCCACCATGCTGGCCAGGTGCATGGCCGCCTCGGCAATGCCCACCACCGGGCCACGCGCCAGCTCCCGCGCGGGCTTCAGGCCGGGGTCGCCAAAGCAGGCGATCACATAGCCGTCCACCCCCTCGCGCTCGCCCGCTGCAATCTCCTGCAGCAGGCCGGGCATGGCCAGCGCCTCGTCGTAGTGGCTCTCAATCGAGGCCGGGCCCATGGCCGGGCTTACGGCGAGGATCTCGGTGCCTGGCCGCGCCACGGCGCGCGCGCAGGCGCCGATCTTCTCGGTCATGCTCCAGGTGGTGTTGGGGTTGATGATCTTGATGCGCACGGGTGGGGGTCTTTCTTGCTTGTGTGGCTTTTAGTGCTTGCGGTTCAGCGCAAGGTAGATGACGAAGCCCAGGCCCATGCCGATGAACCAGGCGTAGTTGGCGGCCGGCCGCAGGGTGGGTACGAACACGCACAGAATGGGCACCAGCGCCGAGGGGACCAGCGTCCAGATGGCACGCGGGTTGTAGCCCTTGCTGTACCAATAGGCGCCGCGGCTGTTCATGGTGTAGAGATCGTCCACCAGCACCTGCTGGTGGCGCACGAAGTAGTAGTCGGCAATCAAGATACCGAACAGTGGCCCGATGAACGAGCCCAGCACATCCAGCGTGTAGTGGATCACCTCAGGGTTGTTATAAAGGTTCCATGGCGTGATGAAGATGGAGCCCACGGCTGCAATCATGCCGCCCGTGCGCCAGCTGATGTGCTGGGGCGCCACGTTCGAGAAATCGAAAGCGGGCGACACGAAGTTGGCCACGATGTTGATGCCGACCGTAGCGATCATGAAAGTCAGCGCCCCCAGCACCACGGCCGTGGTGCTGTCGATCTTGCTCACGGTGTGCACCGGGTCGGTGATCAACTCGCCAAACACCGGCAGCGTGGCCGCCGTGGTCACCACCGTCAGCAGCGAGAAGAAAACGAAGTTGACCGGCAGGCCCCAGAAGTTGCCCTTCTTCACCGCGTCAAAACTCTTGCCGTAGCGCGAGAAGTCGCCAAAGTTCAACATCGGCCCGCTGAAGTAGCTCACCACCAGCGCAATCGCCGAAAGCATCACCGGCAGCGCGTCCCAGCCCTGGAACTTGATGCCGCCCAGATTCAGGTCGATGTTCTTCCAGCCCGCCTTCCACACCAGCCAGCCACACAGCACCGCCATCACCACGTACACGGCCGGGCCCGCCCAGTCGATGAACTTGCGGATCGCCTCCATGCCGTGCCAGAACACCAGCGCCTGCAGCACCCACATCACCATGAAGGCGAGCCAGCCCAGGCTCGACAGCCCGGCAAAGCCGTGTTGCGCCACGTCGGCATACGGTGCCAGGTTGGGGAAGAAGTGCAGCGCCAGCAGCAAGAAGGCGCCCGACGCCAGGTAAGTCTGAATGCCATACCACGCCACCGCGATCAGCCCGCGGATGATGGCAGGGATATTGGCCCCCAGCACTCCGAACGATGCCCGGCAGATCACCGGGTAGGGCGTGCCCGTCACCTGGCTCGGCTTGGCCACCAGGTTGCAAAAGAACTGCACGATGACGATGCCCACCAGCAGCGCCACCAGCACCTGCCAACTCGACAGGCCCAGCGCGAACAGGCTGCCCGCCGTGATGTAGCCGCCCACGCTGTGCACGTCGGACATCCAGAACGCGAAGATGTTGTATTGGCCCCAGGTCTGGCGTTTCAGCGGCGCCAGGTCTTCATTGGTCAGGCGCGGGTCGTAGCCCGGCTTGATCAGGGCATTGTCGTGGTGCGGCCCGGCGGGCGCGGTGCCCCCGGCCAGGGGGGTGCTGCTGACGGCTGTGTTCACGGGTGTCTCCTCGTGTGGGAAAAAGGACGGGTTCCAGGCATCTGCGGCCTGGTTATGTATTGCACCCTATATTTGTATACAAAAATGGAATGCAATCAAGTCCAGGCAGTGACACATGCGCTGGGGTTTACCCGATCGCACCTACCGTGGGCGCAAAAAAAGGCCGCCCGGGCCTGAGAACGTGAACACGTTCTCAGGCCCGGGCGGCGAGTGGGTTGGGAAAAGAAGGGGGTTAGGGGGCTGCGCTGTCCATCCCCGCCCGCGTTCCTGCCAGCGGGCTGAGCGAGTCACGCAGTCGATCGCGCACCAGGGGTTCGCTGGGATTCAGGGCCGCCTCCACGTGGCCGATATGGGCCAGCAGGCGCTCGCGCGCCAGGGCCGTGTCGCCGGCTTCCAGCGCCTCGACGATGGCCTCATGCTCGGCGCAAGATTGGCTGGCCTCGTGCCGCGATTGGTAGAGCGACGCCGCCAGTGTGGTGCGCGCGGTCAGGTCGCGCAGGATGTCGCTCAGGCTGCGGTGGCCCATGCTCTCGGCCAGGCAGACGTGAAAGTCGGCCAGCAAGAAAGCACGGGTGGCTGCGTCTGCTGCGTCAATGGCCTGCTGCTCCTCTGCAATGTGCGCGCGCAGCCGGGGCGTCACCGACTGCAACGGCCGCCCTGCGTCGGCCAAGATGCCCGACTCGATGATGCGCCGGGCCGAAAACGCGTCGCGCGCGTCCTCCACAGAAGGCTCCACCACATACCAGCCCCGGCGTGGGCGCACCTCGACGAAGCCACGTGCCTGCAGTTGCATCAGCGCTTCGCGCACCAGGGTACGGCTCACGCCGAACAGATCGGCCAGCTCCTGCTCTCCCAGGCGTTCGCCGGGTGACAGTTTCTGGGCCAGGATGGATTCGACCACCTGTTGTGCGATCTGGTTCGGGCTGATGCTCATGGAGGGCGGTGTGTGGTGGTTGGGACGTCAGCGCGGCAGCGCCGGGCGCGTGGTGGAAGGGGAGGGGTGGTCGCCGTCAAGCTTGAACCCGGCGACGGTGTTCGCCAGGTGGTGGGCCTGCTCGTTCAGCACGGAAGACGCTGCGGTGGATTCTTCCACCAGCGCCGCATTCTGCTGCGTGGCGCGGTCCATTTCAGCAACGGCCTGGTTGATCTGGCCGATGCCGGCGCTTTGCTCGTTCATCGATCCGTTGATCTCGCCGATGATCTGCGCCACCCGCTGGATGTCCTGAACGATCTCGCCCATGGTCTTTCCCGCAGCCTGCACGCGCTGCGTGCCCATGGCGACGCTGGCGCCCGAGGCGTCGATCAGGGTCTTGATCTCCTTGGCGGCCGTTGCGCTGCGGTGGGCCAGGCTGCGCACCTCACTGGCCACCACGGCAAAGCCCCGGCCGTTCTCGCCTGCACGGGCCGCTTCCACGGCCGCATTCAGCGCGAGGATGTTGGTCTGGAACGCGATGGAATCGATCACGCCGATGATCTCGCCGATCTTGGTGGATGCGGCCGTGATCTCGTCCATGGTGCTCACAGCGCCCGCCACCACCTCGCCACCCCGCGTGGCTGTCACGCTGGCCGAGTTGGCCAGGCGCGTCGCCTGCGCGGCGGCCTCGGCCGACTGCTTGACGCTCACAGTCAGCTCCGACAGCGAGGCGGAAGTCTCCTCGATGGCGCTGGCCGAGCCTTCGGTGCGGTTGGACAGGTCCTGGTTACCGGCCTTGATCTCGTCAGTGGCGGTCGTCATCGATTCCACACCCTGGCGCACGTCTTTCAGCACAGCACCGATCTTTTCGACAAAGCTGTTGAACGATGCAGCGATCTGCGCCACCTCGTCGCGGCCCTGGACGGGAAGGCGGTGCGTGAGGTCGCCGCTGCCTGAGCCCACTTCGTCCATCGCATCGCGCACCTGCGACAGGCGGCGGAAAGACTGCGCAGTGAGCAGCGCGGTGATGCCGGCTGCCGCCAGCACCAGCAGCACGATGGCGATGGCCGAGGTGCGCACGACGCTGGCGAGGCCGGCCGTCGCTTCGGCTTTGTCGAGCGCCACCACCAGCAGCCAGTCGGTGCCCTGCACGGGCATTGCGCGCAGCAGCTTGGGCGCGCCATTGAGGTCGGCTTCGAGCGAATGGCTGGCGCCTTGCAGGGAGGACACCACGGCAGGCGTCAGCGCGGCAGAAACTTCAGACACCGGCTTGAGCATGCGCTTCGCATCAGGGTGGGCCAGCACCAGGCCGTCCTTGTCAATCACGAAACCCAGGCTGTTGGGCGTGGGGTGCACTGCTGCCACCACCTCTTCCACTCCCTTGAGCGGCACCGCCCCGCTGATCGCGCCTTGCGCCGTGCCGCCGCGCAGGATGGGTGCGGCGAACGAGACAAACGGCTCGCCGGTAGAGGCATCGCCATAGGGCTTGGTCACCACCAGCTTGCCAGCCTGCAGCGCGCTTTTGTACCAGGGCCGGGCGGTGGGGTCGTAGGTGGGCGGTGTGGTGCTGCTGCTGGACACCCAGGTCTTGTCCTGCCAGCCGCCCGTGGTCACCGGGAAACCACCGGATTGGTTCATGTGCACCACCAGGCCCTTGGGGTCACCGGGCTCGACCACGGCGGCCGTCGCCACCACGGCCGTTGCCTTGGCCGAGACCCACTTCTCGATCGCCAGCGTGTTGCCGGAGGCGATGGCGGTCAGGTTCTCCTCAATCGTTTGCAGCGTTGCTGACCGTACGATGGTGTAGGTGGCCGCGCCCGTCAGGGCCAGGGCGATGGTGACGGCTGCCGTGGTGATGAGCAGGATGCGGGTGCGTAGCGAGGTGATCATGGGAGTACTACCTTTGCGGGGGGGAAGCAGAACGACCTTGCGACTCAGAGTCCAATGCACGCCGCAGTGGGTGTGCGGTGGTGCGTTGTGGGGCTCAACCTTTAGTGTCGCGGAACATCTCTGGCGAAACGCTGTGCTTGAACCAGTGCATGGCGTTGACCATGAGCGCCTGCGATGCCCGGGCCTGGGCGAGGAACTCGTCGACCCGCGCCAGCAGCCGGGGTTCGCCCTTGCGGACACCTATGTAGCAGGGACTTTGGCGCAACACCGCCAGCCGTCGGATGCGCTCGCGCATGGCAGCATCGGGGATGGCTTCGGCCACCACATTGCCTGCCGCGAAGGCGTCGATGCTGCGGCGCACATAGGCATCGAGCATCGGGGCCGAGCTGTCGAACGCGACGACTGTGGCCTGTGGCGCCTGGGCCTTGAGCTCGGTCTCTTCGAGGCTGCCGCGCACAACACCCACGCGGCGGCCCTTGAGCGCGGCCAGGTCTGCCGGGCCCGCACCCGGATCGCTGAAGACACCTATGTAAGTGGGCGCGTAGGCCGTGGAAAACGCGATTTCGCGCTCGCGCTCGGGGGTCTTTCCCAGGCTGGCGATGATCAGGTCCACCCGGTCTTCGAGCAGGGCCGCCAGCCGGTCGCCGCTGGCCACGGGTTGGATCTTGAGCGAAACCCGCAGGTCGCCGGCCAGCATGCGCGCGACCGCAATGTCAAACCCATCCACCACGCCATTGCGCGTGAAACCGAAGGGTGGGAACTCCTGCGGCACGGCCACGCGCAGCACCCGACTGTGCTGGATGCGGTCGAGCTGGTCGGGCTCGCCTTTGCTCTGGGCTGCTGCAAGCCCCCAGCCAAAGGGGAGGGAGCAAAGGGCCGCAGCCCCTGCGATGGCGCTGCGGCGCGTGAGAGGGGATGAAGGTCGCATGGTGTGGCTGGACCCTTATGTTGGGGGTGGCTATGGCTTGCTCTCTGGCAGCAGTTTACTGCTGCAGCGGTGGCACAGCCTGGCCATCGAGTACGGCGTGGGCGCGGTCGTGGTCAATGTCGCCTTCCCACGCAGCAATGGCCACCGTGGCGACGCAGTTGCCGATCAGATTGCCCAGGGCGCGGGCGATGCCCATGAACCAGTCCACCGACAACACCAGCACCAGCCCGATCGCTGGAATGGCCGGAATCGCATGCAGTGTGGCCGCCAACACCACGATGGCCGAGCCCGGCACGCCATGCGCGCCCTTGGAGGTGACCAGCGAGATCGCCAGGATGGTCAGCAGGTCGGCCATCGAGATGGGGGTGTTCGTTGCCTGGGCGATGAACACGGCGGCCAGCGTGATGTAGATCGAGAACGCGTCCAGGTTGAATGAGTAGCCCGTAGGGATCACCAGGCCCACGGTCGAGTCGCGGATGCCCATGTTCTTGAGCTTGGCCATGACCTGCGGCAGCACACTGTCGGACGAGGTGGTGGCAAACACCACGGCCAGTTCCTCGCGCAGGTACCGCAGCAGCTTGAACAGGCTAAAGCCCGAAAAACGCATGATGAGGCCCAGCACGACGACCACAAAAAGGAACACTGCCGCGTAGAACAGCAGCACCAACATGCCCAGTTGCTTGAGCGAGCCAATGCCGTACTTGCCCACCGTGAAGGCAATGGCACCGAGCACGCCCAGCGGCGCGAGCTTGATGATCAGGCCCATGGTCTTGAACAGCACGTGCGACAGGTCTTCGACAAGGAGCGTGACCCGTGCGCCGCGCTCGCCCAGCAGCGCGAGCGCGCAGCCAAAGATGATGGAGAACAGCAGCACCTGCAGCACGTCGCCGTTGGCGAATGCGCTGACCGCCGTGGTCGGTATGAGCTTGAGCAAAAAGTCGCTGAAGCCGCCACCCGTGAGCTTGCTGGCATTTTCGGCGTAGGCGCCCATGGCCTTGGGGTCGAGTGCATTCGGGTCCACGTTCATTCCCACGCCGGGCTCGAACCAGAACGCGAGCGCCAGGCCCATCATCAGCGCGATGGAGGTGACCACCTCAAAGTAGATCAGCGACTTGATGCCCACCCGGCCCACGCGCTTGAGATCGCCCGTGCCCGCAATGCCATGCACCACCACGCAGAACACGATCAGCGGGATCAGCATCTTCACCAGCTTGATGAACCCATCGCCCAGGGGTTTCAGGGCAACCGCGGTATCGGGCCACACCAGCCCCACCACCACGCCCGCTATGAGGGCCAGCACCACCTGGCCAAAAAGAGATTTAAAAAACCGCAGCATGCCCCGTCTCCTTGTGTTGTGTCTTGAAAGCAAATCTTGCATACAAGAAATGTAGGCAAGTTGGCCCTTGGGCGTATGAGGGTATTTCCGGGGGGTGCAGCAATGGGCATTCGCGGGGTGGCGGGGCACGCGGGGTGCGTGTTTTTACAAAAACCTCACCCGAGCCGGTTGGCGTCTCAACACTTGCCGCTTTATGGCGCCGTAGCGCCATCGCGCCAGGAATCGCATTCGCAACAATCCGAAAAGGCGTGAAAGCAAAGAAAAAAGGCCGTGCCCGTAGCGGGCGCGGCCTTGGCTCTGCGCAATGGCCCGCCAAGCGGGTCA
>RCMZ01000486.1_pt1 | contig 20287 bp, 12 predicted proteins | sample 2041141 | NCBI WGS metagenome assembly RCMZ01 (sample SAMN09708263, study PRJNA481090) | Wastewater metagenome, whole genome shotgun sequencing project. | biome: sewage; isolation source: Davis station wastewater (DW) | place: Antarctica: Davis Station | collected 2010-03-01
GTGCGAGCCGGCCCAGGCCGCAGGCATCGACTTTATCCGCCTGACCACGCCCACCACCGACGATGCGCGCCTGCCCACCGTGCTCAACGTGCTGTGGCGCACGCGGGCCATCAAGGAGGCGGGGCGCGCTTTTTTTGCCGAGCATCCGCAGGCCCTGGGCGTCAACCTGGGGTGCGGGCTCACCCACCATTTTCAGTGGCTGGACACGGGTGCCAACCGGTGGCTCGATGCCGATTTGCCGGAGGTGATGGCGCTGCGCCAGCAGCTGTTGCCGCTGCGCTGCCCCCGCGCCCGGCATGCCGAGGTGGACCTGGCGCAGCCCGGGTGGTGGAAGCGCCTGGAGCTGACGCAACGGCGCCGCGGTGCAGGGCCGGTGCTGCTGGTGTGTGAAGGCGTGCTGATGTACCTGCAGCCTGTGCAGGTGCATGCGGTGCTGGCCGAGTTTGCGCAGTGCGCGCCGCCCGGTTCGCGCATGGTGCTGGATGTGATGACGCGCCAGGCCGTGGGCTGCGCTGCCCGCCATGCCAGTGTGGGCCCGACGGGCGCCGAGTTTCGCTGGGGCGTGGGCCGCATCGCGGAGCTGGCCGCCGTCCACCCGCGCCTGCAGCTGTTGCGCGAGCAAAGCGTTGCGGAGGGCTATGGCTGGGCGGGCATTGCCATGGACGCCCTGCTGCGCCCCTGGCTCGGCGCACCGCTGTATGGCCTGGCCACGTTGGGGGTGACGGACTGAAGCCCCCTGAGTCGCCTTCGGCCCTCCCCCGCAGAGGGACGGCAACCTTGGCCTGTCAAAGCCAGTTCCACGGTGGCTCTGGCCTGGGGTGCCCAGGGGGTGCCAGTTGCAGCGTTTGTGCTGCTGAAAAACAGCTATCCGCGTGGATGTCGAGGGGCCACTGTCCGAATGCCCACAGAGGTTGGCGCTGGCCGCTAGACCTTGCGCAGCTCCGCCGCCTGCGCAGGCGCCAGCAACCGCATCCACCCGGGCGCCTTGCCTGTCAGCTGCCCCACGATGGCCGCCTGCAGCGGCGGCAGGCGCCGGGCGCCTTGCAGCACCAACTGCCGCAGCAGGCGCGGCACCGGGCGGGCGTCGGTGTACAGCCGCACGATGGCGTTGGTGCCCTGGTAAATGGGCCAGGCGTGGCGGTGGTGCGCGCGGGCATACCCTTCCAATGCATCGGCGCTGCCGATGTCCTGCCCCCGCTGGCGCGCGCTGACCAGGGCTGCTGTCAGCCGTTCCACGCCCGCCAGGCCCAGGTTGTAGCCATGGGCCGTGACCGGGTGCATGCCCACGGCGGCATCGCCCAGCAGGGCGCAGCGGTGGCCCGCAAAACGCCGCGCATACGTGGCGACCAGTGGGTAGGCGTGGCGCTCGCCCTGCAGCGCCATGGGCCCCAGGCGCTCGTTGAACTGCGCTTGCACCTGGGCGGCAAAAGCCTGCGGGGTCAGCGCCATCAGCGCGGCGGCATCGGCCGTGCCAGCCGTGACCACCACCGAGCACAAGGCGTGCCCGTCCGGCGAATCGGGCAGCGGCAACACGGCAAGGGTGCGCTCGTAGCCAAAACACTCGTGGGCCACGTTGCCATGGGGCAGGGTGTGGCGCATGCGGCAGACGATGACGGTGCGGCCAAAGTCGCTCATCTGCGCACCAATGCCCAGTTGGCGGCGTGTGGCGGAGAAGCGGCTGTCCGCCGCCACCAGGAGCGGGGCACACAGGCGCTGGGGTGTGGCGGGCGCTGTGGACGGTGTCGACGAGGAGGCCGCCGCGTTCACCGGCACGTAGTCCAGCTCTGCGTGGTCCCCCAGCGTGGCCACGCGTGTGACCTGTGCGTTGCTGATGATGCGCACGCCGGGGGTGCGCGCGGCCACGTCGTAGGCGGTGCGGCGCAGCGCAAAGTTGGGCACGATAAAACCCAGTGCACCCGGCCGGGTACCGTCGGGCGTTCCCTCCGCGTCCGGTGGGCGCGGGGTGTGCAACTGCAAGGCGCTGTGCAGCCCCACCGGCCCGTCGTGCACCTGTGCCTGGTGTATTTCGCCCACCTCCGCGAGAGCAAGGCCCGCCCAGCTACCCAGCCGCTGTAGGGTGTCGCGGCTGGGGTGGGTCAGTGCAATCTCGCGGCCATCGGGGGCGGGTGAGGCCAGTGCCATGTCGCTTTGCTGCTCAACCACCGTCACGGCAAAACCGGCCTGCGCCAGTGAAATGGCCAGCGACAGGCCGGCCGGGCCTGCGCCGACGATGAGGACGTCGCTGTGTGGAGTCATGGCACAAAACAAGGGAAAAGCAGCGTGTGATTGTGGTCGGGTGTGCCACGCCGTGGTTTGCCCTGCATCAATCGGTTGTGCTGAGGGTGCTATTTATTTGATAGCTGATAGCGCTTTTTACACAAGCGCCAGAGGCCAAAAAGAATCAAAAAATGGTTTGTAGGATGGGGTACTCAACCACGGCACCGCACCGCAGTGGGCGGGCGAGGGCATGTGGGCAAGCGCTTTGGCGCAGCGTGCCGATGGGGCCCTGGCGGCTGTGGGCCCTCTTTTCCCTCTGTGCCTTCTTCCCGCAGCTCAGGCTTTGGCCGCCTTGCGGGGCGTCTTGACCGATTTCTTCTTGGCGGGGCTCGACTTCTTGCCGCGCAAGTGCACCACCCATGTCACCAGCAGCCACACATACGACGCCGGAATGCTGTAAGCCGCCCAGGCGGCCAGCGACAGGGGCGGCGCCGTGATGGAGCGCGGGTTGGCGATGGTTTCCATCAGCTTGCGGGTGCCTGCGCCCAAGACGGGCTCGGCGTGTTGGCTGCCCGAGCGGGCCATCAACGCGCCCATGAAGGTAAAAAACTCCATCAGCAGCGCGCCGATCAAAAAGCAGGCCAGCAGCGCCACCAAGTGCGCAAACGCGCGGCGGTTGCCTTTGGCCAGAAAAATGAGGGCCGACACCACGACCAGCGCGGGCAACAACAGGGTCAGGGCAGGCCAGGCAGAAATGAGAAGAGACATCGCAGAGCGGGGATGTGGGGTATGGGAAGTGGGGTGGTCAGCGGGCCCTGCTCGGGTGGCATGGGCGACCTGGACGGGGGAGCTGCGGATGATAGGGCCAGCAGCCCGGCTGCGGCACGCCTGTGCAGGCACCCCTTGTGCCGTTGGGTGTGCGGCCGGTGTCAACCGGGCGACGGGGCCGGGTGGCAACGACGGGGTTGCGCTGCTACGCTGCGTCGCCATGGAGACAACAAAAAACACCCCCTCATTACCGCCCACTGCATTGGTGGCGCCTTTTGTTCCACAGATACGGCTCTATCAAAACTGGCTGCGTGACCACCGTGGGCTGAACTTTGACAGCTACGACGCGCTGTGGCGCTGGTCCACCACCGACCTGGACGCCTTCTGGCAAAGCGTGTGGGACTATTTCAAGCTCGAATCGCCCACGCCCCACACCGCCGTGCTGGGCCAAAACACCATGCCCGGCGCGCAGTGGTTCCCTGGCGCCCAGGTCAACTACGCGCGCCAGGCGCTGCGGCATGTGGATGCCGCGCACGCCGCAGGCCTGCCCGCCATCATCAGCCGCAATGAAAAAGGCCACCACCGCGAACTGAGCTGGCCCGATCTGCGCCGCCAGGTCGCGTCGCTGGCGCTGCACCTCAAGGCCCACGGCATCCAGCCCGGCGACCGCGTGGCCGCGTACCTGCCCAACGTACCCGAGGCGATGATCGCCTTCCTGGCCACGGTGAGCATTGGCGGCGTATGGAGCATCTGTGCGCCCGACATGGGCACGGCTGCGGTGCTCGACCGCTTCCGCCAGATCGAGCCCAAGGTGCTCATCGGCGTGGACGGCGTGAGCTACGGCGGGCGCGACCACGACCGCCGCACCGTGCTGACCGAGCTGCGAGATGCCTTGCCCAGCGTGCAGCATGCCGTGCTGCTGGGCAACCTCGATGCTTCTGTTTCGATAGCTGGTTGGGCAAGCTGGACTAGCGCTATCGCCCGAAATGATGCTGAAACGGCCGCGTTCGAGCCGATGTGGCTGCCGTTTGACCACCCGCTGTGGATCGTCTATTCCAGCGGCACCACGGGGTTGCCGAAGCCCATCGTGCACGGCCACGGCGGCACGGTGCTGGTGGCGCTGCAGCTCAAGGTGCTGCACAACGACATCGGCTGCAGTTACGAGCCCAACAGCTTTGGCGAGCGCTACCACTGGTACAGCTCCACCGGCTGGGTGATGTGGAACGCGCAGCTCTCGGGCCTGCTGTCCGGCACCACCTGCGTGATCTTTGACGGCAACCCCGGCGGCAGCAAAGAGCACCCCGACTGGGGCGTGCTGTGGCGCTTTGCCGCCGAGACGGGCGTGACCTTCTTCGGCGCGGGCGCGGCGTTTTTTGCCAACTGCATGAAGGCGGGGATCGCGCTCAGCGACTATGGCGACCTCACCCACATCCGTGCACTGGGCACCACGGGCTCGCCGCTGTCGCCCGAGGTGCAGCAGTGGGGCACGGCGCAGTTCGAGCACATTCGCAGCGCCTCTGTCGTCCATGCCGCCGCCCCCTCGGGGGGAAGCGACCCACACGCAGTGGGGGAGCGTGGGGGCGAACCGATTTGGTGGAACAACATCTCCGGCGGCACCGACTTTTGCGGCGCCTTCATCGGCGGCCACCGCGAAATGCCCCAGGTGCCCGGCGAGATGCAATGCCGCATGCTGGGTGCGGCGGTGGAGTCCTGGAACGCCGAGGGCCTGCCGGTGATGGGTGAGGTGGGCGAGTTGGTGTGTGCGCAACCGATCCCGTCGATGCCGCTGTACCTGTGGGGCGACAAGGACGGCAGCCGCTACCTGTCGAGCTACTTTGACATGTACCCCGCAGGCCATGGCCGCCAGCCCGGCGGTGGCGACGGCGCCGCCCACATGGGTGCGGTGTGGCGCCACGGCGACTGGCTCAAGATCGGCGCCAACGGCGGCTGCATCATTTATGGCCGCAGCGACGCCACCATCAACCGCCACGGCCTGCGCATGGGCACGAGCGAGATCTACAGCGCGGTCGAGGCCTTACCCGAAGTGCTCGACAGCCTGGTGGTGGACCTGGAATACCTGGGCCGCGAGAGCTACATGCCGTTGTTTGTGGCGCTGCGCCCCGGGTGTGCGCTCGACGACGCCTTGCGCGCACGCATCAACGGCGCGGTGCGCACGGCGCTGAGCCCACGCTTTGTGCCCGACGACATCTTTGTCGTGGCCGAAGTGCCACGCACGCTCTCTGGCAAAAAGCAGGAGCTGCCCATCAAGAAGCTGCTGCTGGGCCAGCCCATCGAGAAGGTGGTCAACAAGGACGCCATGGCCAACCCCGGGTGCCTGGACTGGTATGTGGCGTTTGCGGCAGAGCGCACTGGGGCCGCGCGGTAGTCAAGGCGCCTCTGCACTGCACGGTGGGTTGCGGCGACATCCCGCACTATGATGGCGCTGCCACCCAAGCCCTGCTGAACATGCACCTCCCAAAGATCCCTGGCGCCTCGCCGGGCGGAGCCACCGACGTGGCTTATTTGGCCGACCTGGCCTTTGCCCTTCCAGGGCAAAACTTTGCTGGCTGGAATGTGCTGGAAACGCTCCACCAGGGCCCCACCTCGCGCGTGGTGCGCTGCGTCCATGGCGATGGCACGCGTGCCGTCATCAAACTGCTGCGCGGCGAGGTGGTGGGGCCGGGCCATGTGGCCCGCCTGCGCCGTGAGTTCGATATTTCCCGGCGTGTCCACCATCCTGGCATCGTCAGTGCCCTGGCCCAGGGCAGCCATGGCGGCACCCTGTTCATCGTGCTGCCGGACGACGGTGCCACGTCCCTCGACGAGCGGCTGCGCCGCTCGGGCCCGCTGCCCGTCGCCGAGGTGATCGACATCGCTCTGGCGGTGGTGGATGCGCTGGAGGCGCTGCACATTCAGGGCATCGTGCACAAAGACATTGCGCCGGCCAACATCGTGGTGGAGCCCGCGCAAGGGCTGGTGCGGTTGATCGACTTCGGCATTGCGGCCGACGCCGTGTTGGATCGCACCCTGGGCCTGGGCACCCCCGAGCCCGAGTGCACGCTGGCGTGCATGGCGCCCGAGCAGTCGGGCCGCCTGGCCCGCGATGTGGACTACCGCAGCGACTTCTATTCGCTGGGCGCCACGCTGCAGGAATTGCTGACCGGTGAGCCGCCATTCGGTCGCATCAGCGACCCCTTGCAGGCCGTGCATGCCCACTTGGCACTGGCGCCGCATCCGCTATTGGCCCTGTGCCCCGAGGCGCCCCCTGTGCTGGCGCGGCTCATCACGCGGCTGCTGGCCAAGGAGCCCGAGCACCGCTACCAAAGCCATCACGTGCTGCGCCGCGACCTGCGGGCCATCCGCGATGGCTTGCGCGACCCCGCGCTATTGCCGCAGGTGGTGCTGGCCCAGGGCGATTTGCCCGAACAGTTTCGCCTGTCGGGCCGCCTGTATGGCCGCAGCGACGAGGCGACCCAGGTTCATCAGGCTTTTGAGGCGGCGGCGGTTGGCGCGGCGCGGCTGGTCTCCATCGGTGGGGTGTCGGGCATCGGCAAGTCGGCCTTGGTGCAAGGCGTGCAGCGCAGCCTGCTGGCACACCGGGGGCAAATGGTGGGGGGCAAGTTCAACCCGCTGGGCTTGGTCGATCCCTGCGCGGCCTTTGTGCAGGCGCTCGCGCAGCGCATGGAGCAGGTCATGGCGCAGCCCCCGCAGCAACGGGCCCAGTGGCGCGAGCAGCTGACGGCCCTGCTAGGCCCCAACGCGGGCGTGGCGCAAGCGGTGCTGCCCGTGCTGGGTGATCTGCTGGGCGGCGTTGCGCCGGTGGGTGCCGCGCCGGGCCCGGCCGAGAGCGAAAACCGCTTTGTGCGCACCATGCTGATGTGTTTTGCGGCGCTGGCCAGCCCGCAAGAGCCGCTGGTGGTGTTCATCGACGATCTGCAGTGGTCCGACCGCATCTCGCGCCGCCTGTTGCGCGAGTTGGTGCTCGACGAGGGCCTGCGCCATCTGCTGTTCATCGTGGCCTACCGGTCCAACGAAGTGCCACCCGACAGCCCGCTTGCACGCGACCTGGCCGCCCTGCAGGCGGTGGGCGAACGCCACATCGCCTTGTCGGTGGGCCCGCTGGAGGTGCGCGATGTCGCCCAGTGGCTGAGCGACTCGTTGCAGCAGCCGATGACCGAGGTGCTGGCGCTGGCAACGGTGTGCCATTCCAAAACCGGCGGCAACCCGTTTTTCCTCGGGCGCTTTTTGCTGGACCTGCATGCGCGCCATCACATCTGGCTGGACCGCGCGGAGCCGTGCTGGCGCTGGTCCATCGACCACATCCACCGAGAGAACGTGGCCGAGAACGTCGCGGAGTTCATGCTGGGGCAAGTGCGCGGGCTGCCCCCGGCCACGCGCCATGCGTTGGTGCTGGCCGCCTGTATGGGCAGCCGCTTTGAGTTGCGTGCGCTGGCCATGGCGTGCCGACAGACACCCGCGCAGCTGCTGCAGGCGTTGCGCCCAGCCATCGTGGCGGGCCTGGTGCGGCCACGCGATGTTCGCTACCAGTGGATGGCCGTGCTGGACGAGGACGAAGGCCAGGCAGTCCTGGCGGAACTTGCCTTTGCCCATGACCGGGTTCAAGAAGCCGCGTACGCACTGGCGCCCGCCGACGAGCGGCCTCTGCTGCACCTGGACATCGGCCGGATGCTGCGGGATGCGCTGCCGGCTGGCGCCGTCGTGGATTTCCCCATCGTCAACCACCTCAATGCCGGCCGCGCCTGGATGGACTCCGCCGCAGAGCGCGCGCAGTTGGCCGCGCTCAACGAGCAGGCCAGCCACCGGGCTGCCGAGGCGGCGGCGTTTGATCTGGCTGCCGGATACGCCGCCCAGGCCGTGGAGCTGCACGGTCAATCGCAGTGGCAGACCGATCCCACCGCCGCACTGGCGCTGCGGGTGCATGCTGCGCGCATGGCGGCACTGCGTGGCGACGCCGAGGCCACCGATGCGCTGATTGATGCCGCTTTGCCCCCTGCGGCGGCATTGGGCCCGTTGGCGCAGGCGCAACTGCTGGATGTGCGCATCGAGTCGTTCTATGCCTCGGGCCAGCTTGACAAGACGCTGGAGCTGGGCTTGTCGGTGCTGCGGATGCTGGGCACCGAGCTTCCCCAAGCCGCGACACCGCACGATGTGGGCCGGCTGATTGCAGGGCTGCGCGAAGAGATCGAAGCCTTGGGCCTGGATGTGCTGGCCGAGCGCCCCCCCATGACCGACGCCCTGAGCCTGCAGCAACTGGCCGTCATGGCCAAGATGACCGCTGCGGCCTACATCGCACGCCCCGCGCTGTTGCCGCTTCTGACCCTGGTGCAAGTGCGGTTGATGGTGGCCCACGGCCATGCGCCGGTGGCGCTGTCTGCGTACTCGGTGGCAGGGCTGATGGTGGCCGAGTTCCTCGGGGACTACCCCTTTGGATACCGCTTGGGTCACATGACCATGGGGCTGATCGAGCGTTACCACTGGCGCGCCGTCTACGCGCATGCGGGCTTTTCGTTCAACGCCTTCCTGCGCCACTGGATCGAGGGCATCAACCAAGGGCTGCCCGGCTTGCTTGCCGTGCACCACAGCGGTCTGGAGACCGGCAATTTGCGCCACGCGGGCCTCGGGTTGTACGTGCATGGCTACCACTGCCTGCTCGGCGGCATGCCGCTGGCCGACCTGCAGGAGCGCCTCGATGGTGATGCGGTCACGCTGCAGCGCATTCGCCAGCCCGTGGCGCTCGATTATCTGAACGCACTGCGTGCGGTGGTGCGTGCGCTGCGGCAAGAGCGCTGGAGCGCAGAGCCTCTTGAGCAGGCCGGGTTTTCTGCGGCGTCGCTGGAGCGCACCTACGGCGCGCGTGCGGACCAGACGGGCGCGATGTTTCTGCATGCCTGGCGCTGCCTGCTGGCGGCGCTGGCCGGGCGATCCGCGCAGGCCCTGGAAGCGGGCCTGCAGGCGCAACCCCTGTTTGCCGCGGGCCGGGGCATGGTGATGGTGCCTTTTTGCGTGTTCTTTACCGCTGTGGCGGCGCTCGACGAAGCCGCTGCCGGGCGCTTGCCAGTCGATGAGGCGCAACAGCACGGCGCCCAGGGCTGCGAACGCCTGGACCGTTGGGCCAGCACCTGCGCGGACGTGCAACCACTGGCCCATCTGTTGCAGGCGCGCATGGCCAAGGACCGGGGCATTGCCGATGCTGCATTCGAATCGGCGCAGGCCGCAGCGCAGGCCACAGGCAACGTGTTCTTGCAAGGGGTCGTGCACTGGCACCACGCGCAGGCCTGGCGCGAGCGCGGCGACGCACGCGCCGAATCGAGCGCGATGGCCGAAGCCCGGGCCCTGTTTCTGCGCTGGGGCAGCAGTGCCTTGGCAGGGGGGCTTGGCATGATGGCGCCGCCGACAGGCCTCTCGGGGCAGGGCGCTTTGGGCGTGGGCGACATCCCTGCCACAACAGGCCCGCAGGCGCTGGACATGGCCACCTTGATGGCGGCGGTGCAGGCCGTGACGGCCGAGAGCGCACTGGACGCCTCGCTCACTCGCATGTTGGCCGTGCTGCGCCAGAATGCAGGTGCCGGGCGCGCCGCCATCGTGTTGCGTGGCCCGCAGGGGGAGTGGCTGCTGCATGCCGATGGGGCGCAGTTGCTGAGCCCCGCCCTGGTGCTGGAAACCACCGGAGACCGCCTGCCGCTCGAAGTGTTGCGCACGGTGCTGAACAAGGGCGAGGCGGTGGTGATCGACGACGTGCACGCCAGTGATGTCTGGCGGCGTGTGCCGTGCTTCAGCGCGGGGCCAACGCGGTCGGTGCTGTGTATGCCGTTTGTTCGCATGGGGCAGGTGGTGGGGGCGCTGTATCTGGACAACGACGCCATGGCTGGGGCTTTCTCGCGCGAGCGCATCCGCTTTCTGGAGCTGCTGCTGGGCAGCGTCGTCAATGCCATCGACAACGCGCGCCTCTATGCCGAGTTGCGGGGGCTCGCCGACACGCTGGAGCAGCGCGTTGCAGAGCGCACGAGCGAGCTGGCCGCGAGCGAGTCGCGCCTCTTGTCCATCTTGCGCAATGCGCCCGTGCCGATGACGGTCACGCGCCTGTCGGACAACACCTTCGTCTTCGTCAACGACCGTGCGGGTATCGAGTCCGGCATGGGCGCACAGGCCCTGCTGGGCACACACCCCAACATCATCTATGCCGACCCGACCGAACGCGAGCGGCTGCGCGAGCAGTTCCTGCGCGACGGCCTGGTGCGCGACCACGAGACCAGCCTGGTGGTGGCCGGCGGGCGCGTGCTGTGGGTGTTGATCTCCATGGTGCCGATGGAATACGACGGTGAGTCCAGCATGCTCACTACGCTGGTGGACATCACCGAGCGCAAAACCATGGAAGACGCGTTGCGCAAGGCGGCCACCACCGACGTGCTCACCGGCATCGCCAACCGGCGCCACTTCATGGACCGTACCGAGGCCGAGCTGGCGCGCGCCCGACGCCATGGGCGGCCGTTGGCGCTGGCCATGTTCGACATCGACTATTTCAAACGCGTCAACGACCAGTACGGGCATGCGGTGGGTGACGAGGTCCTGCGGGCCGTGGCGAGGGTGTGTGTGGCGGCGATGCGCCAGCACGACATGGTCGGGCGCGTGGGGGGCGAAGAATTTGCGCTGCTGATGCCCGACACCGGTTTGGACAGCGCCGTGGCGTTGCTGGACCGGCTTCGGATCAGCCTGCGGTCGTTGCGTGTGTCTTTGCCCACCGAAAGCGGTGCGGATGAAGTGGGCATCACCGCCAGCTTTGGCGTGAGCGCACTGCAGCCCACGGATACGCTGGACACCCTGTTGGCCCATGCCGATGACGCCCTGTATGCCGCCAAACGCCAGGGGCGGGATCAGGTGCAGGTGGCGCCCACTGCGCCCACTGCGCGCACTTAGATCGTGAACAGGCTCTTCGTCCGCATCGTCCGCATCGTCCGCATCGGATGTGGGGTGCGCGGGCACATGGCATGCGGTGCCTGCTGATTCAGACCGGTGCAGATGAGTCTGCCAGGGGCGGCAGCAAGGGCGGCGCCGAGGGTGGCGCCGTGGAGAAGCGCAGGGCGTGTTCGGTGAAACGTTCCACGAGCCGGCTGGTATTGCCCTGAAGCCGCGCGAGCGCGATGCCCACGTGGAATCCCGGCGGGTTGTCGGTCAGTGTCAGGCATTTCACGCCGCGCGGCATCACCAGCCGGGCCACGCCGGCCACCAGCCCCATGCCCAGGCCAGAGGCCACAAGGCTCATGATGGTCTGCACCTGGGTGGCTTCCTGGGCCACGCGGGGCGCGAAGCCCGACAGCTGGCACCGCATCAGCGCCAGGGCTGACAGGCTGGGCACTTTGTCTTGCGGGTACATGATGAAGGGTTCCAGCGCCGCATCTGACAGCGCGATGGCATCTTGCGCGGCGAACGGGCTGTGCTCCGACACAGCAAGCACGAAGTCATCGCGGTCCATGGGCAGCAGCTCGAACGGTGTCGGGTGCAGCACCGGGTAGCGCACAAAACCGACATCAAAGCGGCGCGAAATCAGGCCCTCCAGGATCTCGGACGACGTGGCCTCGGCCAACTCCAGCTCAATCTTGGGAAAGCGCTCGCGCAGCGACGGGATCAGCTCTGGCAGCAGCGCATACGTGGCGGAGCCGATGATGCCAATCCGCAGCAGCCCGCCCTGGCCCTGGCCTGCGTCCATCACGGCCTGGTGGCATTGATCGGCATGGAACAGGGAGAGCCGCGCATCGGCCAGCATGGCCTCGCCCACGGGCGTGAGAAAGACGCCTGTGGAGCGGCGGTCAAACAGCGCCTCGCCCATTTCTTCTTCCAGCTTTCGGATAGAGACCGACAGCGGCGGCTGCGCCATGTGCAGCAACTCAGCGGCACGGTGGAAGTTGCCCGTTTCCGCGAGCGTGACGAATTGGCGCAGTTGGCGAAGGTTCATGCGATATCCAAACGGTATTGGCTTTTCAATTCTTAATATTAGACGCCACTTGTCGCGCTGGATAGAGTGCGACCCAAGGCCCCAACGAGGGCCAGGCAACCTTGCCATCCATTCAAGGAGACAAACCCTCTATGCAAAAGCGCAGAACCGTCCTGGGCGCCGCAGGCGCCGCCGTCCTGATCACGCTGGGCGCAGCCCTCGCGCCTGTCGCCCAGGCGCAGACCTTCCCCGCGAAGACCATCAAGTTTGTGGTGCCGTTTGGCCCCGGCAGCGGCACAGACACCTCGGCGCGCTATTTCGCCCGGAAGCTGCAGGACCTGACGGGCCAGGCGGTGGTGGTCGAGAACAAGCCCGGCGCCAACGGCTTTCTTGCCGTCAAGCAGGTGCTGATGGCGCCCGCCGACGGCTACACCGTGTTCATTGGCAGCAACTCCACACTCGCCGTGAACGCCGCGCTGTTCAAGGAGCTGCCTTACGACCCGGTCAAGGACTTTGCGCCCCTGACGATGATGATGCGTTCGCCCGCCATGATCGCCATCGCGCCGCAGGCCCCCTACCAGGACCTCAAGGGTTTGGTGGCCTATGCAAAGGCCCACCCCGGCAAGGTCAACTTTGGCGCGGGGTCGGCGGGCTACCAGCTCATGGGCGAATTGCTCAACGATGCGGCCCAGGTGCAAACCGTGCATGTGCCCTTCAAGGGGGCGGGCGAAACCATGACGGCGGTGGCCTCGGGCATCGTGGACTACGCGTTTGCCGAAGTCACGGCGGTGCAAGAGCTGGCCAAAGGTGGCCGCGTGAAGGTGCTCGCTGTCGCGGCAGACAAGCGCGTGGATTCGTCGCCCGACGTGCCCACCGCCAGCGAGGCTGGTCTGCCCGGCTTTGAAGCCTACACGTGGGTGGGCGCCATGGTGAGCGCCAAAACGCCAGCAGCCGAGACGGCCAAGCTGGCCGAGCTGTTCACAGCGATCTCCAAGATGGACGAGACCCGTGCCTTTTATGAACGCATCGGCGCCACACCCATGACCGGTGGCCCCGCGCAGATGCATGTGTTCCAAAAGAACGAGATCGCGCTGTGGAAGCGCATCGTGCAGCAGGCCAAGGTGCCCCAGCAATGAGCCAAAACGCTGTGCTGCCGCAGGGCGCGCTCCAGCACGTGAAGGTGCTGGATCTGTCGCGCGTGCTTGCAGGGCCGTGGGCGGCGCAGACGCTCGGAGACCTGGGCGCCGAAGTGATCAAGGTCGAGCGCCCCGGCTCGGGTGACGACACACGCGCCTGGGGGCCGCCCTACGTGACCGACCCGCAGGGCCAGTCCACGGGCGAGTCGGCCTACTACATGTGCACCAACCGCAACAAGCAGTCGGTCACGGTGGATTTCACGCGGCCCGAGGGCCAGCAGATCGTGCGCCAGTTGGCGACGCAGTGCGACGTGCTCATCGAGAACTTCAAGACCGGTGGGCTGGCGCAGTACGGGCTCGACTACGCGAGCCTGAGCGCGCTCAACCCGCGCCTCGTGTATTGCTCGATCACCGGCTTTGGCCAGGACGGGCCTTACGCGCACCGTGCAGGCTATGACTTCTTGATCCAGGGCATGGGCGGGCTCATGAGTGTCACCGGGCGCGCTGACGATGCTCTCGGTGGTGGGCCGATGAAGGTGGGCGTGGCGCTTACCGACATCCTCACGGGCTTGTATGCCAGCACCGCCATCCTGGCCGCGCTGCAGGCGCGCGGGCACACCGGCCGCGGGCAGCACATCGATCTGGCACTGCTCGACGTGGGCGTGGCGTGCCTGGCCAACCAGGGCATGAACTTTCTGTATGGCGGCCAGGTGCCGCAGCGCATGGGCAACGCGCACCCCAACACCGTGCCCTACCAGGACTTTCCCACCGCTGACGGCCACATGATCCTGGCCATTGGCAACGACGGCCAGTTCGCGCGGTTTGGCCACGCCATCGGAGCGCCCGACTGGGCGGCGGACCCGCGCTTTGTGCGCAACGATGGCCGCCTGGCCCACCGGGCCGAACTCGTGGAACGCATCCGCGCCGTGACCGTCACGCGCAGCACGCGCGAATGGATCGCGCTGCTGGAGCCGCATGGCGTGCCCTGCGGCCCCATCAACACTGTGCGCGACGTGTTCGATGACCCACAGGTCAAGGCCCGTGGGCTGCAGATGGCCATGCAGCATCCGCAAGCGGGCGCCGTGCCGCTGGTGGCCAGCCCCATTCGCCTGTCGGACACGCCAGTCACCTATCGCGACAGCCCCCCGCAGCTGGGTGCGCACACCGACGAGGTGCTCGCCCGCCACCTGGGCCTTACCGCCGAGGCACTGCAAACCCATCGAGACAACGGAGTATTGGGATGAGTACCCTGGATTCACTCGCGCTCACGCGGATACCCGCGCAGGACGAAGCCCTGCGTGCCGACGTGCGCGCCTTTCTGGCCGAGGCCACGCGTGACATGCCCGCGCACATCCGCGCGCGGTCGTGGGGCGGCTACAGCACCGAGTTCAGCCGCCAGCTTGCTGCCAAAGGCTGGCTTGGCGTGACGTTGCCCACGCAATACGGGGGCGGCGGGCGCAGCGCCTTCACCCGGTATGTGCTGGTCGAGGAGTTCCTCAACTTCGGCGCGCCCGTGGGCTCGCACTGGATCGCCGACCGCCAGAGCGCGCCGCTGATCCTGAAATACGGCACCGAGGCGCAAAAGCAGTTCTACCTTCCGCGTGTATGCCGCGGCGAGGCGTTCTTTTGCATCGGCATGAGCGAGCCCAATGCGGGCTCGGACCTGGCCAGCGTGAAAACGCGGGCGGTGCCCAATGCGCAGGGTTTTTTGCTCAACGGCCAGAAGATCTGGACCACCAACGCCCACCACTGCCACTACATGATTGCGCTGGTGCGCACCTCGGGCACGGCGGAAGACCGCCACAAGGGTCTGTCGCAGGTCATCGTCGACCTGGCGCTGCCGGGCGTCACCGTGCGCCCGATTGAAGACCTCTCCGGCGACAGCCATTTCTGCGAGGTGTTCTTCGACAACGTGCAGTTGGGCGCGGACGCCCTCATCGGGGCCGAAGGGCAGGGCTGGGAGCAGGTCACCGCCGAACTCGCTTTCGAGCGCAGCGGACCGGAGCGCCTGTTCTCCAGCATCGTGCTGTTCGACCAGTGGCTCGACTACGTGCGAACGCCCCAGGGCCGCACCGAATCGGCCCGCCAATTGGCGGGCAAGGTGCTGACCCAGCTCGCCCCGTTGCGCGCCATGTCGGTGTCGGTGCAAGCAAAGCTCACGCAGGGCGCCAGCCCCATCGTTGAGGCCGCACTGGTCAAGGAACTGGGCACCACGCTGGAGCAAATGATTCCCGCAGCCATTGCCGAAGACCTGTTTTCGCGCGATGCCGAAGACGTGCCCGTGGAGCTGCTGCTGACGCTCAAATACGTGACGGAGGCCTCGCCCTCGTTCTCGCTGCGCGGCGGCACGCGCGACATCCTGCGCGGAATGATCGCCCGCGGCCTCGGCTTGCGGTGAAAAAACACCCCCTGAGCCGCTGCGCGTCTTCACCGCTGTCTCGCTGCGGGGCGGCCCTTGCTCGGCGCCCTTGGCCAGGCTGCGCCGGTTTTAAAGGCTGCGGCGGCGCTCACCACGGAATGGACCCCTGACATGACCCACAACAACGACCTGTTTGCCGACGCCGCCCGCGATGTGCTGGCGGACCAGTGCACACCACACGTGGTGCGAGCCATTGAATCTGGCGGACGCGGAGCCCCCGCCACCGAGGCCTTGTGGGGGCCGCTGGAAGCCACCGGCCTGGCCGACGCGCTGCTGAGCGAACACAACGGTGGCGCTGGCCTGGGCCTGGGCCAGGTGTTTGGCGTGCTGGAGCAATGCGGCGCACACGCCCTGCCTTTGCCGTTGGGCGAGACCATGGTGGCGCGCGCGCTGCTGGCGCTTGCGGGGGTGGCGCGCCCCGGCGGCGGCATCGCGCTGGCGCGCGGCGAGCCCTTGGCCGATGGGGGCTTGCGCTGTGCGCTGGTGCGCAGTGGCCAGGTGGCGGCCTCGGTGTTGGTGCAGGCGGGTGGCACCTGGCGCTTGCTGGACATCGGCGGCGGGCAGGGCACCCCGCAGGCGATGGTGTTGGATGCCGCCGTGGCATGGACGGCCGCGCAAGTGCACAGCGCGCCGCAGGTGGCGATCGGCGCCGAATACGACGTGCGCACCTTGCAGGCCGCCGTGGTCGCGCCACAAATGGCGGGCGCACTGAGCACTGTTTTTCATCGCACGCTGCAGTACGCCAACGAGCGCCAGCAGTTTGGCCGCCCCATCGGCAAATTCCAGGCCATCCAGCACCAACTGGCGGTGATGAGTGAGCATGTATTTGCCGCGCGCATGGCCGCGCAGCTCGGGTGCAGCGGCGACGGCATGGCGCCAGACCGCCTGCGCGTGGCCACGGCCAAGGCGCGCTGCAGCGAGGCGGCCCTGGTGGTGTCCGAGCTGGCGCATGCCATCCACGGCGCCATCGGCTTCACCGAAGAGTACGACCTGCAGCTATTCACCCGGCGCCTGCATGCCTGGCGCCAGACGGCGGGCACCGAAGCCTACTGGTATGGCGTGGCCGGCGAGGCCTTGCTGGAACACCACGGCATGACGCTGGACATCGTGCGGCGCATCACCGACGTGAACGGGGTGCTTTGAAAACCATAGCTGCTAGCGCTTGCAGTGTCTAGGTTTCTATATGAAATCTGCCTGAAAGCATTGTGAATAAAGCGCTAACAGCTCCTATTTTTATATTGGAGACATCCCATGGCCTTTCTGACCATTGAGCGTGACGGCGGCATTCTCACCGCCACCATGAACCAGCCCGCAACGCGCAACGCGCTCACGGGCAATACCGCTGTGCCGGAATTTGTGCAGCTGTGCGCGGACGTGCGCCGGGACGCGAGCGTGAAGGTGCTGATCCTCACCGGCGCCGGGCCTGTCTTCAGCTCGGGCGGCAACGTCAAGGACATGAAGCGGTTCTTTGACGATGCGCTCACCCCCGATCTCATTCGCGAGGAATACCGCCAGGGCATCCAGCAGATTCCCCAGGCGCTGTACCAGCTCGACGTGCCCGTCATCTGCGCCATCAACGGCCCGGCCATTGGCGCGGGGCTGGACCTGACCTGCATGTGCGACATCCGCATCGCCAGCGAGACGGCGACCTTTGCCGAGAGTTTTGTACGCGTGGGCATCGTGCCGGGCGACGGCGGCGCCTGGCTGCTGCCGCGCGCCGTGGGCATGGCCAAGGCGTCCGAGATGGCGTTCACCGGCGAGGCCATCAGCGCACCAGAAGCGCTGGCGTGTGGCCTGGTCAGCCGCGTGGTGGCTGCCGACCAGCTGCTGCCCACCGCGCGCGCGCTGGCCACAAAAATCGCCGCCAACCCGGGCGCCGTGATGCGCATGACCAAACGCCTGCTGCGCGAGGGGGAGCACGCGTCGCTGGCCTCGCTGCTGGAAATGTCGGCGGGCTACCAAGCCATCGCGCACAAGACGGCCGACCACCGCGAAGCCGTGACCGCCTTCATCGACAAGCGCGCCCCGAAGTTCCAGTAAAGAGCCGCCAGGGCCCGCAAGGCCTGGCCACCCCCGCGCGTTCACGGAGATTGCGAGATGAAGCCCCTGCAAGGCATGCGCATACTGGATTTGTCCAGTGTGATATTCGGCCCGTTGGCCAGCCAGATTCTGGCCGACTACGGGGCCGAGGTGATCAAGATTGAGCCGCCCGAGGGCGACTCGACGCGCCACACCGGCCCCGCGAAAGAGGCCGGCATGGCGGCCATGTTCCTGGGGTCCAACCGCAGCAAGAAGAGCGTGGTGCTGGACCTCAAGCTGCCCGACGCTCAAGCCGCGCTGACCGCCTTGATCGCCTCCGCCGATGTGCTCATGCACAGCATGCGGCCCCAAAAACTGGCAGCCCTGGGCCTGGCGCCCGATGGGCTGCGCGAGCGCTTTCCGCGCCTGGTGTACGCCAGCCTGGTGGGATTTTTGCCTGGGCCGTATGCCGGTAAACCGGCGTACGACGACGTGATTCAGGGCATGTCGGGGTTGGCCGATCTGATGGAGCGGCAAGGCGGCGAAATGCGCTACCTGCCCACCATTGCCGCCGACAAGACCTGCGCCCATGTGGCCGCACATGCGATTTTGGCGGCGCTGTGGCAGCGCGAGCGCACGGGGCAGGGCGCCTTCGTGGAGATCCCGATGTTCGAATCCATGGTGGGCTTTAACCTGGTCGAGCACTATTACGGCCAGCACTTCGAGCCCCCGCTGTCAGCGCCGGGCTACCCGCGCGTGCTGGCCCCCTGGCGTCGGCCTTACCGCACGGCCGATGGGGCGGTGGCCATGATGCCCTACACCAACCAACACTGGCAGCGATTTTTCACGGAAGTGGGGGCCCCCGATTTGGCACGCGACGCGCGTTTTGCCGATATCGCCAGCCGCACGCAGCACATTGCCGAGCTGCTGGAACTCGCCTCGGGCTTTACCGAGCGGCACACCACCGCGCACTGGATCACGGTGTGCGAGCGGCTGGAGATTCCCGCCGCGCCTGTGGCCCGGTTGCAGGATCTGCCTTTGGATGCGCACCTGGTGGCCACGGAGTTCTTTGAAACGCTCTCCGACCCGCTCATGGGGGACGTGCGTTTCCCGGGCGTGCCGGTGCGCTTTGACGGGCAGCGCCCCGCCATCACCATGCCGCCCCGATTGGGCGAACACACCCGAGAACTCCTGGCCCAGGCCGGGCTCAGCAGCGCACAGATCGATGCCCTGCGGAGCACGCGCGCCGCCATTTCCCCCGCTACTTGAAAAGGACACCTCCCATGCCTGACCAGAACAGCCCCTTGCCCCCGCCCACCGAACCCGCGCCCTCGCCCGCGCCCACTGGCGTAGACCGCAACCTGCCGCGACTGGGCCAGGGCTTTGTGTGGCAGGACCTGCGCGTGGGGCAGCGCTTTCGCACCTTCCGGCGCACCGTCACCGAGACGGATCTTGTCAGCTTCATCGGCGTGACCGGCATGCTGGAGGCCATCTTCATCGAAGACGGCTACGAAGGCGGCGCCATGGCCGGGCGGCCGGTGCCGGGCGCGCTGACCTATGCGCTCATTGAGGGCTTCATTCTGCAAACCATGATCCAGGGCACAGGCCTGGCGATGCTGGAGCTGCACCAGAAGATCCTCGCTCCGGTGCGGGTGGGCGACACCATCGAGGCGGTGGTCGAGGTCACGGAGATTCGCCCCACGTCTAAAAGCGGCCGCGCGGTCGTCACCTCGCGCATCGACGTCTTCAACCAACTGGAGGTGATGGTCATGACCTACACCGCCACCCGGCTGCTCGCTGGGCGTTCGTGACCGCGCTTTCCTTTCCACAACAACTCCAGGAGACAAGCACCATGAAAAAAACCGATTCCCATACGCCTTTGGCACCGCAAAAAAAGCGCCACTTCTGTGGGGCCTTGCTTGGCTGCGTCGCCGCCGTCGCGGGCCTGGCGCCCATGGGTTTTGCGCAGGCGCAAAGTTATCCCAGCAAACCGATCACACTGGTCGTACCCTTCCCCCCGGGTGGGCCTACAGACCAGGTGGCGCGCGTGCTGGCGCAAAAGTTGACGGAGCAGATGGGGCAGTCCGTCATTGTGGACAACAAGCCGGGGGCCAACGGCAACATTGGCGGCACCCAGGTCAGCAAGGCGGCGGGCGACGGGTACACGCTGCTGTACAACACGTCGTCCATCACCCTGAGCCCCGCGCTCTATAAGAACCTGAGCTACGACGTGCAGAAAGACCTGGCACCCGTGGCCCTCACCGCCGTGGTGCCGCTGGCCCTGGTCGTGCACCCGAGCGTTCCGGTCCAGAGCGTGCGCGAGTTTGTGGAGTACGCGAAAGCCAACCCCGACAAGCTCTCCTATGGCTCGGCGGGCAATGGCAACGTGACCCATCTGGCGGCGTATCAGTTCACCAAGAGCCTGGGCATTGAGGCGACCCACGTGTCCTACCGTGGCAGCGCACCGGCTGACGTGGATCTGGTGGCGGGCCAGATTCAGTTCATGACGGACACCATCAACTCGGTGATGCCCTTTGTCAAAGACAAGCGGCTGAAGTTGCTCGCCGTCACCACGTCCAAACGAATGTCCTTGTACCCCGACGTACCCACGCTCGCGGAAACGGTGATGCCCGGCTTTGAAGCTGGCGCCTGGCAAGGCGTGATGGTTCCTGCCAACACGCCGCCAGAGCTGGTGCGGCGCCTGAACGCCGAAATCAACAAGGCGCTGCAAAGCGACGATGTGCGCGCCAAACTGGCAGTGCAGGGGGCCGAGCCCCT
>RCMZ01000489.1_pt1 | contig 20221 bp, 20 predicted proteins | sample 2041141 | NCBI WGS metagenome assembly RCMZ01 (sample SAMN09708263, study PRJNA481090) | Wastewater metagenome, whole genome shotgun sequencing project. | biome: sewage; isolation source: Davis station wastewater (DW) | place: Antarctica: Davis Station | collected 2010-03-01
GGGAACGCATCCACGAAATGCTGGCCGAGACGGATTTTAATATCTCGGAAACGGCGAGAAGGCTGGGCATGCACCGGCGCACGCTGGCGCGCAAGCTGGAAAAGCAGCGGGTGAAATAGACGCCGCGCCGGCTAGTCGTCGGCGAACGTCAGGTCGAGCACGCTGTCGTCGCTCCAGTCCTGCTCCCGCAACGGCGGCGTGAACGACGCGCCGCTGAAAGGCACGGACGCGCTTTTGCCATTGAAGCTGATCGTCGCGGCCGTGATGCGCCGCGTTTCCGTAAAGCTGTAGGTGCCTCTTTGCGACACGAAATTGCACGGCCCGCCCATTGCGCTCATCATGGTGCGCATGGCGAAAGGCAAGGTCTCCTTGTCGATGGCCCAGTGGACTTCGCATGCCAGCCGCAGGTCGCCCAGGCGGCGCAGCGTGTCGCTGGTCGCCGCGCTCCTGACGTAGGGTATCCACCGCACCGAGCCCGCCTTGCGGTTCACGGTCAGCTCAGCCTTGTCGTACAGCGGACCCTGCCCGACGGGCAAGCTGAAGATATGACGTTCACCCAACGGTATCGCCAGGCCCGCCTCGTCGCCTTCCAGCCGCAGCGCGATGCCATGCATGTCGACATCGGCACGGCGCGGCTCGAGGATGAAGCGCAACTGCGCGCCAGGCGCCAGCGCATGCTTTTCCTCGAAGCGTGCGACGCCCTTGAGCATGGCACTGTAGGGCTTCCAGTCCGGATCGCGGATGCCTTTGACGTTGACGGACGCCGCCGCATCCTGCGCGGCCTGTTCCACGGCTGGTTCCGTCTCAGCGCAAGCTTGCGCCGCGACGCTGCACAAACACAGCAGAATCCCCGCTCTTTTAATGGCACGCATACCCGATCTTTCTATTCATCAATGAAAACGTGAGTATAGAAAAACCGACAGGGGCGAGCAGGTTTTTAAGACAGGGCGTCAATTGGGATGAATGAAGTGTTTGAAACCGCTGCTTTTCCGGGAGTCGTTTGCAAGCTATCGCATAGCCGCCGGATTGGCCGGATACGTAACAAAGTCTGGCCGACAATCATGCTCTCATGCGGGCGCCCGCCACTCCATCTTCTGCACCTGGATGTGCGGATGGCTTTCCAGCGCCTCCCATTCCGGTAAAAAGACAAAGCCCTGTTTCCGGTAAAACGCCGCCGCGCGCACATTCTCGGGCGCCACATCGAGTACCAGCCGGGAATGGCCGTTGTCCACGGCGCATTGTTTCACGGCCTCGACCAGGCCTTGCGCCACGTCCAGGCCCCGATAGTCGGACTGTACCCACATGGCGATCAGGTGGCACTCGCCATTGCCGGCCACCACTTGCGCGGCCAGGCCGATGGCTTGTTCTCGATCAAAGGCGAGGAAAAACGTGCGCTGCCGCGTGCTGATGGCGCGCTGCCGCCAGTCGTCATCGGAAAAAGCGGCCGCGCTGGCGTGGCTGGCGCCAAAGGCGGTGGGGGCATCGAGCAGGGCGGCCAGGCGCGCGGCTTTCAGCGCTGGCCAGTCGGCGGCGCTGGTGGGGCGGATGATAATGTTGTCCAAAATGTCAATATTTCTGATGCGATAAGGGCAGTCATTGATGTATTTGGCAATATTAACAGGAACACTGGCTTGCGCATCCGTATTGCTTGCATGCGACTTAAGACTGGTCCCACACTTCGATCGTCAGCAGCTGGCCTGACGCGCACGCGGCGATGCGTTCGCCATGCACGGTGATGCTGCCGGGCCAGCCCGTCAGCTGATCTTGCGGAAACTCGCCATCCTGCGCTTCGGCGATGCCCGCCAGCAGCAGGGGCGCGATGACGCCCGCCGAGGCTGTGTAGCGGTTGGGAAAGCCGTTGAAGGCCAGCTGGGTCGCCTTGCCTTGCTGGCACAATTGCGCGATCCAGCCGGCGCCGAACAGGCCCGCTTCCCACGTGGCGAGAAACGCTTCCTTGTTGACCTTCGTCATATCGGCCAGTTGTTCCGGCGTTTCTGTCGAGATAATCGTCCACCAGCCTGACATGGGCATTCCTTGTGAAAAGTGAAAATCAACGGGTCATGGCGCGGCGCAGCAGGTAGCTGAGGCCATCGACGGCGGCCACCATCAGCAGCATGGCGACGATGACGGTGGCGGCGCTCGGCATCTGGAACAGCGACAGGTGATACTTGAGCATCTGCCCCAGGCCGCCCGCGCCGACGACGCCGAGGATGGCGGCGGCGCGGATATTGTTTTCCCAGCGGTACAGGGTGTAGGACATCATTTGCGGGCCGCACTGCGGCAGGGTGGCGTACAGGAACGCCACGGCGGGACGGGCGCCGTTGATGCGCAGGGTGGCGGCCGGCAAGGGCGGGCAATTTTCAAAGGCGTCGGCAAACAGGCGGCCCAGCACGCCCACCGTGTGCAGGGCCAGCGCCAGGGTGCCCGCGAACGGCCCCAGGCCGGCGGCGATCAGCAAAATCGAGGCCCACACCAGTTCCGGGATCGAGCGCAGCACATTGAGCACGCCGCGCGTGGCATTGCGCGCCACGCGGCCGAAACGCCCGCTGGCCGGCAGGGCCAGCAGCGCGCCCAGGAGAGCGGCGATCAGCGTGCCGATGGCCGACATGGCCAGCGTTTCGAAGGTGGCCACGCCGACCTTCATCAGGAAGGCCGGCGCCAGCTCGGGCGGGGCGAAGCCGTGCAGGAAGTCAGCCGTCGTGCGCACGGCGTCGGCGTTGAAGAACTCGCCCCATTTCAGGGGCAGGGTGGCGAAGCTGGCGATGACCAGCAGCAATAAACCGGCCAGCAAGGCCCAGGTGGACCAGCGCACGGGCGCAGGGATGGGCAACATCGGCTCCGTCTTTGCAGTCTTCATGCCAGCCTCCGGCGCAGCATGGCGGAGACGGCATCGGCGCCCGCCACCAGCAGCACGAAGACCATCAGCATGGTGGCCAGTTCATTGCCTGCCATCATCTTCATGGATTCATCCATGCGCTGGCCCAGGCCGCCCGCGCCGACAAAACCCATGACGACGGAGCCGCGGATCGCGCATTCCCAGCGGTAGATCGTGTACGAGACCAGTTCGGCGGCCGATTCGGGCAGGGCGCCGTACAGCAGGGCTTGCAGCCGGCCGCTGCCGTTGTGCAATAGCGCGTTGCAGGCGGCCGCGTCCGACGATTCGAGGATTTCCGCGTAGACCTTGCCCAGCATGCCGCAATACGTGAGGGCGATGGCGATCACGCCCGCCGTCGGGCCCAGGCCGACGATGCGCACCAATAATAGTGCCCAGACCAGTTCCGGCACGCTGCGCAGCAGCACCAGCAACGCGCGCACGCAATGGCGCAGGGCGGCGGCCAGCGGCGACACCTTGCCGCTGCCGATGCGCGAGATGGACAAGCGCTCCGTCACCAGCAGGGTCAAGGGAATGGCGCCCAGCATGGCCAGCGCCATGCCGGCCGTGGCCATGGCGATGGTTTCCCAGCTCGCTATGGCCACCAGTTGCAGGAATTCCAGCGAATGGGCGGGCGGCACGAAGCTGGCAAGGAATTGCCCGGTGGCCGCCAGGCTTTGCGCATCGAATAAAATCCACGGCTTGAATTCAGCCTGCACCAGCATCGGCCAAAGCACGATGAGGATGATGGCGGCACCGGTCAGGCGGCCGCGCCAGGCCGGGTCGCGCGGCATGGCGGTGTGCGCGGTCTTCAGCAACGGGGCCTCGCCGCGTGGAGATCGACGTCGACGGGCTCGAAGGCGGGCGAGGTGTCTGCCTGGTTGCGGTACAGCGCGGCGATCATGGCGTCGCTGACTTCGCTGCTGGGCAAGTCGAAGACGACTTGGCCGTCGCGCAAGGCGATGATGCGCGCAAAGCAGGCGCGCGCGATCTCCACCTGGTGCAGGCTGCAGATCAGGGTCGCCTCGCGTGCTTGCGCTTCCGCCTGCAGCACGTGGATGGTCTGCAGGGCCAGCGTGGGGTCGAGCGCGGATAGCGGTTCGTCAACGAGGAAGACCTCGGCATTCGAGACGAGGGCGCGGGCCATGCCGCAGCGCTGGCGTTCGCCGCCGGACAGGCGGTCGACACGCGCATACAGCTTGTCCTGCAGGTTGAACTTGCCCAGGGCATCCCACGCGGCGCGCGGATCGACGGGCGCGACCAGCGAGCGGATGGCCGTCCACAAGCGCCATTGCGGCAAGCGGCCTGCCAGCACGGCGTTGACCACGCGCTGGCGCGGCGGCAGGGGCGGCGTTTGCGGTGCCAGGAACAGGCGCGCGCGCAAGGCGTGGCGTTCACGACTGGCGAGTTGCCAGGGGGAAGTGCCGAGGATGGCCAAGGTGCCGGATGCGGGACGCAGCGCGCACGCCAGGGTGTGCAGCAGGCTGGTCTTGCCGGCGCCGGAAGGGCCGATCAGGGCGATCTGTTCACCTTGGGCCACGTCCAGGCTCAGTTCGCGCAGCGCCAGCGCATGGTTGGCGGCACCCGCGTGGTGGACGCTGACCTTGTGAAGTTGGAATGTCATGCGATGTGTCGATGTAAAACTATTGTTAACCGCAGAGCAAGGACGGGGGGCGGACCCTGAGGGTCCGACCCCGGCCCTTCGCCCTTGGGTTGGGAAAACCACTAAGAGCCGGGGTCAGACCCGGCGGGTCAGCCCCCGGATTTCTGCTGCGTGTCGAAAATTACTTCAACAACTTCGCATCGCGCGCGGCCGCTTCGATATCCTTGTAGTTCTCGGCCTTGGTGGGGATGAACTTGGTGGCGCGCTGCAGTTCGAGGATTTCCTTGCCTTCCGGCGTGGACGGGTCCAGGGCCAGGAAGGCGTCCGTCAGCTTCTTGCGCACGGCAGGGTTCATGTCGGCGCGCACGCTCCAGTTGTAATCGTAGTAGCCGGGCGTCGTGTAGAACACGCGCACCTTGGCTGGATCGACCTTTTTCGCCTCGACCAGTTTTTCCCAAACGGAAATGTTCAAGGTGCCCGCATCGACCTTGCCGCCGGCCACTGCCGCCACGGTGGCGTCATGCGCGCCCGAGAACGCGATGCGCTTCATGTCCGTGTCCGGGTTGATCTTGGCGGCCAGCAAGTAGTAACGGGGCATCAAGTGGCCCGAGGTGGACGATTCCGAGCCGAACGTGAAATTCTTGCCTTTCAGGTCGGACAACTGGTTGATGTCCTTGCTGGTGGTCACAAACACGGAGCGGAACTTCGTGTCTTCCTCGCGCTGCACCAGCGGCACGATCTTGCCGCCGCTGCGCACGTTGGCTTGCACGAAAGTAAAACCGCCGAACCAGACCATGTCCAGCTTGTGGTTGATCAAGCCTTCCACGGAGGCCGCGTAATCGGTGACGGGCGTAAATTCCACCTTCATGCCCAGCTTCTTCTCCAGGTAGCTGCCCAGCGGCTTGAACTTGCGCTGCAATTCCGTCGGCGCTTCGTCGGGGATGGCGGAGACGCGCAGCACTTGCTGCGCCTGCGCCAGGCCGCTGTGGATGGCCAGGGTGGCGGCGACGGTGGCCAGGATGGCGGGGAACTTGTTGGAGAACGTGGTCATGGGAGTGCCTTTGCAAAAAATTGGTTCATTAAATGACGGAAACCCCGGTCGTGCCTTCGAGCACGTCGCCGATCACGGTGGCGTCGGCAAAGCCTTCGGCGCGGAAAATCGCCAGCACGTGCTCGACGGCTTCCGGCGCGCAGGCCACCAGCAGGGGGCCGGCCGTCTGCGGGTCCGTCAGGATGGCCTTGTCGATGGCATTGACACTGTCGGCCAGCGCCACTTGCGCGCCATAGCCCTGCCAGTTGCGCCCGGACGCGCCCGTGATGTTGCCGTTTTCGGCCAGCTGCCGCACCTGCGGCAGCAGCGGCACGTCAGCCATGGCGATGCGCGCCTGCACCTTGGCGCCGCGCGCCAGCTCCAGCGCGTGGCCCAGCAGGCCGAAGCCCGTCACGTCCGTCAGCGCATGCACGCCGTCCAGCAGGGCCAGCTTCTTGCCCGGGGTATTCAATTTGGTGGTGGCGCCGATCAGCGAAGCGTAGCCATCCTTGTCCAGCGCATTTTTCTTCAGCGCGGCCGACAGGACGCCCACGCCGATCGGTTTGCCGAGGATCAGTTTGTCGCCGGGACGCGCGCCCGCATTGCGCTTCACCTGCGACGGGTGCACCAGGCCCAGCACGACCAGGCCATAGATCGGCTCGACGGAATCGATGGTGTGGCCGCCCGCGATGGGAATGCCGGCCTCGGCGCAGATGCTTTCGCCGCCCTTTAAAATCAGGCCGATGGTTTCCACCGGCAGCTTGTTGATCGGCATGCCGACCAGGGCCAGCGCCATGATGGGCGTGCCGCCCATGGCATACACGTCGGAAATGGCATTGGTGGCGGCGATGCGGCCGAAGTCGAACGGGTCGTCGACGATGGGCATGAAGAAATCCGTGGTGGCGATCAGCGCCTGCTCGTCGTTGAGCTGGTAGACGGCCGCGTCATCGGAGGTTTCTATGCCGACCAGCAATTCCTTTGGCAGGGGAAAGCCGCCGCTGCCTTTCAGGATCTCGGCCAGCACGCCGGGCGCAATTTTGCAGCCGCAGCCGCCGCCATGGGCAAATTCGGTCAATCGGATGGGGGTATTTGGTGTTACTGCGCTATCTGACATGGGAGTTCCTGCTGATGTTGTGTACTGCTATGATCATTTTTACCCCAGACGCAAAATCTGGGGTCGGACCCTCAGGGTCCGACCCCGGTATTCTGTCTTGGGTTCATTGCTTTCCGTCTCCGACGATAGCACATAATGCCCGTGCGGCTTGCTCAAAAGCATGTTCGGAAATATCGGGCAAGACCAGCGGCGTCGCCTGCGCGTAGCGGCTGAAGTTGCGCGCGATCGATTGCCGGTAGACGGGGTCGTAATGCTGCACCAGCAATTCCTCCACCAGCTCGGCCATGCGGCCCGCCGTCGCCAGCTGCTGCCAGTGGGCAATTTTCTCCTTGCCATGCAGCTGCGTCAATAACGCCAGCTGCACGTTCAGGCCCGTCGGGTCGGCCACGTAATGCGCATAGTCCTGCATCAGCAGCTGCACGCGCTGGGCCGTATCGAGCTGCACGTCGGTGCAGGCGGCCGCGCGCATCTTTTCCATCAGCGCGTCGGGCACGCGCAGCCGGCCCACTTTCTTGCTTTCGGACTCGATGAAGACGGGCAATGCCGGGTCGAAATGGCGCAGCTGCTGCCACAGGGCGCTCTCGAAGGCCTTTTGCGACGGCTGTTCTTCTTCCGGCAAGCCGCCCAGCACGGAGCCGCGGTGGGCCGCCAGTTGCTCCAGGTCGATCACTTGCGCGCCTTGCTGGTCCAGCACTTGCAGCAAGCGGCTCTTGCCGCTGCCGGTGGGGCCGCACAGCACGTTGATGAAGTCGAATTGGACGGGCAAGGTGGCCAGTTCGGCGTTGACGTGGCGCCGGTATTCCTTGTAGCCGCCGTCGAGCTGCGTGACGGGCCAGCCGATGCGCGCGAGGATATGCGCCATGGCGCCGCTGCGGTTGCCGCCGCGCCAGCAATAGACGAGCGGTTTCCACTGCTGCGGATGGCCGAGCAAACCGTCCTCGATATGGCGCGCGATATTTTTCGCGATCAGCGCCGCGCCCAGTTTCTTCGCCTCGAAGGCGCTCGTCTGTTTATACAGGGTGCCGACGCGCACGCGCTCGTCATCGTCAAGCACGGGCAGGTTGATGGCGCCCGGCACGTGGTCTTCCGCGAATTCGGACGGGCTGCGCACGTCGATGATGGCGTCAAACTCGCTCAGGCGCGGCAGGATATCGCTGAAGGGAAGCACTGCAGGGTATTTCATCGTGGTACGGACGCTAGCGGGGAAACGCGTATTATCCCCGATAAACGCGGCCGGCGTCGGTGTTTGCGCCGCCAGGCCCCGCAATCGCCTCAGCCGGGCTCTTGCTGGGCAGCAAAGAAATTGAGCAGGCTGTGCGGCGCTTCGTCGCCAAAGCATAGCCGGAAGACCCGCAGCGACTCGGCCGCCGCCGCACCACTGCGCGCAAACAGCGCCGTTTCATACGCCAGCAGGGCCGTTTCCACGTCGCCGGGATGGGCGGCGAGCGCCTGCGCCAGCTCGGCGCCGTCGAGCATGGCAAGGTTCGCCCCTTCGCCGGCCGGCGCCATCAGGTGCGCCGCGTCGCCCAGCAAGGTCACGCCCCGCACGCGTGGCCAGCAGTGGCCGATGGGCAGCATATGCACGGGACGGGGCAGGGGTGGCGTGTCGCTGTCGGTGATCAAGGCGGTGAGCGCCGGCGCCCAGCCGGCAAATTCCGCGGCGACGCGGGCCCGGGCGGCGGGCGCATCGGCGAAATCGATGCCGGCGAGCCACTCTTCCGGCTTGCTCAAGGCCACATATGCATGCAGCACGCCATCGGGTTCGCGGTGAGCCTGGATGCCCTTGCCGGGCGCCAGCGCGAACAGCGCGCCATCGCCGACGGCTTGCGCGCTGGCCCGGTGGCGGCGGTCGCTGTCGTGCAGATACGTTTCAATGAAGGCCATGCCCGAGTACACGGGCCGGGCGCCGGACAGCAAGGGCCGCACCCGGGACCAGGCGCCGTCCGCGCCCACCAGCAGCGTGCTTGTTACCGTCGTGCCATTCGCAAAGTGCGCAAGGTGCCGGCCGCCGTCCAGCGTCGTGACGCCAGTCAGCTTGTGGTCCCAGCGCACGGTGCCGGCCGGCAGCACATCGAGCAGGATGCGGCGCAATTGGCCACGCGGCACTTCCGGCCGCCCGCCCGTGCCATCGTCGGGCTCGTCGAGCAAGACCGTGCCGTGCCGATCGAGCACGCGGCTCGCTTCGCCGCCCGCGTGGATGATGGCGCGAAACGCCGCGGTCAGGCCGGCCGCCTGCAGCGCGCGCTGGCCATTGTCTTCGTGGATGTCGAGCATGCCGCCCTGGCTGCGCGCCTGCGGCGACGCATCCGCCTCATAAATGGTGGCGGCGATGCCGTGGACGTGCAGCACGCGGGCGAGCATCAGCCCGCCCAGGCCCGCGCCGATGATGGTGATATGCATGATGCTTCCTTGTATGTGGCCAGAGAGGTGGGCGAAGCGCCAATATAATTGGAGTGGAACGACGTTCCAGAAGAATTTTGCGGCATGGCCGCATCTGTGTCAAGATAAGCGATGCTGAAAAATGTAGCGAACCCACCAAGACGCGCCGCTTCGCTGTCGCGCGATACCATCATCGATACGGCCATCGCCCTGCTGGACGCGGATGGCGAGAGCGGCCTGACCTTCCGCGCCCTGGCAGCGCGCCTGTCCACGGGGGCGGGCGCCATTTACTGGCACGTGGCCAACAAGGACGATTTGTTTACGGCCGCCAGCGACGCCGTGGTCGCGCGCGCCATGGAGGACGCCCCGGCAGGCGATACGCCGCAGGCGGGCATCCGCGCCGTGGCGCTGGCCGTGTTCGCGGCCATGGATGCGCATCCATGGCTGGGCTCGGCACTGTCGCGCGCACCGGGCCAGTTGCCCACCGTGCGCATCCTCGAACGCCTGGGCCGGCAAGTGGAAGCGCTGGGCGTGCCGCACGAGAAACAGTGGGTGGCGGCGTGCGCCTTGCTGAACTATTTGCTGGGCGTGAGCGGGCAGAATGCGGCCAACGCCGTCAATGCCAGGGGCGCGGGGCTGGAGCGCGCGCATTTCCTCGACAGCATGGCCGCCACCTGGTCGCGCCTCGATGCGCAGGCGTTTCCATTCGCCCGCAAGGTGGCGGGACAGCTGCGCACGCACGACGACCGCGAGGATTTTTTGGCGGGCATCGATTTGATCGTGCAAGGCATGCAGGCGCCGCAAGCGGGCTGCTAGCCCAGCACATGCCCCAGCAGCGGCGCCAGCAGCACCGTTACGACGCCGGAAAAGATCATCGTCAGGCTGGCCACGGCGCCTTCCTCCGTGCCCACGCGGCGCGCCACGGATAAGCCAAAACCATGCGCGGCCGCGCCATACGGGGCGCTGCGGGCGATGCGCATGCGCAAGGGGAGCAATTTTAACAAGGGCTTGCCCAGCATCAGGCCGAACAGGCCCGTCATGACGACGAAGATGCCCGTCAGCTGGGCCGAGCCGCCCATGTGGCGCGACGCTTCCAGGGCGAACGGCGTCGACACGGAACGGGCCAGCAGGCTGCGCGCCATGTCGCCGTGCACGCCCAGCAGGCGGTCCAGCAACAGGGTGGCGGCCATGGAGGCGACGATGCCGGCGCAGCTGCCCAGGGACAGGGCCAGCCAGTGTTTGCGGATCAGCTTGCGTTCCTGGAAGATGGGCAGGGCAAACGCGACGGTGGCCGGCCCCAGCAGCCACGGCAGCCAGCGCGTCTCGCCGAAATACGTGGCGAACGGCGTCGACGTGGCCTGCACGATGACGATCAATATCGCCGAGGTACAGATGGCCGGCGTCAGCAGGAAGTGCGGATGGCGCTTGTGCAGCGCCTGGTTGGCATAGAACAAGACCAGGGTCAGCAGCAAAAACAGCAGGGACAGCAGCAAGGTATTCATTGCGCCACCCGCATCGCGCGCTGGCGCAGCCGTTTTTTCAGGCGCAGCTGGCGTTCGTAGCGGCACACCCATTCCACCGTAAACGCCGTGGCCAGCATCACGCTGGCAAAGCCCAGGCCGATATTCAGGAACAGGGTCAGGCCCTGGGTTTTCAGCAATTGCGTAAATTGCACCACGGACACCACCAGCGGAATGAAGAACAGCAGCATGTTGGCCAGCAGCCAGTTGGCGCCCAGCTCGATGGCCGAGGGCCGCACCCAGCCGGCCAGCAGCAGCGCCACCAGCAGGCCCAGGCCCACCACGCCGCCGGAAAACGGCAGGTGCAGGGCGGAGGCGGCGGCGTCGGCCAGCCACCAGGCGGCGATCAGCACGCCCACTTGCCACACGGTCTGCGCGGGCTGGCGCCAGGCGGGGGCGGCGTTCACGACAAGGGGGCGATGCTGCAAGGCTTTCACGGCAAACTTTCCAACGGCAACAGGAAGCTTTCATTGTAGAGAGCCAACATCAAAAGATAAAATGACTTAAACTCATGATTATCATTCGATATTGGAATGCATCATGGATATCCGTTCCCTGCGCTACTTCGTCGAAGTGGTCGAGCAGAACAGCTTTACGCGCGCGGCCGCCAGGCTGCACGTGACGCAGCCCACCGTCAGCAAAATGATCGCCCAGCTGGAGCAGTCGCTGGACCTGGCCCTGCTGGACCGCGCGGGCAAGCGTTTTACCTTGACGGATGCGGGCCAGGTGGTGCTGTCGCGCGCGCATGAGCTGCTGGCCCTGCATGCGGAACTGAAGGTGGAGCTGCGCGACCTGCAGCGGCTGGAGCGGGGCGAGTTGCGCGTCGGCGTGTCGCCGCAGACGCACGCGACCCTGGCGCCGTGGCTGGCCGAATACCACCAGCGCTATCCGGGCATCGAGCTGAAGATGTATGAAAGCGGCACGCAGGCGATCGAGCGCGATTTGCGCACCGGCACGGTGGAACTGGGCACCATGCTCGACTATCCGGGCAACGCGGCCACGTGGCAGGATTTCGAGGCGCTGCCCCTCGTGCGCTCGCCCCTGTGCCTGCTGGCCGCGCCCGATTCGCCATGGCAGGGCCGCAGCTCGGTGGCCCTGGCCGAGCTGGCCGGCAGTCCCTTCATCTTCTACGGCGCCGCGTTCGCCCTGAACGATATCGTGATGGACGCCTGCCAGCGGGCCGGTTTCGCGCCGCGCATCACAGGCCGCAGCGGCCAGTGGGATTTCATCGCCTCGCTGGTGCGCCTGGGCGTGGGCGTGTGCCTGCTGCCGCAGATGTATTGCGACACGCTCGACCAGGCGCAGTTTGCCGTCATTCCCCTCGACGGCCCGCCCGTGGAATGGAACCTGATGCTGGCCTGGCGCCGGGGCGGGCGCCTGTCGTTCGCGGCGCGCGCCTGGCTTGAGCTGGTCAGGGCGCACGTGGAGCGGCGCGGGCGATTACAATAGGCGCTCGCCAACCACCGCCACGCATATGAAGAACACCGGTAACGCCAGATTGAAACGCACCGCAGGCTCTTTGCTGCTGGGAATCTTATGCACCGTGGGCCTGATGAGCGAAATGGGCCATGCCCAGGCCGCCATTCCCGTATATGGCTATTTTGTCAAGAATGCCTATCCGCACGACCCCCAGGCATTTACCCAGGGCTTGCTGTTCAAGGATGGCCATCTGTATGAAAGCACGGGCCAGAATGGCCAGTCATCGTTGCGCAAGGTGGAGCTGACGACAGGCAAGGTCTTGCAGAAAGCCATGCTCGACAAGGATGTGTTCGGCGAGGGCATCACGAACGTGGGGGATGAACTGATCGGCCTGACGTGGGTGTCGCAGACCGGTTATGTCTTTGACCAGAAAACCTTCAAGCTGAAGCGCACCTTCCGCTACAAGGGCGAAGGCTGGGGCCTGGCCAGCGATGCCAGGGCCGTCTACATGAGCGACGGCACGTCCGCCATCCGCGTGCTGAACCCGAAGACCCTGGCCGAGGTGCGCCGCTTCGAGGTGACGGCGGAAGGCCGTCCCATCGAGCGCCTGAATGAACTGGAAATGGTCAACGGCGAACTGTTTGCCAATGTCTGGGGCGCCGACGTGATCGCCCGCATCGATCCGGCCAGCGGCAAAGTCGTGGGCTGGATCGACCTGACGGGCTTGCTGCCGCCCGGCATGCGGGGCACCTCCAATCCCGACGCCGTGCTCAACGGCATCGCCTGGGATGCGCGGGGCAAGCGCCTGTTTGTCACGGGCAAACTGTGGCCGCAGCTGTTCGAGATCGAGCTGATCGAGATCCAGCGCCATTGATGTTTCCAATAGGACAGTGTTGCTGACACCGACTCGTTTATGATGGCGCGATGTTGATCTCCCTTCGCCCCGCGCCGTCCATGGCTTGCTTGCCTTTCCCCCTCCGTCGCTTGGCGGCCGCTGCCGTGCTGGCCGCCGCTATGGTGCCCATCATCGTGCCTGCCGCGCAGGCGCAAACGCCGTCCGTGCCGGTGGTCAGGCAATATGGCGACTTCGTCGTCACGCAAGACCGCCATTCGACGCAAGTGACCCTGGCTTTCCGCCAGCACGGCTATTGGCCCGGCGGCGCGCGCGAGGTGATGGAAGTGCGGCCGCTGGCCGCCACGCGCGAAGGCCAGCCCATGCTGCTGGCGTTTGCCAAAGGTTTCACGGGGCAGGGCACCATGCTGATCCATGTGCAAAATGGCGAACCGCTGATGCGGCCCATCAGCCCGCTGCAGCCGAACAACAGCGTGCGCACGGAGGGCGACCCGGAATGGGGCGTGCCGCAGCCGGGCCGTCCTGACGTGCTGCTGTTTGCCCGCGACGGCCGCGCGCTCGACACGCGCACGGGCGAGCTGCTGTGGTTTGACGTGCCTGGCAACGTCACGGGCGATCATGCGTCCGCCATGCTGGTCTCCGTCTCGCCCGACGGGCGGCGCGGCGCGTATTTGACGAATGCGCTGACGAAGGTGGGGATGATCGTCGCCACGCGCGACGATGGCGTGGCCGGCGTGCTGGACTTGCCGCCCGATACCTGGCAACGGTGGCTGAAACCGCTGTCGGATGCCGCTTCCGCGCAGGCGGGCGCCGCCATCAAGGCGCGCCAGGGCCGCACGGATTCGAACCGCATCCGGCGCGAACTGGAACTGGCCTGGTTCGGCCAGCAATTTCAATGGAAAGATGGCAAGAACGGCTGGCAAGTGACGGGCTTGGGCCGCAGTTCCGCGCCGCCGCAAGGAAAACAACCATGACCCACCCTGAACTCTTCGCCGGCTGTCTCGCCGCAGTCCTGCTGGCCGGCTGCGTGCACAGCGAGATCGCGCCCAGGGATTACCTGGCGCAAGACATCGACAAGAACCACGCGCTGGTGGAGGTGGACGTGGTCTTCGCCCAGGCGCCCGACGACAGGCTGACGTCGCGCACCACTGCGCGCAACAGCGTGGAATACGCGGGCGCGCCGCATATCGTCGTGCCGTTCTACCAGAAGGGCCTGGGTTTCGACCAGGGGTTCGCGGGAACATACCTCTTCGCCGTCGTGTATCCGGTCGCCAAGGTGGAAACGGCCACGGCCAGCACCCGCGTGTTCGGCCAGCACCTGGAGGGCCAGCGCTACCGCTTCCGCGTGCCGGGCAAGGCGCAGTGGAACAGCAATGAAACCTTCATGCTGGGCTTTAGCCGCAAGGGTCGCCGCGAAGCAATCAGTTTCCGCTTCAGCAACGCGCACAGCTGCCCGTCCGCCTTCCAGGCCATCACGCCCACGTATGGCTTCCCCATCGAGGTCAGCGCCACGTTCAAGGAGGGCAAGGGCTGCCTGAAAGTGTGCGACAGCCGCGACGGCTATCCGGGCTTTTGCGCCTTCCAGCCGCCGCCAGGCGCCTGACTATCGATATGCCAGCCACGCGCCGCCGCGTGCCGGCGCGGCGTATACACGCCCAAATTTTGCACAATCTATTCAATTGTCATGTTTGGGAGGCAAGAAATGCCTGTTTTCCAGCATTTCTCATCAATAAATTGACCCAAATCAATTCTTGTCGCGGCAAGTAAAACTTGCCGCAAAAATATCTTTCTCAGGCGTATTATGTTTCAGCCGTCGTCCAGCCATTCCCAGCGCCACGCAGCCGGGCGCGGGCACGGCATCCCCCGAAACGCATCCTTCCTGTGGAGAGACAAGAATGAAAATGCCCGTTTTAGGAAGCACCCAGCCGCCCATCACCAGGCAGCCGCTGGACCAGCTGGCCACCGACACGGCCGCCGTGCGCGCCATCGCGCAGGCGGCCGTCAGCGTGGAATTGTTTACCATTCCCCTGTACATGGCGACCATGTATTCGATCCAGGGCACGCACCAGATCAACGCGAAAGACATCAGCTACTACAAGGGCCGCCAATGGCCGGGCATGAGCACCAGCGCCCATCCCGCCTCGCCGGAAGAGGAGGCCTTCAATATCATCTTCAGCGTCTTCATCCAGGAAATGCTGCATCTGCAGATGGCGGCCAACCTGGCCACGGCCATCGGCGCGGCACCGTGTTTCACGGGCTCGGAGCTGCAATCGCTGGAGCATGGCTGGACGTGCTACGGCAAGGCGTGCACGGTGATCCCGCACATCGTCGACTTGCAGGATACGTCCGGCTACCGCCACGTGCGCGTCAACCTGGAAGAACTGAACAGCAACCAGTGCGACCTGTTCCTCGCCATCGAGCAGCCGGAAGAGCAGGCGCGCGCGCAGCTGGCCGAGTTCGACATGCACAACCACACCAAGTATTTCCCCGAGGTACCGTTCGACGGCTGGACGCCGGGCAAGCACGTGCATGACTTGCCCCTGTTCGGCACCATCGGCTACATGTACGAGTGCTATGCGCGCTATATCAGCATCGAGTACGAGGATGGCGAAACCCTGTGGCAAAAGCTGTTCGTCAATGGCTCGGTGCAGCAGGATATGTTCAACAGCCAGGTCGATGGCCACACCAAGGCGGAATTCCCCCGCTTCGACACCAGTTTTGGCCCGCAGGACCAGGATGGCGGCCAGATCCGCTCGTTCAACAAGGCCATCGACATGATGGCGGCCATCACCGACCAGGGCGAGGGCAGCGACACGGCCATCACGCGCTACCGCCGCCGGCTGCAGGCCCAGCTGATGGCCGTGAAACCCGATTACCGCGAAGACCTGGCGGCGTTGAAGGTGGATTACCCGTCCTACACCGAAGGCGGGGAGGATGCCGACTCGCGCGACGCCACCGCCCGCCACGACAGCGCCGCGTACGACCATTACGAACGTTTTGGCCAGGTCAAGGCTAAGCTGCCCGTCAAGACCTGGGCGCAATGGCACCAGGACGGCCATTCCTGGGATGAAAAGATGCTGACCAACGCCAGCTATGACAAGGCCACGGCGCCAAAGAATATCCCCGGGCCGGACCTGGTGGCGGGCGCCCTGAACCGGCTGAAGGACAAGAGCTATACCCTCAAAATGCTGAGCACGGTGGCCACGGGCGCCATCTATGGCATCACCTCGGTGCTGGACACCTACTGGCAAAAGCAGGACACGACCTTCCCGTATCCCTCGATGGTGGGCGCGGGCGACCGCATGGCCATCTGCTGGGCCGTGCTGGGCCAGGCGCCGAACCTGGCGACGGGCGTGCCGAAGGCCGAGAAAGACGTGCTGTACCACGCCTGCCAGGGCATGCACCTGGCGGGCGAAGCGTCGGCCACGTGCGCGGCGCTGGCCGTGTATCACACCTGCCGCGGCTCCAACGGCTGCCATGCGCAGGGCGGCTGCGGCTTTGCGCAGCTCGATGCGGGCGGCCCTTCCGGCTGCGGCCATGCCGTCAAGGTGGCGCAAGTGGCCGGCAACCTGTGCGGCGCGCCCAAGCCCGCTCCCGGGGCGAACATCTACAGCGCGCCCAGCGACAATAAATGCGGCGGCTTCGGCGGCTGCGCCGTGCCGATCTCGGCCTCGCAGCTGTTCCCCAAGACCCTGGACGGCAAGCCGGCCACCATGACCCTGTACGACTTCGGCCCGGCGCCCGGGCACCACAACCTTCCACTGGGCCAGACCATCACCTTCGACCTGGGCGAAAGCGTCTACGAAAAGGCCTGGGAAGCGTACGGCAAGGTGATGGCGGCGCGCGGCACGCCCGTGGGGGCGGCGCCGGCGCCCACCGACCTGCGCCTGGCCCTGCCGCCGTCGACTTGATGGCGGCCACCAAGCCAGCGGTGCTTCCGCGCCTGGGCCTGCCGCATCTGGGCCTGGGCGTGGGGCTGCGCCCGCCCCATTATGCGCACATCCTGGAACATGGCCCGCAAGTGGACTGGTTCGAGATCATCAGCGAAAACTTCATCGGCAACCATGGCTATGCGCGCCACGTGCTCGATGTGGTGGCGGCCCAGGTGCCCATCGTCATGCATGGCGTCTCGCTGTCGATCGGCAGCAGCGACGCCTTGAACCTGGGCTACCTGCGCCAGCTGCGCCGCCTGGCCGAGGAGATCCGCCCCGCGTGGATTTCCGACCACCTGTGCTGGACGGGCGCCGCCTCGCTCAACAGCCACGACTTGCTGCCCCTGCCGCTGGACGAGGCCAGCCTGCGCCACGTGGCGGGCCGCGTGCGGCAGGTGCAGGAGTTCCTGGGGCGGCCATTGGTCCTGGAAAACCCCAGCAGCTATGTCGAGTTTGCCCAGTCCAGCATGCCGGAATGGGAATTCCTCGGGCGCCTGGCCGAGGACACGGGCTGCGGCCTGCTGCTGGACGTGAACAACGTCCACGTCTGCGCGCACAACCATGGCTATGACGCGGCCAGCTATCTGCGCCAGTTGCCACACGACCACATCGTGCAACTGCACCTGGCCGGCCCCACGCAGTGCGGCGAGGTGCTGATCGATACGCACGATGCGCCCGTGCCGGCCGCCGTCTGGCGTTTGTACGCGCTGGCGCAGCGGCTGACGGGCGGCGTGCCGGCCCTGCTGGAGTGGGATGCGAATATCCCCGCCTATCCGCAATTGCTGGCGGAACTGGACAAGGCGCGCGCGGCCGAACGGGGCGCGTTCGCGGACGATGCTTGCCTGGCCACGGCCAGCGTTGCCGTGGCCGTTTCCGCGCCGCTGGCGTTTCATGCGGGGGCCGTGCATGGCTGAGCGCGATCGTGATCTGCCTGGCGCGCCGCTGGCGCAAGTGCAGGCGTGGTTCCTGACGGCCATGACGGCGCCCGGCGGCGCGGCGCGCGGCGTGGAACTGGCGGGCCAGCGCCACGGCTTGCAGGCGCCACAGGTGCTGAAGGGCGCGGCCCGCCTGCACATCTACGCGGATGGCTACGTGCTGCGCCTGCTCGAATGCCTGCAAGCCGATTATCCCATCCTGCGCCGCGTCATGGGTGACGCGCTGTTCGGCTTTTTTGCGCGCGCCTACATCTGGCGCCACCCGTCCGCCTCCACCACCTTGCATGACCTGGGCGGCGGCTTTGCCGATTTCCTCGCCGCCAGCCAGGCGCGTGCGGGAGAGGGCGCGCAAGGCGCCGCCTTGCGTTTCCCCGTCGAGCTGGCCCGGCTGGAGCGGGCGCGCGGCGAGGCGAGCCGGGCGCCGGGAGTGGAAAAATTGCCACGGCCGCTATTGCCCGTGCTGCCATCGGGCCTGGCTTTGCTGCTGGGGCAGACACCAGCGTGGCGGCTGGCGCCGTGCACGCGGCTGCTGGCCTTGACGTATCCCGTGCAGGCCTACTGGCAACAGGCGCAGGCGGCGCCGGACGATGCCGTGCCGCCCCAGCCCGGGGAAGCCCCCGGTTTCGTCGCCATTGCCCGCCTGCATTACCGGCTGGCCATGCACGACTTGCAGCCGTGGCAATTCTATTGGCTGCAGGCGCTGGCCGGCGGCGCGCCGCCGCCCGACTGCGCGCGGCAGGCGGCCCAGGCCAGCGGCCGTTCCCTGGACGAGGTGCTGGCCGACGCCATGCTGTGGCTGCCCATGGCGGCCGCGGCTGGCATGATCACTGGCGCGACTGCGGAATAAAAAAACCCGCCGCTGCGGGGCAGGGCGGGAAAGAGGGGGAATTGAACAGATCGTGAAGCGTGCTTAGGGCGCCGTGATCACCGTGCTCAGCGGAATCTTCATGAAACGGATGCCGTTGCTGCCGTTTTCATACAGGATGCCGATGTTGCCGGCGTCCACTTGCGTCAAGTCGCTGTAGGCGGAGGCGCCCGCCGTGATCAGCAGGGAAAACGGCCAGCTCTGGCCGTCGTCCTTGCTGGCGCGCACGGTCAGGTTGTTGCGGCTGGTGGTGGAGGCGGGATTCGCGTGCAACAGGTATTGCTTGCCATTCCAGCCCAGGTTCAGCAGGCTGCCTTCGCACACGGGATCGATCAGCGTGGCGTTGGCGAAGCCGGCGCTGAAGTTGACGCCGCCATCGGAACTGACGGACACGATGCGTTTTTTCGTCAGTCCGCTCTGGTCGCGGCTGTTGAGCATCAGCTGGCTGGTGCTCAGCTCGGCCGCCGTCGATTCATTCGCCGACGGATAGCCCGTGTCATTGCCGATCTGGTAGCTGGCGCCATGGTCGTCCGAATAAAACACATACGCGCGGCCATCCGCATAGCCGGTCTGCGGCGGCCCCGCCGTGAAATTGCCCGGCACCACGATGCGTCCCGAGCGCATCTGCACGCCGTGGCCCGGTCCCATGGCCAGCGTGCGCCAGCCGGCCGCATTGTTGTACGGCGCCGCGCCGATCTTCGCCGTCTGCGCCGTGATATTCGAGGGCGTGCTCCACGTCGCGCCGCCATCGGTCGATGTCACCACCCATTGCTCGCGCACGCCCGCGCCGCCGTTGCGGATGGTGCTTTCGCTGGCATTGCCCGTGTTATAGAACAGGAACAGGCGGCCGCCCGGATGGGCGGGATCGAGCGTGTCGAGCACGGGCACGGGGTTGCCCGCCTGCAGGCTGCCATTCGACGCCACGACGGACAGGGCCGACCAGGTGCTGCCGCCATCGAGGCTTTTCTTCATCACCACCTGGATATTGCCGAAGTCGGCGCAGCCCGAGGGCCGGCCTTCGGCGAAGGCGAGGATGGTGCCGTTCTGCAATGTCACGACGGCGGGGATGCGATAGCAGCCGTAGCTGGCATCGGCGGCGGGAAACGGCGTGCTGGCGGAAATGGCCGCCTGGGCCACGGGCGCTGCGCCCAGGCCAAGACCGAGGCCGAGGACGCAGGCGGCGGCCAGGCGTTGCAGTGATTGAATCGGCAAGACAGTTGACATTGCGGTGATTCCTTTCCCGGGACCGGGCGCGCAGCGCGGTCCCAAACCATCCCGTATTGGGGAGATCCCGCGCGCCTGACGGGTGGCAGGCGCGCGTCCCGTGTTCATGGCTGCCTAGTCGGCCAGCGGCACGCTGCGCGCAGCACTGGCATCGTGGCTGTCGGCGACGGCGCGCCAGCTCACGCCGCGGATGGCCCAGGCGGCGGGGATCGTCGCGCTCCAGTGCCGCCCGCCGTCCTGCGCGCCCGTTGCCGCGGGCGGCGCCAGGGCCACGCGGCCCAGGGTGCGGCCCGCCGCTTGCAGTTCCAGCGCGGGATTCTTCACGTCCGCCTGCTGCAGTTCCAGCACGACGGGCACGGGCGCATAGGCATGCGGGACGCCCGGATATTCCACGTAGCCGACGCGCAAGGCGCTGCGCGCCGCCCTGGCGGGTTCGGCGGCGTCCACGGCCGCGACGGCAGGCCGCTGGGCCACG
>RCMZ01000611.1_pt1 | contig 20218 bp, 18 predicted proteins | sample 2041141 | NCBI WGS metagenome assembly RCMZ01 (sample SAMN09708263, study PRJNA481090) | Wastewater metagenome, whole genome shotgun sequencing project. | biome: sewage; isolation source: Davis station wastewater (DW) | place: Antarctica: Davis Station | collected 2010-03-01
ACAGCTTCAGCAATGACTTGTCGCCGGTCGAATATGAAAAGCAGTATTTCCAGCGGCTTGCGAGTGTCTAGAAAACTCGTGGCGATTCAAGCTAGTATTTCGTTCGTAGAGTTTTCCAAGCAAGTTAAAGAGCCGTTAACGGGTACAGATGTGGCTATTATCGTAGATGTTTTAGCCGAGAACGGACAACGAAGTTTCAAGACTATGTGGCTGCAAGCGAAGTCGTTATCCAAGGCGCCGAACGCCGATACATCGCCGCCGCGAATGCGTTCACAGCTAACACGTGCTGAGGCCTATTGCGACTCGAGCTACGGACTGGTGTACAGCCCTACAGGTTTTTTTGTAATGGGCGAGCTTGGCGTGGACCCTGAGCCGTTTCATAGAACACTTGACCGTTGCATGCGATGTGAGGTCGGTGACCTAAGCATCGGTGCATTGAAGAATTCACTTAATCGCAAAAGGCTGCTGCAGATTAACTTAACTGAAGGCGCCGCGCCGCCAAGACGACGAATGCGATTCGGGCGCGATTAGTGCCGTCCCAAGTCGACAACTCAGGGAGCTGCATGCCGCCATATAACTACCCAGCTAAGTCGCTTGATATCCAAGCCGTCACTACGGGCTGGGCCTCACAACAGACCATCTTATGCTTATCCGCGCTTTTATAATGGCCTACGGACTGTTTGAAACCGGACTATAACGTGCACTCTGGACTGTTATCACCTCGGGACTTGCTGAGATAGGTGGTGCTATCGGTCGGGGAATGGCCGGTGGCATGTTAGTTACTACAGCTGCCCCAGTTGCAACAGCGGCAGCTGTTGGCTACGGAAGTTATAAGCTGGTTAAATGGATGAAGAATTGATGCTCCCATGTTCCTATAGTAGTAGCCGATTCTCATCTGAATTTTTTATTCTGAATTTACGTTTCAAAGCAATGGAGAGCGAATGACGTATCGTGAACTGGATAGTGTTGACAGAATTCAAAAACTTGGGAGACGTCTTCAGACGACTTTGCGGGCAGCAAGTTTCGAGAGTGAGGTTCGGACGATTGGTTATCCAAGTGGCCATACCAATCGAAAGGTCTTCTTTCTAGAGGATAAAGACGGCGATTCACTTTGGTTTGCACATTGGAAAACTGAGGACGGGCGGAAGGCGGTCAACTTATTTGGGCATGGTGAACGTGGTGATAGCAGCACCTTGACCATCGACGTTCAGTTCAATTATCCGACAGCCGAATTTCATCGTCGTCTTGGTGGGGTATTTCTTGAAGACCCATTGACAGGTGAGATTGTGCTCGCTCATCGTGGAATCGTCACTTTGGGGCAGCGTGTTAGGAAGGACCTCTTGTTTGAGGCGATGGCTTCCGATGTTATTGAAGCCGAGTCTGCTCGGCTGCCACAGGAGTTCTTATTTATGGCTGCGCTCGACTCGGAGTGTCTGATTGACGACCTGAGTCAATTCTCTCGGAATCTGAGAAGCATTGTACGAGGGTTGGGTGACGAGCCAGGTCCTTCGGACGAAGCGGATACCTCCGCCCCTAAGACACCTGATGTCCAAGAAGTGGATAGCATCGTTGATGTTGAGGGAGGAGTTGAAGGGTTGCGGGCGTATTTTATGGAATTCAGTGGGAAACGTCGCGCGTTCATTCCGAAAAAGGTATATCCAATATCCAATCACGGTAAAGTTGTCCATGCATTGCACCTAGAGCTTATGCAGGAAGCTTCTTCATTGAAATCGCGAGCAGTTGACTTGGTTTCGGACCGGCCGGATGCCGCGATGCTGTTTGAGGTCAAGACAAATGCTGGCACTCAGAGTGTATACGCGGCAGTTGGGCAGCTGTGCATACACGCTACGACAGTTGGAAAATTCCTGAAGCATAAACCCGTCGTGCGCGTATTGGTCGTGCCAGAACGTCCAATGCCGCGATTGGCGCGTATCATTGAGAATGAGCTCAATATCCGTATCGTGACCTATACTTTGTTCAGCCGTGGGCGCGTGACATTCGAAGGATTGAAAGATATTCGTAGCTAATTGCGCTTCCACTCGTGGGTGATTTCAAGGAAAGAGGCGTCGACCAGGTCCGTGGTTTCAAGTTTGTTCAGGCCCACATGCTCGAACAGAGGTTCGACCAGGCCGACGTTAGTCAGCGTTGACAAGTCGCCGTCGCTGAGCGCCTCGGCCAGCGGCGTCGAGTGATGCCCGTCCTCGAAAGATTTGGACTGCTGCGGGGCGAAGTACGCGGAGTCGTTCGAGGACGGTGCCGTCTGTCTAGTTCCTTGCGTCATGTTTGCGTTGGCCATCTCAGCCAGACCTAATTTGCTGTACCTTGGATCGGAGTCGACGTTCGAGCGTACAGGTATTTTCGACTATGCTGACTCGTAATCGAATTAACCCTTGATGCGGAACTCTTCCTTGTCCTTGCCATCAAGCCAGCGTGGCGCGCGACCGCGGCCAGTCCATGTCTCACCCGTTTCAGGGTTCTTAAATTGCGCTGGTACCGAACCCTTGGCTTTTGCCGCCTTCGCACGACTTCCACCGGAGAGGTCTTCCACGGTGATGCCATGCAACTGCATCAAGTCTTTGATTGTCTTGATTGCGCCACTGAGCTCATCCTTGCGGGCAGCCTCGGCGAGGGATTGCAATTTTGCGATTTGTTCAACATACTCTGCATACGACGTCATAGTGTCTCCAAAAGGATAGGTGATTCTAACGGTTGAATATACTCGCAATGTAACATAGGCGTAGGGAAAAGATAAGTTGAAAATGAATTCAATCTTCATTAATTGGTAAATTTCTATGGAATTGGCGCCAGCATGGTTGTGCCTATGAAGGCAGTGTTTTTTTGCATACAGGACTGCTAGCAATTATCAGTTGTCGTCATTGGTCGCTACATCGCATGTACGTATTATTGAAGTGAATAAAAATTAATAATATTATTAATGTTGATGTCTGAAGAGTATTAAAAAATAAACTATAATACTAAAGTAAGGAGTTATATGATTGACGAATTTATAGACGCATATTCTGATGACCAAATTTATTTGGAGTTAATTGAGCGGCTTGTAAATGAACATCCAATCGAGGCAGGTGTCCCAGATAATATTAAATATTCCTCATTTTGTCGGTTGTGGATAGTAATGATGGTTGGTGGTATTGAGATGATAATAAAAAAATGGGCTGAGCCAGAAGATACGATGATTGATATTGCGTCTTATTTTCAATCTGGCTCTAATGAAGAGCGTATTGACAGGCTTTATGCAGCATTCGAAATTAGAGGATTGAAGCCGCAGCGTAATTTATTCGATGACTACTTGGCATGTAAATATATTCGCAATGCATACGTCCATGGTGAGTGGAATGAAAGCCAGAGGAATTATGTGGAAGGGAAGAATTTCCCATCTACAATTATGAAGTTTTCTCCAGAACATTACGAGCGTGCAAAAAAATCTTATTATCACCTAATGAATGGGTTGGGGATGGCGAATGCCATGAATTCTTTGATTAAATCAAGGAAATAGACGCCAATAGTAAATGTGGTAATAGTTTATTCGGTGGACTTGGATGGTGTGTTAGCGGACTATTCCCGAGAGAGAGTCCCTTTGTATAAAGGTGGATGAACTTCGTGAGCCGACTCGTCGTGATAGTTTTGCAAAAGAGAGTCCTTACCAGAGACTGCGGACGCTATCGTCATCTCCAAGGCCCATTAATTGACAGCGTAGATACGCACGACTGAGTAACCTGCCCCTCTCTTTGCTGGCAACTGGAACACACGCGGCGCCTCAGGCATGCACCTTGGGCTATCGTCCTCAATCAACCCCAGACCGTCAGGATTCCGCGCGCTTGGAGCCACGAGGCAGTCCAATAGGGGTTTCAGGCCGCCATACGCGTTATCCCAGTCCAGGCTACCTGCGCAGTACCTCTCTATCTCCAGTGCACTCCTGGTAATCGGTGCCGCAGGCACTTTGCCCTCAATCGCCGCCAGCACACTGGCGCGCCAGCCGTTGCGTAATTTCTTGTAGGCATGGAAATGCATGCCCTTGATGGCATTGTTGGAGGGTGTAGCTGCGGGCAGATGGAGTTCGTAGATGAGTTCGCGTAGGGGCATTGAGATGACCGCTGGGGGAGGGTATCTCATATAGCTACACTTAAAAAATACGTTGCTTGCCTCCCTACACTTCTAAGTCCCCTGATGTGCCACCGATGCCAAATCGTGAGATGCTACGCGATTCCTACCGCGATGATTGAGTCATATCGCCAGGCAGGTGCTGACGTAGTGAGCGCATCAGAATTGCCACAAAATTGCGAGAGTTCAGATTGCGTCGGCTAGCTCCGTCAAGCTTCGTCTGCCGATAAGTTTGTGGTCTATACGCGAGATAGTGAAACCCATCTTCTGCCAAAAGCTTGTTGACGTGTGCGGCGAGCATTCGACCATCAACTCGCTTGCTCCGTCGGCCCGCGCTTCCGCCACAAGAAACGACACCAAATAGGCCCCAATCCCACGGCTGCGCATGTCGTGGCGTACCTCGAGCACGCTGTCTCCCGTGACCAAGCTTCCCCAGAAATACGCCACCGCGTTGTCGCTCTTGTCTGCAACGACGAGCATGCCTTTTTCCTTGAAAACAAGAAGCGTCGTTGGCCAGTTCACCGCAAGTGAGTCGAGTTCACCCGTGGTCGCCAGCCATCGCTCGATTATGGGGAGGTCAGCTTTTGTGGCTGGTCTAATGGTCCACTGGGAGGAGCGCATTTCTACTGTCTCAGATATTGAAGGAGGGGCTGAATTTTATCTGGCCCCCCCATTCCTGAGCAGCCGTGTACTTCAATTTTCTCATCGAATGCGTCATTACGTCAGCCGCTAATTTAGACGCACCATACCACGCTTGAGCGCACCGGAGTGGTAGCTGTAGACCACGGACGCAAGCGCGTCCAAGTCGGCGGGCAGAGCCCAGCTGCGCGGTGTTGCAATGATTGACGCTACTGCCATCGCGACTGTGTAGTAGCTCTTCTTGTTCTTCATGGTGCTCTCCATCGTTTTTGAGAGGGTTGCGTGATTGCTTCTCGTGCTCTACCTTGTGTAGGGTTTCGTCGATTACGCGAATGACTGCGAGAAAACGTTGCAGTGCGTTACGCGGACCGGGGCATGCAGACTGCTGCGGCTGTACGAGGCCCGCTCGTCGGTCGTGCACTCGTACACTTCAATCTCTTGCACGCCAGCGCTGGCATGGTGATTCTCCTTTTTTAAAAGATGGACGCAGCGCGCATTTGGTCGCCCGGGCTCAACAAGTTCAGTGCGTCGCACTCTTCTTGCGTAATCTCGCGAGTCTCCGACTTCGAGCCCGCTCTGCGTGTCATCGTGAGCGCCGCGTCGTCGTAGCTATATTCGATGGAAACCAGCGGTTCGCCGGTGCTGTACTCTGTGAATTTATAAACTGTCATGGTGGCTCTCCTGAGTTGTGCCTGGTGCTGAAGTGCCCCGGGTATACTACCTATATCAACAATGTTTATATAAACTGGTCGTAAATCTAAACGCATTGCACTGTGGCAATATATATGGCGACCGACCAGGCAGGATGACTAAGCGCTGAAAGCAAAATGCTCCAAATTTCGGAGCGTTTTAAGAATCAATTAAGGTTGTCAGCCACGCGGGGGGAGCATAGATGACGCCGGCATTCTCAGCATGATTGACGACAAACTCATTTGGCAAATCGCGTTCTGCCGCCGTCCAAGCCTCTACAGTCTCGGCCCGTGCCATCAAGGTCGAGCTCCGGTGCAGCTTCATCAAACTAAGCGCGATGCGACCTTACCTGAGGGCCGCCGATGGCCGGCGTGCGTTCAACAAGTTAGCCAATGAGTGCACTCGCAGCTTCGCTGGAGAAACCCCAGTAGCGCGTTCAGACGTTGTGCGACGCCAGGTAAAGCAGCGTTTCATCGACAGGCAAGCCTGATGTAGTCCTTCCACGTCAGCAGCTGCGCTCGCTCGTGGAAGGACTACTACCTATGACCTCTAAATGTGCACCGAGCCCCGCGACGCAAAGCAGTTAACTTAAGTCGTATCCCTTACACGCTCCGCCGTCGAAGCCATTTTGTGCACTCAAAAGGTAAGCGGCTGCGCTGCAATCCTTACGGCTATCGTCCTTTCAGCCTCCCGCCCAAGCCCCACCTCTGCTGCGGTCTACGCGCCCAATACTTGCGGCGCTAGCATTTTTATCACAAACATGCGACAATAACGGGCTTCACGGCATAGCACGTGAATGTGCCTCGGTGGTGAAACTGGTATACACAGTTGACTTAAAATCAACCGCTTCGCGGCGTACCGGTTCGATTCCGGTCCGAGGCACCACCCCGCTCAGATTTGCGCACAAAAAACCCGCACTAGGCGGGTTTTGAATTAATGGTATTAAGTAAATGCGAGCCTAGAGCCGGGAGACTTAAAACTTGCCGATGCAAGTCTTTCTGGGGCGATTCCGGCCGCCCGCACCAGTGCGACACTTACTTCTGAGTCAGCGCTGCTTTTTCGAGCACAGCATCAGCTTCGACCATCGCGTGGATACGCTGCATCGGCGTCGAAAAGTCTCCAGATGCCTCCCGCGCTGCCTGCGCTTCTTCTCGCACCCTGGTGAAGAACGCCTTTAGTTTTGCCTCCCTCATCGTTTGTATATCACGCAGCGCCATACGCATTTCGTCTAGATGTGCGTCTTGTCGGTCACGTAACCGCTCAACGCGCAAATGTTTATAAGGGCCCAGCGACAGCACGTTCACGTCTCCGACGAGGCTTGCAATCTGGCTGTCACTCATGTCCGTGTCTTCGAACAACCGGCTGATAAACTCGTGGCGCACGATGTGCGGGTTGATGCTCGAAGGCAGGCGAGCCTTTTTCGCCAGTGTGCGCCAGGCGTTGTAATACGAAAACGGTGTGCAAGGGCGATTCGCAGTTTCATCCTCAGTGCGCCGACGTCGGATAGGGTTACCTTTCGCATCACGCGCAAGTGGTGCGTTAGCGCGCGAGAAGAACAGATATTTCGAGCCAGCTTCCTCTGCTCGCTCGCAGCAATCCCTAACCATATCGAACACTTCGTCGCCAAAAAGCACTATGCGCGCGTTACGCTTCTTTTGTCCTATGCGGGGGATGCTGACCTTGCGTTCCTCCAGGCTCACCCAGCTAAGTTCAATTTTCGCTGCCTCCCCAGGACGAGTCCCTGTTTCGAACACAAAATACAGCCATGGCAGTAGGCAAGGATTGGCGTTCTTGGCCGTACCCATATGCTGAGCGGCGTCGTACATGTCGAGCTGCTGCTTTAGTGTGATGCGGGCTTCTTTCGGTATGCATGTCGGCAGTTCGAAGGAGTCACGCATGATATTAGCCGTGACGAGGTTTCGCCGCTTCGAAAACTTGAATACGGCTCCCAGGAACGCTTTCTCAAGCCGCACAGAGTCGGCCGAGATTTTTTTATCGAGCGTAGTGCCGTTGCGGTGCTTTACTCGTTCGCCGCAGCGTATGTCGATGTAATCCTGGACCATAGCGCCGTCGATGACAGAGAGTGCATAGTTTCCGAAGTACTCGAGCAGCCGCACGGAGCTGCTGCGCTCGCGTCCCTGGGTGCCGATTGCTTTTTCCCGGAACTTAGGGCCGTCGAAATACCGCTGCACAGCGACCCGAAAGGTCAAGCCGGCGTTTGGTCGCGCCACGCCTGAGCTCTTCGCAACAACCAGCTCCGCTTCACGCGAAACACCCCACGCCATCGCTTCTTCACGAGTGTCAAAAACCTTGCCGATGGCGGCTAAATTCTTGCGGCGGATTTGAACGCGGAACTTCCCCGACGGCAATTCTGAAACACTTGCCATTTTCACTTCTTTCGTATTTTTCGTTGATTTTCCTAGTATATCTCGTGTGTAAGTTTTGCACACGGACTTTTCGGAAACTCTGCCATTGATGCAAAGAAAATCTCAAAAAACCTTTATCTAAGGGCATTATGGCTAGAGCTGCAAAATTTTTCCAGCGTGCACACAAAGTCTTTTAAGTCTCCAGTGTCTACCAGTTTCACCATCCGGGCAGCGCGGCGAGATTCTAGCACAGGTGATGCTCATTACGCCATCTTGTGCCTGCTTTGACCATGGCGATGCTGGCTTGATCCCTGTGGGGTGGACGCTTGCCCGGCTTGCAGCAAAACTGCCCGCTTGATGCCGGATCGCTCTGGCATGTGCAGCCAGGTGCGTTACGAGCGAAAGCCATCAGAACGTCGCCTTGAACTGCACCCCGTATGTGCGCGGTTCGTTGACGATGCCTGTCAGGTTGTTGAACTCGATCGCGCCCAGGGACTGGATCTGGTTGGTGATGTTGCGGCCGTAGGCGGCGATTTCGTAGCGGTCCCATTTGTAGCCGGCGCGCAGGCCGCCTTCCAGCAATTCCTTGGCCTTGTATTCCTTCGCTTCGTAGAGGAAGAAGTTGTAGCTGGTGCGGTAGGCCCAGTCGGTGTAGGCGAAGAATTCGCCGTTGGCGACGGGGATGCTGTATTTCAGGGTGACGTTGGCTTGCCATTGTGGCGCGCGCGGCAGCGGGTTGCCGTTGATGTAGGCCGTGCCGGCGAACGGGCCCACGGGGTCGGTGACGGTGCAGCCGCTGGAGGGCGTGTTCTGCGCATTGCCGCATGTCTGCACGAACAGGCTTTTGTCCTGGATCTCCGTGTGGTTGTAGCTGCCGCCCAGGGTCATGCTGAGCGCGTCGCTGAGGTTGGCCTGGAAATCGAGCTCCACGCCCTGGCCCGTGGCCTTGTCGGCGTTGAGCAGCTGGTTCATGTTGATGACGCCGCTGCCGGCCGTCAGTTGCTTGTCTTTCACGCGGTACTGGAACACGGCCAGGCTGAGGCGGGCGCGCTTGTCGAACAGGTCCTGCTTGATGCCCGCCTCGACGGACAGCACTTTTTCGGCGCCGGCAAACGAAGGACGGTCGGCCAGGCCGTTCAGGCGGCCCTGCATCGACGGCGCGCGGTAGCCGGTGGCGATGCGCGCATAGGCGTTGGTGTGCGGCGTCAGCACGTAAGTGCCGCTCAAGTCCCAGCTGACGTTGTGCGAGGTGTCGTCCAGATTGAACGGGCCGGCCGTGGTCGCCTCCACGCGCCTGGCCGAGAAATCCTTCTTGTCCGTCGTGTAGCGCAGGCCGGCGCGCAGTTTCAGGGCGTCCGATACCGTGTAGTTCAGCGAGCCGAAGGCCGCGTACGATTTCGCGCTCTGGTTTTGCGTGGCGTAGGACGGATTTTGCGGATTGCCCGGCGCCAGGCTGTCAAAGCTGATGCTGTCGATGCGGATGTCTTCCTTGAAGTAGAACAGGCCGGCGATCCATTGCAGCGGCCCCCTGGCGCTGGACTCGGCGCGGAATTCCTGTGAAATCTGCTTGTGCTCGGGAATGACGTCGGCCGTTTCCACCACGAACGGAATATAGCCGGGACCCATCGGCGGCGCGTACACGGCGCCATACCCGCCGTCGACATCGGCGCGGCTGTAGAAATCGAGTTTTTCATAGCCGGTGATCGCGTGCAGGGTCACGCCATCGAGGTCCCACTTCAGGCGCATGCTGCCGCCCTTGGTCTTCAGGTGCTGGCGGTTGACGCCGTCCGTGGGGTAGGAGCCATAATCGAAATTGTCGACCAGGTCATTCGTGCCCTGTTTCAGGATGTTGGCGCGAAAGAGGGTGGCCGTGCCGTCGAGGTTGCGCGCGTGCACGTTGAACAGGGCCGTGAAGTCGCGCGTGGGCTTGACCAGCACCTGCAGGCGCGCGGCGCTGTCTTCATAGCCTTCGAAGTCGCGCGTGCCGGTGGGACGCGGATTGTGCACGCGGTCGTCGCGGCGCTGCGTCTGGCCCGAGAAGCGCAGGGCCACCGTGTCGCTGACGGGCACGTTGAAGGCGCCTTCCAGATTCTTCACGCCATCCTTGCCGAAGCCGCCGCTCAGGTAGCCTTCCGTCCTGAAGACGGGCTTGGCCGAATCGAACTTGATCACGCCAGCCGGCGAGTTGCGGCCGAACAGGGTGCCCTGCGGACCGCGCAGCACTTCCACCTGATCCACGTCGAAGACGGGAAAGCCCTTGAGCATGGGGTTTTCCTGCACCACGTCATCCATCACCAGGCCCACGGGCTGCGAGGCGTTCAAGTCGAAGTCGGTATTGCCCAGGCCGCGAATGTAAAAGCGTGGAAAGGTGCGGCCATAGTCCGATTCGACCGAGACGCTGGGCGAGCGGCTGTTGAGGAAGCGGATGTCGGCGCCGCCGGCCGTCAGGGTGTCGAGCTTGTCGCCCTTCAGGGTGGCGATCGACATGGGCACGTCCTTGATGTTTTCCGCGCGCCGCTGCGCCGTGACGATCACCGTTTCCAGCTGGCCAGGCCCGGCTTGCGGGGCGGGGGCGGCAGGCGCATCGGCGGCCGCCGCGGGGGCGCCCTCCTGTGCCTGCGCCATGGCCTGCAAGGGAAAGGCGGCGGTGATGGCCAGGGCGATCAGGGTATGGCGTACGGTGCTGGCATGCGGTGTCATCATGAAACGGCTCCCATCGGTCAGGTTGTTCGAAAGGTCCAGGCAGGGGCTAATCCGCTAGACGAAAAATCATGCTAGCACGGAAATTTTTAGTATTCTTGCCATTTCCCGGGCCTGGCGATTCATATCCGTTTCGACTCAATACACGACGAAAATCGTATTTGTCGTCAATATCGGGCGGGCGCATAGTGGGGTGCCGGCGGGCTTGCGCGTGCGCAAAAGTGGCGGGGCAGGACGGTGGGTTTTCCTGGGGCGGCGCAAAAAAGCGTGCGCCATTTTGAGGTAGTCGCGGCATCCGGGCGCCAGCGCTGCGGCAGTTGCCGCGGATTTTTTAGGCGGGGGGCGTGTTGTTACGGCGCGACAGGGGAGGCCGGCGGTGGCTCTCCCCCTGTGCGGGTAGGCGGGACATGCGGGGCATGCGTGGCGCATGCCTTGGTCTGCTTAAAACTCTTCCCAATCGCCGGCCGTTACGGCTTCCGCATGCATCGCGCGGTGTTTCACCGGCGCGGCCTGGCGCTTGGCGGGGCTGCCGGCCGGTGCCGGTACCAGGCGCAGCGGCTTGGCGCTGGCACGCGCTGGCGCCGGTGCGGCCGCATGGCTGTCGTGCGTCTTGAAGATGCTGACGGTCTGCACCAGGTGGTTGGCCTGGTCGCGCAGCGATTCCGCGGCGGCCGCCGCTTCTTCCACCAGCGACGCGTTTTGTTGCGTGACGCCATCCATCTGCGTCACCGCCTGGTTGATCTGCTCGATGCCGGCCGACTGTTCCTCGCTGGCCATGGTGATGTCAGCGATGATGTTGCTGACGCGGGCAACGCTGGCCACGACCTCGGACATCGTCGTTCCCGCCTGTGCCGCCAGCCTGGAGCCCGCGTCGACGCGGCTCACCGAATCGTCGATCAGCGTCTTGATTTCCTTGGCCGCGCTGGCGCTGCGCTGGGCCAGGCCGCGCACCTCGGTCGCCACCACGGCGAAGCCGCGGCCCTGTTCACCCGCGCGTGCCGCTTCCACGGCCGCATTCAGAGCCAGGATGTTGGTCTGGAAGGCGATGCCGTCGATGACGCTGATGATGTCGACGATCTTGCGCGACGATTCGCTGATCAGCTCCATGGTGCCCATCACTTGCCCCACCACGGCGCCGCCCTTGCTGGCGACGTCCGATGCCGTCGTGGCCAGCACATTGGCTTCGCGGGCATTTTCCGCATTCTTGCGCACGGTGCTGGTGAGTTCTTCCATCGAGGAAGCCGTCTCTTCCAGGGAGCTGGCTTGCTGTTCCGTGCGCAGGGACAGGTCGTTATTGCCCGTGGAAATTTCCTCGGCGGCAAGGGAGACCGTGTCGGAATCCTGGCGCACGGAGGACACGACCGTGGTCAGCGACGCCTGCATGCGCTGCAGCGCCGACAGCACGCTGGCCGTATCGTGCTGTGCAACGCTGATTTTGCCTGTCAGGTCGCCGCCGGCCAGCAGGCTGACGGCGTCGCACAGCTGCTTCGGTTCGGCGCCCAGCGCCTTGAGCAAGCTGCGCGTGATGAGCCAGCCGGCCAGGCCTGCCAGCACGATGGACAGCAAGCTGGCGCCGATGAGGATATTCCTGCTGAGAATGTAACGCTCGTTGTCTTCCTGCAGGATGATGGTGGAGCGCTGGTCCGTCAGCGCGAAATAGTCATCGCTGGCGGCGACGAGGGCGGCCAGCAGCGGGCGGCACTCCTCGTTCATCTTGGTGATGGCCTGTTCGGTTTTCTTTTGCAGCGCCAGGTCCACGATGGCCAGCGCCACGGGGGCATAGCGTTTTTCGATGCCGTCGATCTTGTTGATGGCGCCGCGCACCTCGTCCGATACGCCCGGTTCCTGCGCCAGCTGCAGCAGATGCTGCATGTTCTTGAGGACATCGGCGTGCGCCTGCAGGACGTGCTTGCGCTCGATTTCCAGGTCTTCCGGCTTGGTGACGAGCACCAGGTTCCTGGCCGCGACGGCACGCATGTCGATGGCGTCCCGTACGCGGTGCGCCGTATTGGCCCGGGCCGTGATGCCGTTGACATACTGCTCGAAACTGGCGTTGAAGTTGGAAAAACTGCGCACGGACAGGATCGAAATGCCGATGAGGAAAAAGACCAGCAGGCCGAAAGCCAGAGTGAGCTGGGTGCGAACGGTGAATTTATCCATGATGCCTCTCCCAAGATACGTGGTGAACATTAGAAAGGGGGCTTGCGTGGGCGGCTGGCGGGATGTTGCCTGGCAGCCTGGGGTGCCCTACGCAGTGCTTCTCTATCCAGAACACGGATTCGTGGTGTATGAGGATCGTGCAAATAAAACCGATTTCAATAATAAATTTCGTTATTTGTTTTATTTGTTAAAATCATTTTTGCACAAAAATTTGAGTAAATCAATCAAATTTTGCGTGCCAAAAAACAACTTTTCGACACAGGCGGCCAGTTCCCTTGCCGCGCGCGCGATACGGCGTGGCGTAAGGCGCGGCGGCGCTGCTTGCCGACTCAGCCGGGCATGGGCGTGCCCTGGTGGAAGGCAAGCTGCCAGCGGCCATCGCGCCATTTCCACAGCGAGCTGCGCAGGCTGGCGCTGGCGGGCAGGGCGCCGCTGGCGTGCCGCAGCGAGCGGTAGGTCACGAATGCCACATCGCTCGCCAGCAGGCGGGCCTGAAAATCGTAGATGCTGCGGGGACAGAATTGCTCTGCCGGCAAGTCGGCCAGGGTGGCCACGCGCGTCCAGACGTGGCCGGAGCTGCCGAATTCGATGAATTCGTCGGCCAGCAGGGCCGCCAGCCTGGCGCCGTCGGCGCGCACCGCCTGGCTTTGCAGGGCCGCCTCCAGGGCCTGCAGCTGCGCTGCCAGGTCCGTCGCGCCTGCTTGCGCCGGTGCCTTCATCAGATGGGAAAGGCGCCCGCGCCCGACACGTTCAGGCTGGCCACCTTGTCGCTGGAAAAATACTTGATCTGCCCCAGGCCGATGGCATAGCAGCCGTCGGCCAGCGCGGTGATGGGGCCCGTCAATTTTTCGCCGCTGACGAGGGTGACGACCCAGGGTGTGGTGGCCGGTTTGGCCGCATGGGCCAGTGCGTGGTGTACCAGGTCAGTCATGCTGCCTCCGAAGGAATGTGGGTGGACAGATGATAGCAGTGTGCGGCCGTTTCATGCGTCGGCCAGCAGATTCCTGGGCAGCGCCACCGACGTCAGTTTCCATCCCCACACGCCGTCGCGCGTCAGCGTCAGTTCGCCGATGTGGCTCTTGCTGTGGGCGCGCTGGACGACGACGCTGTCCCAGGAGGTGTAGCGCAGGGTGTAGTCGGGCTTGGTATTGCGCTGGCGGCCGCTGATGTCGCTGACCTTGGCGATCGGGCGTTCATAACGGTCATTGAGCTTGATCAGGGCGACGATGCCTTCCGGCATGAGCATGGTGTCGAGCAGGGGAGCGATGACGTCCGGACTGATGTCGTCGGCCACTTCCGGCGCCGAAAACAGGGTGTGCAGCTGCTGTCCCAGGCTGCCGCGCAGCCGCGCCACGTCGATGTGCGCGGCCAGCGCATCCGTATCCTGTTCCATGGTGGCCGTGCGGATCTGGTTCATGGTGAGATACGGGCTGCCATAGAAGACGCCGGCCAGTGCGACCAGTGCCACTAGAGCGAGAAGCAACATTCTTTTCATCGTGCGATCTCTCGGATGTCTGGCGACCCGGTGCGCCTGAAGTGTTGGCATTCTACATAATATTTCTCAAAATCAATATAGCGGTTTAGCCAAGTTTCAGTAACTGTTGTTCTAGATCAATGTTTCAACAGTTCGGGCGGCAAGCTGATGTCCTTCAACTGCCAGTCCCAGATGCCGTGGCGGCGCAGCAGGAACTGGCTGGCGGCGGGACCGGCGCCCTTGCGCCGCAGCACCACTTCATTCCACGAGCGGTACGCCATGCCGAAGTCGTGGCGCTGGCCGTCCGTTCCCTGCTTGCCGTGCAGGATCAGCACCGTGATGCCGGGCGGCGAGACGATGGTGTCGAGCATTTCTTTCAGGTCGTCCGCGTCCGCTCCTTCGCCGGCCGCCTGCAGTTGCCGCGCCACGCTGGCGCGCACGGCGGCCAGGTCCGCGTGCTGCGCCAGGTTTTCCAGGCGCACCGACTTGGCCGCGATGCTGATGCGGTACATGGCGATATAGGGACTGACCCAGGTGAAGCCGATGGCGGCGACGGCAAAAATCGCCGCGGTGGCATATTTTCTTTTCATGGTCTCGGTGTGGGAATGATCGGTGCCGCCGTGATTTTACCCGGCCGGCACGGACAGATGGTGTAGCATTCGTGCCGGCGCGGACCATCGCGCCGCAATATTGAGGACAACCATGAATATCACTATCAATCAGGTGCTGCAGGCGTACATCGACCCGCTCACCGCCAGCGAGTACGCGGCGCTCGAGCGCAGCCTGCTGGCCGAGGGCTGCCGCGACGCGCTGGTGCTGTGGAACGACGTGCTGATCGACGGGCATAACCGCTACGCCATCTGCCGCCAGCACGGCATCGACTTCAAGACCATCCAGAACACCAGCTTTACCTCGCTCGACGACGTCATGCTGTGGATGATCGACAATCACCTGGCGCGCCGCAGCGTGTCGGACTTCCAGCGCGGCGTGCTGGCCCTGCGCAAGAAGGAAATCGTCGCCGCGCGCAGCCCCGCGCCCGTCAGCGCCCAGGACGCGCCGGACGGTGAAAACGCCCCCAAGCCCCCCATGAGCACGCGCGAAGAAGTGGCCAAGGCGGCGCGCCTGAGCAGCAACCAGATCAGCCAGATCGAGAAGATCCAGAAGGCGGCGTCGCCGGAACTGGTGCAAGCCGTCCGCTCGGGCACGATTTCCATCAATGCGGCGGCCACCGTGGCATCGCTGCCGCCGGAAGAGCAGGTGGCGGCCGTCGCCGGCGGCAAGAAACTGCTGCGCCAGGCGGCCAAGGAAATCCGCGAACAGCGCGCCGCCACGCGCACGCCGCGCGAGCCGAAGGTGCATGTATCGCAGGACACGCCGGAAACAGGCAACGAGCCGTGGGCCGAGAACGCGGCGCAGGCGCCGTCCGAAACGGAGCGCCTGCGTGGCGAGATCGCCAGCCTGAAACAGAAGGTGGCGCAGCTGCAGGCGGAAAATGTGGAACTCAACCAGCGTATCGCCACGCTGATCGACGCATCCTGACGATTGGAGTAGTACATGCTGCACAGCCGTACCCTGTTCGCCGCCATCGCCTGCGGCATCGTTGCCAGTGCTCCCGCGCTGGCGGCGCCCGCCGCTGCCGCCGCCGACCTGGCGCGCTGGCAGGCGCAGGCCGCCCACGTCAGCATCGCGCGCGATACCTGGGGCGTGCCCCACGTGACGGGCAAGAGCGATGCGGATGCCGTCTTCGGCCTGATGTACGCGCAGGCGGAAGACGATTTCCCGCGCGTGGAACTCAATTACATCAACGCCATGGGACGGCTGGCGGAAGTGGAGGGCGAGCGGGAACTGTACCGCGACCTGCGCATGAAGCTTTTTATCGATCCGCTTGAGCTGCAGGCGCAGTACCGCGCCAGCCCGCCGTGGCTGCGCAAGCTGATGGAGGCGTTTGCCGATGGCCTGAATTTTTACCTGGCCACGCACCCGCAGGTGAAACCCCGGCTGATCACGCGCTTCGAGCCGTGGATGGCCCTCAGTTTCAGCGAGGGCAGCATCGGCGGCGACATCGAATCGGTCAACCTGGCGCAGCTCGAAGCGTTCTATGGCCAGCAGGTAAAACCTGCCAAGGTGGCGCTGGCCAGCCTGGAGACGGGCTTGGCGTCCGGGCTGGACCCCGAGCCGAGCGGTTCGAACGGCTTCGCCATCGCGCCCGCCATCACGAAAAACGGTCATGCGCTCTTGATGATCAACCCGCATACCTCGTTCTACTTCCGCCCCGAAGTGCACGTCACCAGCGGCGAAGGCCTGAACGCGTATGGCGCCGTCACCTGGGGCCAGTTCTTCGTCTACCAGGGTTTCAATGAACGCGTGGGCTGGATGCATACCTCGGGCGGCGGCGACGTCATCGACGAATACCTGGAAAGCATCGTCGACAAGGATGGTGCCTGGTTCTACCGCTATGACGGCGCGCTGCGGCCCTTGAAAGCCGTGCCCATCACCTTGCCCTATAAACTGGCCGAGGCCGATGGCGGCATGGGCTCGAAAACCATCACCGCCTACTACAGCCATCATGGCCCCATCGTGCGCGCGCACGATGGAAAGTGGGTGGCCGTGCGCCTGATGCATGAACCGCTGAAGGCGCTCACGCAGTCGTACACGCGCACCAAGGCGCGCGATTACGCGGCCTTCTACAAGACCATGGAGCTGCGCACGAATTCGTCGAACAACACGGTGTACGCGGATGCGGATGGCAATATCGCGTATTTTCACGGCAATTTCATCCCCGTGCGCGACCCGCACTTCAACTGGAAGCAGCCTGTCGATGGCAGCGACCCGGCCACCGAGTGGCAGGGATTGCACACGGTGGCGCAAACCATCACCCTGTTCAACCCGAAAAATGGCTGGATCCAGAACACGAATAACTGGCCGTATTCGGCGGCAGGCAGCAACAGCCCGCGCCAGCAGGATTATCCCGCCTACATGTCCGTGTATGGCGAAAACGCGCGCGGCTTGCATGCGGTCAAGGTGTTCCAGAATAAAACAGGTTTTACGCTCGACAGCCTGATCGCCGCTGCCTACGACAGCGAACTGACGGCCTTTGAAACCTTGCTGCCGCCCTTGTTCGCCGCATACGATGCGCTGCCGGCCGGCGCTGCGCAAAAGCCGGCGCTGGCCGACAAGATCGCCTTGCTGCGGGCCTGGGACTGGCGCTATGCGCTCGACTCCACGGCCACGTCATTGGCCGTGTTCTGGGGCCAGGAACTGGCCGAGCTGGCGGGCAGGCAGGCGAGGGAACAGGGCGTGCCCGTGGTCGACTTCATGGCCACCGACCAGGTCACGGCGGCGCAGCGCCTGGCCGCGCTGGCGACGGCCGCCGACAAGCTGCAGCGCGATTTTGGCCACTGGCAAACGCCATGGGGCGAGATCAACCGCTTCCAGCGCCTGACGGGCGACGTGGTGCAGCCGTTCGACGATGCCAAGCCCAGCTTGCCGGTGCCTTACGCGTCGGGCAACTGGGGCGCGCTGGCGGCGTATGGCCAGAGCAGCAAGAGCACGACCCGCAGGATTTACGGTGAGCGCGGCAACAGCTTTGTCGCGGCCGTGGAATTCGGCCCCCGCATCAAGGCGAAAAGCATCCTCGCCGGTGGCCAGAGCGGCGACCCGAAGTCGCCGCACTTCAACGACCAGGCGGCCATGTATGCGCGCGGCGAGTTCAAGGAGGTGCTGTTCTACCCCGAGGACGTGGCGAAGCACCTGGAGCGCAGGTACCGGCCGGGGGAGTGAGGAAGCCCCACAGCAAATGCCGGGGTCGTGCCCTCAGGGTACGACCCCGGTCGTTCTGGTCTTGGGTTGATTTGAAATATCAGATCGCGTCGAGTGCCGTGCGCAAGTCATGGCGCAGGTCTTCGATGTCCTCAATGCCCACCGACAGGCGGATCAAGCCGTCGCCGATGCCCAGTTTTGCCCGCTGTTCGGCGGGAATGCTGGCATGCGTCATCAGGGCCGGGTGCTCGATCAGGCTTTCCACGCCGCCCAGGCTTTCGGCCAGGGCAAACACCTCGCAGCGTTCCAGAAAACGGCGCGCGCCGGCCAGGTCGGTATCGAGGTCGATCGAGATGATGCCGCCAAAACCATCCATCTGGCGCCGCGCCAGCGCGTGCTGCGGGTGCGACGCCAGGCCCGGATAAAACACCTGTTTGACTTCCTTTTGCTGCTCCAGCCATTGCGCCAGCGCGAGGGCACTTTCGCAATGGCGCTGCATGCGGATGGCCAGCGTTTTCACGCCGCGCAAGGCCAGAAAGCTGTCGAACGGCCCGGCGATCGCCCCCACCGAATTTTGCAGGAAGCCCAGCTGCTCGCGCCATTCCGCCTGGCGTTCTTCCGCGCCGACGATGGCGATGCCGCCGATGATGTCCGAGTGGCCGTTCAAATACTTGGTGGTCGAATGGACGACGATGTCGAAACCGTGTTCCAGGGGGCGCTGCACCAGCGGGCTGGCGAACGTGTTGTCTGCCACGGCGATGATGCCCCGTTCGCGGCAGATGTCGGCGATCGCCCGCAGGTCGGCCAGTTTCAGCATGGGATTCGTCGGCGTTTCCACCCACACCATCTTCGTTTCCGGGCGCAGCGCGGCCAGCAGGTTCTCCGGATTGGTCAGGTCCACATACGTGAAGGCGTGGCCGGCCGAACGGCGGCGCACGCGCTCGAACAAACGGTAAGTACCGCCGTACATGTCGTCGCCGGCGACGATATGGCTGCCCGCATCCAGCAGTTCCAGCACGGACGAGATGGCGGCCAGGCCCGAGGCGAATGCGAACGCCGCGCTGCCGCCTTCTAGGTCGGCCACGCAGCGCTCGAGCGCCCAGCGCGTGGGATTGTGCGAGCGGCCGTAATCGAGCCCCTTGTGCACGCCGGGGCTGTCCTGCACGAAGGTGGAGGTGGCGTAAATGGGCGGCATGATGGCGCCCGTCGACGGGTCGGGCGACTGGCCGGCGTGGATGACGCGCGTGGCCAGGTGGCTTTTGCGGGTGGTGTCTTGGCTCAAGATAAAGTCCTGCGTAAATGGTTGAGAAGGTCGAAGCGGGTGATCAGGCCGTAGAACGCGCTGTCGTCGGCGACGACGGCCGTCAAGCCCCGGTCCAGGGTGGCGCGCAGGGCGGGCAGGCCGCTCGATGGCGCCAGGGTTTCCAGCTGTGTCGTCATGGTGGCGCCCACCAGGCCGGCGAAATGCGCGGCGTCGCCGGAGACGTGCAGCAGCAGGTCCGATTCGTCGATGATGCCCACCAGCTGGCCGCCCTCGATGACGGGCAGCTGCGCCAGGTCGCTGGCGCGCATGCGGTTGAAGGCCGTGAGCAGGGTGTCGCCCGGCGCCACGCTGACGACGTCGCCCTCGTCGTAGCGGCGCCCGATCAGGTCGCGCAAGTCGCCCGACAGGGCGCGCTGTAACAAACCCTGGTCGCGCATCCAGCCGTCGTTGTAGACTTTCGACAGGTAGCGCGTGCCCGTGTCGCAGACGAAGGTGACGACGCGTTTGGGCGTGGTCTGCTCGCGGCAGTACTTGAGGGCGGCGGCCAGCAGGGTGCCCGTGGACGAGCCGCCCAGGATGCCTTCGGCGCGCAGCAGGGCGCGCGCGGAATCAAAACTTTCCTGGTCGCTGATGCTGTAGGCCTTTGTGACGCTGTCCATGTCGGCGATCGAGGGAATGAAGTCTTCGCCGATGCCTTCCACGGCCCATGAACCGCTCGTGTCGCTGACTTTGCCCGATTCGATGTATTCGGTGAGGATGGAGCCTTGCGGATCGGCCAGCACGAATTCCAGCTTCGGCTGCGCCTTGCGGAAGTAGCGGGTCAGGCCCGTCAGGGTGCCGGACGAGCCCACGCCGACGACGATGGCGTCCACGTCATGGCCGCTTTGCTCCCAGATTTCCGGGCCCGTGGTGGTTTCGTGGGCCAGCGGATTGGCGGGATTGTTGAACTGGTCGGCGAAGAAGGCGCCCGGCAGTTCGCGCGCCAGGCGCGCCGCGTAATCCTGGTAGTACTCGGGATGGCCCTTGCCCACGTCCGAACGCGTGGTG
>RCMZ01000491.1_pt1 | contig 20156 bp, 11 predicted proteins | sample 2041141 | NCBI WGS metagenome assembly RCMZ01 (sample SAMN09708263, study PRJNA481090) | Wastewater metagenome, whole genome shotgun sequencing project. | biome: sewage; isolation source: Davis station wastewater (DW) | place: Antarctica: Davis Station | collected 2010-03-01
CCGTAATTAAGACAGGATTACTCATGTCCTTTGCTTCCCTCGGTCTCTCCGAGGCTTTAGTCCGCGCCATCGAGGCTGCCGGCTACACCCAACCGACCCCAGTGCAACAGCGTGCCATCCCTGCCGCCTTGCAAGGTCGTGATCTGATGGTGGCGGCACAGACCGGCACCGGTAAAACCGGCGGTTTCGCCCTGCCAATTCTCGAGCGCTTGTTCCCTAACGGTCACCCCGACCGCGAACATCGCCACGGCCCAAAACAACCGCGCGTCCTGGTCTTGACCCCGACCCGCGAACTGGCCGCCCAGGTGCATGACAGCTTCAAGCTGTATGCCCGCGACCTCAAATTCGTCAGCACCGTGATCTTTGGCGGCGTTGGCATGAACCCGCAAGTGCAGGCCATGGCCCGCGGTGTCGACGTACTCGTCGCCTGCCCAGGCCGCCTGCTCGACCTGGCCAACCAGCGCGCCATTGACCTGTCCCACGTGGAAATCCTGGTCCTCGACGAAGCCGACCGCATGCTCGACATGGGCTTTATCCATGACGTGAAGAAGGTCCTGGCCAAGCTGCCAACCCAGCGGCAGAACCTGCTGTTCTCGGCGACCTTCTCCAAGGACATCACCGATCTCGCCGGCAAGTTGCTGCACAACCCCGAGCGCATCGAAGTCACGCCGCCGAACACCACGGTCGAGCGCATCGAACAGCGCGTCTTCCGCCTGCCGGCCAGCCACAAGCGCTCGCTGCTGGCGCACCTGATTACCGCCGGCGCCTGGGAACAGGTGCTGGTGTTCACCCGCACCAAGCACGGCGCCAACCGCCTGGCCGAGTACCTGGACAAGCATGGCCTGCCGGCCATGGCGATCCACGGCAACAAGAGCCAGAACGCCCGCACCAAAGCCCTGGCCGACTTCAAGGCTGGCCAAGTGCGCATCCTGGTGGCCACCGATATCGCCGCACGCGGCCTGGATATCGACCAACTGCCTCACGTGGTCAACTTCGAGCTGCCTAACGTCGAAGAAGACTACGTGCACCGTATCGGCCGTACTGGCCGTGCCGGTCGCAGCGGTGAAGCCATCTCCCTGGTATCCCCGGACGAAGAGAAGCTGCTCAAGGGCATCGAGCGGATGACCAAGCAGAAGATCGCCGACGGCGACACCCTGGGCTTCGATCCGACCACCGTGGAAGCGGAAAAACCGGAAGTGCGCGAGCGTCCGGATGTCAGCGGCGGCCGTGGCCGTGGCCCGCGCGAGCCGCGCGACCCGAACAGTCCACGTGGCGGCGGTGGTGGCGAACGCCATGGCGGCGGCCACAAAGATAAAGGCCAGAACACCGGCAAGGCCAAGCCCGCCGCGCAGTCGCGCGGCCAGCAGCCGGCACGCGAACAGCGCGCACCGCGCCCAGAGAGTGGTCAGCGCCAGGCGCAAGCCAGCGCCATTCCGACGCCACCAGCCAACCGTGCGCCGGACGAGTTCCTTGACGACGAGATCGACAACTTCGGCAACCGTGCCGACTACGTCAGCCCGATTCAGAACAAGCCACAAGGTCGCGGCCGTCGTCCTGGCGCCCCGGCGCCGTCCGGCCCGAGCGCCAGCAATGGCGTAGGTCTGGGTGCTCGCCCGGCCGGTAGCGCCAACAGCCAAGGCCGTCGTCAGGGTCAACCCGGCGGCGCACGCACTGGCGGTGGTGCCCGTGACGGCCAGCCTCGCGGTGGTCGTGATGGCCAAGCCCGTGGTGGTCGCGCCCCAGCTCGCGATACGCGTACCGATTTCAGCCGCAGCGACTCGCAGCGTCAAGAACCGGCCGTCAAAGGCCCGCGCGACAAGCAGCCGCTGATCGTGCACAAGGAGTCCAAGCGTGATCTGCTGCCGTCTCCGGAGCAGCTGGAACAACTGGATCAACTGTCCAGCAGCCGCCCACGCGGTGAGAAGCCAGCCCTGCTGACGCGTAACCGCGAAAGCTGATTGCACCCGCAATCAACAACGCCGGCCTCGCGCCGGCGTTTTTATTTGAGGCTGGGTAGCCCGGATACCATCCGGGGTGCGCGATCATCCGCAGGCTGTGCTTAAAACTTCGCGGTCAAGACCGCTCCCACGAAGCTCACAGGCACCGTAGGATGGGTTGAGCGCAGCGATACCCATCAACCGCATCGCCAGCACAGGCCACAGACAGCAAAACGCCGACCCTGGGGTCGGCGTTTTTTTTACTACGGCAGCCTAATTACTGACGCACGCCTTCCACCGAGATGGTCAGCTGTACGTCTTGCGACGCTGGGCCGAGGTCGCGCTGAATGTCGAAATCTTTCAGGTGCAGGGTGGTGCTACCTTCGAATCCAGCACGGTAGCCACCCCATGGATCCTTACCTTCGCCGATGAACTTGGCGGCGATCACCACTGGCTTGGTCACGCCATTCAGGGTCAGGTTGCCGGTGATGTCGGCACTGCCTTCGCCGGTGGATTTCACGGCAGTGGACTCGAAGGTCGCCGTCGGGTGCTTGCTAACGTTGAGGAAGTCGGCGCTGCGCAGGTGCTTGTCACGCTCGGCATGGTTGCTGTCGAGGCTGGCGGTCTTCAGGTTGACTTTGACCTTGCTGGCCTCCGGGCTCTTGGCGTCGAAGCTGAAGCTGCCGTCGAAATCCTTGAAGGTGCCGTACAGCCAGCTGTAACCGAGGTGGCTGATCTTGAAGTTAACGAAGGCGTGCTGGCCTTCCTTATCGATTACATAGTCGGCGGCCATGGCCTGACCCGCGGTAAACAGGGCGGCGCCGAGCGCCAGTGCAGCAATGCTTTGCTTCAACATGATCAGAGTTCCTTGTGGGCTTGCGAGGTAGGTTGGGCACGACCGAGCATGCGTAGCAGGGTCGTATCCCGGTCGATAAAGTGATGTTTAAGGGCCGCCAGGCCATGCAGACCAGCCAGAATCACTAGGCCCCAGGCCAGGTAAAAGTGCACGGCGCCGGCGACGTCTTCCTGCTCGGGAATGCTGGTAATGCTTGCCGGCACCTCGAACAAGCCGAACACGCTGATGCCGCGACCGTCCGCCGTGGAGATCAGGTAACCGGCCAGCATCACGGCAAACAAACCAAGGTAAAGAACGCTGTGGCCGAGTTTGGCGCCCAGTCGAGTCAGGCGGCTGTAGCTGCTCAGGGACGCTGGCGGCGGGCTGACAAAGCGCCACAACAGGCGCAGCAGCATCAGTGCAAACAGACACAGGCCGATGCCCTTGTGCAGTTCCGGGGCGGTGTGGCGCCAGCTGCTGTAGTAGTCCAGCTCGACCATCCACAGGCCCAAACCGAACAGGCCAAACACGGCCAGGGCGACCAGCCAGTGCATACCGATACTGAGCAGCCCGTAGGCCGTTGCCGTGTTACGCCAGTGCATGGAATGAAGCTTCCGTAAAAACGCGATAGGCACAGACTAGCGACTAACCTATCGATTAATAGCGCAAATTGTTGTTCTGAAATATCAGGAAAAACGATTGTTAACCGCCGAGACCTGATCGCTGCTCGGTGTTTTCGACCGCACTTGCTGGCATGCTGTCGACCATCCACCAACCCTGAGGAGTCCGCCCATGTTGACCTGGCTGAAAGGCTATCGCCGTGAACTGCTGGCCGGTGACCTCGGTGCCGGCGTGCTGGTGGTACTGATGCTGGTGCCGCAAGGCATGGCCTATGCCTTGGTCGCTGGCCTGCCGCCAGTAGCCGGGTTGTATGCCAGCATCCTGCCGGTACTGGCCTATGCCTTGTTCGGCAGCAGCATGGTGCAGTCGGTGGGGCCGATGGCGATCACCTCGCTGATGACCGCCACCTCGCTGGCCACCCTGGCGCCCAGCGGCTCCGAGCTATATGGGGCGATGGCGGCGCAGATGGCGCTGATCAGCGGCGTGGTACTGGTGCTGTGCGGCGTGCTGCGCCTGGGGTTTCTCTCCAGCTTTCTCAGCCGTCCGGTGATGAGCGGCTTTACCAGCGGCGCCGCGCTGGTAATTGCCGCCAGCCAACTCAATGTCCTGCTCGGCGGCCCACTGACAGCCATCAACCCAACGGCTGCTGGCATCGGCCTGCTGTCGTTGTTGTTGCTGTGGCTGGCCCGCAGCCAGCTGGGGCGCCAGTTGCAACGCCTGGGACTGGCGGCGAAAAGCGCCGACATGCTGAGCAAGCTGGCGCCTGCGGCGATTCTGCTGCTGGCCACCCTGCTGGTCTGGCAACAGGATTGGCAACACGCCGGTGTGGCGCTGATCGGGCCAATTCCGGCCGGCCTGCCAACCCTGGGGCTGAGCCTGTCGCTGGAGCAATTGCGCAACCTGCTGGCGCCGTCGCTGCTGATCGGCTTTATGGTGTTCCTCTCCGGCCAATCCGCTGCCGTAACCCTGGCGCAGCGGCGCGGCGAACGCATCAACACCAATCAGGAGCTGCTAGGCCTGGGCGCCGCCAACGTCGCCAGTGCGCTATCGGGTGGCTTTCCGGTCACCGGCAGCATCTCGCGCTCGGCAGTCAATTATGCCGCCGGCGCCAACACGCCCCTGGCCAGCGTGATTACCGCACTGCTGCTGGCCGTGCTACTGGTCACCCCGAACGCCTGGCTGGCCTGGCTACCGTTACCGGCGCTGGCCGCCACCATCATCATTGCCGTGTTCGGCATGCTCGACCTCACCACCCCACGGGAAGCCTGGCGCTACGACCGTGCCGACGCCGTGGCCTGGCTGGTCACCTTTAGCGGAGTGTTGCTGCTGGGCGTAGAGGAAGGGGTGATGCTCGGTGTGGTGCTCTCCCTGGGCACCGTGATCTGGCGCGCCAGCCGCCCGCATATCGCCGTGCTCGGGCGCCTGCCGGGCAGCGAACACTTCCGCAATATCGAGCGTTATGCGGCCGAGACCCATCCGCAGATCGTCCTGCTGCGCATTGATGCCGGGGTGTTCTTCGGCAATGCCGAGCTGATCAGCGACCATGTGCTACAGACCCTGACGGACCAAACCCGTCATCTGGTACTGGTGATGACGGCGATCAACCTGATCGACACCACCGGCCTGTATGCCCTCGCCGAGCTCAATCAGAGTCTCGCCGCGCGGGGCATCAAGCTGCACCTGGCCGAGGTCAAAGGCCCGCTGATGGACAAGCTCAAGCACAGCGATCTGCTGCTCAAGCCCCTCAGCGGCCAGGTGTTTATCAGCGCTGTCAGCGCCTTCGACCAGCTCAGTCAGGAACTGGCCGCAGCGCCTGTACAGGCTTAGTTGAACAGGCGCGTGAAGAAACCCGGTTTCTCTGCCGTAGCCTTGGCGTTGGCTGGCGCGGCGACGACCGCCGCCTGCGGCTCCAGGGATTTGCCGCTGTGCAGGGCGATCACCTGGCTGGCGGCACGCTGGCCGCTGCGCAGAGCGCCTTCAAGGGTGCCAGGGTAGAGCGCGTCGGTGTGCTCACCGGCGAATACCAGGCGCTCCTGCGGCTTGTTCCACAGCAACCAATAACGGCTCATCTGCCCCGGACCAAAGGCCAGGTACGCACCGCCGATACCGGTATCGGCGCTGTAGCGGCGCATCTCGTAACCGGCAAAGGCACCGCGCGCCTTGGGGAAGTAACCGTGCAGGCGGATCAGCACCTGGTCGGCCACCTGACGGTCGCCAAAGCTCTGCAGCAAGCGCGCGTTGTCACCCGAGAGGTTGACCAGCACGTTGGCGCCGCCCTTGGTGGCCGGCTCGATCCACAGCATGCCCAGGCCCTGGTCGCTGAAAATCTCGCCGCTCAAGCGCGCCTTGCTGTCCCATACCGGGGTCTTGAACTTGAGCAGAATCTGGTCGCGCCAGCCGTAGTTGGTGCCCTTCAGGGCTTTCTGGCGAACCACGTCGAGGGCCGGCAAGATCTGGATCTGCGCCAGAGCGCGCAGTGGCAGAGCACTGACCACATAATCGGCGCGATAGCCGACGGCACCGGCCTTGACCAGCACGCCGTCCTTGTCCTGGCTGATGGCCGAGACCCGTGAGTTGGTCTTGATCACTTTCAGCTGCTTGAGAAAGGCCTGGGCCAGCACCTGACTGCCACCCGGCAAGCGCGCGGCGCGCTGGTCACCGTCGGCCACGCCACGTTGCACCCGTGCCTGCTGCACCAGATAGAGCAGCGACAAGCGCGACGGTTCGTCATAGCGCGCGCGAATCCGCTGATTGATCAGCATGCGCGCGGTGGGCTCCAACTTGAGCTGGTCCAGCCAGCGCGCGACGTTGCTCTGGTCGAGGGCAAACAGCTCACTGCTGGCCATCGGCTTGAGCGGGTCGGCCATGCCAGCGGCCAAGCCATCCAGAGCCTTTTCGTACTGTTTGAGGCTCGCGGCCACCGCCGGCTTGGTTTTTTCCAGGTCGGCCAGATTGAAGTACTTGCCATCAATCAGGTAACCCGGCGTACGTACGAAATCAGGCGCCGGCAGGGCCGTGACCTTAAAGCGTTGCAGGTAACCATGCACCGCCGGCTGCGCCTTGGCGCTGCCGATCCACTCGCTGGCCGCCAGGCCGGAGCGACCGCCAATGGTCGGTTTGGCTTCCAGCAAGGTGACTTGCCAGCCCGCCTGCTGCAACTCGTAGGCCGTCGACAGCCCCGACAGACCGCCACCGACCACGATCACCGTCGGTTGTTTATCTGCCGCCTGCGCCAACGCGCCGCACAAACCCATCACCACCAGCGCCGAAGCGCGCAACCATCCAGCCAGCATCTGCCCATTCCTACAAAGCGAAACAACGGCGCGCAGGATACGCCAGGCTCCAACCCCGGACCAGACGTATCCGACGCTGTGCCGCGAAAGCCAGCGCGCGCTTCTTAGAACCGCATCAACGTGTTGCGAGCTAGAGCCAGGCAAGGCGAAATCGGGCGAAGAAGCGGAGTTTACGGTTGTAAATGAGCATTCTGAGCCCGATTTCAACGCGGCATGGCCGACGCGCAGCAGACGTTGAAGTGGTTCTGATAGGCTTGGCGGGTCGACAATGGAGAGCAACGCAATGAGTCTGAATGCCCAGTGGATGCAACGCGATCTAGCCGTACTTTGGCATCCCTGCACGCAGATGAAAGACCACGAGCGCCTGCCGGTGATCCCGATCAAGCGCGGCGACGGTGTGTGGCTGGAAGACTTCGACGGCAAGCGTTATCTGGATGCGGTCAGCTCCTGGTGGGTCAACGTGTTCGGTCATGGCAACCCGCGCATCAACCAGCGCCTCAAGGACCAGCTGGACAACCTTGAGCATGTGATGCTCGCCGGCTTCAGCCATCAGCCAGTGATCGAGCTGTCCGAGCGCCTGGTGCAGATCACCCCCGCCGGCCTGGACCGGGTGTTTTACGCCGACAACGGCTCGTCAGGCATCGAAGTGGCACTAAAGATGAGCTACCACTACTGGCGCAACTGCGGCCAGAGCGGCAAGAGCCGCTTCGTCACCCTGACCAACAGCTACCACGGCGAAACCGTGGCGGCGATGTCGGTGGGCGACGTGGCGCTGTTCACCGACACCTACAAATCCCTGCTGCTGGACACCCTCAAGGTACCGAGCCCGGACTGCTACCTGCGCCCCGAGGGCATGAGTTGGGAAGAACACTCGCGCAACATGTTCGCCGCCATGGAACAGACCCTGGCCGAGCACCACCACGAAGTGGCGGCGGTAATCGTCGAGCCGCTGATCCAGGGCGCCGGTGGCATGCGCATGTACCACCCGATCTACCTCACCCTTCTACGCGAAGCCTGCGACCGCTACGGCGTGCACCTGATCCACGACGAAATCGCCGTCGGTTTCGGTCGTACCGGCAGCATGTTCGCCTGCGAGCAGGCCGGCATCACCCCGGACTTCCTGGTGTTGTCCAAGGCCCTCACCGGCGGCTACCTGCCGATGGCGGCGGTGCTGACCACCAACACCGTGTACCAGGCGTTTTACGACGACTACGCCACCCTGCGCGCCTTCCTCCACTCGCACACCTACACCGGCAACCCGCTGGCCTGCGTGGCGGCGCTGGCGACTCTGGACATCTTCCGCGACGACAACGTGATCGAAGCCAACAAAGCGCTGGCTGCCCGGATGGCCAGCGCCACCGCGCACCTAGTCGATCACCCGCACGTCGCCGAAGTGCGCCAGACCGGCATGGCCCTGGCCATCGAGATGGTCCAGGACAAAGCCAGCAAGACGCCTTATGCCTGGCAGGAACGCCGCGGCCTCAAGGTCTACCAGCACGCCCTGGAGCGCGGCGCCCTGCTGCGCCCGCTGGGCAACGTGGTGTACTTCCTGCCGCCGTATGTGATCACGCCCGAGCAGATCGACTTCCTCGCAGAGGTGGCCAGCGAAGGCATCGATATCGCCTGTCGTGACAGCGTCAGCGTGGCGGTGAGCAGCAATCTGCACCCCAATCACCGCGATCCGGGCTGACGGGCACAGGCTGGCGGGCCGCCACCACGGTCAGCCAGCCTGTTAAACTGGCGCCTTTCCACTGACTGCCGCCGCCGGGTTCCCATGCGCCTTTCCCGTTTCTACATCGCCGCCCCCCTCAGCCTCGGCCAGCACGCTCTGCCGGAAGAACAGGCCCACTATATCGGTCGCGTGCTCAGACACAGCGCCGGCGATGCGGTGCAGCTGTTTGACGGCAGCGGCCAGGAATACCTCGGTCAGTTGATCGAAGTGGGCAAAAAAAGCGTGCGCGTGGAACTGACCGAGCAACTGCCCGGCCAGCCCGACTCCCCCCTGCGCGTGCACCTGGGCCAGGGCCTGTCGCGCGGCGAGCGGATGGACTGGGCCATCCAGAAGGCCACCGAACTGGGCGTGGCCGAGATCACCCCGATCGTCAGCGAACGCTGCGAGGTACGCCTCAAGGATGAGCGCGCCGACAAGCGCCTGGCGCATTGGCAACAGGTGGCCATCAGCGCCTGCGAGCAATGCGGGCGCTCGACCGTGCCGGTGATTCATCCGCCGCTGCTGCTGGCCGACTGGCTGGCGCAGGTCGAGGCGGATTTGAAGCTGGTACTACACCCGGTAGCCGAGCCACTGGTCAGCCACTCCAAGCCCGCCTCCCTGGCGTTTCTGATCGGCCCCGAAGGCGGCCTCAACGATAATGAGGTGAGCCAGGCTGTCGCCGCCAACTTCCAGGCCGCACGCCTGGGCCCGCGCGTGCTGCGCACGGAAACCGCCGCCGCCGTCGCCCTCAGCGTGGCACAACAGTTGTGGGGCGATTTCTAGCCTCAACTGTCGCTTTCCTGATCGCACGCTCCAGTGCCTTGGCCTATCGTTTGCTTGTCTAACCCCCGTCGCGGCCGCCTGACCCAGGCCGCCGCGACGCTGGCTTATCCGCCATAACAATAACGGCGCAGCCACTACCCTTGGCTGCAACAGACCCTGGAGTAATGCGGCATGAATGAATTGGTCAACACCATCAACGGCGTGATCTGGAGCCCAGCGCTGATTTATCTGTGCCTGGGCGTAGGCTTGTATTTCTCCCTGCGCGGTCGCTTCCTGCAGGTGCGTCACCTCAAGGAAATGATCAAACTGATGTTCACCGGCAAGACCGACGAGCACGGCGTCAGCTCATTTCAGGCCCTGACCATGACCCTGGCCGGACGCGTGGGCACCGGCAACATCGCCGGCGTGGCCACCGCCATCACCTTCGGCGGCCCCGGCGCCGTGTTCTGGATGTGGATGGTGGCTTTCCTCGGCGCCAGCTCGGCCTTCGTCGAGTCGACCCTCGGTCAGGTATACAAAGAGAAGATTGACGGCCAGTACCGCGGCGGCCCAGCGTTCTATATCGAGAAAGGCCTGGGCATGAAGTGGTATGCGTGGATCTTCGCCATCGCCACCATCATTGCCTGCGGTCTGCTGCTACCGGGCGTGCAAGCCAACTCCATCGCCTCCAGCGTGGAAATGGCCCTGGGCATCCACCCCAACACCACCGCCGCCGTGCTGGCGATCATGCTCGGCTTTATCATCTTCGGCGGTGTGAAGCGCATCGCCAGCTTCGCAGAGGTGGTGGTGCCCTTTATGGCCCTGGGCTACATCATCGTCGCCTGCATCGTGGTGATGCTGAATATCGAGCAACTGCCGGCGGTCATTGTCCTGATCTTCAAAAGCGCCTTCGGGATGGATGCCGGCTTCGGTGCCATTCTCGGCCTGGCGATCATGTGGGGCGTGAAACGCGGCGTGTACTCCAACGAAGCCGGCCAAGGTACTGGCCCGCACGCGTCGTCGGCCGCCGCGGTCAGCCATCCAGCCAAGCAAGGCCTGGTGCAAGCGTTCTCGGTGTACGTAGACACCCTGTTCGTCTGCTCGGCCACCGCCTTTATGCTGCTGATCACCGGCCAGTACAATGTTCAGGGCCCGAATGGTGAAGCGATGTTTACCGGGATTGCCGGCATCGCCGCTGGCCCCGGTTATGTGCAAACGGCGATGGAAAACATCATGCCCGGCTTCGGCTCGGTATTCGTGGCCGTGGCGCTGTTCTTCTTCGCCTTCACCACTATCGTCGCCTACTACTACATCGCCGAAACCAACATCGCCTATATCAACCGCAAGGTGAATCGGCCCTGGCTGACCGTGGTGCTCAAGTTCGCCCTGATCGCCGCCACCGTCTACGGCACAATCAAGACCGCCGACCTGGCCTGGGGCCTGGGCGATATCGGCGTCGGCCTGATGGCCTGGCTGAACATCATCGCCATCATCCTGATGCACAAGACCGCCTTCGTCTGCCTGCGTGACTACGAGGCGCAACAAAAGCTCGGCCTGGATCCGGTGTTCCATCCGGAAAAACTCGGGATCAAGAATGCCGACTACTGGGGCGGCCACCGCTCGGAAGACAACCTGCAGGCCGAACTGGCCGAGCTAGGCAAACCGGCGACTGACGCCAAACCCTAACCCGTAGAAACAACCAAGCCCCGGTACTCAGCCAACCCTTGCGGGTTGTCCTGGGTAGCGGGGCTTTTGTTTGCCCGCGACGAACCTAGATCAAGCCGGCATCCACCAGCATCTGTTCCAGCCCGACCAGATCGGGGATCTTCAACAGGTTGTCGGCAAGGCTCACCGCATCCAACTCCAACGGCGCCAGCGGCACATTGGCGCGCGCGAGGGTACTGTCCAGCTTGACCGAGCGGGGGATGCCCTGCACCAGCAGCGCCAGAAACTTCACGTGGGGACGGCCGCCCAGGGCGTTGATTACCGCCACCCGAGCATTGCTACCGATCTGCGCCTGACCATCGGACGCGGCCTCGAACGACAGCAAGGGCAGGCGCAGGTCGCGCCAGGCCACCTGGCCCAGCATCCATGCGGGCATGCCCGGCGTCGCCAGCGGCGCGCGGTAGGGCATCAGCTCGGCCAAGGCAACGTTGGGCAACAACAGGTTGCGATCACTCAGGGGCACCACCAACCCGGTCAGGGTGCTGGAAGCGGTGGGGGTAGTGGCTACGGCTTGGCTCATGACGACTTCCTAGTACTCAACGCTGGCAGCTTCAGCTGCACTGTCCGGCCAGATAATTGACCAAGGCCTCGGCCAGCTCTCGCGGCGAACCGCTGAATTGGCTGTAGCCACCTTCGCGCAGGCTGTCGGGCATGCTCGCGCAGGCACAACTGTCGGCACGCTGGGTCCAGATTTCACCGCCCTGACGGCGCACATAGGCCGCTGCGGCGCTGCCGTCACTGCCCATGCCGCTGAACGCCATCACGCCGCACTGGGTGCCGAAATGCTGGGCCAGGTTGAGCATCATCTGGTCGATCGACGGGCTGTAGGGCTCCGGCCAGCCGCGATCGGCAATGCTCATGGCACTGTCATCGGCAAAGCCCAATTCAAAACTGATCGGCGCCACCACCACTTCGCCGCAACGAATGGCATCGCCGTGACGGGCCTGATTGACCTTCCACTGGCTGTGGCGGCCCACCGCTTGCGGCAGGCTGGCCTCGAAGCTGGCATCGATATGCTGGGCATAGACGAAACCGACTGGCAGGCCGCCCGGCAGCGCATCGAGGAACTCCTTGACCGCCGCCGGGCCACCCATGGAGGCCGCCAGCAGCCACACCTGGCGCGCCGGCTCACCGGCCGCCAGCGGCATGTCGGCGAGCGACTGCGGCAATTCCAAACGCGCCGGCCGAGAGGAGTCGGCGAGCAACGCTTCGAGGCTGCGACCAACGCCCTGGGCCGGGTCGCCGACTAGCTTCTTCAGCTTGCCGAACAGGCGCCGTTCCCAGCGCGGGTAGTTTTCCGAATGACGCTCGGGGGCATGGCCCTCGCCGAACAGCACCGGGGCGGTGGCGCGCTCCAGCAGGTTGTCGACCAGCGGCGAATCGTCCGACTGCGCCAGGTCCACCAGCCACAGATCGGTTTCACAGGCCGCCAGGGCTTCTTCATCGAGACGCGCCGGGTCGCTGTTGAGCACCACGGTGTAGCCATTGGCGACCAAGGCCTGCTGCAGCACATGGCGCTGCAGCGAGGTATCGGCGAGGACGGCAATGCGTGCGGCAGCTTGCTCAGTCATGTTTTTTGACCAACTGCTGAATGGTTTCGAGCAACAGGGATTCCTGATACGGCTTACCCAGGTACTCGTTGACGCCAATCGCCATGGCCCGCTCGCGGTGTTTGCTGCCGGTACGCGAGGTAATCATGATGATGGGCAGGTCTTTCAGACGCTCATCGTGGCGCACCAGGGTGGCCACTTCGAAACCGTCCATGCGTGGCATTTCGATGTCCAGCAACATGATGTCCGGCTTGCGCTCCTGCAACTGGGCGATGGCATCCACCCCGTCCTTGGCGGTCAGCACGTTCATGCCGTTGCGTTCCAGCAGGCGGCTGGTGACCTTGCGCACGGTGACCGAGTCGTCGACCACCATGACCAGAGTCGGGCGATCCGCCTCGATTTCCGCCGCGCTCGGCGCCGCCGGACTGACCAGGCGCGGTTGCAACTGAGTCAGCAGGTGGGCATGCAGGACACGGATGGTGGCCAGCAGGTCGAGAATGATCACCACGCGACCGTCACCGAGGATGGTCGCCCCCGACACGCCATGCACGCCGGCGAACTGCGGACCGAGGCTCTTCACCACGATCTCGCGCGAACCGGCCAGGCTGTCGACCTGCACCGCCACGGCGTGCTCCTTGGAGCGCACCAGAATCACCGGCAGCGGCAGGCTCTGGCCCACCAGCTTGGGTTGCTGGCCATTGTTGAGCAGGTCGCCGAGGTATTTCAGCTCGTAAGTCTGCCCGGCATATTCGAAGCGCGGCGCATCCGGCCCGTAGTAGGCCTCCAGCTCGTAAGGGGAAACCCGCACGATACCTTCGATGGTGTTCAGTGGGATGGCGTACAGGTCTTCACCGGACAACACCATCAGCGCACGGTTGACCGACACGGTAAACGGCAGGCGAATCAGGAAACGCGTGCCTTCGCCAGGGGTCGACTCGATGCTCATGGAGCCGCCGAGTTGCTTGACCTCGGAGTGGACCACGTCCATGCCGACGCCACGCCCGGAAATCTGGGTGACCTGCTCGGCCGTAGAGAAGCCGGCTTCGAGAATGAACTGCAGGATCTCGTGATCGCTGAGGTCCGACTCGGCATCCATCATGCCGCGCTCCAACGCCTTGCGCCGCACGGCGTCGAGCTTGATGCCGCCGCCGTCATCGCTGAGGGTCAGGAGGATGTCGCCGCCTTCACGGCCCAGGGTCAGGCGGATATTGCCGACTTCTGGCTTGCCGGCGGCCAGACGCTGCTCGGCACGCTCAATACCGTGGTCGACGGCGTTACGCAGCATATGCTCCAGTGGCGCGACGATGCGCTCCAGCACGGTACGGTCCATCTCACCATCGGCGTTGCCTACGCTGAATTCCACCTGTTTGCCCAGCTCGCCCGCCACCTGGCGCACGATCCGGCGCAGGCGCGGCACCAGGCGGTCGAACGGCACCATGCGCGTGCGCATCAGGCCTTCCTGCAGCTCGGTGTTGACCCGTGCCTGTTGCAGCAACAGGGTTTCGGCATCGCGGTTACGCGCGGCCAGGGTTTCCTTCAGATCGAGCAAGTCGGACGCCGACTCGAACAGCGCGCGCGAGAGCTGCTGCAACTGTGAGTGACGGTCCATTTCCAGCGGATCGAAATCTTCGTAACCCACCCGCTCGGCCTCGGCCTGGTAGCGGCTGAGAATCTGCGCCTGGGTCTCGGTATCGAGGCGGCGCAACTGGTCACGCACCCGCTCGATGGTGGCTTCCATCTCGCCGAGGGTGAAGCTGACGTCGCTGACCTGTTGCTCAACCCGACCGCGGAAGATTGAGGTCTCACCGGCCAGGTTGACCAGGCCTTCGAGCAAGTCCGCCGGCACCTTGACCAGCTCCTGCGGCGCGCGGCGGGAGGCGGCTTCGAGGGCGGCTTCCTGGGCGCGGCGCACGAACGGCAGCACTCGGGCAATCTCGACTTTCGCCGGCAGCGCACTGGCGGCCAGGAACGGGCTGTCGAGCACCGGCAACGGCGCCTCGACACTGACGTCGGGGCTGGCCAGCGGCTCGGCGGCGTCCTGTGCAACCACGGCGGCGTCGGCAGCGGTGTTGTCGTACAAGCGCTGACGCAACAGTTCCAGCTCGCCCTGCAGGCCTTCGAAGCCCGATTGCACATCGACAAACAGGCTTTCCGGCCAAGGCGCACCGTGCTGCTGGGCTTCCGTCAAATGCTGTTCGAGGTCATGACAGAGATCACCCAGACGGCGCTGGCCGGCCAGGCGCGCACCGCCTTTGAGGGTGTGCAAAACGCGCAGGATATCGGCCACCGGAGCACTGTCTTCCGCCGAGCTTTCCAACCGTCCAGCAGCGCGTTCCAGCTCTTCCAGCAGCTCGTCGGCTTCTTCGAGGAAAATGTCGAGGATGTCGTCAGCTTCCGGGTTGTCCTCAAGCGCTGGCGCCACGGCTTTCAGGTGCACGCTGGACGGCATGCTCAACTGTTCGTCGGGGTTGGCGCGGAAGTGCTTGATGGTGGCAATCAGCGCCTCGCCATCCGGTACGACACGCTTGTCGCGCACGGCCTCGAGCATCTCGGCGAGCCGGTCATGGCAAGCCTGCAGCAGCCCGAACAGCGGCGGGCTGGCACGCAAGCGACCATTGCCCAGGCCTTCGTAGAGGAACTCCAGCTCGTGGGCCAGGTCGCCGATTTCACGAATTTCCGCCATCCGCGCACCACCCTTGAGGGTGTGCAGATCGCGTTGCAGGGCTTCCAGCTCCAGGCTGTTATTGGTGTCTTCCATCCAGCGCTGCAGGGAAGCACCAGCGCTGTCGATGATGTCGAAACCTTCCTCAAGGAAGATTTCCACCAGCTCCGGATCACGCTCATCGTCATAACTGCTGGCGAGCGCGGTGGGCACTATGGCTTCGGGCTGGGCGGGAGCGATGAACTCAGGCTCGGCCGCAAACTCGCTGGCCGGCAAGGACTCCAGCTCGGCCGGCAGTTCGGCATCCGGGTCCAGATCCAGTTCGGCTTCGGCTTCGGCTTCGGCTTCGGCTTCGGCTTCGGCTTCGATGCTGAGCGACGGCAGGGACAGGTCAATCTCGTCTAGCGGCGCGACAGGCTCGGCGAACTCGGAGGCCTCAACCGGCTCGTCATTGCTCAGCTCCGCGGACAAATCCGCCACATCGAGGGCCGGCAGTTCAGGTTCTTCGCTCCAGGCCAGACCATCGAGTGACAGCGCCTCGTCGGGCAAGGCGTACTCAATGTCCTCGACCTCAACGAGTTCCAGGGTCTCGTCCTCGGCGCAGGGGCTGGCTGCGTCAATCTCCAGCTGCGTACCGGCTTGCGCCTCAGGCTCGTCGGCAATGCTCGATTCTGCGCTGCTCAAACCGCCGCCCTGACGGAACGTGCGGATGGCCTCGATCAGCGCCTCGGGCTGGGTCAGTGGGCGTTGCGCCTGCAGCTCGTCCAGCAACACGGCGAGACGGTCATGACTCTGTTGCAGCAGGCTGCTGAGTGCCGGCGAGAAACTATAACGGCGATCCACCAGGCCTTCATAAAGGGATTCCAGCTCATGGGCGAGGTCGCCGATCGGGCGAATCTCGGCCATCCGTGCACCGCCCTTGAGGGTGTGCAGATCGCGCTGCAAGGACGACAAGGCACGCGGGTTTTCAGGCTCGGCCAGCAGGCGCTCAAGGGCCTGACCAGCACTTTCGAGCAGGTCCACGGCTTCCTCGAGGAAGATCTCGACCATCTCGGCATCCAGCGCAAGGCTGCTGTCTGCTGGCGTAAAAGCTTCAGGCTCGGGCTCAAGCTCGGCCGCCGTCTCGTCCGCAGCCAGCCAGGCCGTCTCGGTCACTGGCGGTACATCTTCGGGCGTCCAGGGTTGCTCGATGTCGGCTAACTCGACAACCTCAAGGGCCTGCTCCTCACCCGGCACCAACAGGGCCAGAGTGGCATCATCCAGGGTGGTTTCCAGCAGTTGGCGCAGGGCGAGCACACGCTCGGGTTGCTCGCCGACCTGCAGCCCTGCCGCCACCTGATCCATCATATGGACCAACGCTTCGTGGGCGTTTTCGGCCTCGTTGAAGAAGCCCTCGCTAACCGCCAGACGCCCTTCCTGAGCGGCACCGTAGACATCCAACAAGGCCTCGCAGATCTGGCTGACCTGGGGCAGTTCAGCCATCTCGGCGCTGCGGCTGAGGGTATTCAGCTCCGCCAGCAGGGCACTGAGCTCCTGCTGCTCGGAGGGTTGCTCGCGCCAGCGGCGCAGCAGGTCGTCGGCGTCCAGCAGAATGTCCAGGCCTTCGGCGAGGAAGCTGTTGATCAACTGCGGATCACGGCTTTCGCCGGCATCACCCTGGCGCGACGTTTCGGCCGCGGCCAGGCGTTCCTGATGCAGAGCCTGAACCCGTGCGAGAAACGCCGGCGCGCCGTCGATCGGCGCCAAGGGCTGGCTTTCTAGCTGTTCCAATCCTTGGCGGAAGAGTTTTTCCGCACTGCTGAGCAGCTCGGCTTCGGCCATGTCCATGGGAATCAGGTTGGCCTTGAATTCCTTGACCAGTTTTTCCAGCGGTGCGGCGATTTCGGCGATCGGCAAGATGCCGGCCATATAGGCGCTGCCCTTGAGCGTGTGCAGGGCGCGCTGCAGATCATCGCTGACCGGCCGCGGCAGTTCCTGCGCGCAATCGGCCAGGAAGCCCACCAGGGTGTCCAGGTGGGTTTCCGCCTCGTTGCGGAAAATCTCCAGCAACTGCGGATCAATCAGTTCCTCGTCGTCTGCGCCGGCCAGGGCAGTGGCCACGGCGACCGGCACCGCTGGCTCAACCGCGCTGGCAGCCAGAGGCTGGCCTTTGGCCAGGGCATGGGCGGTAGCCGCTAACAGGTCGACATCGTCACGCTGACGCTGGGCCTTGGCGGCATATTCTTCGACCAGGGCTGGCAGCAGCTCGACCACCTCGGCGATGACCTGCTGCACCGGTTCAGCCGGTTCGATGCTGCGATCCAGCACCCGATTGAGCAGGTTTTCAATCGACCAGGCCAACTCGCCAATCACCAGCGCGCGCACCATCCGGCCACTGCCCTTGAGGGTGTGGAAGGCCCGGCGCACTTCGCTCAGGGCCTCCTTGTTGGCAGTATCGGCACGCCATTGCGGCAGGTATTCGGCGATGGTTTCCAGCACCTCGCCGGCTTCCTCGACAAACACTTCCAGCAGCTCTTCGTCCACCGGCTCTTCATCGGCCGGCGGCGGCAACAGGCTCGGCGGCACGTCCTGGGCTGGCGGATTGATCGCCTGCACCGGCGCGGCCATTACGTCAGCCATGGACAGGGCTTTGTCAGCAACCTCTGCCGGTGCCTGAGACTCGTCGACCATGGCTGGCAACTCGACCTCGGGCAACTCCAGCTCGGCCAGTTCGGCCTCACTCCAGTGCGCCGGGGCATCATCGACGCTCAGCTCGTCGAACGCCAGGGTGCTCTCGGGCAGCGACAGCTCCTGCACGTCCAGACTTTCCAGCGGTTGCAGGCTTTCAAGGCTTTCTAGCGGCGTATCGAGACTGAAATCCAGCGGCTCATCGCTGACCGCCAAAGGTTCGCTCAGGTCCCAGTGATGCTCGTCAAGTAGCGGCGCAGAAACGTCAGCGGCCAACTCGGCAAACGACTCATCGAGTTCGCCATCCGCGTCAGCAGCGAGAACATCGGTGTCCTCGGCAAGCAACTCCATCGGCTCATCGGGCAATGCCAGGGCAATCTCTTCCAGCGGCTCATCCGCCAGAACCTCGATATCCGCCAGCGGATCGGCCAGCGGTGCAGGTGCTTCAACGGGCGTTGCCGGCCAGTCGAGAATCGACGGCTTTTCCTTCAGCGGGTAACCCAGGCTTTCCAGGCTTTCTTCCGCCACGTCGAGGATCAGGTCGCCCTGGGCGGCATGGTCTTCCGACAGGCGTTCGAGGTAGTACTCGACGCTGGTGATGGCATCGGCCAGGGTGTCGAGGTTCTGCCAGTTGGGCACAGCCTTGCGCACCAGCAACTGTTCCTGGATGTAGCGGTTGCAGGCCTGCAGCAGGTCTGCGGCACGGGCCAGAGGAATCATCGCTAGACCGCCTCGGACCTGAGTCAACAACTCGGGAACGCGGGCCAAGTGCTCATGATTCCACTGCGAGGCAATGAATTCGATGATGGCGTCTTTGGCCTGCTCCAGGCCGGTACGCGCCTCCTTGATCACCAACTGGTGAATCTGCGCCACATCGGTGGTCGGCAGATGGCTTTCTTCACGGCTGCCTTCGTCGGCCGGACCGGCCATGCCTGCCAGGGTCGCTTCGACGTAAAGCAACGCACCGGCAACATCCATTAGCAACGCATCGCTGGGCTCACGCTGGCCGGTAGCCAGGCCATGAACCACATCGATCTGGTCGAGAATGACTTTGCGCGGCTGGCCGAAGCCCAGCACGGCGAGGGTATCGCCGATCTGCTTGAGCGGCGCCATCAGGCTTTCCAGCTCGGCCACCTTGCTGCGGTCGCTGCGCACGAACAGGTCCAGGCTGTCCTTGACCCGCACCAGCTCTTCACAGAGTGCCGCCACCACCGAACGCATGGCATCACGATCCGGACCGGCCAGGCGGGCACGCTCCTCATCGACCACATCGGTGTCGGGCAGGGCATCGTCCAGGCGGTATTGTTCTTTCAGCACGCGAATACGCGGCGACTGGGTGCTGGCCTTGGCAATATAGAACAACAGGTTCTTGGCCAGATCATCGGGCGCCGCCTGGTTGATGCCATCAGCACCCTGCTCGACCAGACGCTTGAGTTCTTTATCGACCTGGCGCAGCAAGGTACGCACCGAGGTGCCATGACTCACGCTGCCATTGGCCAGGCCTTCGACCATACCGGAAGCGATCTGCCACAGCGGGCCGAGGGGCGCCTCTTTGCACAGGGTTTCCAGGCGAGCAAAAACCCGCGCCATATAGCCCAGGTTGGTGGCCATATCCTGATTGCGGATGACCCCGACCAGGGCCATCTGCAGCATCTGCCGCAGCTTGCGCAGCAGCACCGGCAACTCGGCAGTGCGCAACTGGGCCAAAGAATCGTGGGACAGAACCGGCAGACGGACGGTCAGATCGGGGGAAAACAGGCTGGTTTCCGACAGCAGCTTCTCGCCGCGAGCCGCACGCAGGTCATTCAGCAGCGGCAGCACCACCATCGGCAGGTCACGCCGCGCACTCTGGGTGCGATCCAGGTACACCGGCAACTGCAGAATCGCCTGCATCAGCACTTCCAGGGCTTCGCCCTGATTGCTCACGCGGTTTTCCAGCAGCGCCTGCGCCAGCTGTTCCATTTCCTCAGCCAGCAGCGCGGCGCCGTAGAACTCCACCATCTGCAGAGTGCCTTGGACCTGGTGCAGATAGGTCAGACAGAAACGCATGCGCGTGGAGTCCTGCGGACTCTCGACGTATGCCTCCAGGGCCTGACGCGCTTGCTTCAGGGTTTCCGCGATCTCGCCCTTGACCCACTCCAGGGCGACATAGTCGTGCCGATCACTCATAGCCGTCTGCTATCCCTTCCGGGTGAATGCGAGAACCTGATCGTTGGCCACCGGCACGAGGGCCGGATGTTGCCAACCCACTACTTCGCCCACGCCCACCACCAACAGCCCTCCCGGCGCCAGGCGTTCGGCCAGGCGGTTGAGGATTTCGCGGCGGCGCCAGCGACGAAAGTAGATCAATAAGTTCTGACAGAAAATTACGTCCATACCGGACATCGGCGCTT
>RCMZ01000492.1_pt1 | contig 20058 bp, 14 predicted proteins | sample 2041141 | NCBI WGS metagenome assembly RCMZ01 (sample SAMN09708263, study PRJNA481090) | Wastewater metagenome, whole genome shotgun sequencing project. | biome: sewage; isolation source: Davis station wastewater (DW) | place: Antarctica: Davis Station | collected 2010-03-01
GGCGGTTGCAGGGGCTGAGTGCAACACGGTTATTGAATTGAAGCAGGCGCAGCATGATGCATTCCCACCACTTCTGTCATGACTTCAATCGGGCACTTCCAGTTGAAGCGTTTGCGCGGGCGAATGTTCATCAGGTAAGCAATCTCATCCAGCTGCTCCTGGCTGTGTACCGACAGGTCTGTGCCTTTGGGCAGGAACTGGCGGATCAGGCCGTTGATGTTCTCGTTGCTGCCGCGCTGCCAAGGGCTGTGCGGATCGCAGAAGTAAATCGCCACCCCGGTGTTTTGCGTAATCTCCGCGTGCCTGGCCATCTCCCGGCCCTGGTCGTAAGTCATGCTCTTGCGCACAGCCAGCGGCATCCGGTTAAGCGCTGCGCTGAAGCCCTCCATCGCCGAGGTGGCCGTCGCATCGCGCATCTTCACCAACATCAGATAGCCACTGGTTCGCTCCACCAAGGTGCCGACCGACGAGGCATTACCCTTGCCTTTGATCAGATCACCTTCCCAGTGTCCAGGCATCAGGCGGTCTTCAATCTCCGGCGGGCGCACGTGAATACTGACCATGTCCGGGATTTGGCCGCGCCGGTCAACGCCGCCACTGCGCGGCCTGCGAGAGCTCTTGCCCTGACGCAGGCAGATGATCAACTCCTTACGCAGTTCGCCAACCGGCAAGGCATAGATCGCGTTGTAGATGGTCTCACGGCAGACGTAGGCGTCTTCAAAACTGGGAATGCTCATACTGCGCAGCTTGCCGGCAATTTGCTCGGGAGAAAAGCGTTGGCGCAACAGGGCGATAACCAGCTCAAACAGTTCACTGCCGGGCAGCAAGCGCCGCGCAGGGCGACAGACCTTGCGTCGCTTCAGCGTTTGACTCTGAGCCAGATGGGCAACGTATGCAGCTTTCGGCCTACTGTTGCGACGCAACTCTCTGCTGACTGTGGATGGACTACGACCCAAAAGACCGGCGATTGCTCGCTGACTCAAGCCGTTCATCTGGCCGATCTGGATCGTAACGCGTTCTTCAATGCTGAGTTCGTGATAGGACATAGGGGCGACACCTTACCGAAAGGTTCAGGTGTTGCACTCAGTTTCCGCGGCCGCCAAGATTACGAGGTCAGTTGTATGCAAATAGACAATCGCGACCGGCGCCGTGAATGTATTGAAAGACGGCTGGATTGAGCCGCCAAAGGGAAACGGCTAACGGGCCACGCATTCCAGTGCCTCAATTGTCGCGGCACCGAGCACGCGCCTCCTTCTGAGGGCGCCCCTCGCCGCAGCCGCGAGATCATCAATGAGCCTCAACCTGCCATTGCGTCATATGCTCCTGGCCATTGCCGTAGTGGCCGTGTGGGGCACCAACTTCGTGGTGATCAAACTGGCCCTCGGCCACCTGCCGCCGCTGCTGTTCGCCGCCTTGCGCTTCACCCTGGCCGCCCTGCCGGCGGTGTTCCTGCTGCCGCGCCCGGCAGTGGCCTGGGGCAATCTGGCGGCCTACGGGCTGCTGATCGGCGTCGGTCAGTTCGGCGTGATGTTTGTCGCCATGAACGGCCATATCTCACCCGGCCTGGCCTCGCTGGTGGTGCAGTTGCAGGTGTTTTTCACCATCGGCCTGGCCATGTATTTTTCTGGCGAGCGCCTGCAACGCAGCCAGTGGCTGGCCCTGCTGCTGGCCAGCGGCGGGATTGCCATCATCGTTCTGCACACCGATGGCAGCACCACCCTGCTGGGCCTGGCCCTGATGCTGCTGGCCGCGCTGAGCTGGGCCGGCGGCAATCTGGTGGCGCGCCAGGCCGGGCGGGTCAATATGGTCGCCTACGTGGTCTGGTCCAGCCTGTTCGCCGCACCGCCACTGTTTGCACTGTCACTGTTGACGGAGGGTTGGCCAGCAATCCGCAGCGGTCTGTTGCTGGCCGATACCTATACCTGGCTGGCGGTGGCCTGGCAGGCGGTGGGCAACTCGCTGTTCGGCTATGCCGCCTGGGCCTGGCTACTCGCCCGTCACCCGGCGGCCACCGTCACGCCCATGGCCCTGCTGGTGCCACTGTTTGGCATGGGTGGCGCCGCGCTGTGGCTGAACGAAGGCCTGCCGGCGTGGAAGCTCAGTGCCGCCGCCCTGGTGATCAGCGGCCTGGCCCTGAACCTGCTCTGGCCGCAACTGCGCAACCGCCTGCGTCCGGCAGGCTGAGCCGGCTCAGGCATAAATCGCAGGATGGGGTGGGCGCAGCGATAGCCATCACCGAGCGCCACCCTCATTGCCGCAATGGGCCGCCAGCGCTGCTGGCCGCCCAAGATCACACGACTTACTTCAAGGTGGCCAGGAAGCTGATCAGGTAATCCTGCTCAGCCGGGTCGGTGATGCTCACGTGACGCATGCGCGTACCCGGCACCAGGCCTTCGTTGTTGCTGATCCACTTGCGCAAATTGTCTGCCGTCCAGGTCAGGCCAGACGCCTGCATCGCCTTGGAATAGGCAAAGCGTGGCACCGAACCGGCTGGCCGGCCCATCACCCCGATCAGGCTCGGACCGAAAGCGTTTTTGCTGGAGTCCAGCGAATGGCACGCCGTGCAGTGGTGCAGGAACAGCTGACGCCCGGCCGCCTCCTGCATGCCCTGATCCTGGGCGTAAACCAACGGGGCGGCAAGCAAGGCAACAGACAGTGTTAAGGATGCGGACAGGAGCTTTTTCATCGAGTTATTCCCTCACTAGATCTCGGCAATAACATTGTATTTTGTAAGCGTTTTGCCCCGCCCTTGTACAAAAGCCGCGATTGCATGGCACCAAAGTACTTTTTTAGTCGCTGGATTCGGCGCGCCTGCTGAATGGCTTACGCCTTGAGCGCCAGCGCCACTTCATCGGCCCAGGCCAGCCAGGCTTGCTCGCCCAAAATGCCGCGCCGCAGGGTCAGGTAGGGCAGGCGCCAGCCCTGGCGCTGGGCGGCAGGCAAGGCCAGGTAATCGCGCTCGATGGCCTGCAGGCTGTCGAGGGTCTGGCGGTGCACAGCCACATGGCGGCTCATCTCGGCGCGCAGGTTGTCTTCGCTGGTCAGCTCACCGCCGAATAGCTTCACCAGCAGCGCATCGTTGATCTTGTTCGGCTGTACCGGCTCGCTCAGCCAGCGCAGCAGTTCGCTGTGGCCGGCAGGCGTGAGGCGATAGACCTTCTTATCTGGCCGGGTCTCCTGGGTCTCTTCGGCAAACGCCAGCCAACCCGCCTCACTGAGTTTTTTCAGCTCCTGATAGACCTGCTGGTGCTTGGCATTCCAGAAATAGCCGAGCCCGGCCTTGAAGCGCTTGACCAGGTCATAGCCGCTGCCCGGCTCAGTTTCCAAGAGGATAAGAATGGCGTGTTTGAGGGACATGGCGGGCAATTCGGCATAAGGCGGTAAGTGCCCGGCAGTATACGGACTATGCAAGGAGTTGCATAAAGGCAAATCTTCGCTCTAGTATGCAAAACATTGCATAACAACAATAACCGGAGATCCTCGATGAAACGCACCGGCACCCGCTTCCGCCCCCGCCTGGCCCAAGACCATTACGACGCTATCGTCATCGGCTCCGGCATCGGTGGCCTGACCACCGCCGCGCTGCTGGCCAAGCTGGGGAAACGCGTGTGCGTGCTGGAGCAGCACTACACCGCCGGCGGCTACACCCACAGCTACGAGCGCGAGGGGTACGAGTGGGATGTGGGCGTGCACTACATCGGCGAGGTGCACAAACCCTGGTCGATGATCCGCCGGGTGTTCGATGTGATCAGCGACGGCAACCTCGACTGGGCGCCGATGGATGCTCATTACGACCGCATCATCCTCGGCGACAAAACCTACGATTACGTCGCCGGCCGCGAGGAGTTCAAGGCCGAGATCAAGCGCCACTTCCCTGCGGAGGCGGCGGCCATCGATCGCTATGTCGACTTGCTCAGCGAAGTCAGCGCCAAGGTCCCACGCTTCTTCGCCGGCCAAGCGCTGCCGCGCAGTTTGGGCGTGCTCTACAGCAAGTTGCGCCGTTACTGGCTGCCGGACTACTTCTTCAAGCCGACCCTGGAAGTGCTCGAAGGCCTGACCCAAAACCGCGAGCTGATCGGCCTGCTCACCGCCCAATGGGGCGATTACGGCCTGCCACCGGCGCAAGCGGCGTTCGTCATGCACGCCATGGTCGCCAAGCACTACATCACCGGCGGCAACTACCCAGTAGGCGGTGCAATACGTATCGCTGAGACCATCATCCCGGTGATCGAAGCGGCCGGCGGCCAGGTATTTACCTACGCCGGGGTGGACAAAATCATCGTCGAGAACGGCCGCGCTGTTGGCGTGCGCCTGCAGAAAGACGGCGTCGAGCTACGGGCGCCACAGATCGTCAGCTGCGCCGGATTGATCCCCACCTACACCCGCTTGATCCCGACCGACGTGGCGGCCCAGCACAACCTGCTGGTACCCCTGCAACAGGTCGAACCCTCCGCCGCGACCCTGTGCCTGTATGCCGGCTTCAAGGGCAGCGCCGCCGAGCTGGGCCTGCCGAAGACCAACTACTGGGTCTACCCGAGCTTTGATCACGACGCCAATATCAGCGCCTTCAAGAACAGCGCCGATGCACCGATGCCACTCATCTACATGTCCTTCCCATCGGCCAAGGACCCGTCCTGGGATGCCCGCTACCCCAACAAGGCCACGGTGGAAATTGTCGCCGCCACCCTGCCCGCGCGCTTCGCCCAGTGGCAGGGCAGCACCTGGGGCAAACGCGGCGCCGACTACGAAGCGCTGAAGGCGGAACTGACCGAGCACCTGCTGGCAACCCTCTACCAGCACCAGCCGCAACTGCGCGGCCAACTGGACTTCTGCGAGCTGGCCACGCCGCTGTCGACCGAATGGTTCCAATGGAACGTGCAGGGCGAAATCTACGGTATCGATCACACGGTCAAGCGCTTCGACCAGCACTGGATTCACAGCCAGACGCCGATCAAGGGCCTCTACCTGACCGGCGCCGACACCGTCACTGCCGGGGTCGGCGGCGCACTGATGGCCGGCGTGCTGACCGCCAGCCGGATGCTTGGCTGGCGTGGTTATCGGGTTGGGCGTTTGCTGAAAAACTGGTCGGCACCCAGCGTCCAGAACGCGCCCGGCACCCTCACTAGCGACTGACACCCAGCAGCCCGCCGCCGCAGCGCGGCGGGGCTTGCCAATAACCGCCGGCAATCGGCTAAATAGCGCGGTTATTGCACTTAACCAACAGCCTGCCGGGCACATCTATCTATAGTTGATGGGTTAGCGCGCCAACTAAAGGAGTAGACCCGTGCCGTCACGTCGCATCCCCTTCGCCGTGCATATTTCCTACCTGTTTATCGGTTTGCTGGTGGGCTTTGCGGTCATCACCAACAGCTTCCATTTCAGCGAAACCCGCCGGCTGATTACCGAGGAAGTGGCCGCGCGTTTTGCCCTGATTGGCCAGAATGCCATCCAGAGCATCGAAAACACTGTGCGCGGCGCAACCGCCGCCAGTGCGCTGCTGGCCAAGCAACACCTGATGCGCGCCAGCAACCTTGAGCAGCGCCTGGACAGCCTGGCCTGGATGGCCACCGCCCTGCAGGCGCAACCCAACGCCAATGCCCTGTATATGGGCTACGAGAGCGGCGATTTCTTTATGCTGCGGCGCTGGCGCGATGATCCAACGCTGCAGGCCCGGTTTAACGCGCCAGCCAGGACGGCCTGGATGGTGCAAAGCATTCAGGTGCAGGACGGCAAAGCCAGCGGCGACTACCTGTTCTTCGATGCCCACCTGGCACTGCTCGAACGGCGCCCCCAGGCGGACAGTCCGTACGACCCGCGCACCCGCGAGTGGTACCAGCAGGCCCGCCTGAGCGACGGGCTGTATGTGCAGCCGCCCTATGTTTTCGCCAGCACCGGCGAGGTCGGCTCCACCTTTGCGGTGCAAACCGACAATGGCCTGGGCGTGGCGGCCATCGACATTACCCTGCGCTCGGTCAACCAGATCCTGGCCAACAGCAAGGTCACCCCGGATACCCGGGTGGCCCTGATCAATGGCCGCGGCGAGGTGCTCAGCTCGCACCTGGGTGCGGCGGCACTGATTCCGGCCGCCGATGGCAAGGGCCGTATGCCGACCATCGATGACCTCGAACTGCCGATGCTGAAAAAACTCATGGCCGAATCGGTCGGGGTGCAATCCGGCACCCGCTCATTTACCGATGACCAGGGCAACACCTGGGAAGGTGGCGTATTCCGCTTCAGCATGGCCAACGGCGAGCTGGCCGTGTGGATCGCCGCACCGCATCAGGAGTTGCTGGCCAGCGCCTACGCCAGCCTGCGCCGCAGCCTGTACATCGTCATCGCCCTACTGCTGGTGGGCATTCTGGCGGCCTACGCGCTCTCGCGCCTGGCCTCCAAGCCCCTGCATGAACTGACCCGTGAAGCGATCAAGATCGAGCGTTTCAACTTCGAAGAACCGCTGCATGTCGAGTCGCAGATTAGCGAGGTGGTCGACCTCGCCCATGCCATGGGCAATATGAAGGACACCATCAAACGCTTCCTGCAGCTGTCCAGCGCCCTGGCCAGCGAAACCAACTTCAACCGCCTGCTGGCCCGCCTGCTGAGCGAGATGCAAGCGGTGACCGGGGCCACTGTCGGCATGATCTACCTGGCCGATGCCAGCGCTAGCCAGCTGCATCTGGCGCGGGTGCGCCAGGGCAGCGACCTGCTGGACGAACAGACCAGCCAGCACTTGAGCATCGCCACCGACCTCAACCATCCGCTGATCCTCGCCCTGGACGAGCATGCGCCACCCCGCGAGCTGTCGAGCGAAGAGTTGCAGGCAGCCTTCCCGACCCTCGGCCCGCAGGCCCAGAGCCTGACCTTGTGGGTGCTGCCACTGCGCAACCGCAACGGCGAGCTGCTCGGCGCCCAGGCCCTGCTGATCGATCAACGCCAGCACAAACTGAGCAAGGAGCTGATGGCCTTCGTCAAGGCGCTGTCCACCACTGCGGCCGTGGCCCTCAACACCCAGCGCCTGATCGAGGAGCAGAAGATTCTGCTGGAGTCGTTTATCCAGCTGATCGCCGGTGCCATCGACGCCAAGAGCCCTTACACCGGCGGCCACTGCCAGCGCGTGCCGGAGCTGACCAAGATGCTCGCACGCGCCGCCTGCGCCGAACAAAGCGGCCCCTTCAGTGCTTTCGCCCTCAACGACGAACAATGGGAAGAGCTGCATATCGCCGCCTGGCTGCACGATTGCGGCAAGGTCACCACCCCGGAATACGTGGTCGACAAAGCCACCAAACTGGAAACCCTGTACGACCGCATCCACGAAGTACGCATGCGCTTCGAGGTGCTCAAACGCGATGCCGAGCTTGAGTACTGGCAAGCCATCGCCGCCGGCGGCAGCGCCGAGGCATTGCACGGGCAACTGACCGAGCAACTGCAGCAGCTGGATGCGGACTTTGCCTTCGTCGCCCAGTGCAACGAAGGCGGCGAGTTCATGGCCCCGGAGCACATCGCCCGGATCCAGGCACTGGCCCAGCGCACCTGGCGGCGCACCCTCTCCGACCGCATCGGCATTTCCCACGAAGAGCAACAGCGCAAGCAAGCGATGGCCGAAGTCGAGCTGCCTACTCAGGAGCCCCTGCTGGCCGACCGCCCGGATCACCTGTTCCCCCGTGGCCCGCGCGATATCCTCAAGGCCGACAATGCCTGGGGCTTCAAGGTCAACGTGCCAGAGCACCTGTACAACCGTGGCGAGCTCTACAACCTGAGCATCGGCCGCGGCACCCTGGCCGAGGAAGAGCGCTACAAGATCAACGAACACATCATCCAGACCATCATCATGCTGGAGAAACTGCCCTTCCCGCGACACCTGCAAAAAGTCCCGGAAATCGCCGGCGGCCACCACGAGAAAATGGACGGCAGCGGCTATCCGAAGCGCCTGACCGGCGCGCAAATGAGCGTACCGGCACGGATGATGGCCATCGCCGACATCTTCGAAGCCCTGACCGCCGTCGACCGCCCGTACAAGAAGGGCAAGACCCTGTCGGAAGCGATCAAGATCATGGGCTTTATGCAGAAAGACCGGCACATCGACGCAGAACTCTTCGCCCTGTTCCTGCGCTCCGGCGTCTACCGCGAGTATGCCGAGCGCTACATGCCCAAAGAGCTGGTCGACGAGGTGGATATCCAGGCGTATCTGGGCTCTGTGCCCGGCTCAGCGCCAGCCGCGCCGCCGAGCAGTTGAACAATAAACAACCAATTCGCTACAGCCCTTAGCCGCCGGCGCCTGGCGGCAGGGCCACACAGCTTATCCACAGGGGACTGCACAGCGACTGTGTTTAACTTTTTCGCTAACTGATTGAAACTGAATGAAATTTGATCGATAAGCGGCAAGCCACGGGGCGCCAGGCGTGCAGCCGAGCACCGACAGCTTATCCACAGCCCTATCCACCCACAGCGGGGATAAGCGCCAGGTTTATGCACAGGCCGAAATGGCTTGGCCAGCCTACCCCTGAGCAGCCCCCTGCAGCGGCGCCGGTTGCCGGGCGAAGTAATAGCCGACCACCGCCAGCGCCAGCAGGCCCAGCACGCCGGCGGTGAGAAACAGCGCCGGATAGCCCAGCAGCTTGGCCAGCACGCCACTCAGGGCGCCCACCACACCGGCCAACAACAGTTGCACACAGGCCTGCAGGGTGAAGTCGGCGCCTTCGTGCTCGGCGCGGCACTGGCGCATCATCACGGCAAACAGCGCCACCGTGGACATGCCGTCGGCGCACTGCTCGAACAGCGCCAGGGCATACACCAGCAACGCCGGCGCGCCCTGGCTGACCAATACGGCCATGGCGGCTATGCCGACGGCTTGCAAAGCGCCGAACAGCAGCAGCGACTTAAGCGCACCCAGGCGCGCATACAACACGCCGCCGAGCAGCGCGCCGCCGATGCCGGCCAGGCTGCTGATCAGGGTCAGTTGGCCGAGTTCGGCGTTGCTCCAGCCCTGGTCCACCAACATCGGCTTGATCATCGGCGAGCCCAGGGCGTCGCCCAGCTTGAAGCTGAGCAGTACCGCCAGCCACAGGAGCATCCCCGGCTGCGCCAGCAGGCCCTGGTAATGCCGCCACAACAGGTGTGGGCCGGCCGGTTCGCTCAGGTTCGGGCAATGCGGCAACTGCTGATTTTCGCGAAACAGGGCCACCGGAACGGTCATCAACAGCAGCAAGCCGGCGATCAGGCCCAGGCTTAGGTTCCAACCCAACCAGTCCATGGCCAGCAACAGGCCGCTGCCGCTGACCAGCATGCCAATCTTGTAGCCACCCACCTGCAGGCTGTTGCCCAAGCCGCGCCAGCGCTCAGGCAGCAGGCGCACGGTAAGACCGTCGGTGGCCACGTCCTGGGTCGCGGCCGCCAGGTTGACCAGCAGCAACAGGCTCAGCAGCAGCCACAACGCCGGGCCAAACAGCCGCTCCGGCGCCATCAGGGCCAGGCTGGCCAGCACGCCGATGGCCAGCAACTGCAGGGGCAGAATCCAACCACGGTGATGGCCCAGGCGTCGCGAGGCCAGGCGGTCGACCCAGGGCGCCCACAGCACCTTGAGCAACCAGGGCAAGGCCAGCAGCTTGAGCAGGCCGATCCAGGCCAGGTCGACGCCGTGCTGGCGCAGCAGCACCGGCAGCGAATGGGCCAGCAGCCCGGAGGGTAATCCCTGGGCGCAATACAGCGAGGCCAGCAGGAGCAACGTGGCGTTGGCGGGGCGTGGGGCGTGGGCGGTCATGGCGGGCTCGTCCGTGGCGATGGCGCGACAGTAGCCGCCGCCATCGGCATGGGCAAGGCCGCGACGACTCAGGGTTGCAACGGCGGCAGGGGAATTTGCGCGAAGGGCACCGGCAGCTTCAGTTGGCCATCGGCCGGCAGGTTGGTGCGGGTGGCGGCGACCATGCCGCGAATGTCCTGCAGGCGCAGGCCCTGGGGTTGACGCGGGTCGTTGCCGAAGAAGTCTTCCCAATGGCCGAGAATCGCCAGACGCGGTTGCAGACGTTTGAGCAGCACCTGCGGGTAGGCCGGCACTTGCTGCCAGGAGCCGACGCAGAGCACCGCCACATCGACCCGCTTGCCGTCATTGAGCACCGGCGGCAGGCCTTGTGGCGGAGTGCTCGCCGAATCCTGATAGTGAATGCGATACACCGGCCGGCCCTGCTCATCCAGCAGGTCGACCAGCCAGGCCAGGGTCTGGCCCTCCTTCCAGCCGAAGGTGCTGCGCGGCAGCTCCGTCAGGTCCTGGTCATAGCTGCCGGTGAGGAACTTGATGCCGAAAATATGCGGCGCGTGCTCGCTCTTGATCGCCATGGCACGCAACTGGCGCTTGGGCGAATAGAACCACTGCCCCGGCGTAGCGCCGTCGGCCATGACCTGTTCCGCATCGACGATGCGTTCGCGCGGCAGCGCGGCGGCGAGGATATGACCCATGGTCTGCGAGCCATAGACCTTGGCGTTGGGCGTATGCACCTGCATAACCCGCGGCACGTCGAGCAAATGATCGTAGTGGGCATGGCCGACCAGCAGCATGCTCACGTCGCTGGCCGGCGGCATCAGTTCGTCGATCTTCGCCGCATCGGCCTGCACGCCCATGGGCGGCTGGCCGAGGGTTGCCGGGTTGCTGAACGAGGGAGCAAACAGCAGCGCCTCGCCCTGCCAGCGCAGCAGGTAACCGGCCACGCCGAGGTATTGCAGGCTCGGTGGCGCCACTTCTTTGGCCTGCCAGAGCGGCAAACCGGCAGGGTTTTGCGCGCAACCAGCGAGCAGCACTAGGGACAACAAGGCAATACGACGCAGCATGGGCGGTTCTCCATCAATCAGCCGTGCAGGCTAGGACGCTATCACCCGCCCGTCGCCGAACCTATGGCCGGCTGACCGCAATCAATACCCGCCAGGGCCGAGTTTCCGTAAAATCCCCCACCTTTCGTGCGCCATCCCGAGTTCATTGCCATGCCTGCCCCGTTCAAACCCGAGTTGCTCTCGCCTGCCGGCACCCTGAAGAACATGCGTTACGCCTTCGCCTATGGCGCCGACGCGGTGTACGCCGGGCAGCCGCGCTACAGCCTGCGGGTGCGCAACAACGAGTTCGACCACGCCAACCTGGCGCTCGGCATCAACGAGGCGCATGCCCAGGGCAAGCAGTTCTACGTGGTGGTCAACATCGCCCCGCACAACGCCAAGCTAAAGACCTTTATCAAGGACCTGGCGCCGGTGGTGGCGATGGACCCGGACGCACTGATCATGTCCGACCCCGGCCTGATCATGCTGGTGCGCGAGCACTTCCCGCACATGCACATTCACCTGTCGGTGCAGGCCAACGCGGTGAACTGGGCCAGCGTCGAGTTCTGGCAGCGTCAGGGCCTGACCCGCGCCATCCTCTCGCGCGAGCTGTCGCTGGAAGAGATCGGCGAGATCCGCGAAAAAGTCCCCGGTATGGAGCTGGAAGTGTTCGTCCACGGCGCGCTGTGCATGGCCTATTCCGGTCGCTGCCTGCTGTCGGGCTATATCAACAAGCGCGACCCCAACCAGGGCAGCTGCACCAACGCCTGCCGTTGGGAATACAAGACTCACGAGGCGAAAGAGAACGAAGTCGGCGATATCGTCCATCAGTACGAACCGATCGCCGTGCAGCAGGTGGAGCCAACCCTCGGTGTCGGCGCACCGAGCAAGGAAGTGTTCCTCCTCGAAGACAGCAGCCGCCCGGGCGAATACATGTCCGCCTACGAGGACGAGCACGGCACCTACATCATGAACTCCAAGGACCTGCGCGCCGTGCAACACGTCGAGCGCCTGGTGCAGATGGGCGTGCACTCGCTGAAAATCGAGGGCCGCACCAAGTCCCACTATTACTGCGCGCGCACCGCCCAGGTGTATCGCAAGGCCATCGACGATGCGGTGGCCGGCAAGCCGTTCGACATGCGCCTGATGGACACCCTGGAGTCGCTGGCCCACCGCGGCTACACCGAAGGCTTCCTGCGCCGCCATGTGCATGACGAATACCAGAACTACGAACAGGGCTTCTCGGTGTCCGAGCGCCAGCAGTTCGTCGGTGAGCTGAGCGGCGAGCGAGTCAATGGCCTGGCCGAGGTCAAGGTGAAAAACCGCTTCGCGGTGGGTGATCGCCTGGAGCTGATGACCCCGCAAGGCAACCTGAACTTCCGCCTCGACGGCCTGGAGAAGCACAACGGCGACAAGGTCGACGTCGCCCCCGGCGACGGCCACACCCTGTACCTGCCGGTGCCGGAAGACATCGACCTCAACTACGCTCTGCTGATGCGCCATCTGGATGGCGCCACCACCCGCGCCGGCAAAGCCTGATGGCGCCAGGAGCCTGCATGTTGCGTCTCGCCAGTTTCACCCTCGCCAGCGCACTGCTGAGCCTGCTTGGTTGCACCGGCAGCCCGCCGCCACTCAGCGCGCCGTTGCAAAGCGGCGCCATTGAGCGCTGCAAAGTCAGCAGCGAGAGCGAAATTGCCGCCCTGTTCGAGCGCTGGAACCGCGCCCTGAAAACCGGCGAACCGGCCCAAGTATTGGCCAACTACGCGCCCGATTCGGTCCTGCTGCCAACCCTGTCGAAGCTGCCGCGCCTGACTGCGGAGGCCAAGGTCGATTACTTCGAACACTTCCTGCATGACCGGCCGAGCGGCAAGATCGATTCACGCACGATCCAGCTCGGCTGCAACATGGCGGTGGATATCGGCCTGTACACCTTCACCTTCGCCAAGACCGGCGCGGTGGCCCATGCGCGCTTTACCTACACCTACGTGTGGGATGGCCAGCAGTGGCTGATCAGCAGCCACCACTCCTCGCTGCTGCCGGACAAGTAAGCGCCGCGGCGGGCCAACAGCCCGTCAGGCGGTCGCTTTCTGCTCGCGCAACAACTGGCTAAAGGCCGCAGCCGGTACTGGCTCGCTGATCAGGTAACCCTGCAGCTCGTCGCAGTGCTGGGCCTTGAGGAAGTCCATCTGCGCCTGGGTTTCCACCCCTTCGGCCACCACTTTCAGCTCCAGGCCGTGGGCCATGGCGATGATCGCCCGGGTGATGGCGGCGTCTTCACTGTTGGTGGAAATGTCGCGGATAAAGGTCTGGTCGATCTTCACGTAGTGCACCGGGAAGCGCTTCAGGTAACTGAGCGATGAATAGCCGGTGCCAAAGTCATCGATCGCCAACAGGATGCCCAGGCTGCGCAGCTGCTGGAAGGTGCTGATCACGCTTTCGACGTTCTCCAGCAACAGGCTTTCGGTCAGCTCCAGCTCCAGCAGGCGCGCCGGCAGGCCGGTTTCGTCCAGCACCTGGCGCACCAGGCTGACCAGGCTGCCCTGACGCAGCTGCTGGGCGGAAATGTTCACCGATACACGCACCTCCGCCAGCCCTTCCAGCTGCCAGCTGCGCGCCTGCTGGCAGGCCTGGCGCAGGACAAACTCGCCCAGCGGGTTGATCAGCCCGGTCTCTTCGGCCAGGCCGATAAAGTCGCCGGGCGGCACCAGGCCCAGTTCCGGATGGCGCCAGCGCACCAGCGCCTCGGCTGCATGCAGGCTGTCGTCGGCGAGGCACAGCTTGGGCTGGTAGAACACCTCCAGCTGACCCTCTTCGATGCCCTTGCGCAGCTGGTTTTCCAGCTGCAGGCGCTCCAGGGTGCAGGCCTGCAGGTTGTCGGTGTAGAACTGGAAGGTGTTACCGCCCAGGTGTTTGGCGTGCTGCACGGCCATGTTGGCCTGGCTCAGCAGGGTGGAAATCTCCCGTGCGTTGTCCGGCAGCAGGCTGATGCCGATGGAGGCACTGACCACCAGCTCCTGGTCGCCGACCATGATCGGCAGGCGCAGCTTGCTCAGCACCCGACTGGCCAGGCGGGCCAGGCTCGACAGGCTGCCGTAGGAGTCCAGCAGCACGGCAAATTCGTCACCGGACAGGCGCGCCAGGGTCTCGGCCTCGGGAATGGTTTGCGCCAGGCGCCGGCTCATCTGCCGCAGCAACTGGTCGGCCAGCTCGTGGCCAAGGCTGTCGTTGAGAATCTTGAAGCGGTCCAGATCGATATGCAGCAGCGCCAGGCTGCGGCCGCTCTGCCGCGCACGCTGGCCGGCCTGGTGCAGGCGTTCCTTGAACAGGGTGCGGTTGGCCAGGCCGGTCAGGTCGTCGTAATTGGACAGGTAGCGCAGGCGCTCTTCGGCCTCGCGCCGCGCGGTGAGGTCGACGAAGAAGCCCACGGTATGGCTGACTCGCCCCTGGGCGTCGCGAATCATGCTCAGTTGCAGCCATTGCGGGTACAGCTCGCCGTTCTTGCGCGTCTCCATCAGCTCGCCTTCCCAGCTGCCGCTGCGCTCCAGCTCCAGGCTGATCAGGCGGTACTGGCGGCGCGCATCGCTGCCGTGGATCAGGCTGCCAACGCCCTGGCCGAGCAACTCCTCGCGGCCATAGCCGGTGACGGTGGTGAAGGCACGGTTGACCGCCAGAATCCGGCTGTCCGGGTCGAGGATGACAATCCCCTCACTGGCGGCCTCGAACACCGTGGCGGCCAAGCGCTGTTCTTCTTCGCGGGTCTTGCGCGCGGTGATGTCGCGGCGGGTGCCGAGCATGCGCAGCACGCGGCCCTGGGCATCGCGCTCCACGGCCCGGCCGCGGTCCTCGACCCAGATCCAGTGACCGGCGGCATGGCGCATGCGGTATTCCACGGCATAGCCATCGGTGTGGCCCTTGAGGTGCTCGACCAGCACCGCATGCAGCACCGGCACGTCGTCCGGGTGCAGGCGCGGCTTGAGGTCGGTGAGCATGGCGTTGACCATTTCCGGTTGCAGACCGAGCAACGCCTGCAACTGCGAGTGGTGCACCGCGTCGGTGGTCAGGTTCCAGTCCCACAGCCCCAATTCGCTGGCTTCCAGGGCCAGGGCCAGGCGCGCCTCGCTCTTGCTCAGGGCGTGGGTGGTGTCGTCCAGCTCCAGGGTGCGCTGCAGCACGTGCATTTCCAGCTCGTCGTGGGCACCGCGCAACTCGCGCTCGGCGCGCCGGCGCTGCTCAACTTCCCGCGCCAGCTCCTGATTCAGGCCTTCGGCCTGCTGCTTGGCGTATTCCAGATTGGCGATCAGCGCCTGGTTGTGAAAACGCTGCTGCAGGTTGCGGGTGACCAGCCGGTTGACCTGCCAGGTCACCAGCAACAAGGTGCCGGAGAGGATCAGGCCGAGCACACCCCAGCTTTCCTGGCGCGGGTCGTTGCTCAGCAGCAGCACCCCCAGGGGCGGCAACACACAGGGCAAGGTAAAGGTCAGGAACGCCGACAGGCTGACGGCATAGGCGACGCTGGCTGAGAGAATCGCCGCGGCAATCAGGCCGTAGACCAGGGCCTGCTGCAAAAAGGCATCCGGCGGCACCAGGGCGATTTCGGCGAAGGCCAGGGTCAGGCCAGACAGCCCGGCGCCCAACAGAAACATCCGCCGCCACTGCGGCTCGGCCTGGCGCGACGGCAAGGCGGCATTAAAAGCCGTGACCTGAATCAGGCGCATCACCGCCAGCAGCACCAGCCAAACCAGCCAGCCGGCCAACCGTGTGGAGTTGCTCGGGTTCCATAGCAGGTAGGCGCACGCCACACCGCTGAGCAGCATCAGCAGGGTCGGCACTTGCGAGCCCTGGTACAGCAGGCGTGTGCGTTCGACGGCCAGATCGGCCATAAAGGCCTGCCGGGTGCCCGTCAGTGGAACGGACTCGGGAGCAGCAGAAGGAGTTTTCTCAACAGCGTGCATTAGGCTCTGTTCTTATAATGGTTGGCCTAGGTTTGGCCGAAGCATACCCCGTGCTAGACGCTCCGCTGAAATTTTTCTGCGGGCTGAGCGGCAATAAGTGGCCAAACTTTCGATTAGCCTGGCAGCTTATCGAGCCACAGCTGACTGACCGGCAAATCAGCTTTCTCTGCCCAGGCACGACTCTCTGAATAGCCCCTTGTAGGCACCCCGCACGGCGGGCGGCTCGCAATGCAGGGGCAACCGCGCCTAAAATGCGCCATGCATGATGACCTCTCCCCCCTGTTGAATTCCCTCAACGACGCCCAACGCCAGGCTGTAGCAGCCCCGCTGGGTCGTCAGTTGGTGCTCGCCGGCGCTGGCTCCGGCAAAACTCGCGTACTGGTGCACCGCATCGCCTGGCTGGTGGCGGTGGAACACGCCTCCTTGCACTCGGTGCTGTCGGTGACCTTTACCAACAAGGCCGCCGCCGAGATGCGTCACCGCATCGAGCAGCTGATGGGCGTCAGCCCGCAGGGCATGTGGGTTGGCACCTTTCACGGCCTGGCCCATCGCCTGCTGCGCGCGCACTGGCAGGAAGCCAAACTGGCGGAAAACTTCCAGATCCTCGACAGCGACGACCAGCAGCGCCTAGTCAAGCGGGTGATCCGCGAGCTGGGCCTGGACGAAGCCAAGTGGCCGGCCAAGCAGTCGCAGTGGTTTATCAACGGGCAGAAGGACGAAGGCCTGCGCCCACAGCATATCCAGCCGGCCGGCGACCTGTTCCTGGCCACCCAGCTGAGCATCTACCAGGCCTATGAGGCCGCCTGCGCCCGCGCCGGGCTGATCGACTTCTCCGAACTGCTGCTGCGCGCCCTCGACCTGTGGCGCGATAACCCCGGCTTGCTGGAACACTACCAGCGGCGCTTCCGGCATATCCTGGTCGACGAGTTCCAGGACACCAACGCCGTGCAATACGCCTGGCTGCGCTTCCTCGCCAAGGGCGGTGCCAGCCTGATGGTGGTGGGCGACGACGACCAGTCGATCTACGGCTGGCGCGGGGCGAAAATCGAGAACATCCACCAGTACAGCCGCGACTTCCCGGACGCCGAAACCATCCGCCTGGAGCAGAACTATCGCTCCACCGCCGGCATCCTCAAGGCCGCCAACGCCCTGATCGCCAACAACCAGGGACGCCTCGGCAAAGAGCTGTGGACCGATGGCGGTGATGGCGAGCCGATCAGCCTGTACGCCGCCTTCAACGAATACGACGAAGCGCGCTATGTGGTCGAGTCGATCATGGATGCCCTGCGCAAGGACGGCTTGAAGCGCAGCGACATCGCCATCCTTTACCGCTCCAACGCCCAGTCGCGGACCCTCGAAGAAGCCCTGCTGCGGGAGAAAATCCCCTACCGCATCTATGGCGGCCAGCGCTTCTTCGAGCGCGCCGAAATCAAGAACGCCATGGCCTACTTGCGCCTGCTCTCGCAGCCCGGCAACGACGCCGCGCTGGAGCGGGTGATCAACGTACCGGCGCGTGGCATCGGCGAGAAAACCGTCGAGACCATCCGTGAACAGGCGCGCGCCGCCGACCTGTCGATGCACGCCGCAATCAGCCTGATCATCGCCAACAAAGGCCTGCCGGCACGGGCCTGCGGCGCCCTGGCCGGCTTCCTGGAAACCCTCGACAACCTCGCCGCCAAGGTGCTGGAAATGCCCCTGGGTCTGATGACCCAGACGGTGATCGAACAATCCGGCCTGCTCGCCTACCACAAGGAAGAGAAAGGCGAGAAAGCCCAGGCCCGAGTAGAAAACCTTGAGGAACTGGTCAGCGCCGCCCGCGCCTTCGAGAGCATGGAGCTGGAGGAAGACACCACCCTGCTGGCCGCCTTCCTCGACCACGCCTCCCTGGAGGCCGGCGACACCCAGGCCAGCGAGCACGAAGACAGCGTGCAGCTGATGACCCTGCACAGCGCCAAGGGTCTGGAGTTCCCACGGGTGTTCCTGGTCGGCATGGAAGAAGGCCTGTTCCCGCACAAGATGAGCCTGGAAGAGCCCGGCCGCCTGGAAGAAGAGCGGCGCCTGGCCTACGTCGGCATCACCCGCGCCATGCAATGGCTAGTGATCAGCTACGCGGAAACCCGCCGCCTGTATGGCAACGAGACCTACAACAAGGTCTCGCGCTTCGTCCGCGAGATTCCCGATGGGCTGATCCAGGAAGTGCGCCTGAGCAACAGCGTCAGTCGCCCCTTCGCTGGCACCCGCAACCAGAGCATGAGCAACAGCAACCTGTTCGCCGGCGCCGAAGTGCCGGACACCGGCTTCAGCCTCGGCCAGAGCGTGCGCCACAGCCTGTTCGGTGAGGGCGTGATTCTCAACTTCGAAGGCGCCGGCGCCCAGGCGCGGGTGCAGGTCAACTTCACCAGCGAAGGCACCAAGTGGCTGATGCTCGGCTACGCCAAGCTGGAAGCGGTGTGAGGGCACGGCCGCGGATCAGCCGGCCCTCGCACAAAAATCCAGAAACATTCTAACGCTGGCCTCCGCCGCCCTCGCTGGGCAAGATGCGCGCGTGAAATCCATTTGAGAGATGACTCAATGCAACGTTTTATGACCGTTTTTCTGGCCCTGTGCCTAGGCCTGACCCTCAGCCTGGACGCCAATGCCAAGCGCCTGGGCGGCGGTAAATCCTTCGGTTCGGCGCCTAGCCATCAGGCCACCCAGACCCGTCAGACAGCGCCGACCGCCACGACCGCCGCACCGATGGCTGGCAAGGCAGCCGCCGCCAGCGGCGCCTCGCGCTGGCTTGGCCCATTGGCTGGCCTGGCGGCTGGCGGTCTGCTGGCCTCAATGTTCATGGGTGACGGCTTCGAAGGCATGCAGATGCTGGACATGCTGATCATCGCCCTGATCGCCTTCCTGGCTTTCCGCTTTATCGCCTCGCGCCGCAAGCAGCAGGCCCATGCCCAGCCCGCGATGGCCGGCGGTGTGCCGTATCAGCGTGACATGCCGCAAAGCGCCCCTGCCTCGATCTTTGGCGGCAGCAGCGCCGCCAGCGTGAAGGCACCGATCAAGGCACCGGCCTGGTTCAACGAAACCAGCTTCGTAAATGCCGGTCGTGAGCACTTCCTCAGCTTGCAGCAGCACTGGGATGCCAACGAAATGGACAAGATCGCCGAGTTCACCACGCCGCAGTTGCAGGCCTTCCTGCAGCAAGAACGTGCTGACCTGGGCGACGCCTTCCAGTCGACCTACATCGACAACCTCGACGTACAGCTCGACGGTCTCGATGACCAGGCCGACAAGACCATCGCCACCCTGACCTTCAGCGGCATCGAGAAGACCTCGCGCTTCGACCAGGGCGAAGCCTTCAGCGAAAGCTGGCGGATGGAGCGTGCCCAGGGCGACAACCAGCCATGGTTGATCGCCGGCATGCGCCAGAACTAAGAACACCCGCGACACACAACAAACCCGGGCTCGCCCGGGTTTGTTGCATCCAGGCTCTGCTAAAGTCAGACGACCTTGCACCACCCACACCACGAGGACTGCAACATGATCGGATACGCAATGGTTGGCACCAATGACCTGGCCAAGGCCAAGGCTTTTTACGATGCCCTGCTCGGCGAGATGGGCGCCAAGGTGCTGATGGATGTCGGCCGCGCCGCGTTCTACGGCACCGCCATGGGCCAGCCGATGTTCGGCATTTGCGTGCCGTACAATCAGGAAGCCGCCAACCCAGGCAACGGCAATATGATCTCCTTGCCAGGCGGCTCCCGCGAAGGCGTGGACAAACTGTATGCCAAAGCCATCAGCCTTGGCGCGACCGACGAAGGCGCTCCCGGCGAACGTATGCCGGGCTTCTACGCCGGTTACTTCCGTGACCTCGACGGCAACAAGCTGGCCTTCTTCCATATGGGCTAACGCCACCCGCGTGCAAAAAAGCCCCGCTCGGAGCGCCTTAACAGGCGTACCGAGCGGGGCTTTTTGCTGGCTCTGTGCCAATTGTGTGTTGCAAGGCCTCCGCTCCGGCGCAAATGGTTGTGTTTAGTAGCGGACAGAACGGGCGCGGTTAAAAGCTTCGCGGTCAAGACCGCTCCCACAAACTTGCAGGCGCCTCGATCCCCCGGTCCCGTCAGGAGGCCGAGTAGAGGTGCTGCACAGAGGGGCGTTTGGCAGGGATGCCAAACGAGGAGCGATGGGCCAGGGACGGCCCACCGTGACGACCCTCGGAGCAGTGCCGAAGCGAGGGGAGTTTCGCGCAGCGAAACCCGGATGCCGGGTGCGCTTTCTCTTTGGTTACTTTCTCTTTCGCGCAAGCAAAGAGAAAGTGACTCGGCGT
>RCMZ01000716.1_pt1 | contig 20057 bp, 20 predicted proteins | sample 2041141 | NCBI WGS metagenome assembly RCMZ01 (sample SAMN09708263, study PRJNA481090) | Wastewater metagenome, whole genome shotgun sequencing project. | biome: sewage; isolation source: Davis station wastewater (DW) | place: Antarctica: Davis Station | collected 2010-03-01
TCGAAGCGGACGGTAGCCTGACTGGCAAGCGCCTGCTGATCAAGTTCGACGATTTCGGCATGGACGGCATGCGCGTGGACGTCGACGGCAACCTGTACGTGACGCGCTATGGCAAGGCCAGCGTCGTCAAGCTGTCGCCGCAGGGACGCATCCTGCGCGAGATCAGCGTGCCAGGCGCCAAGCCCAGCAACATCACCTTCGGCGGCCCCGATGGCCGCACGGCCTACGTGACGGAAGTGGTGCAGGGACGCTTGCTGCAATTTCGCGTCGACCGGCCGGGCCTGGAATGGCAGCGGGCGCAGGAACGCCGCAAGCCGGAATAGAGCTGGCGCCGGATTACGGCCTCCGGCCTGATCCGACCTATGCACAAGCGCAATGGCCGGGCAGGTCGGATGAGCGCGCAGCGCGTCATCCGACAGCGTGGCTGGCCGCGACAGGGTCAGCGGGGAATCACGCGCTCCGCCTTCAGCTTCTCGAACAGCTTGAAGAAAGCATCGGGAGTATCCTGGTAATCGAGGAAACCGGCCTTGCGGCTCTTGCCCATGTCCGTCATGACTTCCATCGGCCGTCCCAGGTCGGCGTCCGTATGCCACCATGAGGCGAGGCGGCCGATGTCGGGTTCCACCAGCTGATGCTGTTCGGCGATGGCGCGCCATTGCGCCGGCGCGTCCTGCATGCGCTCCGCCAGGGGCGCCATCGTCTCCGGCATGTCCGCCGCCGCGACGCCGAAATATGCGGCCAGGCGCGGCCACAGCCACTTCCAGCGGAAGACGTCGCCGTTGACGATATTAAAATCCTCGTTGCGCGCGCAGGGGCTGTCCGCCGCCCATGCCAGGTGGCGCGCGATCTGGCCCGCGTCCGTCACGTCGGACAAGCCATGCCACTGCGCGGACGAACCGGGGAAGACGAAAGGCTGGCCGCTGGCCTTGCACAGGTTGGCGTACACGGCCAGGGTCAGTCCCATGTTCATGGCGTTGCCCAGCGCGTAGCCGATGATGGTGTGCGGGCGGTGCACGCTCCATGTAAAGCCATATTGCGCGGCGGCCGCGAACAGGCGGTCTTCCTGTTCATAGTAAAAATTCTCCACCTCCTGGCGGCCCTGCTCTTCGCGGAACGGCGTCACGGGCACCGCCCCCTTGCCGTACGCGTCGAACGGTCCCAGGTAGTGCTTGAGGCCAGTCACCAGCGCCGCGTGGCGCACGTGGCCATGTGGTCCCAGCGCAGCCAGCACGTTGGCCACCATGGCGCCATTGACGCGGATGTTTTCCTGCTCGCTGGCCTGGCGCGCCCACGCCGTGAAGAAGACGTGGCTGACGTCCAGGCCCGCCAGGGCGGCAGTGACGGCCGCGCCATCCGTCGCATCGAGCTGCAACGCGGTGCAGCCGGCCGGCACGGGCGTGCGGCCGCGCGAGACGCCCGTGACCCGCCAGCCTTGCGCCAGCAGATGGCTGGCCAGGTTGCTGCCGATGACGCCGCTGGCGCCGATGATGAGGGCGTGGTTTTGCATGAAGGGGGCCTCCAAAAGAAAAACCCATCATATCCGCGACGAGAATTCTTATCCGCGATAGTATTTCACCTTATTCGTGAAAAAAATTCTTCAATCATGTTTTCATCGGAACATCTCAAAGGCATCACGCCGTTTCTCGCCACGGCGGACGCGGGCAGCTTTACCAGGGCGGCCGAGCGATTGCACCTGAGTAGTTCGGCCGTCAGCAAGAGCGTGGCGCGGCTGGAGGAGCGGCTGGGCGTGCTGCTGTTCGAGCGCAGCACGCGCCGCCTGAAGCTGAGCGAGGCGGGCCGCGCCTACTACGCCACCTGCAAGCGCGTGCTGCAGGAACTGGCGGACGCGGAAGACGTGCTGGCCGAACACGCGACGGAACTGGCGGGCAAGGTGCGCATCGGCGTGCCCGCCTCGTATGGCCGGCTGCGCGTGATGCCGGCGCTGCTGGAGCTGTGCGCGCAGTATCCGAAGTTGCAGCCGTCGATCGCCTTCAGCGACCGCTTCGTCGACCTGTTCGAGGAGCGCATCGATATCGCCGTGCGCATCGGCGCGCCATCGCACTGGCCTGCCGCGCTGGGCCAGATGCAGCTGGGCGCGGAACGCCTGATCCTGTGCGCGGCGCCCGCCTACCTGGCGCGGCGCGGCACGCCCGCCTCCATCGCGGAACTGGAGCGGCACGACTGCATCGCCTACGGCCGCGGCGACGGCTCGCCCATGCCGTGGGTCTTTCCCGGCGATGAACATGGCGGCCAGCTGGAATACCGCGTGGCAGCGCCGCGCATGACGGTGGGCGACGCCGAAGCGCGCACGGCCGCCGTGCTGGCGGGCCTGGGCGTGGCGCAGCTGGCTACCTGGCTGGTGGAAGAACACCTGGCGTCAGGCGCCATCGTGGCCGTGCTGCCGCAGCTGGCCACGCCAGGCTTGCCGCTGTACCTGGCATGGCCGCTGGCGCGCCAGCTGACGCCGAAGACGGGCACCCTGCTGCAGGAATTGCGCCAGCGCCTGACGATCTGAGGATGTGAAAACCTGAAAATCAATACAGCACGTTCTTCGCTTCCGGCAGGTCGACATTCGCCTTGGTGACGATGACCACGCCCGTGTTGACGAACGGCGCCACCTTCTTGCCTTCGATCAGGCTGACCACCGTTTTCACGCCCAGCGCGCCCATCGAATACGAACCCTGCACGGCGGTCGCGTACAGGATGCCGTCCTTGACGAAGTTCTTCAGGTCCTCGTTGCCGTCAAAACCCACGGCGATCACCTTGCCCGCCTTGCCGGCCTGCGCGATGGCGCGGCCCATGCCCACCGCCGTCGGCTCGTTGGCGCCGAAAATGCCCTTCAGGTCAGGGTTCGATGCCAGCACGTCGGTGGTCTGGTTCAGCGCCGTGGCCATCTGCGACTGCGAGTAGTACGTGCCGACGATCTGCAGCTGCGAGTTCTTTTCGATGTAGCGCTTGAAGCCGCCCACCCTGCCCGTTTCGGAACCGGCGCCGGCCACGTACGACATCACGGCGATCTTGCCCGTCTTGCCCACTTGCGAGATCAGCGCCTTGGCGCTTTGCTCGCCCGCCGCCTCATTGTCGGTCGACAGGAAGGACTGGTAATAGCGCTTGCCGCTGTCGGCCACCAGCGAATCGATCAGCACCACGGGGATCTTCGCTTCCCACGCCTTTTTCAGGGCCGGCACCAGCGCATCCGGGTCCGAGGCGGCCAGCACGATGCCCGCCACCTTGCGCGTGACGGCGTTTTCCACCATGCTGACCTGGTCGGCGATGGCCGATTCCGACGCCGGTCCCTGGAACGTCATGGTATAGCCCTTGGCATCGGCGGCGCTGGCCGACGCGCCCTTCTTCACGTTCTGCCAGTAGTTCGAGTTGGTGGTCTTGACGATCACCGCGATCTCTCCCGGCGCGGCCACGGCGGCGCTGCTGCCCAGGGCAAATGCCGCGGTCAACAGGCCGAGCAGGATGGTGTTGAAGGCTTGGATGGTTTTCATTGTCGTCCTCATGTAATTTTAGATTTATGGGTGTGACTGCGTTGCTGCACTGCCTCAGGCGCGGTTGCGCTTCTGATCGATCCAGACGGTCAGCAGGATGACCAGTCCGATAATGATTTGCTGGATAAAGCTCGACACGCCGTTCATGTTCAGGCCATTGCGCAGGATGCCGATGACGAAGGAGCCGATGACGGTGCCGGAAATGGTGCCGATGCCGCCGATCAGCGAGGCGCCGCCGATCACGGCGCTGGCGATCGCATCGAGTTCATACATCACGCCTTCGTTCGGCTGCGCCGTCACCAGGCGCGACATCAGCACGCAACCGGTCAGGCCGGACAAGGCGCCCGACAGGGTGTACACCAGCAGGGTGACGCGGCCCACCTTCACGCCGGACAGGCGGGCCGCCTCGGCGTTCGAGCCGACGGCGTAGATATGCCGGCCAAAGGTGGTGCGGCTGAGCATGATGGACACGGCCACGGCGATCACCACCATCAGCACCACCGGGTACGGAATGCCGGGAAAGACCACCTCGGGAAACGTGCCGCCCGTGTCGCGCTCGATGCGCCACAATACGCCGTTACCCAGTTCGCCGAACGATTCGCCCAGGCCCGAGATGGCGCGCGCGCCCGTCACCTGCAAGGCCAGGCCGCGCGCGATCAGCATCATGCCCAGGGTGGCGATGAAGGGCGGCAGCTTCAATTGCGTGATGCAAAAGCCGTTCACGGCGCCGCACATGGCGCCCACCACGATGCCGCCCAACATGGCGACGGGCACGGGCACGCCGCTTTTCACCAGCAGCGCGGCGGCCACGCCGGCCAGCGCCAGCACGGAGCCGGAACTGAGGTCGATGCCGCCCGTGATGATGACGCAGGTGGCGGCGATGCCCAGGTAGGCGATCGACGTCACCTGCAGGGCCACGCTCATGCCGTTGCTGACGGAGAAAAAGGCGTCGCTGGTCAGCGAGAACACCAGCAGCAGCAGGGACAGGCTGCCCAGCGCGGCGAATTTTTGGATCAGTTCTTTGTTCATTATTCTCAGCTTTCTGTTTGTGGGACTGCCGCCTGGCCCAGCGTGGGACTGGCTATGCGCCCCGAGGCGAGATGCATGATTTCTTCCTGCGACGATTCACGCGTGTTGACAATGCCGCTGATGCGCCCTTCGTGGAACACGGCCACCCTGTCCGTCATGCCCATGATCTCGGGCAGTTCGGAGGTGATCAGCACCACGCCGATGCCTTCCGAGGCCAGCTTGTCGAGCAGCTGGTAGATGGCGAACTTGGCGCCCACGTCGATGCCGCGCGTCGGTTCGTCGAAGAAGATGATTTTCGATTCGCGGTACAGCCATTTGCTGATGACGATCTTTTGCTGGTTGCCGCCCGACAGGTTGCGCGCGATCTGCCGGGAGTTCGGCGTCTTGATGCCCAGCGCCGCGATGTACTGCCTGGCCACCGCTTCCTCTTTGGCGAAGTCGATGAAGCCGAAGCGGTTGGCCAGCGCCGAGACATTCGTCAGGGTCAGGTTCGCCGCCACCGACATGCGCACCGCCAGGCCATGGCTCTTGCGATCTTCCGACAGATAGGCGATGCCGTGGCCGATGGCGTCGATCGGGCTGCCGATGCTGATGGCCGCATCACCCAGGTGGATCGCGCCGCCGGTGAGCGGATCGGCGCCAAAGATGGCGCGCGCCACCTCCGTGCGCCCGGCGCCCATCAGGCCGGAAAAGCCGAGGATCTCGCCGCGCCGCAAGTCAAAGCTCAGCGGCCCGAAGACATCCTTGCGGTGCAGGTCCGTCACGCGCAGCAGCACGTCGCCGGTCGGCTGCGATACGCGCTCGGGAAATTTCTCGTCGAGCGTGCGGCCCACCATGTTGGCCACGATGGCGTCGAGCGTGGTGGCGGAAAAATCGTCGGTGCAGACGAATTTCCCGTCGCGCAGCACCGTCACCCTGTCGATGATGTGCTGCATTTCCTCGAGCCGGTGCGAGATATAGACCACGCTCACGCCGTTGCGCTTCAATTCATTGATGATGTCGAACAGCTGCCCCGTCTCGCTTTCCGTCAGCGAGGACGTGGGTTCATCCATGATCAGCACTTCCGTCTTGAGCGACAGCGCCTTGGCGATTTCCACCATCTGCTGCTGCGCGCAGGACAGGTTTTTTACCAGCTGGCGCGGGTCGATGCGCAGCTTGAGGCGGTCCAGCAGGGCTTGCGCATCGGCGCGCATTTTCTTGCGGTCGATGAAGATGCCGCGCACGGGTTCGCGCGACAGGAAGATGTTTTCCGCCACGCTCAGGTGCGGAATCAGGTTCAGTTCCTGGTGAATGATGGCGATGCCGGCCGCTTCCGCGTCCACGCTGCAGGAAAAACTGCACACCTTGCCCTTGTAGACCAGTTCCCCCTCGTCGGCCTGGTACACGCCGCTCATCACCTTCATCAGGGTGGATTTGCCGGCGCCGTTCTCGCCGCACAGCGCGTGCGCCTCGCCCTTGCGCAGGCTGAAGCTGACGTTGTCCAGCGCCAGCACGCCGGGAAAGCGCTTGCTCACCTTGTTCAGCGCGAGTATCTCTTCGGATTGATGCATCGTGTCTCCTCCACTGCGATAAGCCGGCGCGCCCATGTCTGGGCATGTTGCGTGGCGCGCCGGTCAGGTGCCGCTGTCAGCCGTCGATCAATTGCGGATTCCAGGCATGCACCGTCTGCCGCTGTTCACCGAGGCCGTCGATCCCCAGGCGCATGGTGTCGCCCGGCTTCAGGTACACGGCCGACGGCTTCTGGCCCATGCCCACGCCGGGCGGCGTGCCCGTGCTGATGATGTCGCCCGGGTACAGGGTCATGAAGCGGCTGATGTAGCTGACCAGGCTGGCCACGCCGAAGACCATGGTGCGCGTATTGCCATCCTGGACCCGCTTGCCGTTCACTTCCAGCCACAGGCCCAGGTCTTGCGGGTCCGCCACCTCGTCGCTGGTGACGAGCCACGGGCCGATCGGGCCGAAGGTGTCGCAGCCCTTGCCCTTGTCCCACTGGCCGCCCCGCTCCAGCTGGTACTCGCGTTCGGACAGGTCGTTCACCACGCAGTAGCCGGCCACGTGCGACAGAGCGTCTTCTTCGCTGACATAGCGCGCGGTGCTGCCGATGACGACGCCCAGCTCCACTTCCCAGTCGCTCTTGCCCGATTCTTTTGGCAGCACCACGGCGTCGTTGGCGCCGATGACGGCGCTGCTGGCCTTCATGAACAGCACCGGTTCAAACGGCACCGCCATGCCCGATTCGGCCGCATGGTCGGCATAGTTCAAGCCCACGCAGATGAACTTGCCCAATCCCTTCCAGGGCGGCGCGATGCGCCCCGGATGGTCCACCACCGGCAGGCTGCCGACATCCAGGGCGGCCAGGCTCGCCAGGCCATCCTTGCCAAGCGTGGCCGCGGTGATATCGGCCAGCACGCCGGACAGGTCGCGCACGGCGCCATCCGCATCGATCAGTGCCGGTTTTTCCGCGCCCTTGGCGCCATAACGCATCAGTTTCATGATTAAACTTTCAAGTAAATATCAAACAACATAAAAAGTTCGCTAGCAATCAGGCCCGCGCCTTCACGACACCCGACAAAACCGTAGCGAGCGGAAGCGAGATGTGGCCGAGAAGCGCAGCTGTACGAATGCACAGTGAGCATCGCAAGCCGCATATCGCGACGCGCAGTAGGTTTGGCCGGGTGTCCTTAGTTAGACCAGCCGCCGTCAATGACGTGGACCATGCCGGTGGTGAAAGCCGATTCGTCGGAAGCCAGGTAGACGGCCAGCGCGGCGATTTCCGTGGCGCGGCCCACGCGGCCCATGGGCTGGCGCGCCACGAAGGCGGCCTGCACGTCAGCGATGCTGGCGCCGGTCGCCGCCGCCTGCGCGGCGATGCGTTCCTGCAGCGATGGCGATTCGATGGTGCCGGGGCAGATGGCGTTGCAGCGGATGCCGCGCGTGACGAAGTCCGCCGCCACCGACTTGGTCATGCCCACCACGGCCGCCTTGGTGGTGCCGTAAATAAAACGGTTCGGCGCCCCTTTCACGCTCGACGCCACCGACGCCATGTTGACGATGGAGCCGCCGCCCCTGGCCAGCATGCCGGGCAGCACGGCGCGCATCAGCCGGTACATGGAGCGGGCGTTGATCTCGAAAGATCGCTCCCAGGCCGCCTCGTCGCAGTCGAGGATGCTGCCGCCATCGACAAACCCCGCGCAATTGAACAGGATGTCCACGTTGCCGATGTCGTGCACCAGCGCGCTGATCGCCGCGCCATCGGTGACGTCGAGCCGGCGGATCGCGCATCCCGTCTGCTCCTTCAGCGCATCGAGCTGCGCCTGGTTGATATCCGTGGCGATCACGGTGGCGCCTTCGCGCACGAACGCTTCGGCCGTGGCGCGGCCGATGCCCTGGCCGGCGGCCGTCAGCAGGGCGGTTTTGCCTTGTAGTCTGGCGGTCATGTTGTCTCCTTTTATTTTTTAACCCAACACCTGAACTGCTGGGGTCAGACCCGGCGGGTCTGACCCCGGATTCTTGCTAAGCAAGGTAGAAAACCTGCTCCATCATCGCCCAGTGCTCGCCGTCGGCGCGCGAGGCCAGGGGCAGCTGGCATGGCGCGCAAAAGGTCCACCAGCGCTGCGTTTCCGGATCGGCGGCGATGGCCGCCATGTCGGCCTCAAAATCCTTGCCGTGATATTCCCAGTAAGCGAACAGCAGGTTTTCCGGCTCGCGCAAAAAGATCGAATAATTGCCGACATGCGCCGCCGACAGCTTGGCCAGCACCTGCGGCCAGACGGCGGCGTGCAGGGTCTTGTATTCGGCGATGCGGTCCGGCGCAATGCCGATGACCATGCCCATTCTTTGCATTGCGACTCCTTTTTGTTGGCGTCAGCCGACCAGCCAACCACCTCATTCAAGCCCATAAAACCGGCAAGCATTGAGGCCGAAAATATCGTTCCTGTCCTGCTGGCCCAGATGCGCCAGCAGCGCCTCGCTGGCGGCCAGCCAGGCCGCATAGCCGCCCGCCAGGTCGACCACCGGCCAGTCGCTGCCCCAGATCACGCGCCGGGGGCCGAACACGTGCAGCACATGCGCGACATACGGGCGCAGCTCGTCCACATTCCAGCCGGGCCGCGCTTCCGTCACCAGCCCGGACAGCTTGCAGTGCACGTTCGGCAGCGCGGCCAGCTGCGCCATGTGTTCGCGCCAGTGGCCAAAAACGGCGTCGGCAATCGGCGGCTTGGCCGCATGGTCGATCACGATGGCAAGCGATGGATAGGCAAGCGCGCACTGCAGCAGCGCCGGCAAGTGGCGCGGCAAGACCAGCGCGTCGAGCCGCAAGCCGTGTGCCGCCATGGCCCTCAACGCCGGCGCCAGCGCGGGATCGGCAATCCACTGCGCGTCATCGAGATCCTGCAGCATCGGGCGCAGGCCTTTCAGCTTGCGGTTGGATGCCAGGCGGGCAATCGCCGCCGGCGCCTTCATCGCCAGCAGATCGGTCCAGCCCACGACGGCACGGATAAAGCTGGCCTTTTCCGCCAGCGCCAGCAGGTAATCGGTATCGGCGGACGACGGCAGCGACTGCACCAGCACCGTGCCGGCGATGCCATGTGCGGCCAGCAGCGGCGCCAGGTCGTGCGGCGCGAAGTCGCGGTGGATGGCGGCCAAGGACGGCGGCGGCCAGGCGCCCGCGCGCGCGGCCAGCTGCCAGAAGTGCTGGTGGGCGTCGATGCGCATCATGCGGTGGCCGCCAGGAATGGCGCGCGCAGCGGCACGGGCGCGCGTTCATCGATGAGGCCCGCGCGCAGCAATGCCAGCCACAAGGCGTCGGGCAGCGGCGCGGCGAACCAGCCCAGGTTTTGCCGCAGCTGCGCCAGGTCCTGCCCGCCCGGGATGCACGACACCACGGCCGGATGGGCGAGCGGAAATTGCAGCGCGGCCGCCTGCAGCGGCACGCCGTACCTGCGGCAGACGAGGTCGAGCTGCGCGACGATTTCCAATATCTCGGCGGGCGCGTCGGCATAATTGAATTTGCCGTTCCCCGCCAGCACGCCCGAGTTGAACGGGCCGCCGATGACGATGGCGTTGCCCCGTTCGACGCACAGGTCCAGCAGCGGCGACAGCGACTCCTGCTCCAGCAGGGTGTAGCGGCCGGCCAGCAAGGTGCAATCGAGGTCGAATTCCGCCATCGCCCGCAGAATCACGTCCGTCTCGTTGACGCCCAGGCCCACGGCCGCCACTTGCCCGCTGGCGCGCAGCGCGTCGAGCGCGCGAAAGCCGCCGCCCTGCGTCAGCTGGCGCCAGTAATGGCCATCGTTGGCGCCATGCGTCACCTTGCCGATATCGTGCACGAAAAGGATGTCGATGCGCTCGAGTCCCAGGCGCCGCAGGCTGTCGTCATGCGAGCGCAGGATGCCGTCGTAGGTGTAGTCGAAATGCGGACGGAAGGGCAGCGGCGCGGCAAAGCCGTCGGCGCCGGGCAGTACGCCTTCATCGGGCCGCATCAGCCGCCCCGCCTTGGTGCTGACGACGAACTGCTCGCGCGGCCGGTCGCGCAGCGCGGCGCCCAGGCGGCGTTCGGACAGCGTATAGCCGTAGAACGGCGCCGTATCGAAAAAGCGCACGCCCTCCTCCCAGGCGCCATCGAGCGTGGCGCGCGCCTGCGCCTCGCTGACAGGCTGGTACAAACCGCCCAGCGGGGCGCAGCCCATGCCGATGCAGGGCAGAGACAGGCCGCCGCGCGGCAGGGTACGACGTTGTGTCACGTCCATCATGGCCACCTCAGGCAGCGCGCAGGGGAAAACAGCCTGGCCCCGCCGCGTCGAATTGTTTATACGTCAGCACGAATTCCTGGTGTCCCAGGTCTTCCGAGCGGCTCAGTTCACCGTTGGCGACATGCAGCACGGCGGCGACGATTTCGGCGCCCACTTCCTCCAGGGTCGCTTCGCCCGTGAGGATCTTGCCAGCGTTGACATCCATGTCGTCGGCCAGGCGCTCGAAGGTCTGCGGATTGGCGCACACCTTGATGACGGGCGAGATGGCCGAACCGACCACGGAGCCGCGCCCCGTGGTAAACAGGGTGATGTGCGCGCCGCAGGAAATGAGTTCGACGATTTCCGCGTTGTCCGAGACGTTCGGGAAGCCGAAGCGCGGCTCGCCGTCCGGCACCACGTCGAGCAGGTACAGGCCGCCGCCGGCCGGCTGGTCGCCCGGCTTCAATATGCCGACGATGGGCGAGGAGCCGCTCTTGGCGTAGGCGCCCAGCGATTTTTCCTCCTGCGTGGTCAGGCCGCCGTCCGCGTTCCCCGGCGAGAAGCTGCCGTGGCCCATGATGGTGTAGTAGCGCGCGGCCTTGGCCACCGTCTCGACGATCGCGTCGCCCAGCGCCGGGCTGACGGCGCGCCGCTGCATGTGGTACTCGCAGCCGACCAGTTCCCCCGTCTCCTCGAAGATGCACGGGCTGCCGGCGGCGATCAGGGTGTCAAAGGCCACGCCGACGGCGGGATTGGCGGTGATGCCGCTGGTGCTGTCGGAGCCGCCGCAGATGGTGGCGACCACCAGTTCATCGAGCGCCATCGGCACGCGGACCTGGCCCGCCAGGTGCTCCAGTGCCCAGCCTATCCATTCCACGCCGCTGCGCACGCTGGGGCGCGTGCCGCTGTTTTCCTGGATGGTGATGGTGTGCACGGGGCGCTCGCTGTCTGCCACCGCGCTGCTCAGGCCATACTTGTTGAAGCCTTCGCAGCCCAGCGACACCAGCAGCACGGCACCCACGTTCGGGTGCGTCAGCAGGCGGCGCATCACCTGGTCCGCATATTCATTCGGGAAGCAGCCCGTGAAGCCGATCAGGTGCACGGACTGGCCGGGAAAGGCATTGACCATCTGGCGCGCCACGTGGTGCGCGCATTCGACCATGTAGGCCACCACCACGATATTGCGGATGCCCTTGCGGCCATCGGCGCGCAGGTAGCCCGACAAGGGCGGGTTTGTCAGGGGAGCGTTCATGGCGTGGCGTACTTGTCCAGGAAATGGTGGCCGTCCTGGCCCAGGGTAAACGTGGGGATGTAATCGCTTGCCAGGTTATGCGTATGGATATGTTCGCCGATGGCGACGGGCGCCGTGATGCTGCCGATCAGCGCGCCATAGCGCAGCACCTTGTCGCCCACGGCCAGCGCGCGGCGCGCCACCTTGTGGCCGATCTGGATATCCTGCGCCAGGGTCACGGCGGCGCCGTCGATGCTGACGCCGTCGCCGCGCCGCAGGGCCGTGCGGGCGATCAGGCAATTGTCGTCGGGCGACATCAGCAGCAGGCTCGGTGGCGTGGTGGCGCTCATGGACGCTCCCCCGCTGCCGCTGGCGTTGCTAGGCGCCGGGCTGGGCCAGCTGTTCGCGCGTGATGATCGATTCGAGCATGGTGCTGCGCGAGGAATTGAGGTGCGACTTCATGCACTCGAGCGCCTTGGGCACGTCGTGCTCGGCCAGCGCCCGCAGGATCGCCAGGTGCTCCTGCACCGCATACTTGTTGCGGCCCTTTTCCTCGCCCTTGTCCCACTGGTAGTGATAGTGGAAGACAAACGAGACGATATCGTAAAAACCCTGGGCGAAGCGGTTGTTGAGCAGCCCGATCAAAAAGGTGTGGAACTCGCGGTCCAGCGCCGGAAACGCGTTGTGGCGCGTGTCGATCTTCGCCGCCAGCTTCTCGTGCTGGCGTATCAGGCGCGCCAGTTCCGCGTAGGCCGGATCGCCGGGCGGCAGGGTGGCGAATTGCTCCACGGCCGCCATCTCGAACATGCGCCGCATGTCGGCCAGCTCGGTGGCAAACGAGCGGTCGAAGGCGCACAGGCGCCAGCCGCCGCGCGGCTTCTTTTCGATCAGGCCGAAGCGCGAAAAGCCGATCAGGAACTCGCGCACGCTGACGGTACTGGCGCCCGCCTCGCGCGCCAGCTCCGCTTCCGAAAACTCCGCGCCGGGCGGCATGTCGCGCTGGTACACGCGTTCCATCAGCACCTGCTGGATGCGCTCGGCGCCCGACTGCAGCTCGGCGATGTCGAAGTAGTCGCCCGGTATCGGCTTGCGCAGCAAACGCCGTTCCGCCGGACTGCTGATCAGGCGCCGCGTGGACAGATACGCGATCGCGCTGCGCACCGCCGTGCGGCTGCCCTGGCAGATGCTCGTCAGGTACTGCTCCGTCGGCAGCATTTCGCCCACCGCGACATTCTCGGCGAGAAATTGCAGTAGCAGATTGGTGCTGCGCTTGAAGACGGTGGCGGGTTTTGACATGGAAGGGTGCGGGCGCTATGTCAGCGAAAGGGAAAGTGGAATGAGTTGGCATTTTAGTCGATATCGCGTGGAATCGGCACGCCGCTGCGGCATGGCGGCAAGCGCTCTGGCGGTGGGGAAGGTGGCGCATCTCAGACCTCGACGATGGCCTTGATGACGCCAGCGGACGGCTGCATCCAGTGTTCCAGCACGCCGGTAAACTCATCGAGCGTGGCGCGGTGCGTATTGAGCAGCGCGGTGGGCACCCGCCCCGCCTTCATGGCCGCCACCACGTCCTCGAAATCCTCGGCCGTGGCGTTGCGGCTGCCCAGCAAGGTGGTTTCGCGCTTGTGGAATTCGGGGTCGGAAAAGGACAGGCGGTCGCGCACGATCGATACCAGCACATAGGCGCCGCCATGGGCAACGAAGTCCAGCCCCCGCTCCATGGCCGCGATATTGCCGGTGGCGTCAAACACCACGTCGAAAAATTCGCCGCCGGTGGCGTCCGACAGCAGCTCCTTGTCGCCGTCGCCCAGCGGCACCGTGCGGGCGATGCCCAGCGCCTCGCGGCAAAACTGCAGGCGGTCGGCGCGGCCATCGAGCACCGTCACGTCGGCGCCTTTCAACGATGCGAACAGCATCACGGCCATGCCGATGGGGCCAGCCCCCACCACCAGCACGCGCTTGGCCGCATCGACCGCGCCGCGCTTGACGGCATGCGCGCCGATGGCGAGAAATTCGATCATCGCCGCGTCGTCGAGCGAAATACCTTCCGTCCGGAAGACGAAGCGCTCGGGCAGCGCCAGGTATTCGCTCATGCCGCCGTCGCGGTGCACGCCCAGCACCTCGATGCGCGTGCAGCAGTTGGTCTTGCCCTGGCGGCAGGCGACGCACGTGCCGCAGGACAGGTACGGCATGACGTACACCTGGTCGCCCACGGCCAGGCGCGAGCCGGCCGGCGCGCTGTGGATATGGCCGGATAATTCATGGCCCATGACGCGCGGATAACTGAGAAAAGGCTGGGTGCCGCGGAAGATATGCATGTCGGTGCCGCAGATGCCGATGCGGCGGATGCGCAGCAGCACTTCACCGTCGGCCGGCACGGGCATGGGGCGCCGCTCCATGCGCAAACTGCCAGGCGTATCGCAAACGATACTTTTCATCATGGTCGTCTCTCTCGCCATCCGGATCTTGCCGGCGGCATATTATATTTAACGTACAAACCAACTGTGAAAAAAATCCGTCTGCGCGGATTGTCTTTCCAGCCCTGCCAGTGGCGCGTCTTGCTGCGCCGCACAACGATCATGCCACCATGCCGCCCGACCCGAACCTGTTTCTCTAGCTGCTGCCGTCGTTCGGTTTTATAAATATACCGTACAAAAAAATGAAGGTCAACGGATTCTTTTTCGGTTTTTTTCGGGCTCTCTGCTACATTCCTGCTTGACCCTGACCTTGCGTCAGGCGCCATCGTGGTAGCACGCACTGAGGACAAGGAGAAGACGATGCCGTTGAAAATCGGTGAACTGGCCAGGCTCACGGGCCTGACCATCCGCACCCTGCACCACTACGACCGCATCGGCCTGCTCTCGCCTTCGGCGCGCACGCAAACTGGCTACCGCCTGTACCAGCACGGCGACATGGACCGGCTGCACCGCGCAAATTCGGGCTGTCGCTGGCCGATATCGCCAATGCCCTCGCCGGCCCGGACCTGCCGTTGCATTCCATCGTGGCGCAGCAGATCGCCATGCTGGAACGCCAGATCGCGCAGGCTTCCACCCTGCGCGAGCGCCTGCTCACCCTGCAGGCGCAACTGGCGCAAGGACAGGCACCGGAACTGGCCGAGTGGCTCACCACAATGGAGTTGATGACCATGTACGACAAATACTTTACCCCCGAAGAACTGCGGCAATTGCCGCTGCTGACAGATAGCGCCGTGGAACAGGAATGGAAGGCGCTCGTCGCCAGGGTGCGCGCGCTGCAGGCCACGGGCGCCGGCCCCGGCGATGCGCCAGCGCAGGCGCTGGCCACGGAATGGATGGTCAAGCTGGTGCGCGACACGGGCGCCCACCCGGGCCTGTTCGCGCGCCTGAACGACATGCATGCGCAGGAGCCGTCCATGCAGCACACGACCAGCATCGATGCCGACTTGATGCGGTTCATCCTGGCCGCCTTCAACGCCTCGCGCATGGCGCTGTACAAACCCTTCCTCGATGAACGGGAATACGCCTACCTGGTGGCCAATTACGGCAAGCGCGCGGGTGAATGGCCGGCCCTGATCGCCGCCGTGCGCGCCGCCATGGATGCGCGCACGCCGCCCACGGATGCGGCCGTGCTGCAACTGGCGCGGCAGTGGCTGGAGCTGTTCCGCGCGTATGCGGGCACGGACCCGGCCACGCAGCTGAAATTTCGCCAGGCGCACCAGGAGGAACCGCGCCTGATGCAAGGCAGCTTCGTCGATGGGGCCATGCTGCAATACCTGGGCGCGGCGATGGCCGTGGTGGCGCAGGAAAAGCCGGCATAGCAGCGGACGTGCGGCGCGTACCGGCGATGGCCATGTAGAATCGGCCATCGTCAATCACAGGAAAATCCGATGCGCCGTTTTTTGTTCGCCTGCCTGTCCCTGCCCGCCTTGCACAGCGCCATGGCTGCCGATGCGCCCGTGCAAGGCGTGTGGCAGGGCACGCTGGGCAAGGCCAATATCGTCGCCTGCTTCAACCAGCCCAGCCCCACGCAGGGGGCTGACCGCAGCGGCAGCTACTACTACACGCGCTACAAGACGCCGATCATGCTGTCCATGGCGAACGGCAAGAGCGACTGGAGCGAATCCGACGCCAAGGGCGATACCACGGGCACGTGGCGCCTGGGTGCGCCGCAGGGCGGAAAGCTCACCGGCACGTGGACGGAGCCGAAAAGCGGCAAGGCCCTGCCCCTGGCCTTGAGCCTGCTGGAAGCGGCGGGCGAGCGCGACCATCCGTCCTGCGCCAGCGACGCCTACAACCTGGCGCTGGAAGATTTTCCCGGCACCAAGGTCAGCAAGCCCATCGCCTTCGAAGGCAAGCAATACCGCAACCTGCAAGTGGGCGACACCATCACCGTGGAACTGATGGCGCCCGGCGACGGCATCGCGAAAATCAACGCGCAGCTGCGCGGCGTGCTGGCAAAGAACAAGAAAGACCTGGCCGACTTCTATGCCACGCGCCGCGAATACCTGGGCCGCAACGGCTTCACGACGGAAGACGAGGTGTATGCGGAGCCCACCTACTGGTCGCCGCGCTGGGTGACGATCAAATTCTACCGCTGGGCGGCCGGCTATGGCGCCAGCGGCATTTCCATCCGCTTCCGCACCTGGGACGTGAAAACGGGCCAGGAAACGGACGTGTGGAACTGGTTCGGCGCCAGCGCCAGCGATGGCGACGACAAGGCCGAATTGCCGGACCGCCTGCGCCAGGCCCTGTTCAAGGACGTCAAGATCGATGCCGAATGCCAGGGCACGGAATACGACGGCCGCGGCCGCTTCCACCTTTCCTTGAAGCCGGAAGGCGTGTCGTTCTGGGAAGACGCGAACGGCAGCGGCTGCGAAAACGATTTTTTACTGCCCTACAACAAGGTCGGTCCCTTCCTCACCGTCAAGGGCCGCGCCGCGCTCAGCGATTTGTTGCCGAAGAACTAGGCATAGTAGCTGTCATCGAGCAGCATGTCCTCGAAGAAAGCGCCATACGGCAGGGTCGGATGGCGCAGGTGAATTTCCAGGATCCAGCGCATGGGCGACGGTGAAAACTCCGCGTCGGCCAGCGCGCCCGCGTGGATGGCCGCGTGCGGAAAGTCCGAGACCCTGTGGCCGCCCAGGTCGGCATTGAGTTCCCAGCCCAGCTTGCGGGCCTCGTCCGCCGCATAGGCATACAGGGCCTGGCCGGTGAGCCGGTCGCGCTGCCACACGGCGCGCACCTGGTGGAACAGCCATTGCGCGTCGTGCGCGCAGCGCGCATAGTCCGCCTGTTGTTCGCTGTCGCCCAGCGTGAACGTGGCGCCGCCATCGCCTTCCCATGCCTGCACGCGGGGGGCGATATCGAGGAAGAAGATATCGTGCTCCTGCAGTATCACGCCCGGCTCGGAAGCGCGCTTCATCGGTTTTATCGTATTGCGCCCGAAGCGCACGCGCGTGGGATGCCAGCTCAGGGCCAGGCCCATGTCCAGCAGCACCTGTTTCGCCATCGCGACGGCATCTTCTTCCAGCATGCCGGGGCGGATGCGCGCGGCAATGGCGGCGATCGCCTCGCGCGTCTTGCGGCGCGCCAGCAGCATGCCGTCTTCCGTGTAGGCGGGACCGACCCGCTCGGCGTCGAGTATTTCTTCCATGGTTGGACCTTTTCCAGGGCGCGGCCGGAATGGCGCGCCAGCAGGAAAAGTATAGGTGTGCGGCTGGACTGGCGGGGCGGCTGGCTGCCGTGCTTTCCGGACAGCCAGCCAGGAATTCCTGCCATCGGGCTATCGAGGGCGGGAAAAGTGTTGCCGGTATTGTTTGGCCGATACTCCCAGGCGCCGCAGGAATACCGTGCGCAGCTGGTCGGCCGTGCCGAAGCCGCAGCGCCAGGCTATGGTTTTCAACGGCTCGGCGCTGGCGGCCAGCAGGGCGCGCGCCGCATCGAGCCGGGCACTTTCGATGAAATGCGCCGGCGTCACGCCCAGTTCGCGCGCAAACACGCGGGCAAAGTTGCGCGGACTCATGACCACCAGCCGCGCCAGGGTCTCCACGTCCAGCGCCTCGCCCAGGTGCGCCAGCACGTATTGCTGCGCCTGCGCCACGGGCGAGGCCGCATCGACCACGGGCGTCAGGTGCGGGCTGAACTGCGATTGCCCGCCCTGCCGCTGCGTGTACACCACCAGCCGGCGCGCCACCTGCAGCGCCAGCTGCGCGCCCCCCACCCCGCCATCCTCGGCCAGCAAGGAGAGCGACAGGTCGATGCCGGCCGTCACGCCCGCCGAACTGACCAGCTTGCCGTCGTGCACATAAATGCTGTCCGCATCGACGCGCGCCAGCGGAAAGCGGGCGGCCAGGGCGGCCGCGTCGTTCCAGTGCGTGGCCACCTTCTTACCATCGAGCAAACCCGCGTGGCCCAGCAAGAATGCGCCATTGCAGATGGAACCATGGCGGCGCGCCCTGCCGGCCGCGCCGGCCAGCCAGGCGCTCAGGTCGGCGTCAGGCGCTTGCGCCGGCAAGCCGGGGCCGCCCGCCACCAGCAACAGGTCGTAGGACGCCCGCCCCTGTGCATAGTGGCGGTGCGCGGCCAGGCACAGCCCGTTCGAGCAGCGCAGCATGCCTTCCCGCGTGCCCAGCACCTCGATCGTGTACTGCCGATCCGCCGGCAAAAAACGGTTCGCTTCGGCGAACACGTCCATGGGCCCGCTGACGTCGAGCGCCTGCACGCCGGGAAAGATCAGGATGGCAATCGTCGGCATGCGTCAATCCTGCGCCACGGCCGCCACTTGCTGCGCCACCAGCTCGGCCGTCGCCGCCGCCAGGGTCCAGCCCAGGTGGCCGTGGCCCGTGTTGTAGTACACGCCGGGCGCCTTGCCGCGCCCCACTTTCGGCAGCATGTCGGGCAGCATGGGACGCAGGCCGGCCCAGGGAATCACCTTGCGCGTATGCACGCCGGGAAAACATTGCGCCACCCATTGCAGCAATGGACGGATGCGGTCGGCGCGGATGTCGTGGTTGATGCCGTTGAATTCCGCCGTGCCCGCCACCCGCAGGCGGTCTTCGCCCAGGCGGCTGCTGACCAGCTTGGTCGCATCGTCGAGCAGGCTGACCTTGGGGGCCGCCGCGCGGCTGGCGTCGTCATCGAGCTGCACGGTGATGGAATACCCTTTCACGGGATACACGTTGACATGGTCGCCCAGCGTTGCCGCCATGGCGCGGCTGGCCGTGCCCGCGCAGATGACGACGGCGTCGAACACGGTGCTGTCCCCGCCCGCGCTCACGCGCACCTTGCCGTGCTCGCGCGCCAGCGCCGTCACCTGCGTGTCATAGCGGCAGGCCACGCCCAGGCGCGCGCAGGCGTCGGCCAGGCCGCTGGTGAATTTGTGGATGTCGCCCGTGGAATCGCTGTCCGTGTAGTAGCCGCCGTAAAAGTCGCCGTGCAAGGCTGGCTCGATGGCGCGCATCTCGTGCGGCGTGACGGCGCGCCGCTGCAAGCCGCCCTGCGCCAGCAGGCGCGAGACGCGGGCCGCCCGCTCGAAGCCGGCGCGTTCCCGGTAGACATGCAGGATGCCGGCGCGGCGATGGTCGAAATCGATATTTTCTTCTTGCGCCCACGCAAACAGGTGGTCGCGCGCGGCGATCGCCATGCGCGTCGTGGCAATCGTATTGCGTTCATAGTCAGGCATGGCGGCGAGAAACTCCGCAAACCAGCTCAGCTTGTGCCAGCCCGGCTTCGGGTTGAGCAGCAGCGGCGCGTCGCGCCGGGCCATCCATTTCAGCGCGTTCAGCACGGTCGCCTTGTGGTTCCACACTTCCGCATGCGAGGCCGACAATTGCCCGCCGTTCGCATACGACGTTTCCATGGCCGCATAGCGGTGGCGTTCGATCAGGGTCACGTGCACGCCCCGTTTCGCCAGCGCGTAGGCCGTGGTGACGCCCGTGATGCCTCCGCCGATGACAGCCACCGTGCGGCTCATGGCGCCGCCACCTTGTGCACGACGGTATCGCCCGCCTGCAGGACGCGCCCGTCCGGCGCCAGCACCTCCATGCGGCGCACGGGCAAGCCTGAAGCGCGTTGCAGCAGGGTCGAATGCGCCTCGCCCTGCTCGAACAATTGCGCCTCGCTCCACTGGCGCAAGCCGACGACGACGGGAAACAGGCCCAGTCCCTTTTGTGTAAGCACATATTCCTGGTAGGCCGTGCCGTCCGAGGCGGGCGCGACATCAAAAATGCCCTCCTCCACCAGGGTGTGCAGGCGGTTGGCCAGGATGTTCTTCGCCACGCCCAGGCTTTTCTGGAATTCGCCAAAGCGGCGCATGCCGTCGAAGGCGTCGCGCACGATCAAGAGCGACCAGCGCTCGCCGATCACGTCGAGCGCGCGCGCCACGGGACAGGGATCGGTTTTCAGGCTCTTGCGCTTGGCCATCGTCATGCTCCAGGATTGAGTGGTTGCATTTTAAAACTATTCGCCGTAGACTCCAACTGGTTTTAATTTGAAACCACTTATCTAGAATCCCATGCGCGATACGAACCCACCCCTCACGACCACCCTTCCCCCCACCCTCGTCTGGCTGTTTGCCACGGCGGCCGGCCTCAGC
>RCMZ01000493.1_pt1 | contig 20043 bp, 20 predicted proteins | sample 2041141 | NCBI WGS metagenome assembly RCMZ01 (sample SAMN09708263, study PRJNA481090) | Wastewater metagenome, whole genome shotgun sequencing project. | biome: sewage; isolation source: Davis station wastewater (DW) | place: Antarctica: Davis Station | collected 2010-03-01
GGCATCGACGGCCTGGTTCACCTGTCCGACATTTCTTGGCACGAAGCCGGCGAAGAAGCCGTGCGTCGCTTCAAGAAGGGCGACGAGCTAGACACCGTCATCCTCTCGGTTGACCCAGAGCGTGAGCGCATCTCCCTCGGCATCAAGCAGCTGGAAGACGATCCGTTCTCCAACTACGTGGCTGTTAACGATAAAGGCACCATCGTGCGCGGCATCGTTAAAGAAGTTGACGCCAAGGGCGCTGTAATCACCCTGGCTGAAGGCATCGAAGCTGTACTGAAAGCCTCTGAAATTAGCCGTGACCGCGTTGAAGACGCACGTAACGTGCTGAAAGAAGGCGAAGAAGTAGAAGCCAAGATCATCAGCGTTGACCGTAAGAGCCGCGTAATCAGCTTGTCGGTTAAGTCGAAAGACGTTGAAGACGAAAAAGAAGCGATCAAAGAAATGCGCAGCAAGGACGTTGAGTCGTCCGGTCCGACCACCATTGGTGATCTGATCCGTGCGCAAATGGAAAACCAGAACTAAGTTCAGGCAATCCAAAGAAAGGGCGACTTAGGTCGTCCTTTTTTGTGCCTGCGAAAAAGTACTGGTGCGTTAGGTACTCAGATGAAATGAGGTTTGCGCGACGCGGCGGAGCTAGCGTTGGCCATCTCTGAATAGATTGGTGTGTAGGCTGTTCAAAACATCTTCAGCATGCTAAAAACGATCTACCTAGTGATCTAGCCGCTTGATATAGAAGGGAAAAGTCATGACCAAGTCGGAGTTGATCGAACGCATCGTCACCCATCAAGGCCAGCTCTCATCCAAGGATGTTGAGTTAGCGATCAAGACCATGCTGGAACAAATGTCCCAGGCTCTATCGACTGGCGATCGTATCGAGATTCGTGGCTTTGGTAGTTTTTCCCTGCACTTTCGTGCCCCTCGAGTTGGGCGCAATCCCAAGACCGGTGACTCTGTAAGCCTAGACGGCAAATTCGTCCCGCATTTCAAGCCGGGTAAAGAATTGCGTGATCGGGTGAATGAAGAAGAGTGATTGCACAACGCTCAAAGGGTAATGCTTGCTGTGCGCTTGTGCTGTAGCGTATACGGTCAAAGTAACCAGTAAGTACCTGTGCTGGGGTTTGGGTAGAGTGTCTTGTCGGTTTGGCACTTGTTGCGCCGACGCTGCTCGACCTATTACTGCTATCCCTGCAATATGCAACAAGCACCTGCCGTCAGTCAGTCAGCCCGCTCTCGTCAAAAAGCGTGACGCATGGCACAATGCCGGCTGTTTTAATATTGCCTGGTCGGTCAGCTGTTTTATCTGAGAGTCGCTATCAATAAAGTATGCAATGAAGCTCGTTTTCGATATGGCTACATCTGAAAAGATGTGTTTTGTGTGCGGCTAAAGACTGTGCATAGGCAAGTAGTTTGCAGAAAATTAAAAATGGAGTTGCAGTGAGCACGAACGCCCCCACCCCCGTGAATGGTTTCAGTGATGAGATCGATCTGTTTGAGTTAGCTCAGAACCTATGGAAGCAAAAGCTTCTGATTATCGGTGTAACCCTCATGGTTACAGCGCTTGCAGCTGCTTATGCATTTCTCTCTGCGCCAGTGTATGAGAGCAAATCCAGTATCTTGCCTCCGCGTTTGGCCGATATCGCCGGCTACAACCTTGGTCGTTCTGAGGTCGAGTTGCCAGAGTTTACAATCAAAAAAGTTTATTCGATTTTCTCTTTGAATATTCGCTCAGAAGGTTTGCGTCGTGAGTTTTTTGAGAATGTTTATTTACCTACCGAGGCAGACAGTCGAGGCGTAAAGGTAAAAGACGCATTATGGGATCGATTTAAAAAAGAGTTAATTGTTACCAATCCAGACTTGAAAGTCACCCCCGATCGCTTTGAGGTGACAGTGCAATCTGTCGACGCAAATCGTGCGGCAGAATGGGCAAATATGTATGTTGAACGTGTGGCCAATAAAACCCGTCAAGATATGGCTGACACAGTAAGCACAGAAATCAGCACTCAAGTTAGGTCTAAACAAAGCCGAATAGCTGTATTGCGTGAAAGCGCCAAGAAACTCCGCGAAGACCGTATTGCTCGCTTAAGCGAAGCCTTAAAAGTTGCCGATAAGGTTGGCTTGCAAGCGCCGCAAGTTAAAGCCAGTAGAACCTCTTCGGATGGTGAATTGGAACAGTTTGTAGATGGAAACTTGATGTATATGCGCGGCGCCAAGGCTATTCGAGCCGAGTTGGATGTGTTGCAGAATCGCAAGGATGACGATCCTTTTATCGTTGGTCTGCGTGAGCTGGAAAATCAGTTGGATTTCTTAGCCAAAGTGAGTGTTAGCCCAGATAACGTTAAAGTGTTCACCCTGGACAGCGCCGCACAAGTCGCAGAGACCCCGATAAAGCCGAAAAAAGTTTTGATAATCGCACTTGGCATTATGCTTGGCGGTATGTTGGGTGTGCTTATTGCGCTGATTCGTGGTGTGCAGAAAAACCGCAGGCGATACGTATAAGTACGTGATCTCTGCCATCAGAAAGCAGGTATTAAAAGTTAATCAGTTTAATGAGGTTGGAGCTGAATTTTTCATGGAGACGAGGTTGCTGATTTGGTTAATAATGTAGATCGATTCCTTAATATTGGAATGCAGGGATCCACATTGGTCGCTCGCTTTCTCTTTATTTTCTTCTTGGCAAAATATTTGGATCCTGCTTTAGTGGGCTATTACGGGCTATTTACCGCTGCTGTTGGCTATGGCCTGTATTTTGTTGGTCTCGATTTCTATACCTATGCAACACGTGAGGTGCTAAAAGCTCCTCGTGAGCAGCGTGGTAGCCTATTGAAAGGGCAGGCAGCGCTTTCGTGTTTGTTATATTTTTTGTTTTTACCATTAGCGCTTGTGCTTTTGAATTATGCGGGCTGGCCCAGTTGGCTTCTTTTTTGGTTCTTCCCGATTTTGATTTTAGAACATTTTAATCAAGAAGTATCGAGGTTATTAATCGCTTTGTCCGAGCAGGTTGCTTCAAGTGTGCTGCTATTCATTCGTCAAGGAAGTTGGGCATTAGTAATTGTCGCACTTATGATGAGCGACCCAGCAACCCGTCAATTAGAAACTGTTATGGCTCTGTGGGCTGCGGCCGGTCTTGCTGCTGCTGTTGCCGGCGTCTGGAAAATACGAAAATTGCGCATGGGGGGGTGGAGTGATGCCTTGGATTGGTTATGGATTCGGAGAGGTATTGCCGTCAGCGCATCTTTCCTGCTGGCCACGCTAGCCTTACGCGGTATCCAGACATTCGACCGCTATTGGCTCGAGGCACTCGGGGGCATCGAAATCGTTGCTGCTTACGTTCTTTTTTTAGGTGTTGCCGGTACGCTGCTGACTTTTCTTGATGCCGCGTTGTTTGCCTTTACTTACCCAGCACTCATACAAATGCATCACGAGCAGAAAGCTGATGTTGCTCATGCAAGGGTTCGGCAAATGTTTGGGCTTACAATCATTATTTCTGGGGGATTTGCTTTAATAAGCTGGCTGCTGTTGCCCTACCTGCTGCAGTGGATAAATAATCCGGTGTACTCTAATGCTAGCAATTTATATCCCTTGCTCTTGTTGGCGATGATTGTTAGCGCTATCAGTATGGTGCCGCACTATGCGCTCTATGCGCGAGGACATGACAGACCGATCATTCATAGTCATATTGCGGCGTTGATTATTTTTGTTCTGGTTACTTGTGCGCTTAGTACGCATTTTTCGACTATGGCTGTACCGATTGGCTTGAATTTTTCTTTTGCAATAATCCTTGTTTGGAAAGGCATTGCTTACATGCAACTCAGAAAATCCGATAGCATGCTCAAGCTGGCATCGCAAACCGTTTAATCATTCATGATGAGCCAATTCCCATGATCCGCTATGGTCAACAAGACATCACTCAGGCCGATATAGACGCCGTAATTAGCGTATTGAAGTCAGTTAACCTCACTCAAGGCCCAAACATTCCGCAGTTTGAGCAGAGCGTAGTGGCGCACACAGGCGCCAAACATGCCGTGGCTGTCAACAGCGCAACCTCGGCACTGCACATAGCGTGTTTGGCCTTGGAGTTGGGTCCAGGCGATTGGCTATGGACCACACCGAACACCTTCGTAGCGTCGGCCAACTGTGCTCTTTACTGCGGCGCGAAGGTTGATTTTGTGGACATTGACCCACGCACATACAACCTTTGCCCCAAAAAGCTTGAAGCCAAACTCGTCGAAGCCGCGAAAGTAGGCCGCCTGCCCAAGATCGTGATCCCAGTACACCTGTGCGGCCAACCCTGCGACATGCAGGCTATACATGCCTTGGGCCAGAAGTATGGCTTCAAAATAATCGAAGATGCTTCCCACGCCATTGGCGGGAAGTACCAGGGCGAGGCCATTGGCAATGGCCGCTATAGCGACATTACCGTTTTCAGCTTCCATCCCGTCAAGATCATTACCACCGCTGAGGGTGGCATGGCGATGACTAATTCTGATGCGCTTGCCAAGAGCCTAAATCTGCTGCGCAGCCACGGTATAACCCGTGACCCGGAGCTTATGACCCAGCCCATGGATGGTCCGTGGTATTACCAGCAGGTAGTACTGGGCTACAACTATCGCATGACTGATATGCAAGCTGCGCTCGGTGTTAGTCAGATGACCCGGCTCAGTCAATACGTTGCCATGCGTCACCAAATTGCCCAGCGTTACAATACATTGTTGGCCGATCTGCCATTGACACTGCCTTGGCAGCATCCGGATAGCTACTCGGCCTATCACCTGTATGTGATCCGACTGCAACTTGAAAAAACTAGTGTCACACACCTGCAAGTCTTCGAGGCATTGCGCGCTAGGGACATAATGGTCAACCTGCACTACATCCCCGTGCATACCCAGCCGTTCTACCAAAAAATGGGGTTCAAAACTGGCGATTTCCCGCAGGCGGAAAGCTACTACGCCGAAGCCATCAGCATACCGATGTACCCAACCATGACTGAGGCGCAGCAGGGTGAAGTGATCACAGCCCTGCGTGAGACTCTGCAGGCATGAAAATAGCGATCATCCCCGCTCGCGGTGGCAGCAAGCGCATCCCGCGCAAGAACATCAGGCTGTTCTGCGGCAAGCCGATGATCGCCTGGTCTATTGAGGCGGCGTTGCAAAGCGCCTGTTTCGATCACGTGGTTGTATCCACCGACGATGCCGAGATCGCCGAGGCGGCGCGCCAATATGGCGCTACCGTGCCGTTTATGCGGCCGGTGGAGCTTTCCGATGACCATACCGGCACCATTCCGGTTATCCGTCATGCCATAGAATGGTTCAGCCGCCAGGGGCAAAGCATCGCACAGGCTTGTTGCCTATACGCGACAGCGCCCTTTGTCAGTGCCGATGATCTTCGCTGCGGGCTGGACATATTGCAGGGTAATGATTGCGACTATGCCTTTTCGGCCACCAGTTACGCCTTTCCGATCCAGCGTGCAATCCGACTCACCGAGCAGGGGCGAGTGACAATGTTCAACCCTGAACATTTCAATACCCGCTCACAGGATCTGGACGAGGCTTATCACGACGCCGGGCAGTTTTACTGGGGTCGTGCCGAAGCCTGGCTCCACGGCAAGATGATCTTCAGCCCGGACTCGCTGCCGGTGCTGCTGCCCCGTCATCGTGTACAGGATATCGATACGCCGGAAGATTGGGTTCGCGCCGAATGGTTGTTCAAGGCCATGCAAGCGCAAGCGATTGAATTAACGCCATGAAAGTTGCCTTTCGCGTCGACGCCTCACTGCAGATGGGTACCGGTCATGTCATGCGCTGCATGACCCTGGCAGATGAACTTGCCTTACAAGGCGCGGACTGCCTGTTCATCTGCCGCGAGCATCAGGGCAACTTGATCGAACAGATCCGCAACAAGGGCTACCGCACTCACGTCCTGACTATTCTGCCTCCTGTAGGGGTGAGTTCGCACGCGATCAAGGCTGCTAGCGATGAAAAATCCCCTGCTCACAGCCATTGGCTCGGCGCTAGCCAAGTAGAAGATGCGGCCGCCTGCAGTGCGATCCTGGCCGACGTGAAGCCCGACTGGCTGATTGTCGATCACTACGCACTGGACGCCCGCTGGGAACTGGCCCTCAAGCCTCACTATCGCAAGCTGATGGTGATCGATGATCTGGCGGATCGGCCGCACCTGTGCAATCTGCTGCTCGACCAGACCTTTGGCCGCGACGCCGAGGATTATCATGCGTTGGTGCCCGCCAGCAGCCGACTATTATGCGGTTCGCGCTATGCCCTGTTGCGTCCGGAGTTCGCGGTCCTGCGCGACTACAGCCTGCAGCGCCGCGCCAACCCGCAGCTACGCCTGCTACTGATCACCATGGGCGGTGTCGACAAGGACAATGCCACCGGCCAGGTACTGGAAGCGCTGCGAGACTGTTCGCTCCCGGAACAATGCCAAATCACTGTGGCCATGGGCACGACCGCCCCATGGTTGGCCGAAGTCAGCAGGCAGGCGCAGAGCATGCCATGGCCAACCAAAGTCATGGCTGGTGTCAGCGATATGGCGCAATTGATGGCCGACAGTGATCTGGCGATTGGGGCCGCAGGCGCCACCTCTTGGGAACGCTGTTGCCTCGGTCTGCCGACGATCATGCTGGTACTGGCCGACAATCAGTACAAGGTTGCGCAGGGGCTTGAGCGCGTAGGAGCGGTTCAAGTGCTGAAAGACCCATTAGAAATTCCCGATTGCCTCCCGGTTCTGCTGAACGGTCTGGTTTCATCACCCTTTCTGCTTGCAGAGATGAGCGAAGCCGCTGCTAGCATTGTGGATGGGCGCGGGGTAGTAGCCGCTATAAAGAACTTGGAATGTTGAAGTGACTACAGCAACTTCTACGCAGCGCGTTCGTCCGATGACTAGCCACGATCTTGAGCAAGTGCTGGCCTGGCGTAACCACGAAAACGTGCGCCGCTTTATGTACACCCAGCACGAGATCTGCTTGGAGGAACATACACAGTGGTTCGAGCGCGCCTCGGTAGATGCCAGCCGCCACCTGCTGGTGTTTGAAGTCGATGCCGTGTCACTCGGATTCATCAATATCCACCTGATCGCCCCTGGTGGCGTAGCCGATTGGGGTTTCTACGTCGCTCCCGATGTTCCGAAGGGCACTGGGCGTCGGCTTGGTCAGGCAGCCCTGCGTTATGCCTTTACTCAGGCGGGACTGCACAAGCTCTGCGGGCAGGCACTGGCCTACAACGAGCGCTCCATCAAGTTTCATTTGAATCAGGGCTTCCAGCAGGAAGGTATCCTGCGCGATCAGCATTTCGACGGTCAGCGCCACCACGATGTGGTGTGCTTCGGCCTTATCGCTGCCGAGTGGCAAGCGAACAACTAAGAGATAACAGCATGTCGAATATTCCCTGCATCAGCATTGCCGGCCGTCGAATCGCCGCCGATGTCGCGCCATACATCATCGCCGAGCTTTCCGCCAACCATAACGGCAGGCTGGAAACCGCGCTAAAGATCATCGAGGAGGCGAAAAAGGCTGGTGCAGACGCCATCAAGCTGCAGACCTACACGGCCGATACCATCACCCTCGACTGCGATTCGGAAGAGTTCCAGATTCATGGCGGCCTTTGGGATGGCAAGACGCTTTACCAACTCTACAAAGAAGCCCATATGCCTTGGGCATGGCATAAGCCGCTATTCGAGCATGCGCGAAAGCTGGACATCACCATCTTCAGCTCGCCCTTCGACAATACCGCCGTCGACCTGCTGGAAGACCTCAACGCCCCAGCCTACAAGATCGCTTCCTTCGAGGCTGTCGACCTGCCGCTGATCAAGTACGTCGCCAGTACCGGCAAGCCGATGATCATCTCCACCGGCATGGCTGATGCCGAGGAAATCCAAGACGCTATCGAGGCGGCGAGGGAGGGCGGTTGTAAGGAGCTGGCCATCTTGCATTGCGTCAGCGGCTATCCGGCACCTGCGAAAGACTACAACCTGCGCACCATCCCCGACATGATGCAACGCTTTGGTCTGGTGACTGGTCTGTCCGACCATACCCTAGACAACACCACTGCCATCACCAGCGTGGCACTGGGCGCCTCGATCATCGAAAAACACTTCACCCTCGACCGTAGCGGCGGTGGCCCAGATGATAGCTTTTCGCTTGAGCCGCAAGAGTTAGAGGCGTTGTGTCGCGATAGCAAAACCGCTTGGGTTGCACTAGGCAAAGTCGATTATGGGTGTAAGTCCAGCGAACAGGGCAATGTTAAATTCCGCCGCTCCCTTTACTTTGTTAAGTCAATGAAGGCCGGTGACGTGGTAACTGAGGATGCTGTGCGCAGTGTTCGCCCAGGTTTTGGGTTGTCGCCAAAATTCCTACATGAAGTTATTGGAAAAATTGTTGTTGTCGACATTGTAATCAATAGCCCCGTTGCAATATCGTTGTTGAAGTAGAGAAGCATGGTTGTGTCTGGTTTTTATTGTTATTAAAAAGCCATTAGGGTTAATTATTTTCTGGTGATATCGGTTTGCGTAGAGCAAATTTTTTCAGAATTAAATCAGGTTCGCCAATGAAGGCTAATGCTAAACAGTTTTACGAGTACTTTAAGGCTGCCGCTAATAATCAAGCAGCTTTTGATTTATTTTACTACGATTTATATAAAGCGCATGCTGAGAACTATAGTTTTTTGCCAAGGCCGGCGCAGTGGTTAAACAAGGGTGCTTTGCTTTTACGTTTTTTGCGTGTGGGAGCACCTTTTATATGGTTTTTGTGGTGTGCCTTTGGAGGGATATATTTTTTTGTTAGATTGCTTCTGTTGAAAGCCGGATCAGAAAAAATAAAAGCCCATGCGTCACTTGAGAAGTCGGTTGCTCTTGCTGTATGCAAGCGGACTGTTGATGTTATTGTCCAAGCTGATACGGGGAGGGATATTTTATTTTTAAAAGTTCCTGGGGTAAAGAATGTTGATAGTTGTGTGGGGGCCGTAAGTGCAGTTTCTGTGTTGAGTTTTTTTGAGTTGTTTAAGTGTTTTCTTCTCGCTGTCAATATCCATTATAGGCTTGCGTATGGTGGCGAAAAGACGGAGGTTTTTCAGAGTTACGCGGCTTTGGATTGGGTAATAGTTTTTTTTGCTTTGATTAAACTTAACCCTGATCAGCTAATTATTGCGGAGCATCATGATCGGTGGGCCGTTCTCGCGGATAGCTACTGCGGTCTGAAGTATCATTTTGGTTCTCGTTTGGAGTTGATATTGGTTCAGCATGGCTTGGAGTCCCCAAATACATATGAACGAATGGTTGACCTGGGTTTCGAGATGGGTCTTCCTTATAAGCTGAGGAATGTTACTATTCTTTATGTGTACAATGACAAGCAGTGCAATGTTTTCATTGATTATATTATTTGTGGTTCTGTTACTAAGCTACAAATGGCTGTACGTCATTATACGTATAGATTGATGCTTTCTGATTCTGGTTTTTCAGGTAACACTATATTAATAATCGGTTATGCGAAGTGCGAAAAATTTCATCTCGATTTATATCGGGCATTGAGTGATATTGAAAATCTTAAATGTTTCTATAAACCTCACCCCTCGTTGAAGCCAAGCCATTTGTTGCTAAGTGCTGGGTGGATTCTTATAGAGGATAAAGATTATTATCCAAGGGTTGACTTGGTGGTCTCTTATCCCTCAACTCTGCTTGTCGAGTATAGGTCTGCTGGGATTGATGTAATTGAGCATGAATTTGATGCTGGAGATGCAGAAGTAGGGGTTCTGAATAGTCAGATAATATCCGCCTTCGTCGATAAATAGGCTTGTAGTACGGCGCCTATTGTTTGATATTATTTTTTTAGCATGCTTCGCTAAAGTATGGTGTCTATCTTATGTATCAAAGCTCTTATTTTTCCTCCCTTTGGTCATATCAGCAGTCGAAACTTATAAAACTGTGTGTTTTTTTGGCTTTGTTGTTCAATTTTTTTCCCTGGACGTCCTTTTCGCTTAATTCATATGATATGCAGCCGTGGGTTATTTTTCTGGATGCTGTTGTCATTTTTTTATTAATTAGAACTAAAGTTCATGCGTATATATTTTTTTCATACCTGATATTCGGGTTTGTTCTTGTAGTGGCTATTTTGGATGGGTCTGATTATGTTTATAGGGCTGTGGCTTCTTATATGATACTTTTTTTGGGGTTGCATTTTTTTTATTTGATTTGTAAGTCTTATCTTTATGTTTTTTTGTGTGCGGTATTTTTTTCTAATATAATTTGGGTTCTTATGGGTTTGTACCAGTTCTTTTTTGGTGTTGATTCGTTTTCTTTTTTAGTTAATTTAAGGTCGAGCGCAGATAGAGGGGTGACGAGTTTGGCGCCTGAGCCCACACATTTCGGGCTTCAGTTGATTTTTTTTAGCTGGATAATATTGATCTTGAGCCAGGTTAGGATGGTTGGTCTAAGGTGTGCTATATTTTTCGTTATCATTGATTTTCTTTCAGTCGTCTTTTTGGCGAAATCTAGTATGGCTGTTATGTATATTTTAATATTTTTGCCTTTTTTCTATATGGCAAGGGGGGGCTCTCTTAAGAGCATATTTCTTTTGTTCGGGTTTCTTTTGTTTTTTTGTTTTTTTGGCTTGGTTTATTTTAATAGCTATCCGGAAAGTCGGTTGGCATTGACTTTTTCAGGTTTATTCTCTGATCCTCTTTTAGTGCTTAAAGAAGACGCAAGTATCAATTCTCGTGTCTCGCATCTTTTTTTATCTATGTACGGTGCTTTCAGTGATCTATTTTATCCTCATGGATTTAGTGCCTTTAATGATCATTCATATGTGCTAAATAGAGAGTTCGATGGTTTTTTCTGGTATAATTACCAGTCGAATATTATTATGTCCGGCTTGGGGTCTTTGCTGTATGAGGTTGGTATTTTAGGTCTGTCATTTCTGTTGATTACATTTTTTTTTATGATGGGGTGGTCGGGATTTAATAAGTACGGATTTTTTTCATTTTTCCTATTGTGGATATTTATGGCGGGCGCTATGCCGGTGTCATATCCAATGTTGCCAGCAATTATCGTGTTAGTTTATTTTGTGGTGTCTGGGCGAGCAAGAAGGATGCAGATAGGTGAGAAAAATAATGATGAGACAGTATGAGATTTGCTCGAAATGTATCATGGATACATCTGATCCTAGTCTCATGTTTGATGAGGCTGGATGCTGCGAGTATTGCCAGAACTATAATGCCAGTATTCAGCCTAACTGGCGTCCAGGCGTGCGCGGAGAGGCTGGGCTTGAAATGCTTGCTTCTAAAATTAAGAGGCAGGGCGAGGGTAAGGACTTTGACTGCATTATTGGCCTGAGTGGTGGTTTAGATAGCTCTTACGCAGCTTATATAGCTAAGGAAAAGATGGGGTTGCGCCCATTGCTCTTCCATGTTGACGCCGGTTGGAATACGGATCAGGCAGTCGGTAATATCGAGAAGTTGGTCGATGGTCTGGGTCTTGACCTTTATACCGAGGTGGTAAATTGGAAGGCGGTTAAACGTATGCAGGTAGCCTTTCTGCGTGCAGGCATTCCTGATCAGGATTTAGTGCAGGACGCAGCTTTTTTCTCGGGGCTTTACAGGTTTGCCCGAAAGTACAAAATCAAACACATCATCACAGGTTCTAATTTCTCCACTGAGTGCTGTAGAGAACCCGAAGAGTGGGGCGGGTACCTGGGGATCGACAAACAATTGTTTGGTGATATCTGGGCAAAATGCGGTGATGGTAAACCGATTGATGATTTTCCCTTAGTGGACATTCTGGTATACAAAATATGGTATCAGAAGGTGCTGGGCATGCAGGTGCACCACCCGTTGAATTTAGTGCCATATGTGAAGGGAGAAGCCGAAGACGAGCTGGAGCGCTTGTTCGGTTGGCAGCGCTTCCAACATAAGCACCATGAGTCTCGCTTTACGCGCTTTTATGAGGATTATTGGCTGCCACGCAAGTTTGGCTTCCATAAACGTCGTGCTCACTTTAGCAGCCTGATTATGACCGGGCAGATGACCCGCGACGAGGCACTGGATCGGCTTTCGCGTCCGGAAATGGATGAGCATTTCCTCAAGCAGGAATTCGAGTACGTGGCGAACAAGCTGGACCTGTCGATTGAAGAGTTGCAGGCAATTTTCGACGCGCCAAATAAGACTTTTCATGATTATAGGAACAAGCGCTGGGCGATTGGCCTTGGTGCGAACATCATGAGTAAGTTGGGTTTGGAAAGGCGGATGTTCCGGTGATTCATATCGTTGATTACGGGCTTGGCAATATTCAGGCTTTTGTCAATACGTATAAGCGCTTGGGGATTGACACCGTAAGAGCGCGTGCAGCATCTGATCTTGATGGTGCCAGCAAAATTATTCTTCCAGGAGTCGGTGCGTTTGACCATGCGATGGAGTTGCTGGCGGCCTCAGGTATGCGCGATCGCCTTGATAATCTGGTGCTTGCACAGCATGTCCCGGTCTTGGGGATTTGCGTTGGAATGCAAATCCTGGCGGACTCCAGTGAAGAAGGTGTGGGTCACGGCTTGGGGTGGGTCCCAGGGCGGGTGCGCAGTTTTGCGGGCAACCCGGCTTCTGCTGCGCTACCTATGCCACACATGGGGTGGAATGATGTCGTTCCTGCTCCGGGTTGTGCTTTGTTCAAGGGGTTAGAGGATGATGCGCGGTTTTACTTTTTGCACTCCTACTATTTCGAGGCTGCTGACTCTATCCATTCGCTTGCTCGGGCGGAGTATGGCTTTGCGTTTGATTGTGTGGTGAGTAAGGGCAATGTCTTTGGCGTGCAGTTTCATCCGGAAAAGAGCCATCATTGGGGCGCAGCCCTGCTCAAGAATTTCGCGGAGTTATAGATGTTACGTCCAAGAATTATCCCCTGTCTCTTGGTTCATCAGGGCGGCCTAGTCAAGACGGTTGAATTCAAAAATCCGAAATACGTTGGCGATCCGATCAATGCGGTCAAGATTTTCAACGAGAAGGAAGCGGATGAACTTATCGTGCTTGATATCGATGCTACGGCCAACGGTGACGAGCCCGATTACCGAATGATCGCCAATTTGGCTGCTGAGTGCCGGATGCCGCTGTGTTACGGCGGGGGGGTACGGACTCCAGAGCAAGCCAAAAAGATCATTTCGCTAGGCGTCGAAAAGGTGGCGATCAGTGCTGCGGCCGTTGAAGATGCATCGCTTGTATCACGCACAGCGCAAACAGTCGGGCGCCAGAGTGTGGTGGTCGTGCTGGATATCCGTAAGAAAAAAGGACTACTTGCCAAGGGCTATGAGCTTTTGACCCATAATGGGAGCAAAGTTTTTAAGACTGACCCTTTCGAATTAGCACGTGTCATGCAGGATGCAGGCGCTGGGGAAATTGTGATCAATTCAATCGACCAAGATGGCCAAATGAAGGGTTACGACTTGGACCTTTGCATCAAAATGCGAGCAGCGTTGCGGATTCCTATGAGTTTTCTCGGTGGGGCAGGTTCTCACCGAGATATCGAGTCGCTGTTCTCAGCATGCGGTGTTGTTGGTGCTTCGGTAGGAAGTTTATTTGTATTCAAGGGGCCTTATAAAGCGGTGTTGATTAACTATCCAACACCGGTACAAAAGGATGAGATTTGTCGTGTTGGGCTTGCTGGTTATCGAGGGAAATAATTAAATGTTCGAAGGAAAAACACTACTGCTTTCCGGCGGTACCGGTTCGTTCGGCAATGCGGTGCTTCGCCGTTTTATTGATTCAGAGCTAAATGAAATTCGTATTTTCAGTCGCGACGAGAAAAAGCAGGATGACATGCGTAAGCGCTATGCCAATTCCAAGCTCAAGTTCTATATCGGCGACGTGCGTGATTACCAGAGCATCCTGAATGCCACGCGTGGTGTGGATTATATCTTCCATGCTGCCGCCTTGAAGCAAGTTCCGTCCTGTGAGTTTCACCCGATGGAAGCGGTTAAGACTAACGTACTCGGTACCGAAAATATTCTGGAAGCTGCGATCCAGAATGGTGTCAAGCGCGTTGTTTGTCTGAGTACGGACAAGGCTGTTTACCCGATCAACGCCATGGGAATTTCCAAGGCAATGATGGAAAAGGTCATGGTGGCCAAGTCCCGTAATCTGGAAGGCACTGGCACGGTGATTTGTGGTACCCGTTACGGCAATGTCATGGCCTCGCGCGGTTCGGTTATTCCGCTGTTTATAGAGCAGATTCGTGCGGGTACCCCGCTGACACTTACCGATCCGAACATGACACGCTTTATGATGACGCTGGCGGATGCGGTTGATCTGGTGCTGTACGCTTTTGAGCATGGCAACAATGGCGATATGTTCGTACAGAAGGCACCTGCCGCTACAGTGGAGGTGTTGGCCAAGGCACTGACTGCATTGGTGGGCAAGCCTGAGCATCCGATTCAAGTGATTGGTACTCGTCATGGCGAGAAGCTCTACGAGGCATTGCTCAGCCGTGAGGAAATGGCTTGTGCCGAGGATCGGGGTGAGTACTTCAGGGTTCCGCCTGATTTGCGCGATCTTAATTACAGTAAGTTTGTTGAGCAGGGTGAAACCAAGATATCGCGCAGTGAAGATTACAACTCACACAACACCCAGCGCTTGGATATCGAGGGTATGCAGCAGTTACTGCTCAAGCTCGAATTTATGCGTGCCATCCAGCGTGGTGAACACGCAACAGCCGAAGAATAAGTTTTGAATATTCTGATCACGGGCGCCGATGGTTTTATTGGCAAGAATTTACAGGCCCACCTTGCTGAGCGGCATGACTTGGCGGTGCGCTGTTTTACTCGAGCTGAGGACGCAGCCCTTTTACCTGAGCTTGTGCGTGAGGCGGATTTTGTTTTCCACTTAGCCGGCGTTAATCGCCCGCAAGATCCCAAAGAGTTCCAGGTTGGCAATACCGATCTGACGCGCAACCTCTGTGATGCGATCAAACGCAGTGGTCGTCCTGTTCCGGTTTTGTATACCTCTTCCAGTCAGGCTGAGTTGCATAATCCCTATGGCAGCAGCAAGCGCAGTGCGGAGGCGCTTTTGCTTGAGTTGGCAGCCAGCCATGCAGTTCCGGTTTTTCTGTTTCGCTTGCCCAATGTATTTGGCAAATGGGCGCGTCCCAACTATAACTCGGCAGTGGCGACGTTTTGTCACAACATAGTTCGTGATCTACCGATCCAAATCAATGACCCACATGCACTGATCAATCTGGTTTATATCGACGATGTTATCAGCCGCTTCATAGCGCTGATGGATGGCCAGGTTTCGGCCGGGCCGTTTGTCAATGTTGAGCCGCAGTACAGCATCACGGTCGGCGAACTGGCTGTGCAACTTCACGCTTTTCGTGACAGTCGCCAGACGCTTGTCACCGAGACGGTCGGCACTGGTCTGGTACGGGCTCTGTACTCAACTTATCTCAGTTACTTACCGCCCCAGCGGTTTGCTTATGAGTTACCTAAGTACGGTGATTCACGTGGCGTATTTGTGGAAATGCTCAAGACCAAAGACTCCGGGCAGTTCTCTTATTTTACCGCTCATCCGGGCATTACCCGTGGCGGTCATTACCACCACTCCAAGACCGAGAAGTTTCTGGTCATCAAAGGCAAGGCCTGTTTTCGTTTTCGCCATATCGTATCGGGCGAATTTTATGAGTTATTCACTGATGGTGAGCAACCAGAAATCGTCGAGACAGTCCCCGGCTGGACACACGACATCACTAATGTTGGCGATGAAGAAATGATCGTGATGCTCTGGGCAAACGAGATTTTCGACCGTGAGCATTCGGACACGTTCACCCGCCCGGTCGGCACCGAAGCCTAAGTCGCTTTGAACAAGGATTTGCAATGAAAAAGCTGAAAGTTGTCACCGTGGTCGGCACCCGTCCGGAAATTATTCGTTTGTCGCGGGTCATGGCCAAGTTGGATGAACATTGTGAGCATGTGCTGGTGCATACCGGTCAGAATTACGACTATGAATTGAATCAGATTTTTTTTGATGATCTGGGTATTCGCAAACCGGATCACTTTCTTAACGCCGCTGGTGCATCAGGTGCCCAGACTATTGGTAACGTAATCATTGCTGTAGATCGTGTGCTGGCTGAAGTGCAGCCAGAGGCTTTGCTGGTGTTGGGCGATACCAACAGCTGCATGGCGGTGATTCCAGCCAAGCGTCGCAAGATCCCGACTTTTCATATGGAAGCTGGCAACCGCTGCTTCGATATGCGCGTGCCAGAAGAAATCAACCGGCGGATCGTCGATCACACCGCTGATATTAATCTGACCTACAGCACTATCGCGCGCGATTACCTGCTGCGTGAGGGCCTGCCGCCAGATATGGTGATTAAGACCGGTAGCCCGATGTTTGAGGTGCTCAATTATTATCGTGAAGGTATTGAAGCTTCTGATGTGCTGGAGCGCTTGAACTTGGAACCGGGCAAGTTCTTTGTGGTGAGCGGTCACCGTGAAGAGAACATCGACTCCGATAAGAATTTTCTCAAGCTGGTGGATGTGCTCAACACGGTTGCTGAACATTACGGTTACCCGGTAATTGTCTCCACTCATCCACGCACGCAAAAACGTGTGGATGCGATGGGCGTGGTATTTCATGCCAACGTGCGCCTGCTCAAGCCGTTGGGTTTTAAGGACTACAACAAGCTGCAGCTGACCGCTAAAGCAGTATTGTCCGACAGCGGTACCATCAATGAAGAATCGTCAATTCTCAACTTTCCAGCGCTGAATATCCGCGAAGCGCATGAGCGTCCGGAAGGTATGGAAGAGGCAGCGGTAATGATGGTCGGCCTTGAGGTTGGGCGCGTTATGCAGGCGCTGCAGATCCTGGAAAGTCAGGCCCGCGGCGAAGAGCGTAGCTTGTGCTTGGTCGGTGACTACAGTATGCCTAACGTGGCTGATAAGGTGGTGCGGATCATCCATAGCTATCGTGATTATGTGATGCGTACTGTCTGGAAACAAAACGACTGAGCCTTTATATGTCCGAGCAAAAACTGAAGGTTCTGATCGTAAGCCAGTATTTCTGGCCAGAGAACATGCGTATCAATGACCTTGTTGAGGGATTGGTCCAGCGAGGCCATGATGTTACGGTCTTAACGGCCTGGCCCAATTACCCGGAAGGGCAGGTATATGAGGAGTACCGACGCGCCCCAGAGCAATACGCCGAGTATCAGGGCGCTGATATTGTGCGAGTACCTTTTATTGCGCGTGGTAAACGCAGCATCACGCTCGCCCTGAACTATGTGTCGTTTTTTGTTAGTGGGTCTGTGTGGGGTAGTTGGAAGTTGCGCGGCAGGGAGTTTGACGCGATTTTTGTTTATGCCGTATCGCCGATTATGTCGGCAATTCCCGCACTGGTTATTGGCAAATTTAAAAAGACCCCTGTGTTTATTTGGGTGCTAGACCTTTGGCCCGAAACGCTGAAGGCTGTTGGTGTTTTGGGTAATGAGCGTTTGCTGGCGCTAGTTGGCAAAGGTGTTTCCTGGATCTACAACAGGGCCGACTATCTGCTGATTCAGTCACAAGCGTTCACGAACAGCGTTAAGCGGTATTGCACGCGGGCTATGCCCCCCGAGCGGCTGATCTACTTCCCGAGTTGGGCCGAGGATGGTTTTTCTGATTTACCTGCACAAGTCTCAGTTTTGCTGGAAGCTGATCCACTGGTTTTTACTGTTTTATTCGCCGGTAACTTGGGTGACGCTCAGGATTTCCCCGCCATCCTCGATGTGGCTGAGGCCTTGCGTGGGGAGATGGCGATACGCTGGGTGATTGTCGGAGACGGCAGGATGAGCGAGTGGCTGGAGCAACAGGTTCGTGGGCGTCAGCTGGATAATGTGCTGCTGTTAGGGCGTCATCCACTTGATGCTATGCCGGCACTATTCGCGACAGTAGATGCTTTGCTGGTTTCGTTGAAAACTAACGAAGTATTCGAGAAAACCATTCCTGGCAAGGTGCAGGCCTACTTAGCATCTGGTAAGCCGATCTTGGGTATGCTCGATGGCGAGGCTGCCCGCGTCATTGATGAGGCCGGTGCAGGCTTGACTTGCTCCTCAGGAGATCGCCAAGCATTTTCCAGTATTGTCGAAAAAATGGCTCTAATGTCCCCGCTGCAGCGTGAAGTCATGGGCGGATTGGGTAAACGCTACTATGAAGAGCATTTTTCTAAGGAAAAGCTCTTTTCGAATTTAGTGCGCCTGTTCAGCCAGGCCACCCGCAGGGACGACAAGTCATGTTGAGTAAGACTCTGCTAACCGGCGCCACTGGTTTTGTCGGTGGCGCGGTACTGAACCGGTTGTCTGCGCTGGCCAACCTCGAGTTGGTTGCCGCTGTGCGTAAACCCATGTCAAAGCTACCTGCGAGCGCTACCAGTGTGCAGGTCGCTGACCTTGAGATTGATACTGACTGGCGCCAAGCGTTACAAGCGGCGAATGTCGTTATCCATTGCGCCGCCCGTGTTCACGTGATGAATGACCAGTCTTCAGACCCACTTGCCGAGTTTCGCAAAGTTAACGTCGAAGGCACGTTGAATCTGGCGCGACAGGCGGCTGCGGCTAGGGTGAGGCGTTTTATCTTTGTCAGTTCGATCAAGGTGAATGGCGAGGGCACCGCGCCGGGCACGTCATATAAGGCCGATGACGTTCCGGCTCCGGTAGATCCCTATGGTATTTCCAAACTGGAGGCCGAGCAGGGCTTGCGTGCCCTAGCCGCTGAAACCGGCATGGAAGTGGTGATTATTCGTCCGGTGCTGGTGTATGGGCCGGGGGTTAAGGCCAATTTCTTGAGCATGATGCGCTGGCTAAATAAGGGTGTGCCTCTGCCTTTTGGCGCCATTTATAACAAGCGCAGTCTGGTGGCCTTGGACAATTTGGTTGACCTGATCGTGACCTGTATCGAACATCCGGCCGCGGCGAATCAGACCTTTCTGGTCAGCGACGGTGAAGATCTTTCTACTAGCGAGTTGTTGCGGCGCATGGCTGTTGCTTTAGGCAAGTCTGCTCGCTTGTTACCGGTGCCGAGTTGGCTGCTGGAAACTGGAGCTGCGATGTTGGGCAAGCAGGCGCTAGCTCAGCGTTTATGCGGTTCGTTACAGGTCGATATTACTAAGACACGGGAGTTACTCCGCTGGACGCCGCCGGTCAGTGTCGATCAGGCGCTGGCTAATACGGCGGAGGATTTTTTACAGTCATGCAGGTTTTGAAGTGACTTATCGGCCATGCAAACACATAGGTTTGGCCGCTTATTATTACTGTTGGTCAATTGATAACCCATTGCATGCATGTACCTATTTGTGTACAGTTTTCGAGTGTTTATGAGGGTTACCCTATGCAAACCATTAACTACACCAACGCACGTCAGCACTTAGCCGAAACCATGGATAGGGTGAGTAACGATAGAACCCCACTGTTGGTTACACGCCAGAAAGGCGAGCCTGTGGTCATGATGTCGCTGGCGGACTACAACGCCCTTGAGGAGACTGCCTATCTACTGCGTTCGCCGGCTAATGCGCAGCGTTTACTCAAGTCGATCAATAGCCTGCGATCTGGTAAAGCACAAGCCCGTCAGCTTATCGACGAAGCGTGACAGTCGTGAACATCACCTTCACGACTGAAGCGTGGGACGATTATCTATGGTTCCAGCAGAATGATAAGGCTGGACTCAAGCGTATCAATTTACTGATCAAAACGGCTCAGCGTAGTCCGTTCGAAGGGGTTGGTAAGCCCGAACCGCTCAAACACAACCTGAGCGGTTTTTGGTCACGTCGAATCACTGAGGAGCATCGCTTGGTTTATGCGGTCGATGCTGACGCAATACAAATCGTGCAGTGCCGATACCACTACTGATCCAGGATGCAACGTTTTTTGCGTTTAAGAGCAGCGCCGTCATATGCAAGCCTTTGTTAGGTGTCACCCGTTTTAGGTAGTGAGCTTGCAAACTTTACCCTGGCGGTTGCAGGAGCTGAGTGCAACACGGTTATTGAATTGAAGTCGGAGCATCATGCCGCATTACCATGGCTGCTTGCATCACCTCGC